>Ga0247727_10005514_pt1 | contig 25614 bp, 20 predicted proteins | sample WisWelCaveWW1625_FD_202498 | JGI IMG/M metagenome (GOLD analysis project Ga0247727, IMG submission 202498) | Biofilm microbial communities from Wishing Well Cave, Virginia, United States - WW16-25 | ecosystem: Environmental > Aquatic > Deep subsurface > Groundwater > Cave microbial mat | place...
CGCAAATGCGCGCGCACTCTCGCCATCAATTCGCGCAAACTGAAAGGCTTGGTTACGTAATCATCGGCGCCAAGCTCCAATCCAAGCACTTTATCGTTCTCCTCGGCCTTGGAAGTCAACATGATCACCGGCGTCGAAACGCCTTCGTCACGCAAGCGTTTGCAAATCTCCAGGCCGCTCATGCCCGGCAGCATCAAATCGAGAATGAGCAAATCCGGGCGATACTCTTTGGCGAAACGCAGGCCGTCCGGGCCGGTGCGTGCCGTGTGCGTTTCGTAACCCTCATCTCGCAGCGCGCTTTCTAATCCCAACGCTATCGCGGCGTCATCTTCGACAATCAAAATTTTTTTCATAAACAAAAATATTTTTGGTATTCGGATTCATCGAATTACTCAGATCAGGAATGCGACGCCATCTCGACCGAGCGGTTGGCAAAAGTTGTATCTGCAACCTCTTCGTTTGTTGAAGTCGTTACCTGATCCGTTGGCGGGATCGGAATGATGAAACTAAAAGTCGAGCCCTTTCCGGCTTCGCTTCGCACGCCAATATCGCCGCCGTGCGCGCGGACGATGTGACGCGCCAGCGTCAAGCCCAATCCCATGCCGCCTTGCTTACGGGTGTTCAAGTGTTGATCGACGCGATAAAAATCATCGAAAATTTTCGGGATCTCGGCGGCGTCAATGCCGATACCGCGATCCGCAACTTCGACCATAACACGATGATCATCACGATGCGCGCGAACGCTGATTTCTCTAACCTCGTCGCTAAATTTGATGGCGTTGCTCAACAAATTGAGCATGACTTGCGACATCGCGTCAGCGTCGATCCGCAGCTCGGGAAGATCATCGACAATTTCCGTCGCCAACACGAAGCCTTCGGCTTCGGCATGTGGGCGAAAAGTTTCGATCGCCAAGCGCAGCACGGCGCCCAAATCTTCATACTCAAAATGATACTGTTTGGCGCCGCGCTCGATTTTTGAAAAATCCAGCAGATTCTCAATCAAGCGGCCCAATCGTTCGCTCTCGCGGCGGATAATGCGCAAGTGTTGTCTGGTTCGCGTCTGCTTGTTATCCGCCAGAATAGCCGGGCCGCTCTCCGTCTGCATTTCCATCAACTCCGCCAACATTTTGATCGAAGTCAGCGGCGTGCGCAATTCATGCGAAACGTTTGAGAGGAATGTCGATTTCATTTGCGAAAGGCGGGCTTCACGCTGCGCCCGACGAATAAAGAAAAAGGCGCCAGATAAAATGCTTAACAACAGTATCGAGATCAGCCAAAAGCCCAGCGAAGTGCGGAAATTCCAGCGTTGCGACAACGTCTGCCCTTCATGCAGATAAATGGCCACCTGCCAAAAATCAAAAGGAGGAGCCAACGTTTGCGCAATGATGGGAGCGGCGCTCGCGTTTCTCGCTCCGATCACGTAATCGCCCTTTTGATTGAGAATCGCCAGACCGACCTCGTCGCTGAATTTTAAATTGGCAAGAATTTCCGGAAACAATCTTTGGCGAAGCTGCGCCAGATCGATTTGCAGCCCGATCAAACCGGCAATGTAAACATCGCGGGAATCCGGCAAAAAACGATACGCCAGCAAATACGGCTCGTCATCCGTTTCATCCGCAAGGTAGCGAAATTTGCCCCGGTAATGTTTGCGCTCGATCAATGTTTCCGTCAATTCCTTGTCCAAAAGTTGCAAGAAATATTTTTGACTGATGCGTTTTTTATTTTGCTCCGCCAGCATTTGGAATTGCGCCTGATAATCGGAGGCCTCGGTTAAATTGGGGGACGCCAGAAGTCTGGGCATAAGATTCTGAATCAAGCCCAAAAAATAAGAGTACTGCACGGCGTTGATGGCGTCGCTGCGTTCCAGCAAGTCTCGATTCAAATCGAGCAGCGTTGCCACCGCTTGTTGATCGCGTTCCAAACTTTCGAGACAAACGGCGATTTGATATTGCGCCAGAAACCGCAGGCACGTCTTGTTCAAATCGCGCATTTCCGGATAGCCGGCCAGCAATTTTTCAAAAGTCGTTAACGCCGCGTTCCATTCGCCTTTTTTTTGCAACACTCGACCGCTGTAACTTTCAGCCATGGCGCGCAATTGGGCGGTGGCGACTTTTGACAAAATTTCGCGATAACTGGCAAGGGCGCCGTCCAAATCGTAAGCGCGATACTCCAAGTCTTCGCCGCGATTGACCAGTTCGTCAAAAATTTCGTGCTCGCGGACGTAAGACTCTTGCTCTATCGGCGTCGGTGACGCGCTCTCTTCCTGCAAACTCAAGTCAGATGGATAAGCCACGCGGCCCGGCGCCGTCAACAAAAAACAGGCAGCAATTAGCGGTTCTCTCCCAATCAATTGTTCGAGCGCCTCCATACGCAGGCGGCGCTCGTCCCGGTCAAAAGTTTCCTTGACCGCCTCGATCCAGCTTTTCTCGACTTTCTCCAACTCATCATCGATCTCGCGGGCGGCAAGGCGGGCGAAATGGCGATAACTCTCGCGCAAGCGTTGCTGCGAAAGCAGTTTCTCATTCTCCAGCGCGCGCCAACTGAAATATCCCAACAAGCCGCAGGGAATGAGGATCAACCCGAGAAAGATCATCGCCCAACGAATCTCGTTGCGCCGCTTTTTGAAAGTTTTGAAGAAAGCCGCTAACATGTCGAACAAGATTTTAGAGCAACACTAGGGCAATGCCTGCCATAACGTGGCCAAAGCCATCTCGCGAGGCCGCTGCCGAGAAAGCGCAAGCACGGTTTCCGCCAGCACCAACATGCGCCCCACTTTTTCTTCGCATTCATCGTGAGAATGCGTGATATATTTCTTCGCCTGTTTGTTGATCAATAAACTGGCCAAAAACCACAGCACGGCAGCCGGCGAAATATTTTTCTTCATTTTTTCAACATAGCCTTTGAAAAAATGGCGGGAAATTTCCTGCCGCATCGTTGCTGTAATGCGTCCGTGCGCTTCCTCTAAATAATACAAAGAAGAAAGAAAATTTGCAATATCATAAGCCGGGTGGCCCATGCGCAGGCTGTCCAAATCCAGCAGCGCCAATTCGCCGTCGCAGATAAAAATATGATTCAACCGATACGTGCCGTGCAGCAAAACCGGGGAGCGGCGATCATTCAACTTGACGGCTTTGAAATGCGCCAAAAGCTTTTTGAGCCGCGGCCTAAAATGTGGGAGCGTTTTGACAATCGTTTGTATGGCCTCGCGCACTTCCGCCAGCTCATTTTTAATAGTGACTTTTTTGCGCACGCGCTTTTGCGTGCGATGAAAATCCGCCAACAATCTTCCAACCGCCGGCATGACCCGCGGCAAGTCGATCTCAAAGAGAACCTGTTTTAAATTATCGCCGCGCATCTCTTCGATGAATACCACGCCGTTTTTTTGATCGAGGGCCAAAGCGCGCGGCAAGCGTATCGGCGGTTTCTTGCCGTTCTCGGGCCAAGCCTTGTGCAGAGATCGCAGATCGCGGTACAATTTCCTGGCTTTATTTTCATCATTCAGTTGTTTGGCAATGAAAAAAATTTCTTCCTGCGAGCCGTTTTCACTTTTAATTTGGGCCGCGCAATGCGCCGTGAATCTTTTCTCCGGCACGTAGCGCAGCATTTCCACTTTCGCCGTTTGGACGCGCCAATTCTCGTCGCCCAGCGCGCCGCCGGCAACGTTGCGCAGATTTTCCCCCAGCCACGCTTGCAGTTGCGCTTCCGAAAGCAGAGACATTTTGCGGTCGTTCGGATAAGCTAGCAAGATCAATTTCGCTTCCGGCACCAGTGCCGCGGCTCGGCCGAAGGCCGGATGAATCTTCGCTTTCTTCAGTGCGGATTTATATTCATCTTCGAGGCGATCATCTGCAACGAGAAAACCAACATACATCTGCTGCCGAGGTTGGCCCTCGGCGTCGTTGAAGCTAATCTGATAGTGCACCGTCGTTCGCTTGGATGATTCCCAGGTATTGATCATCTCGCATTGAGTAATTAAGCCGACCGCTTCATTCTCGCGCCAAAGATATCGCGCCAGATTAGCCTGTAACCATTGCTGATTGAAGGCGAAAGCAAATTGCGCATTCGCGTGGCCGGTGTCGTTTTGTGAAGATATTTGATGCATAATTTTTTTAAAGCGACAGGCCGGCAGCCTGTCCCACATTTAATCACAAATGGTTTTATAAACTTCCATCCACTCTTGAGACTCTTTTTCCGGAGTCATCGTGCTTGCCGTCGCCGCTGCATTTTCAGCAAGCTGCTTGCGCAAATTCGGATGATCAATCAATTCCAAAATGGCGCGCGCGATTTCTTCGGAAGCACCCGGATTGACCAACAAGCCGTTTTCGTGGTCGCGAATGATTTCCGGAATGGCGCCGGCGCGGCAGCCGATGATTGCTTTTTTCATCGCCATTGCTTCGAGCATCGAGAGCGGGCAGCCTTCGGAGAACAGCGAAGGAAAAACCAAAATGTCGAAAAGCTGCAAATAATCAACCATGCGTTCCGGCGCAATTTTGCCGGTGACGATCACGCGGTCGCTCAAACCATACTCGCGCAGATATTGCAAATGCGGTTGGCGATCTTCTTCTTTGAAAAAATCTCCTGCGAGCAAAATAGTGTAATCGAATTTGCCGTTCAGGCTTGCCAAAGCTTTGAAGAGGTAAAGCAAGCCTTTTTTGTAACGAAACAACCCGGAGGTACCGATAATCGTTCCCTGCAAATTCAGCGCCGGCCGAGCTTGTGGCTGCAGCCGGTTCAAATCAACCGAATTGAGAATCGTTTTCGCTTTCGCCGCAATCGGCGTGATGGCGCGGTCCGCCAATTCCGTCAGGCTCGTGGCGACCGAGGTGACGCAGTCGGCGTTTTCGAGCGCGGACCGAATAAACGGCAATCGCAGCGGATCGAACGCATATTTGCCGATGTCGTTGCCGCGAATCGAGGCGATCATTTTCACGCCGTGCAGGCGGCCAACCAGTCCGGCGATGAAGCCCGCGGGATAAAGAAAAAACGCGTGCAACACCTCGTAGCGAAAACGCCGCTGGAAATATTCGAGCGCGTGAAACATCTCGCGATTGTAGCGCGTCAAAATTTCCGCTTCCGACGAAATCTCGACCGAGTTCGGATGAAAAACTTTGACGCGATGCACGAGCACATCGCCTTCTTGTGAACTCACAAAACTTTCATCGAATGGCACCGGCAAAGGATTTTTCTGCAACGCCACGACGTGAACTTGCAAGCCGCAACTCGCTAGCAAATTGGCGACGCGATGCGCCGAATGCCCGACGCCGCCGACTTGCGGCGGATATTGGGCAGTGACGATGCAGGTTTTTATGTTCATGATGCCTCGATGCGTCGATTGGGTAGATGGATTATTGGAGTAATGAATTGTTGGGTTTTCATCACCCCGGCAATCCATTAATCCATCACTCCATCACTCCTTCTTTCTATCAGACCTTGCGCCATCTCAATCACCCGCCGCGCATTATTCTCCCACGTTCTTTCTTTCTGCACCCATGCTCGCGCCCTCTCGCCGAGGCGATGGCGGAGCGACGCATCGCCGGCGAGTTTTGCCAGCGCCGCCGTGAGCTGGCCGATATTTCCCGGCTCATACAACATGCCGGTTTCATGATGAGTGATGATTTCCTCCACCTGGCCGATTCGCCCAGCGACCACGGGTTTGCCCATGATCATGTATTCGAAAATTTTAATAGGCGAATAATAAAAATTCTCATGGGGTTTGTACGGCGCGACCGTGATGTCCATCGCGGCGATGTAACGCGGAATGTCATCATACGGAACATTACCGGTGAAGGTCACGGCGCCGTTCAAACTTTTTTCTTGCGCATACTTTTCCAAATCGTCGCGACCGGGCCCGTCGCCGACGATCAGCAAATGCATGTTGGCAATCGTCGCGTGCAATTCGCGAAAAGCTTCGAGCAGAGTTTCGGTGCCATGCCAGGGCTTGAGGCTGCCGACAAAACCAATGACACATTTACCATCAAGCCGATATTGCGCCCGCATAATTGAATTATTTTTCGCCGCGGCAAAACGCCGCGGATCGACAGCGTTGGGCAAGAGATGAAGGCGCGATTCCGGAACGCCGCACGAGACGACATATTCCTGCAATTGCCGGGAGACGACGATCACGCGATCGGTGGCGCGAAAAATATGGCGCTCGGTTTCACGCGCCAAATTTTTCATTTCAAGCCCGCGCAATTTTTCCTGCTCTTCCGCCAGCGGCGCATTCACCTCCAAAATATGCGGCACGCCAAGCTCGCGCGCGAGACGAATGCCGGCGTAACTAAACAACGCGTACCGCTCGTAAATCAAGTCCATCCGGCGCAATCGCAGAGCGTCCACTGCCTGCTCGTACAGAGTCAGGTTGTAGAGCAAATTGCGTAACTCCTGACGGATACGCGTTTTCACGTCCAAAAATTTGTCGAGCGTTTCGAGATCTTTGAAAAGCTGCAAGAGCCGCTCTGGCGGCGACACCGGCAACAAGGCGACGCCGTCCAAGCTTTTCATCACTCGCGCTGAATGAGATTCCGCTGCGCTTTTTTCACGGCCTTCTTTGCCTTCGTCAATCGCCGGCGAAATGAGGCAAATCGAATGTCCGGCGTTGCGCAACGCACTTACCATTTCACGAACGTGAATGGAAGCGCCTTTGTGGCCGAAAACGTGAACGCCAAAATCAGCGCAAATGTAGGCGATGTTCATGCTTGATCACTCGTTATTCCGCAAACGCCGGATTACGCTTGATATGAATCTCAAACCACAAACAAAACTGCGTCAAGGCCCAGTTATGTTTGCCAACAGATTTTGCGTCGGAGTATTTTTCTTCTCCAAGCAAACGCGCAACGCCGTCATAATTAAAAATGCCGTTCGCGTTGATGGCTGCACGGCTCAACAGGCGAGCTTGATATTCCTCCAGCTCGCCGTTGTTCCAATAATAGCTCGGATAGCCGATCACCGTGCGCTCTAAAACCGGCGGCGGTAGAATTTTCTCAAACGCTTTTTTGAGATGCGTTTTTAAACTCGCGTAGGTTTTGCCGCCGTCGAAAGAAGAAGGCAGTTGCGTGGAAAATTCCACCAGCGCGCGATCGAGATACGGCGAGCGCAGCTCCACCGACGCCATCGCGCCGACTTTGTCCAACACTTTTAAAGTTTTTTCCGTCGAAGTAATCATTAAGTTGGAAAATAAAAACAGCCGGAAAAAGTCGTCGCTCTTGATGTCGCCGATGTAATGATGCAGTACATCCAAAATATCTTGTTTGCCAATACGAGGTGGCTGCCGCAGAAATTGCGTTTGAACCTCAAGATCGAAGAGACGGCTGCGCAGCTTGTAATAACGTTCCTCATCGGTGGCGCATTCCTGAGTCTTTTCCAACAACTTGGCGCGTTTCTTCGGATCGAGAAATTTGCGATGCACACCGCACGCGCCGGCCGCGGCCGAACCGGTGAGCACGGAATTGAGACCGGCCTCGCGCACAGTTTCCACCAACAACGATTTGCTGTAAATATTCGGCGTCATGATCAAATCGTCACAGTGCCGGAGGACGCGCAGCAAACGCGGCCCGGGCCGGTGGCCGGATTCAATGATGACTTCACGATGACTGGTGGAAAATTTATCCGCCACCAGCCGCGCGTAAGCGAGATCTTCGCCGATTTGTTCGTTTGCGGAATCAACGTTAAAACCGACCGTGAAAGTGTGAATGCGCGGCACGCCAAGCTCGCGCAAGCCGGCGACGATGATGCTGGAGTCGACGCCGCCGCTGAGAAAAACGGCGACGTCCTGGCAGCCATTGACATATCTTTCGAGACCTTGCACAAAAAGCTCACGGAGCCGGCGAATGCAATAGGCTTCGTCATCGCCGCCGTCGGCGATATGCGGCAGATGCCAATATTTCTTTGGTTGCGGCTGGCCTTGCAATTCGAATCGCAAGCATTCACCCGGCAATAATTTGTAAATATCTTTGAACAAAGTTTTGGGACCGGGAAGATAGCCGAATGCAAAATAAAGCGACAAACTATCCAAATCCAATTCCGCGCGCGCGGCCGGATAGGCGAGAATCGCTTTGATCTCCGACGCAAAAACGAGGCTTTTATTTCTTGCATCGAAAAAATAATAAAGCGTCTTCTCGCCCAATTTGTCGCGCGCGAGCAGGAGTTGGCGTTTTCTCTCGTCCCACAAAGCGAGACTAAAAGGCCCGTCGAGTTCTGACAAACAAGCCTCGCCTTGGGCCTGATAGGCCGCGATTACGGTTTGCACACCTTGATTGATTTGTGCCGAGGGCGCGGCAGCGCGGTTGGTGACACGACCATCTATGGCGACGACGCAACCGTTGTGGCGTGCGAATCCCGGCAAAGCTGTTGGCGTCGCCGCAAAAGAATTCAAGTGATTATGTCCGAGAGCAACGCCGGTCTCCTGCTTCGAATAAAAATTGACTCCATCCGGCCCGCGATGCTGCATGCGCTTCAACATCACCGCCAAGAATTCGTCGGAGGCCGTTGAAGGCGCCAAGCCGACGGCGCCGCAAATTCCACTCATCTGATCCGCTCCTTAATTTATACACGCGCCGCTTCGGTGAAGCTATATTGGGATTCGCTTTTCGCGTGCACGCCGTCGTCGCGGCGCGCCAGATAATCCATCGCTTCGAGCTTGTGAACGATTTTGAGCGCGCTCCCTTCCGGCGTTTCCTTTTCGGTTTCACAAATCACTTCCGGATTGTCCGGCGGCTCGTAAGGATCGCTGACGCCGGTGAACTCTTTGATCTCTCCGGCCAGCGCTTTTTTATACAAACCTTTAACGTCGCGCTTAATGCACGTCTCGAGCGAGACTTTCACATAGACTTCGACGAAATCTTTAACCTGCGCACGAATTTCATCACGGATCGATTTATAAGGCGATATGGCCGCGGCAATGGCAATGACGCCGTTGCGCGTGAGCAAATGACAAACAAAACCGATACGCCGAATGTTGGTGTCGCGATCTTCTTTGGAGAATCCCAAACCCTTGCTCAAATTGGTGCGAACGACGTCACCGTCGAGCACTTCGACTTTGGCGCCGCGCGCTTTCAGCAGGGGAACGAGCTGTTCGGTGATGGTCGACTTGCCGGCGCCGGAAAGCCCGGTAAACCAAATGGTGCAACCGCGAGATGATGGGGTCATGATGTAGTTCCTGTTGTTAGTGATTGGGTTGTTCGTTAAAATAGTATTCAGCGATCAGTATTCAGTGTGGCAACTATTACTCATTTTCATTTTGGCCGGGCGTAAAATATTCCACTGATTACCGTTCATTGATTTCTGAAACGCAGTCCGTTCATCAAAATTTTCGCGACTTCCGGCCTCGTAAACTCCGGTGGCGGAGCTTCGCCGCGCGAAAGCATGTCGCGAACTTGCGTGCCGGAGAGCACGACGTGCAACGAACTATCGTGCGGACAGGTTTTGCTCGTGACGATGGCGCCGCATATTTTGCAATAAAACGAATTTTCAAAAAACAACGGCGTGATGCCGAGTTCCGCCGGTTTGAATTCGGCAAAAATTTTTTGCGCATCGTAGGTGCCGTAATATTTGCCAACGCCGGCGTGATCGCGGCCGACGATAAAGTGCGTGCAGCCGTAATTCTTGCGGCACATGGCGTGAAAGATCGCCTCGCGCGGGCCGGCGTAGCGCATCGCTGCCGGAAAAACGCTCAACAGCACGCGATTCGCCGGATAGTAATCCCGCAGCAAAGCGTGATAGCTTTCCATGCGCAGATCCGCTGGAATGTCGTCTTTCTTGGTTTCGCCGACCAGCGGATGCAGCAGCAGGCCGTCAACGATTTCCATGGCGCATTTTTGAATGTATTCGTGGGCGCGATGCACGGGATTGCGCGTTTGAAACCCGACGACCGTCCGCCAGCCAAATTCATGAAAGAGCCGCCGCGTTTCCGCCGGATCGCGCCGAAAAGTCGGGAAGGCTACATTCGAGGGGCGATCGATCATCCACGCTTCGCCGCCGAGACAAATCTCGCCCTGACCCATCACCCGGGCGACGCCGGGGTGCGCCGTTTCGGTAGTGCGATAAACTTCTTTGGCCTCGCGCGTTTTATCATAAACAAATTTTTCGACAATTTTCATGACCCCGAGAATTGCGGCTTTGCCGTTGATCGCGCCGTTGCTTTCAATCAACGCGACCTCTTCGCCGAGGCGAAGATCGCCGGCCAAAGCTTTATCAACCGGCATGGTAATCGGCAAAGACCACACGAGACCGTTGCCCAGCCGCATATTTTGAACGACACTCTCGTAATCCGCTTTGACCATGAAACCGGCGAGTGGGCTCATCGCGCCGTTCGCGATCATTTCCAAATCGGCGATGCCGACTTCGGAAAGCGGAATTTTTTTCAAATCGCGGGCGCGACGCAAAGCCGCTTCGCGTTCTTCGCCGCGCAGAATCCGATCCTCCAGCTTGTTGCCGTGCGGGATGCTAAGAGCCATGCTGATAAACCTCCTCCTTTGTTGGTTGCAGTTTATTGCCAATGTTGATTCGATGCGTGTAAATTTCTTCTCGCAAAAATCTTTCAGCGGCGCCCGTGAACTCGAGACGCAAATACTTGAAAACGGCTTGGGTCACTTCGACCGGATGCAAACAGAAATGTTCGTAGCGAAATTCGTAATAATGTTTGTGCTTGCGGCCATATTCGCGGGCGCGACCGGCATGTTGCCGCTGCAAAACTTTCCAAAATTCCAAATCAGATTTCATCCCCAATCCCTTTTTATTGCTGGCGGCCAACGAGGCGGCAACATCATTTTCATTTCGAATAATATGCAGCAATTGCGCGTTCGGGAAAATTTCCAAATATAACGGCAGCGTCACGCACGTGCGCGGGTCTTTGAATCCCCAACGATAACGGCCGTCGTAACCGGCTTCGAGATATTTTTTGTAAGCTTTTTGGGCGATGCGCCCGCGAACCTCGTCTAATTTTGCCATGACTTCGGCAACGGACATAATTGGGTTTTGGGCCCAATTGTCGCCGCCGCCCATAATCATCCGGTCATTGATTTCGAGCGTAAAGAACTTCGATTCGTGATGCGGCATATTGGCCTGCATGAAAACGCCGTGCCGGTGCAAAACTTCCGCCAGAATGGACGTGCCGGAATGATGCATGCCGAGGACGATGACCGGATCGTCGCGAAGCTGGTTGTCCCGGTGATGCGGGATCTCCGCCATGCTTCGAACGGTTGCTCGTTGCTCGTTGCTAACAGTTGATTGGTTTTTTGAATTGACGCGCATTTCTTTTTACGCTTCCAGTTTTATGCTTTCCGATCCAATCCGTTCTCAGAAAATTCCAATTCAAACTCTTGCAAAAATATTTTCAGTTGGGCATCACGGACAATCGCTTTGCGCGTTTGCTCATTTAGTTTTTCCTTCCAACGCAGGTCATGAAATTGCGTTTGTTTCGTCGCTGCATAAAACTGCTCATCCGAAGGAACATAATGATCCAAAAATGCGGCGGTCGCGCCGTTGCGCCCCGGGCCGTGATGCTCGACATTCCAATATTCTTTTTGGTTCGGCTCGAAGGCGAGATTCTGCCATTGACATAATTGCGCCAGCGTTGCGTCGGCGCGTTCGGCCAATTCATTGTAAGTGATAACGCGATAATCCAATTCATTTTGCCGCAGAAAACCGCGAATTTCAAGATTTTTGGCAATCCAATCAGAAATATCGCTCGGGCGTTGGCGCAATTGCAGCGAATAAGCGATGGCGCGAGGATCACGCAACAGATGCACGTATTTTCTCTCAAATTGGTTTTCCGCCAAAAATTTTCGGCTCCACGCAATCGTTTTGGAATTGTCGACGAGAACTTTTTTTCCAGTTCGCGCAAAAACGAGGCCGTGAATGTGTTTGGCTTTCGTCGCGGCTACGTCATAAAAAACCGGACAAGTTTCGCCCTTTTCTTCACAAAGCCGGCACGGCGCCGGTTCGTCGTGGAACATTTTATTCAATTCGCCAACATAAAAAGACTGCGAATGACTGCCCAACAATAATGCAAGCCAAGTCGAGCCGCTATAATTGGCGGAGAGAATAAAGAGCACGGTATTTTCCATTTTCGAGATCAATACTCAAGTCCGGCGTAAAACGTAAAATGTCATATTACGTGTTTACTTCTCACGTTTTACGATTAACACCATATCCCAACTTCACCAGCAACGGCAGCAGGAGATCTTCAACCGCCTGCGCCTCGCCATTTTGCAAATTTTCCCGCCAGCGGCCGACGCGCACTTGATGATCGTCGCGAAACCATTTGGCTTGTTTTTGCGCCTGATAGGAATCGGCGGTTTGATTCTGTATTCGTTGACAAAATGCCGCCACTTGTGGATGCTCCGGCAATTCGAGAAATTGCAAAATGTCTTTGGCAAGCCGCGGCGGATTTTCCACCAGTTCTTCATACTTGACGGCAAAATGCGGCGCCTCGGCGAAATCGTTCAACGCAATTTCCATAATCGTTTTCCAGGCCCGGGCGCAGCGCATGATGCCGCGCTCTTCCTGAAAAAGTTGTTGCCAATTCGGCGGCTTCAAATGCCGCCATTCACTGCCGCCGATGCCGGGCAGCATCGAGCAGGCGACGTCGCGGCCGTCGCGAATGAGGTGAATGAGCTTTGCTTCCGGAAAGACTTCGCGAATAAACGGAATGCGCAAAACACTGCGCGGACATTTTTCCACGAACAGACTCGCGCCGCCTTTTTCCAATTCAAAGCGCTGACGAATTTGCCGCATGACTTTCGGGGTCGCGTGCAGCGCGGTCAAACGATGCGAATCATTTTCGCCCATTCCGGCTTTGTTCCAAGCCGCGTGCGCTTCGTGTTTGTATTTGACTTCCGGATGCGAGCCGATCAGCTCACCGAGAATGCTGGTGCCGGAGCGGGCGCAGCCCATAACGAGAGCAATGTTCATTTGCACTATTATTCAGCTTTTTCGATTCGGCGGCAAGGGCGCTTCCCATTGCCAGCACGTCAAGTCGAAACGATTTCCCGCGACAACGAAAGCGCCGACATGATCCGGCGCCGGCGTTAGCGCGTGCAGCGTCCATTTTCTGGCTTCTTCCGGATTCGGTCGCGTGCTCAACAAAGCCGGCGGTTCGCCTTCGATAAAGGAGACATCGAACCGGTGCAAAGGGTGCGACAAGCCTTCGCCAATGGCCTTAATGAAGGCTTCCTTGCGCGCCCAGCAATTAAAAAACGCGGCCGGCTTTTGCGCCGCGGGAAGCGCGCAAAACACGCTGCTCTCGCGCGGCGCAAAAAATCGTTTGGCAATTTTCTCGGCGTCGGCGAGCGGTCGAATAAATTCCACGTCGACGCCGATCGCGCGGCCGCGGCTTACGGCGAACAGCGCGAGATTTTCTGCATGTGATAAATTGAAACGAATATCGTTTTGATTGTTCGCCTCCGTCAATTTGGGCTTGCCGTGCGCTTCATATTCAAATGCAATTTTTTCGGCGGCGACTTTGAGATACCGGCGCAAAATATCACGCAGCGCGCCGCGCGCGACGACAAACCGTTTTTGCAGCCGCTCGAATTTGAATTGCGCCGCGCGCTGGCGCTCATCATCGGATAGCGTTGCTTGCAGTCGTTGATAAATCTCTTCGGTTTGCTCCAATAGAAAACTCCAGACATGCACCTCATTTTGAGCAAGGCGCAAAGCCTCATCCGGCGCGGGCAACCAAAAATTTTGATCTTCCATTGAAATTGCAATCAATCGCTTGTCTGAACGCAAGGCGACAGGCCGGCGGCCTGCGCTTTCAAAAACTTTTCCAATAACACGTAGAAATTTTTTCTTTCCGATTCGAGCGAAAACGTTGGCGCGATTTCTCTGCCGCGCCGGCGAATGGTTTCTTTCAGCGCCGATGGCGCCAACAGTTTTTCGATCATTTGCAAATAATCTTCGGCGTCGTCGAAAGCCGGCATTAAACACGTTTTTTCGTGCATGCAAAAGCTGCGATTGCCGACCGCATCCGAGCAGACGACGGCGCAACCGCTCGCCATCGCTTCCAAAGCGGGAAGATAAAAGCCTTCGGTCCGATTGGGAAGCGCGACGAAAATGTCGCACGTTTTCATGCGCCGGGCCAAATCTTCGCGCGCGATAAAATCCACGTTCAAACTGACGCGCCGATTTCGAGGCTGGAGCGCCTCAAAAAGTTTCGCGCCGAGAGCGGGATTTTTATTCGCTAAAATGAAAACCGAATTCTCGTGCTTCGGCGCGGCGGCGAACAACTCCAGCGGAATGCCGTTTGCGATCACGCTGATTTCACCGGTGGCAAACGGCGCGATCGCGGCGGCGACTTCTTTGCTCACGCAAATTCTCCACGCCGGCCGGCGCAGATATTGAAAACGCCTGTCGCCCGGGTCCGCGTGTTTGACGTGCTGAATATAATTGATAATACGGAGGTCACGCGGAATTTCCGGCACATATTCCCAATCGCGGCCGGCGAGAAAAATGAAATCATATTTTTCCAGATTCGCTTCTTTAACAATTCTATCCTCCGGCACTTCACGCCAAAATCCACCGGATTGCCATTTCGAATCCGGCGTGAAATAAAGATACGGCGCCAACTCGGGATGATGCCGGCAGTGCGCAAAATAATCTCTGACTTTAAATTGTCCGCCGGACGGCTTTTTGAATTTTCTAACGAACAGAATTTTTTGCACGAAGCATTCCGTTTGATCATACTAAACATTTACCGCCAAACCAAAGCTCATGCGGCGAAGCCTGAAAAGATTTATTTCCGGCACATTCTCGCCTGCTTTCATCGTCAAGCCGCAGGTGTAGCCGGATCGCCTGACCATCTCGACCGCAGCGTCGGAAAAATGCTTGGGCTTGCCGAATGGATAGGCAAACGGAATTTCTTGCAGACCAAGCCGCGCTTTTAAATCATCAAAAGAGCCGCCGATCTCAAATTCCAATTGCGCGGCGTCGATCTGGCTGAGGCTGGGATGCGTGCGCGTGTGCGAACCAATCTCATGGCCTTTTTTAAGCAAATCGCCAATCTCTTCCCAGCTCATCATTTGATACGCTTCGGCTTGGAGAAAGCGCGCGATCCTTTCTTCCGAGACTCCGAGCTGGCGATCGATACTTTCGTCAATTTGCGCTTTTTCGGATGAGGCGGTGATTTTAATTTGCCGGCGAAATTTTTTGTAAAATTCAATCTTGTGTTCGTCGCCGGCGAGCGAAACGACGCCGTAACCGAAATCGGATAAATCGAGGGAGTTTTTCGGCGTCAATTGCAACATCGCTTCGAGACGGTCGAAGTAATACGGCGCATATTTATCCGCTTCGCGAACTTTTTGGGTGATGATAAAAAACGCCGCCGGAACGTGATATTTCGTCAATACCGGCAGGCCGTATTTGTGCGCGCCGAGATTGCCGTCATCGAAAGTAATGGCGCAGACATTCGGAATCGCTTTCTCAGTTCGAATCGCGTCAACAATCGCCGCCAACGGCGCAATTTTGAAGCGCGCGCGCAGCGCCAAGATTTGCCGCTCGAACTCCGTTTGCGTGTCCCATTCTTTGCGCACGCGCCGGTTGAACGCATTCGGCGGCTCGCGGAGAATGTTGTGATAGTTGACGATGAGCATGGCGAAGATTAAAGTATTGGCCGGCCACTGTGAGTGGCCGGCCAATGTCACTCTCTACTTCAATGGCCAAATGACTTTACTCCCAACGAGCCATTAGTCGATGGGATTATTTGGTCTGCCAGTCAAATTGCAAACCGATATAGACCGCGCGCGGCAGCCCCGGCGAGAACTCCTCGCCGCGGGCGGGATTGAACGAAGCGCTTTCAGCGTACAGCTCGTCAGTCAAATTATTGACCCGCGCAAACAAGTCCAAATTGCTCAACAGTTGCGCGCTGGCGCGGAGATTCAACAGATCATGGCCGCCGTAGCGATGGGCGTTTGTCGGGTCGAGATAATAGCTGCCGAGGCGCGTCCATTCCAACGAAACGTCGCTTTTGCGCAGGAAGGATGGCCGATACGTCGCCACCACGTTGATAATCTGCCGGGGCGCGCTTTCAATCTGGCTGCCGTTATAATTGAGCGTCGCGCTGGGTTCCCACTCTTCGTATTTGTGCTTCGCAAATGAGAGGCTGCTGCGCAAATTCAACGCGCTCGCCGGCTGCAAGACCAAAGAAATTTCAACGCCGCGATGCGAGGTTTTGCCGGCGTTCAAATTTTCCGTCGTGCCATCCGCTCTTCGGAAGCTGACGATGTCATCATTTTTGATGAGCGAATAAACCGACACTTCGTATTCGACGCCGGCGCCGATACCGCCGCGCACGCCGGCTTCGTAATTATTGGCTTTGATCGGCTGCAAGCCAATCGTGTTAGCCGTTTGGCCCTGGCGGAAAACCTGGCCTTCCGATGGAATGCGGAACGCATGGCGATAGCTGGCAAATACGTTCAGTTTGTCATTGAAAACGTAGGTAACGCCGGCTTTCGGACTCAGATGGGAATAATCGACGATTTGGCTTTCCGGCCTCCGGTAGCGGCCAGTGGTCACGACGCTCAAATTGTTGTGATAATCGTAACGCAGCAAATCATACCGCAAACCGCCGTTGAGGCGAAATTTTTTCGCCAGCAAAAACTCGGCGTGGATATACGGCGAGGCTTCCTGAAACGTCACGTCGTAATCGTACTGCACGTCGCCATTGGTATATGTGGTATAAACCTGTCCGACGCGCGTCGTCTTGATCGCATATTCCAGACGGCTGCCGGGGCTGGTTTCAGCATCGACGCCGACAACCACGCTGCCGCGAATCGAGTTAAAATCACGGCGGTGCCGCGCGACGAGACCGAACGACATGTTCTTGCTGCCCCAGATCGCCGGATCGAAAGAAAGCGTCCAATTCGGCAGAATCTCCATTCGATTGTGGCGGAAATAGCCGGTGAAGTTGGTGTGAGATGAAACGGTGAAATGCTCGAAGGCGCTGGAAACGCGCACGGCTTCAACTTTGCGGAACCAGATCGGCGTGTAGTTCATCGTCGGGTTGCTGTTAAAATCAGCGGACAACAGCGCCGATGAACCCGCGGGTTTCTGATCGATCAACGAAAAAGTGGCGACGGTTTTCAACCGCGAATTCTCGCGCCATTTCAAATCCCATCGCAGCGTGCCGGCTTGACGATCGTAGCCCGTTGCATCGCGGGCGCCATCGGCGCGGGTGAAATTGCCGTCCAAACGGAAGGCGCTGCGGCCGCGACTGGTCCCGGTCGACAACAGCAAGCGACCAAAACCATACGAGCCGCCTTCAGTTGACAGCATGATTTCGGGCCGCGACGGCGCCGGCCGCGTGGTGACGTTGATCACGCCGCCAATCGCGTCGCTGCCATACAGCGCGGTGCCGGGGCCTTTCAACACTTCGATGCCTTCGGCCTGCGGCACGTTGATTTCATACAGCGCGTTGTGATTGAAAAAGCCGGTCGAGCGCGTGGGAACGCCGTCCTCTAAATACAAATAGACGGCGGCCGTCGTTATCGGCTGGCGAATCGCTGTCGCGTGGCCTTCACCTGAAAGATTCGTCACCAACACGCCGGGAACGCGCTGCATGATTTGCGACGGATGCGTCGGCCGAACTTGCCCGATCTCGTTTCTGGCGATGCCGCCGATGGTGGCGGAAACGTCAGCTTTGGATTGCTTTTCCTGCGTTGCGGTCACGACGACATTCGGCAGAAGAATGGCGTTCTCCGCCAATTTAAAATTGACGGCGGCCGTTTTGCCGGCCTCGATTTTTACGGTTTGGCGCTGCGTCTGGCGGCCGACCATCTGAGCTTCCAGCACATATTCGCCGGTCGCAAGATTCTCGATTTTAAAACGGCCGTTCAAATCCGTTGTCGTTCCATAGTTGGTGCCCTTAACGAGGATGTTGACATTGGCAAGCGCTTGCCGCGTTTCCGTGTCAACGATGACGCCTTCGACGTCGCCTCTTTCCTGGCTCATCGCCGCAAAAGGAATCCAGAGCAAAAATCCGATTATCAAAAAAAGAAACCTGAATTGTCTTCGCGCAGACCGAACGCCGGCCGGCGATGACATCGAGATTTTATAATCGTTAAACATACCAGTTGCCTTTCCACAAGATGTATGTCAAAAAGATGAAAGCGTGAGTTGATCAAAGCGCTTGATCGCGGCGCGAATCGCATCGCCATCGAGCCAGGCAAGGGCAATCAAATTTGCTTGCTTGGCTACGGCGGGATACACGCCGGGGGCAAGGCTTTGCTTTTGCATTTGGCCCGCTGGCGTGAGGCCGGGGCCCAACAGGTAAATCTGCGGGCTGCGGCCATCATTGGCTTCGCAGGCCAACAAAACAGTGTTTTCATTCCATGCGGCAAGCGTCGCGCGGATCGGAGAAGCCTCCTCCATACCAGCATTCAGATGCATCGGCGGCTCGAAAAAGTGTCGCCGCGATCTTTGGAAATCGCATAGTACACGCCGTAGCCTTGTTCCTTGCCGGTGTACCAGACCACATGAACGTTGCCGGCGGCATCGGTGTCGAGAGCCGGGCCGTTGTGCGGACAACCGTCAATCACCCAACCATCGTTGTGAATCTGGGTGGGCGTCGAAAATGTTTTGCCGCGATCTTCCGACCGCGCCATGAACATGTTTCGAATATTATCCGGCGGCGCATGGCGGAACGCCAGGTAAAGAACGCCGTCGACATCAACGGTCATCGCCGTGCGACAGCAGGGACAGATTTTTTGCGCCACCACGACGCCCGGCTCAAACGATTGGCCGCCGTCGCGCGAACGCGCCACGCGCACTTCCGGCGCAACAGCTCGATCCCTGCCGTCGAGCCAGCACACATAAATCGTGCTGTCCGGCGAAACGGCGATGGAATGAAAACCATGGCTCGTCGGCGGGCCATGGTAATCGTCGTTCACATAAATGGCCGGAGAAAACGTCTTGCCGCCATCGACAGATCGAACAAAGCGGAGATTGCTGGCCGGGAAACGCCGTCCTTCGAGGGGAATTTCATTATGCCAGAGGACGTAGACATTTCCTTCCGGCCCAACGGCCGCTTGCGCCGGCGCTTCGGAATGCGCCGCGGCGTCGCCGGCCTTGTCATTGGCTTGCACCGGCGCGGAGAATTGCGCTTCGCCTTTATTCATTCGCGCCAAATAAACCGGGCGCGCTTCGCCGGTTTCTATCCACGCGACATAAGCCGTCTCTGCTTGCTTGTCCAGCGCAATCGTGGGATTGCTGGCGTTAGCCGCCGCGACGGTGACGATTTCGGATTTGTCAGCGTGCGAGGCCGCGCCGCAACCCAATATGAAACACATAAAACTGAGGGCAAGCCCGGCTTGCAACAGTCGTCTCATATTGATGTGTATTCGCATGTCAGCATGCTCCGAAAAATTGTTCAACAGCCAGATGCCATTTAAGCGAGCTATGCCGCTGTTGAGGAAATACGTTTCCTGCTCGTCGGGAAATGCCACGACCGTGGCTGGCCGGCGAAAAAATTGCGCCGCTATTTTCGGGCTTCATTCTTTCACGTCACGCCAAGCAGGACAACGCATGCCTTCACCGCATTTTCGGAGGATGAAAAATTGACGGATTAAAAAGGTCTTCAGGCACGGCGACTTCATTTTCCGGCCAATCGTTATAGGCTGGAAAATTCGCCGGCGGCGTCGAAAGCGAAAACAACAGACATTTATTCAATTCAGACGAAAACAAGATGAGAGGCAATTCCGGAGCGGGACAACAACAAGCGCGATAAATCGGTTGGGGCAGCTTCGCATTCACGTCGTCCGGCGCAGCCTCTGCTTCTTCCGGCTTGATCCAGCACAAGCAGCCTTCGTCATAATGATAACACGCGCTGCAGTAGCATTTATAATCATGCCCGGCCGGACGCGCCGGGTGCGCCGGCGCCGCAATCACGACGAGAAAATCGAAATTCCCGCCGAGAAAAACGACAAGCACGAAGAAAGCCACGAGTTTGTGGAAAATGCTGCGGCCCATACCTCAACCTTATGCCAAAATATATTTTTCCAAAAACCGATAAAAATTTTCTCTTTCCTTTTCCATTGAATAAGATTCCGCCATGGCCATTCCTTGACGGCGAAGATTTTCTTTCAAAGCTTGTTCAGCCAACAACCGCTCGACCATCAACAGATGATCGTCCAAATCGCCGAACTTCGGCATCAAACAAGTTTGCTCGTGAATGCAGAACGCCCGGTTGCCGATGGCGTCCGGGCAGATCACGGCGCAGCCGCTGGCCATCGCTTCCAGCGCCGGCAAATAAAACCCCTCTTTATCCAACGGCAGCGAAATCACAATGCCGCTTTCTCCCATTCGTTGCGCGAACTGCTCGCGCGGAATATTTTCTACCAGCAGTGCAACCTCGAGGCCGCGCGCTTTAAGCGTCTCGAATAATTTCGTTCCGAACTCCGGCTGCTTTTTTGCCCAAATCAAAATGGAATTTGCTTTCTTGCCGGTCGCAGCGCGAAATAAATCCAGCGGGATGCCGTATTCGATCACCGCCGCTTCACCGTTCTTATGCGGTTGAATCGCCGCGCCGATTTCCCGGCTCGCGCAGATGCGCAACGCCGGCCGTTTCAAATAGCGGAAAACCTGATGCGACTCTTCACATTGCTCGAGCGACTGCAAAAGGTTGATGACCTTTTTGCCGTTGAGCGACTTGGGCAAAAACTTCCAATCCTTGCCGGTCAAAAACAGCACGGGATAATGGTCAAGCTGAATCTCGCGAACAATACGCTCACGTGGAATATCGGCCCACACCTCGCTGGCGCCATAATCCGAATCCGGCGTGAAATACAAATACGGCTCCAACTGCGGATGCTGCAAACAATACAGAAAATAATCCCGCAGCTTGAGGTGCGTGCCGGAGGTTCGCATGACGCCGTCCGGCGTTTTTTTGAACCGGCGCATGAAAAGAATTTTCAGCATAAAAGAGTCAATATGCACAAAAAAGCAAATACTTTTTATCACCAAGATACAAAGCCACCAAGAAAAACTTTGTCGACTTTGTGTTTTCGTGTCTTTGTGGTTGAATTTGATTTCGGTTCATCCGGGCTATGCTTTTATGTATTGGTTTCAGTTTGACCGGATTCAGTTATAGCGGACAGACATTCGTTCAACAATGCATCGACGTCGGTCTTTGCGTAAAACTCCCAGTTTGCGCTGGATGTCTTCGTCAGTTTGTCCGCTAAAAACTGCAAAATTTCGAGATCATATTTTTTCTTCATGTTTCTATTGCGCATGGTTTTGTCGAGCGCGCCGGCAGAGGCCGCAATCACCTCCAGACATCTGCCGCTGGAAGAGATAATGTTCTCATAAAAGATGATATTGCTTTTCGGCAGAAAGCGCCGGTATTGATCGTAATACCACGCCAGGAGCGCGAGCTGCCGCTCGAACTTGTCGTCCAACTCCGCCAGACGTTCGGCCAAACGACGGTCCAGCTTTTCCGCCGCCGGGCTGTGACCATCCTGCACCGGCATGTCAACCCGATTCCACGAGGCCAAAACCGCGAGGGGATTGCGCACGATCGCATAGCATCGAAAGCGCTTGCCGAGGTCCGCGAGAATAGCCGTGAAGGCGGCGGGATGTTTGATGCACAGAATGAACGGGGGCGTCACTTGTTTCTTCAGCGTCATTTCGCGCTGGCCGCCTTTTCCCAGCCGGGACGGCTTGCTGATAATTTTATTTTCTTGCTCAATTGAGGCGCGGGTTTTTTCAAAAAAATCCGCGATCGCCTCGCAGAGCCTTTCAACCCCGCCATATTTGTAGAATGTATTCGCTTTCATCGGCTCGTGCAGCGCCACCGTGTCCGGCAGCTTGTTCAACAAATTGCAGGTCAGGGTCGTGCCGGAACGCGGTATGCCGGTGAGACAAACGTTCAGTTGATCCATCAAATAAACTCCGCATTAGAAATTTCCCGCTCCAGACGCACTGCCGATCGAGGCAGCGAATTCTGACCATCTCGAACTTCTTGCAAATAGGCGCGCATTTTTTTAGCGACCTTTTGCACTTTCGGCTCGCGAAACATTTTTTCGTGATAGCCGCTGATCGCGCAAACTTCGACGCCGCCGCGAGCCAATTCGCCCCAACCGTTGCGCGGGTCGAGAATCAAGCGTTTCCAACTTTCCGCTCTTTTGGTCGGGCGGAAAATAATCATTCGACCCCGATACGGTTTTGGACGATACTCGATATGCGCTCGGATGTTGGCGCTGCGCACCGCTTCGATCCAATCGGCGAGGCCGGCGCTGCCGTTGCGATGATTGTTAATTGACGGAGCTTCATGATCGAGCGGACGGAGATTCTCGTCATATAACTTGATTGCTTGCGGTTGATCCGGTTCCTGCACGCCGCCGGGAGCGAACGTGTCAAACAGCACGAGCGTGTCGACGATCTGTCCCTGCCGGGTGAGTTGTTGCGCCATCTCGTAAACGACGAGGCCGCCGAAACACATGCCGCACAATTGATACGGGCCATGCGGTTGAACGCGGCGAATATGTCGAACAAATTCCGCCGCAATATCTTCGACGCGATCCAACGGCCGTTGCTCGCCTTCAAGGCCCGGGTAGTGCAGGCCGTAAACGGGCTGATCATCGCCGAGATGCCGGGCCAACTGACGAAAGATGAACGTATGACCTTCATATCCGGAGACGCAAAACAACGGCGGTTTGTCGCCCTTGTCCCGCAACGTGACGAGACAATCAGACGGGGGCGTCGCGACGGTGTCGCCAAGCATGGCCGCAAGTTCTTTAATCGTCGGCGCTTTGAAAATGCTGGCGAGCGGCAGGCTGCGATGGAAACTCTTTTCGATTTCCATAAACAAACGCACCGCTAAAAGCGAATGGCCGCCGAGATCGAAGAAGTTATCATGAATGCCGACTTTGGTGAGGCCAAGCACTTCCAGCCAGATGTCCGCCAGCAACTCTTCGACGGCGTTTTGCGGCGCAACATATTTTTCTTCCGCTAAAAGCGAGCGTTGCTCGGGCGCCGGCAGTGCGCGGCGATCGACTTTGCCGTTCGGCGTCAGCGGCAGCGAGTCGAGAAAGACGAAGGTTTGCGGCAGCATGTAATCGGGCAATTTCTCTTTTAAAAATTGCCGCAACTCGCCAACGGCCGGGGGCGTCGCGCTATTCGCAATCAAATAAGCAACGAGACGCTTGTTATGCGGCGTATCCTCTCGTGCTACAACGACAGTTTGAGCGATGGCCGGGTGCAGCGCGAGCGCCGTTTCGATTTCGCCCAGCTCAATTCGAAAGCCGCGAATTTTGACTTGCTGATCAATTCGGCCCAAGCAATCAATTTTGCCGTCGGGGAGATGGCGCGCCAAGTCGCCGGTGTTGTAAATTCGCGCGCCGGCTTTTGTGGAATACGCATTCGGAATGAATTTCTCCGCGGTCAAGTCGGGACGATTCAAATAGCCGCGCGCCAAACCGTCGCCGCCGAGGTGCAGCTCGCCGCGCACGCCGGCGGGAACGATTTGCTCATGACGATCTAAAAGATAAATTTGCGTGTTGTCAATCGGGCCACCGATGAGAATTTGGCTTGCGCGATTTTCGATTTTATGAATCGCCGACCAAATCGTCGTTTCGGTCGGGCCGTACATGTTCCACAACTCGCTGCCGCGATCCAACAACTGGTTCGCCAGCTCGGCCGGCCAGCCTTCGCCGCCGCAAAGTATTTTCAGCCCGTCGCGGCCTTGCCAGCCGCTTTCGATCAACATGCGCCAGGTTGCGGGCGTTGCTTGCATCACGGTGGCGTTGGAATTTTCCAGCGCGGCCATCAGGCGGCGCGCGTCAGCAGCCGTCTCTCGACTCGATAACACGACGCAGCCGCCGACGGCGAGCGGCAGATAAAGCTCCAAGCCGGCGATGTCAAATGAAAGCGTGGTCACCGCGAGCAGCGAGTCCTGCGCGGTTAGTCCCGGCGCGACACGCATGGCGTTTAAAAAATTCACCAAGGCGCGATGCCAAATCGCGACGCCTTTGGGCTTGCCGGTCGAGCCGGAAGTGTAAATCGCGTAAGCGAGATTTTCAGAATCGACCGCAACAGCGGGGTTCGCGTCGCTTTCTGCGGCGATGCTGTCCCAATCGGCGTCGAGGCAAATCAGTTTTAAATTTTTAATTGAGAATTTAAAATTCAAAATTATGGATTGCTGGGTGAGCAGCGCCGGCACTTTTGCATCATCGAGCACGAGCGCGCTTCGCTCAGCGGGATAAGCCGGATCGAGAGGCACGTAGGCGCCGCCGGCTTTGAGAACGCCGAGCAATCCGACCAGCATTTCCACCGAGCGCTCAAGACAAATTCCGACCAGTGTGTCCGGGCCGATGCCGCAATGGCGGGACAGATAATGCGCCAAACGATTGGCGCGGCGATTCAGCTCGCGATAAGTCAGTTGTTGATCTTCAAAAATCAGCGCGACGGCGTCCGGGGTTTTATCGGCTTGCGCTTCAAACCAATGATGGAAGCACGTATGACGCGGGTATTCTTTTTCCGTCGCATTCCAAGCGCGCAGCATTTGTTGCTTTTCCCGCTCCGGCAACAGCGGGAAATCGGCAAGTCGCTGATTAGGATTTGCGACTATATTTTTCAGCAAGAGCGCAAAATGTCCGGCCATTCGTTGAATGGTTGCCGCGTCGAACAAATCAGTATTGTATTCGATGGCGCCGAACAAACCTTCCGCAAGATTGGTCATGACCAGCGTCAGATCGAATTTCGCCGCGCCGCTGAAACTTTCCAAATGCCGCCATTGCAAACCGGTCAACTCGGCCTCGCGCGGCGGGACATTTTGATAAATGAACAAAACTTGAAAAAACGGCGAGGCGCTGAGGTCGCGCTGCGGCTGCAATTCTTCCACGAGTTTTTCAAACGGCAAATCCTGATGCGCGTAAGCGTCGAGCGCGACTTCGTTGACGCGGCCAAGCAGTTCCGCAAAAGTCGGATTGCCGCTCATATCCGTGCGCAGCACCAGCGTGTTAACGAAGAACCCGATCAAGTCTTCGCTCTCGGCGCGATTGCGGTTGGCAATCGGCGAACCCACCACCATGTCGGCCTGTCCGGTATAGCGATGGAGCAAAGTTTTGAAAGCGGCCAGCAGCGTCATGAACAGCGTGACGCGCCGCTGTTGGCTGAGTTTTTCGAGCGCGCCGGTCAACTCGCGGGACAGCGCGAACGGCACGTACGCGCCGGGAAAGGTTTGCACCGCCGGCCGCTGACGATCCGCCGGCAATTCCAAAATCGGCGGCGCGCCGGAGAGTTGGCGCCGCCAATACGCGATCTGGTTTTCCAGCACCTCGCCCCGAAGCCATTGTCGTTGATGGAGCGCAAAATCCGCGTATTGAATGGAAAGCTCGCGCAGGGGAGAGGGTTGCCCATTACAAAAAGCCTGATAAAGCTGTGACAATTCGCGAAAGAAAATTTCCAGCGACCAGGCGTCGGCGGCAATGTGATGAATGGTAAAGAGAAACACGTGGTCGGTCGCGGCGAGCTTGAGCAGCGCAGCGCGAAAAACCGGCCCCTTAGTACATAGTTTCATAATTACGATGACGTATTTTTTATTGGAATTTTACATGCCGCGATATATATTAAGGCATACATTCTTTTCACATTTCGGAGCATGTATGCCAAGAAAAAGCCCTTATT
>Ga0247727_10005515_pt1 | contig 25611 bp, 20 predicted proteins | sample WisWelCaveWW1625_FD_202498 | JGI IMG/M metagenome (GOLD analysis project Ga0247727, IMG submission 202498) | Biofilm microbial communities from Wishing Well Cave, Virginia, United States - WW16-25 | ecosystem: Environmental > Aquatic > Deep subsurface > Groundwater > Cave microbial mat | place...
AGCTTCGCCATCAACTTGACGCCGGATGTTGAAACCGGCGTTGGCGAATGGACGGAAGAAGCTTTTATCGCTTCGATGCGCACCGGAAAACATCAAGGTCAACCGAACGGCCGTCCCATATTGCCGCCTATGCCGTGGCAAAGCTTGGCAAAAGTCACGGACGGCGATCTCAAAGCGATGTGGGCATATATGAGATCCATTCCGCCAGTCAAAAATCAAGTGCCGTTGCCGGTGCCGCCCGGCGCGCCGCCAATGGGCGCTGAACAGGCGCAATAATTTTTTTTCTTGATGAACGTCGATAGGCTGCCGGTTTTGTGAAATCGCTTTTCACCAATTCAAATACCGGCGGCCTATTTTGTCGTGCTTGCATGAGCAACTTTTAAGCTCGCCTTATCGACGATTCGAATGACTCGAATGAAAAAGACCATCCTGCGTTTGTCGATCATCGTCGTCGCAGTTTGCCTGCTTTTCTTTTTACTTCTACCCATCTTGATTGATAAATACTTGAACGGCGTCGTCGAGCATCCGGCGAATCAGCCATCGCCGCAGGCAATTGCTCTCCATAAAAAACTCTTGATCGCCGATCTTCACGCCGACTGCCTGTTGTGGAATCGAAATCTGCTCGAAAGGAATTCCCGAGGGCAGGTTGATCTGCCAAGATTGATCGAAGGCAACGTTGCGTTGCAAGCATTTACCGTCGTCACGAAAATGCCGCCGGTGTTCGAGTACGAAGGCAATTCTGGTAGCATCGATCTTATTACCCCGCTTGCTGTTGCCCAGGGATGGCCAATTAAGTGTTGGCGTAGTTTGAAAGAACGCGCACTTTATCAAGCAGAAAAATTTCACAAGCTCGCGGCGCAGTCAAACGAGAAGTTTGTGGTGATCCAGTCCGCGAATGATTTGTCAGCGTATCTCGAACGCCGTAAGCAAGAAAATGATTTGACTGCCGGATTCCTCGGGATCGAGGGCGCTCACGCGCTCGATGGCGATCTTGACAATCTCGACGTCCTGTTTAACGCCGGTTTTCGCATGATGGCGCCGACGCATTTTTTTGACAACGAGATCGGCGGCTCGGCGCACGGTGTCACGAAGGGCGAACTCACCGAGATGGGCACAGAGATGATCCGCCGCATGGAAGCGAGGAAGATGATCGTCGATCTCGCGCACGCCTCGCCGGAAGTGATCAAAGATGTTGTTGCCATGTCAACCCGACCGGTGGTGATTTCGCATACCGGCGTGCGAGGAACTTGCAATAACAATCGCAATGTGAGCGACGATGTTCTCCGGCTCGTTGCCGGAACCGGCGGCGTCATCGGCATCGGCTTTTGGGAAACGGCAGTGTGCGGCAGGGACGCAAAATCCATCGCTCGCTCGATTCGATACGTGGCGAACTTGGTCGGCGTCGAACACGCCGGCCTGGGCTCGGATTTCGACGGCGCTGTGCCGCAGCCTTTCGACGCTTCCGGTTTGGTGCAAATTACCGACGCTCTGCTGGCAGATGGATTTAGTGATGAAGAGATCGAAAAGATCATGGGCGGAAATGTTTTACGCTTGCTGCTGGGAAATCTGCCGTAACGCAACTTTCAAGTTGCAACGCCAAGCGATTTCTACTTGGAAAATTTTTTGTTTTTAATTTGGTGCAAAGCTCATTATCCGAAAAAGATTTTCACGGAAGTTCATGAACCCCTGGCGAGGATTAGGCGTCCTGCCTCGTGAAGTATGGATTCTTTCATTCGCCGTCCTGATCAATCGATCGGGCACGATGGCGCGGCCGTTTTTGGTGCTTTATTTGACAAAAGCGCTGGGCTACTCGGCGGAGCAAGCAGGTTTGGCATTGACACTCTATGGGGTCGGCGCCTTGATCACCGCACCGGTTTCCGGCAAGCTCAGCGATGTGATCGGCCCGATTCGTTTGATCAAACTCTCGCTTATATTCACGGGACTCATTCTTCTTTTTTTTCCGCTAACCAAAAGCTTTTTTCTGATATTGGCAATCACGCTATCGTGGGCGATTGTCAGCGAGGCCTTCCGGCCGGCGAGTCTGGCGCTGATTGCCGATCTCGTTCTACCCGAACATCGCAAAGCTGCGTTCGTTCTGTACCGCCTTGCGATCAATCTCGGCATGAGTATCGGTCCGGCGGCCGGTGGATATTTGTTGCTGATTTCTTATCCGATAATTTTCTGGGTCGATGGCCTGACCTCGCTGGCCGCCGGTTTGATGTTAATCTTCATTCCCTGGCATGGAGCATCTCATAAGCATTCGGAGGCAATCGCATCTTTGCCGATCGATGGAACGACAACGCCCCCGCAAAATCCGCTGCGCGATAAACGGCTTCTCTATTTTCTCGTCGCGGCCATTCCTGCGATGATGATTGTCTTTCAGGGCGAATCTTCGATGCCGCTGTTTCTCGTGCGCGATCTTCACCTTGAAGAACATGTTTACGGCATTCTTTTTACCGTCAACACCGTGTTGATCATCATGATCGAAGTGCCTTTGAATCTTGCCATGTCGAAATGGCCGCACCGCAGCCTGCTGGCCTTGGGCGCGCTGCTGGTGGGCATCGGCTTCGCAGCGATGGCGTGGGCATCAGGATTCTGGAGCGTGGCGCTGACTGTGGTGATCTGGACGTTTGGCGAGATGATCTTTTTTCCCGGAACTGCGGCCTACATGGCTGACATCGCTCCGCCCGAGCGCCGCGGCGAGTACATGGGCTTGTTTCAGATGACGTTCAGTCTCGCTTTTGCTCTGGGCGCTTGGCTGGGTGTTGCGCTGCTCGATCAGTTTGGCGCGAGTACGCTGTGGATAGGAACTTTCTTTGCCGGTGCACTCTCTGCGGCGATGTTGTGGAGAGTTGACGCGAAAACCTCGCTATAAATCGAAGCATTGTCGATGAGCTGGCTGGCGACTTATGTTCGTTAAGGAGAATTCACTCGTAATGGAAAATGCGTCATTCGCCGATCGCCTGCTTGCGCGGCGAAAACAAAACAAGTGGCTCAGGAGGTTTACGGTTTTGACCAGAGTCTTGTTGGCTATCGGCTTCACGCCTTCAGGATTGACGAAGATCCTGCACAACCGCTTCACGGTGTTGAGTCCTGACACGCCGGTCGGATACTTCTTTGAAGCGCTTTATCAGTCGGGCTTCTATTGGAATATTAAAAGAGAATAGAAAATGATATTGCGTATCATCAAGTTGGCAATTGCTTTTTTCATCACTCGTCTGTTCGATCTGCTAAATCCGTTTACAAAAACTGTAAGCGGATGGAACGGATTGAGCGGATGGACTTTTTGATTTTCTCATGAACGGAAATCACGACTAACGGAGGGAGAATATTGTGAAGAAAATGATTCGTTTCTCTTGCTTACCCGTGTTCATTGTCATCGTCATCTCTGCATCGATGGCAGTCGCCGCAGGTTCGAAGAAAAAAGACGAAGCGACTGCAACGATTGAAAACCACAAGGGCGAGCTGATTACACTCAGCAATCAAATCTGGACTTTTGCAGAAACGGCGCTGCGCGAAACCAAATCCGCAAAAGTGCTGGCTGACTACGCAGAGCAAAACGGATTTAAAGTCGAGCGCGGCGTATCGGGAATGCCTACGGCGTTCATTGCAACCTATGGGGAAGGAAAACCAGTCATCGGTATTCTCGGAGAGTATGATGCGCTGCCGGGGATTTCACAAAAGGCATCGCCGGTGAAAGAAGCTCTCGAACCAGGAGCGTCGGGCCACGGTTGCGGGCATAATCTTTTTGGCGCGGCAAGCCTCGGCGCGGCGTTGGCGATCAAGGAACTCATCGCCGCAGGGAAGCTCAAGGGCACGATTCGTTTTTACGGAACGCCTGCTGAAGAATCCGTCGGCGGCAAAATCTACATGGCGCGCGACGGCTTGTTCAACGATCTCGATGTCTGCCTCGCCTGGCATCCGGATTCCGAAACGCGCGCCGACACGCAAAGCTCCCAAGCTATGATCGATTTCATTGTTGAGTTTCACGGTAAGGCTTCTCATGCCGCTTACGATCCGTGGAACGGTCGCAGCGCCGTCGATGCGCTTGAGTTGTTTACGCACGGTTTGAACATGCTGCGCGAACACGTCAAGCCGACGACGCGCATGCACTACACCATCGTCAAAGGCGGTGACGTGCCCAACGTCGTTCCAGAGTATGCCAAGATTTGGTGCTGGGTGCGCGATTGGCAGCGCAGCGAGGTCGATGCGATTTTTGCGCGCGTGCAGAAAATCGCCGAGGGCGCTGGATTGATGGCCGGCGTCGAAGCCAAAGTCACAGTGCAAAGCGGCGATTACGAGTTGCTCATCAACATGAGCGGCGCGAAGTTGTTGCATGAAAATCTCACGCGCCTCGCGCCGATTGTTTATACTTCCGAAGAGCAAGACTTCGCGTGCGCTATTCAACGCGCAACCGGCGTGGCGGAAAAAGGCATGAACAGCTCGATACATCCTTTGGAAGGGCAAGAGGCTTCCGGCGGCTCCACCGATGTCGGCGACGTGAGCTGGGTGGTTCCGACGCTTCATCTCTCGGTGACCACGGCGCCGGCCGGCGCTCCCTGGCACGCGTGGCCGGTGGTTGCGTGCGGCGGCATGTCCATCGGTCATAAGGGAATGGTTTACGCCGCGAAAGCTTTGGCCGCGACGATGGTCGATTTATTTGAAGATGCAAAAGTGCGGGAAGCCATTCGCGCCGAGTTTGAAGAAAAAACTCACGGCCATGTCTTCAAGCCGTATATTCCTGCCGGCCCACCGCCATTGCCGAATCAATGAACGGTTTTGGCACTCTCGCTACGTCGAGTTTTTTTGCCTGGCCTTCTGCATCATTCAGAAGGGGTTTTTCATTTTATGAATCATTCGAACTTGGCAGTTTGAATAGGAAACATTTTTTGCCCACGCGGATTTTCAAAAAGAGCCTTCAGTGTGGTTTTTTAATCCGCATGGATAAGCTCTGCGCTTCGATTTGTTTCTGTGAGAGTTCTTTTTCTGTGGGCTGACTTAAAGTCGAGTTCATACCACAAAAAAAATTTCTTCCTTGCAAAAACCAGCGATTCAATTATCTTTGTGCGTCGCCTTACTGATCGAGACGAGTTGAAACGAAACGGACAGGAGAAGAATGCGAAGCGAAGAATATGAAGTGATCATTGTCGGCGGCGGGCCGGCGGGGAGCAGCGCGGCAACCATGCTGGGCAAGAACGGCAAAAAAGTTTTGCTGATCGACAAAGGCCGTTTCCCCCGCGAAAAAACCTGTGGCGACGGCATGACATTCAAGTGCATCTCGACGCTGAAAGCATTGGGCGTTGCCGGAGATTTCACCGCCCAGTCGGCGCGCACCTCTGGCTATCGAATTCATTTCAGCGATGGCACCGAAATCTCCGTGCGCAAAAATTTGCGGGAAGAGCAGGCGGTGGTCTATCTCATGCCGCGCTTTGTGTTTGATAATTTGCTCATTCAAAATGCGAAGCGTTTTCCGTCGGTTGGAGTTGCGGAAGAGACCACCGCGACGCGCGCGCTGCTGGATGGCGATCGGGTCATCGGCGTGGAGATTGTCGCGAATGGAAAACCCGCGGCGCAATTTCACGCGCCCTTGGTCATCGATGCGAGCGGCGTGGATTCGAAAATCGCCGCGCAATTCAACGGCGCAACGCGCGATTTTAGCGAGTACGCGCTGACGGTTCGCGGCTATTACGATGACGTCGAAGGCTTGGATGATCTGGTGGAATTTGTTTTTGATGAGCGAATTCTCCCCGGCTATTTTTGGATTTTTCCCATCGGGCCGAAATCTGCCAACGTCGGCTGCGGCACGTTTCAACACATCGTCATGCAGCAAGACATCAACCTCCGTGAGCTGTTTATGGATTTTGTCAATCAACATCCCATCGGCAGGAAATTAAAAAAGGGCAAGTTGCGCGGGGCTTTGAAAGGCGGAAAAATTCCGTTGGGTTTTGACGAGCATTCGCGCGTCCGCAACGGCATCATCTTCTGCGGCGACGCCGCCGGTTTTTGCGATCCGCTGACCGCCGAGGGCATCAGCTTCGCGCTGGAGTCGGGAATGTTGGCCGGTGAGACAGCCTCGCAGGCACTCAGCGCAAGGAATTTCTATCGAAGTTTTTTATCGCGCTACGACGATAGCTGGCGAAAGGCTTTTGGCGATCGCTTCACCCGCGCGGAGTTTGCCCAACAGCCTGTCGGCAAAGAATATTTTCTGGATTATGTCGTGCAAGCGCTGTCGGCTCACCCTGCGCTGGAGCGCGCGGCGAAAGACGTCGGCGAGCAGTACCAACTGATGTTCAAGCTGAAATCGGTATTAAAAGCTCTATGAAAAACTCGTACTCCTACTCTTTCTCTTACTCTTACGCGCTGTTTTTTTTTGTAGCTCAAATCAAAAGCGAGTAGGAGTATGAGCAAGAGCAGCAACAGAAGTACGATTTGCTTTATCCAGCAAATGAAAATTTCAAACTCACTTTTTCTCTTGATTCTGTTTTTTGGCTGCGCTGCAACCCAGCCACAGGCTGACGATGCGACTCTGCAATCTTGGGTTGGCATCTGGCGCGGCGTCGCCATTGTCGAAGAGAGCAACAATCCTCCCGACGAATGGATTTTGCTTTTGACAAAAGATAATGCTCGTCTGCGCGGGAGGATTTCCTCGCGGCAGGGATTATTTTCTCGGATGAAAGTAGAGAAGATTACTGTAACGGCAAACGAGTTGAGCTTTACTTTTTCCTATGAAACCAGCCGCGGCCTGCGCGCGGTGTTTAACAATTCGGCAATTCGGGAAGGGCACAAACTCTTGAGCATCTTTCAAGGCAGCGAAGGGGGACGAGCTTTCCGCGGCAGATGGGAGGCGAGGTATGAGCCACGAGAGTGACGGTTAGACAAATTTACTCACAAGCCATCCGATTTTCAGGGTGAAAGCTTTCGGTCCCCCCACGCGGATCAAAAATCACGCGGAACAATTCTCACAAAAATAAAGTCATCCGCGTGGTTTTTTAATCCGTGTGGAACCTATTAATGTAGTCAGCTCGTGTAAAAAATCGACGTTGCTTGCAACCATCCGAATCCTATGCCCGTTCGAATTTTTTCTTGCTCGACAAATCTTCCAGCACTCATCGCCGATGAGCTTGCCCAAAAAGCGGGCAGAGATTTTTCGAGCGTCGCGGTTGTCGTTCCTTCCCGGCGCCTGGGGAATTACGTGAGGCGTGCTCTTGCAAAGCAAGTGACCGCCTGCGTTCCACCGCGCATTTGTACGCTGGATGAGCTTGCCGGAATGATTCCTTCGCCGCTTCGACGCCAACGAATTTCAAAAACAGAACAAGTCTTGGTTCTGGCCGACCTGTTGAGCTCCGGACGCTTTCAACACTTCTGCCGCGGCATGGAAGAAGACACCGGGAGATTTTTTGATGAGCTGGTTGCCGAAGATTTGCTTCCGGAGGTTTTTGAAAGAATTCGTGAACTGCTACTGTCCGACGAATTCAAGGACGAGCGTCATCTCGAACGGCTCCTGCAACAGACGAACGAGTTGCAATCCCTGCATAATGCTTACGAGAATTTTCTTGAAGAAAATGGTTTGATTGATTCCGCGCGTGATCTCTCGATTCGAGTCAAGTCTCTCTCAACCTCTACGCTTTACGCTCTTCGCTCTTCCCTTCACGAAATTTTCCTGCTTGGCTTTGTCGACGCCACACGCATCCAACAGATGTTTTTGAAACAACTATTGAGCGACAACGGCGCGCACTTTTGGACCCACGCCGAGCCATCTTTTTTGATCGAAGAGACACAGTCTGCTGATGTGTGGTTTCGCCGAGTCAATCCTTTTTCACCATTGATCGAGTTGTTGAAGGCCATCGGTGGAAAACCGCAAACCAACCTTACTGATGAAAAAAATACCGGCACTGCAAACGAAAACATTTTGAGAGCGGCTTACACGCTTCCATCTCAAAGCGCTCAAGGTGGCAACATTCCCCAGCTCTCGCCGATTCACCTGCACGAAGCCGCGACGCCGCTTGCAGAAGTAAAAGCTGCTGCTGCATTGATTCGCAAATTGGTGCATCAGGGCGGCATCCCGCCGCATCAAATCGCCGTGGTTGTTCCCGATGAGCTGATCTACGGTCGCCTCGTGTGGTCGGTTTTTGCGGAGGCGGATATTCAAGCCAACAATTCGCTCGGACAGGAACTGCTGCGAACGCGGGTCGGGCAATGGCTGCATTTGCTGCTCACCCTCGGCCAGGAGAATTGGCGTCTCCCTGATCTCATCAGCTTTTTGCATCATCCCTTTAGCGAGATGTGGATGCGCGCGATGTCCCCGCAGATCAATCCCGCCGATGTGCAAAATGTGATCGAGCGCTGCATGATTCAGGAAGAAATCGCCCGCGAGCACGAGCGAATGTTGCAAGCAGTTCGCGCTTCGAAGGATGGCGAGCCGTCGGCGCGCGGCGTAGCAGAAGATTTTCTTGTTAAAATAGAAAAAGCCCTTGAGCCGTTCAGCGGCGAGAATGAATTCGTTCTTGCAGAATGGACTGAGCGATTTTCCCAGCTTCTGCAAGAGATTCAGCTTGAGCGATGGACGGTGATGACCGGCGGCGGGGCGTACAATCTCGACGGTCAGGCGCTGCAGCTCATCGTTTCCACTTTGCAAGAGATGCAGCGCATCGGCGCATTTCTGCGGCAGCCGCTTCGCTTCGGCGATTTTTTCAGGTTGTTGAATCAAAACGTGTTTGCTGAAACCGTGCGACCAGTGGGCGAGGCGTACAGCGACGTGCAGGTGATGGGGCTTCTGGAAAGTCGCAGCGTACCGGCGGCCGTTTTCATCGTACTCGGAAACAATGAAGGAAGTTTTCCCACGGCGCTGGCTCGCGAGCTTTTTCTTGAAGAGCCGCTGCGCGCGAAATTAGGATTGACCACCTATCACAAGCGCGAATTGTTGCAGGACATGAATTTTTACGGACTTGCTGCCGCGCCGGCAGCCGTTCATCTTTTTTATTCGCGCCTGCACGAAGACGCGCCGCGCGTGCGCTCGCGTTTCATTGAGCGATTGCTTCTTTTAAACGCTGTGACATCCGGCGTTGTGCAAGTGCATCAAGAAAGCGGCAAACTTTTCGAAAGCGATTTTTTGCTTGATGAGCGGATTAGACACGCCAATGCCGATCTACAGCGTCGCTATGATTTTGTGCGCTCGCGCATGAAAACTCGTTATGACCAACGCGGCGCTTTTTCGGGTGATCGTGCGAAGCTGCTGTCCACTTTTTCCGCGACGACGCTGCGAATGCTTTTTCACTGCCCGTATCGTTTTCTGCTCAATGCCACGCACATCGACGAGCTTGAGCTGCCCAGCGATGAAGCAGATTCACGCCTGCTTGGCGATTGGCTGCACGGCGTTTTTCAATTGTTCTTTCAAGGCATCAGTGATCCAGCTTTCTCATTGAGTAGCGAGAACGAAGATCTACGCCTGCCCTGGACGAAGGCCATTACGCCACAAGATAAAGAAGTTGCGCTCGATCGCTTGCAACGTCTCGGACGATTGCTGATGACATCACACGAAGGGCAAGAGCATCTCTTTTATCACATGCTTTATGTCGGGTGGCCAGCGTTCATTGAGAAAGAAATCGAGCGCGGCGCTGGAATTTTTCAACCCGAGTATTTTGAATTCATCATTGATCATGCGCTTAAGAGTTTATTGCCAATCGGCACTCACGAGGTTGGCGTGCGTGGCCGTGTTGATCGCACCTTTGTTAGCGAAAACGAAATCCGCCTCATCGACTACAAGCTGAGTGGATTTCACGGATCCGAAAAAAGCATTCGCGACGGTGATGAGCCGCAATTGCCGCTTTATGCGCTGGCATTGCAGAGGACCGGGCTTTTTTCTTCAAGCGCGAAATGGATCGGCGAGTATTGGTCGATTCGTCGCGGCGAAAGCAAAGCTGTGTTGGAGAAGGAGGATGATGGCCTTGCAGCCGGTTTTGAGAGTTTGCTGAACCGCTGGCAATCTCGTTTGGATCAACTAAGCAGCGGCGCGCCGTTTGATGCGGAAGAGACGAAGTATTGTCAAGAGTGTCTTTATGCGGGAGTGTGCAGGCGGGAGGAGTTGTATTATAAAAAACAGTAATCAGTATTCAGTAACCAGTGTTCAGTCGAACTGGTTTCTGTTCACTGACTACTGAACACGGGTTACTGCTAACTGGGCAATACACACTTGCAAATTATAAATCCTCAGAATCCCTACATCTCCTGCGTCGTCCGCGCCTCAGCAGGCTCTGGGAAGACCTATCACCTGAGCCAGCGTTTCTTGCGCCTCGTTGCTGCAGGCGCGGAGCCTGCGGAAATTCTGACCGTCACCTTCACACGCAAAGCGGCGGCGGAGATGCGCGAGCGTATTCTCAAAGTGGCGACGGAAGTTTTGATGACGCCGGATGCTGCGACAGCGATTGATGATGAGTTGCGAACATTTTGGCACGAAGCGAAGAATCGCCATCCGCACACGCGACCACCGCGGCCGGTGCGCGAAGCGGCCCATCTGATTTTGAGTTTTTCGCAGAGCCTGAACATCTCGACCATCGACAGCCTGCTTTATCATTTCGTCAGCCGTTTTCCCATCGAAGCCGGGGATCATTTTCCGATTCCATTTCGCCTCATCGAAACGATGGAAGAACAGCAAGTGCGGCAGCAGGCGTTTCATGCGCTGTTCGACAATGCCCGCCACGACGCATCGTTGCAACATCTTATAAAGGAACTGCTCTCACTGCCCAATGGTGATTCACGCCGCTTGCAAGAGCATTTGAACATTCTGCTCGATGAAAGACTTTATCTGTGGGATTTGATTGAGCGACGTAGTATGAAGTGGGAAGATCTGTTGCTTCCTGCGCCAGATGCATTTGTTCAAAAGAACGAACAGGAGATTATTGTACAAACCGGCGAGATAGTTGAAAGTATTGCACGACAAGTTGGCGGAAAAACAGTTCAAAAGATTATCGATGCCCGTGCGCGATTCATGAAATCTGGACTGCCGGAAGATTTGCTCGACGGACTTTTCAAGAAAAATGATTGGGAACTGCCGGTCAAGGTTCAGGAAAAAATTTCGAATACAGGTCTGGAAGATCAGCTTCATGTGCTCTGCTACGAGCTGCGCCGCCGTCGTTTGAATCATCAAGCGCAATTGACCTATGCGTTATTCGAGCGCTATCGCAAAAATTATCAGCAACTCAAAAAGAGCCGCGGCTGGGCCGATCTTTCCGATCTCACCATCGGCGCAGTGAATCTTTTTTTTGATGAGCGCAGCTTCGGGGCGCGATATTATCTCTTCTTAAAAGTCGCGCATTTGATGATCGACGAGTTTCAAGACACCAGCCGTTTGCAGTGGTTGCTCTTTCAGACAATTTCAGAGGAGCTTCTTTCCGGCGAGGGTATAGCTGCAAAGAGAGGGTTATTGCCTACGGTCTTTTTGGTTGGTGATGCGAAACAATCCATTTATGCTTTTCGCGAAGGCGATTATCGTCTGCTCGGTGAGGCCGCGGATTTTCTCGCACAGCGTTTTGAAGTGAAGAGCGTGCCGCTGAATGTAAGTTGGCGCTCGAGCCAGTTGATTCTCGATGCGGTCAATAAAGTTTTCAATAGTGAATCGTTGCGGTCTTTGCTTCCAGATTTCGACTTGCACACAACGGCTGAAGAGAACGGACAGACCATAGCGCCGCCGACTGGCAGCGCCACCATTGTTGAACCGTTTTTCAAACTCGAAGACGATACGACCATCGATCAAGCGCGTCAACGTGAGGCGTTGTTTATCGTCGCGAAAATAAAAGAATGGATGTCGCAGCCGTTGCCGGTTTATGATCGGCAACTTGGCGCCCATCGTCCGATCACCTATCGCGATATCGGCGTGCTCTATCGCACCGGAGATCGCTCGCGGATTTTGGAAGAAGAATTAATTCGCGCCGGCATTCCGTATTTGCGAGAAGAACGTCGCGGCTATTTTCAGCGCCGCGAGGTGGAAGATATTCTTGCGTTCTTGCATTTTCTCGCGCAGCCGTCGGATAACTTGGCATTGGCAACGTTGCTGCGCAGCCCGCTTTTGGGATGCTCGGACGCAGACTTGATGAAGTTGTTGGGGGATATTCAATCACTCCACGCTCCCCCCGCTCCGCTTCAATATGATTTGTTTGAGGCGGGGCGGAGCCGCTCTTCGTCTTTATTCGCTGCGCTTCAGCGCCAACTGCCGGAAACCACTCGCCTGCTCGAAGAATTCTTGCGGATGGCAGGCACAAATCCCATCGATCAAATTCTTCTGCGATTTTTCGAACGCTGTGACGCGATGGCGGCGTATCAACTTGCTTGGGGTGAAAAAGAAGGAAGGTTGGCGGCGGCTAATCTTCAGAAACTGATCGAACTTGTTGCGACACGCGCGCCTGAAGGCAGCGGCTCATTGTTGTCTTACATCGAGATGCTGCGCGATTTCAAAGGCGTCGATGAAATTGGTAACGCGCCGCTTGGCATGAATTCGATCACACTGATGACCATGCACAAGGCCAAGGGTCTTGAATTTCCTGTGGTGATTTTGTTGGGCGCCGAGGTCGGCTTGCAGCGTCGTGGCGGGCCTGTTGATGCTTTTGAAAAAATCTTGTATGGGCCGCAGCCATTTGTGTTCTTGGGAAACAATAAAGCTGAACGCCTGCCCGCTCTTGATCGCGCCGGAGAATTGTACAAGCTCATCGACGACGAAGAACGCGCCGAAAGCGCTCGCGTGTTGTACGTCACGCTGACCCGCGCCCGCGAGCATTTGTTGATCACGGCGTGCGATGTGCCACAGCCGGAGAGTTATCATGTGCTCATCCAAACCCCGCTTCTCGAAAGCGGAATGTTGAAAGGGACGGAATTGACCGGCGGGGTGAAGGCGTATGTGAAATCCAATTTTCACGCAATTCAAGTTCAAGAGCAAATCGAGGAGCAGAAAGAAGTGATCGATGGGCCGATCTTCATGCCGGTGCGCGAAAGCGGTTTGAGAATCTATCGCCCAAGCCAGCCGGTTTTCTCTACAAACTGGATTGATGTGGACTTCTCCGAAGTGGAAGAGTCGGGTGTGACTTTTTTGCCTTTCAGCGACGAGCAGCTTGATACGGAAACTTTACATCTCCGCGAGCGTTCGCGTCTCATCGGCGTCCTTGTGCATCGCGGATTGGAGTTCACCCTCAGCAAAAGAAAGTTCTTTCTCGACAATGAGCTTGCCGAAGAAACGCAGCGTAGCATGCAGCGCTTCGACGAGCGCGAGCAAATAGCTATGAAAGAGGAAATACAAGAGCACATCGACGCCGCGCTTGGCTGCGAAAGATTTCATCGCTTGATTTCATCTGCGCGTACTCTTCGAACGGAATTGCCGGTTCTGCATCTACACGACAAGCAACTCGTTCATGGCGTCGTTGATTTGTACCTCGAAACTGAAAACGAGCGGTGGGTGATTGATTACAAGACTGTTCCGTTGAACGATATGTCGACAAATGAAGTAATCAAGGCACACGGATTTGCCAAACAACTTGCGGCGTATGCTGATGCGGTGCAAGCCATTTGGCCGCGAGAAGGTCAGATAAATCGAGCGGTGTTGTTGACCGAGGTTGGAGATATGATTGAATTGATGTCATAAGTAAAAAATCTTGCATTTCCTTCTTACGTTCTCTACTTTCCTGCAAGAATTTTCAACCTGATCATTCATCATGCAGGAGCATCTATGCACCGCAGGACGATTTTTTTTCTCATCATCGCGCTGGCAACTGTCGGCGTTGTTTTTTCTCAAGGCTATGTTCCCGGCACGGCGCTCATGAATCAAGGCATGTTCATGGGCGGGGTTGGGTTGTCGGTTATCGACGGCAACAGTTATGTCACCGTTCATTTGCGGCCGGAGCTGGCGATCGGAAAGTTCGGCATCGGCTTTGAGATCCCGCTGCGTTATCACACTGAGACCGGACACATCCGAACCGAGGATTGGAACGATGATTACGATTATTTTCGCATTTTGCGTTACGTGCGTTACGGCCATAAGGGCGAAACGTTTTACACGCGCGTCGGCGCGCTGGATGCTACGCGGCTCGGTCACGGCTTTATCATGAACTATTATAACAACTCGCTGCTTTATGATCAACGCAAGATCGGCCTCGAGCTGGACGTCGATGCGAAATATGCAGGCTTTGAAGCGATGACGAACAATCTTGGCCGTGCTGAAATTTTTGGCGGACGAGTCTATTACCGCCCGTTGTGGGAAATGCAAACACCGATTCTCAAAAATCTCGCGATAGGGGCGACGTTCGTCACAGACACTGATCCCGATGCGCTCGATGCCACCGACGACGGCATTACTGAATTTGGTTTCGACATCGAGCTTCCTTTCATCAAGACCTCGCCTTTGCAGTGGGGCATCTATGCGGATTATGCGACGATCAATGATTTCGGTTCAGGCACTGCTGTCGGCACGGAGTTGCAAATGCGCGGCATCGCCGGCGTGTTTGACTTGACAGCACAGCTCGAACGCCGTTTCCTCGGCGACGAATTCTTGCCGGGCTATTTCGGTCCATTTTATGAGCTTGAGCGCTATCAGGTTGATGGCAACACCGTGTTTCGCAAGAAGGATTCTTTGAAACAGGCAAAGGAAACGCACGGCACGTTCGGACTGCTGTACGGTCACGTGCTCAACGCGATTCAGCTCCTCGGAACTTTCGAGCGGCTTGATGATCAACCGAACAGCGGCAGGCTTCATCTTGAAGCGACATTGCCGAACACTTTGCCCAAGATCGCCGCGCGTGCCATGTACGACCGCCGCAATATCGAGGGCTTTGGCGATGCTTTTGATTTCGATGAAGACTCCGTCGCCCGCGCCGGCTTGGGATACAAGATTTATCCTTTCTTGATTCTTTATGGTGACTATGTGTGGACTTTTCGCTTTGATGAGGCCGCGAATAAATACAAAGTGCAAAAGCGCTTCGAGCCGCAGATTGCGTTGTCGTTTACCTTCGGAGTTGGCGGCGGTAGGTAGCATTGGCAGATTTTCTATTGAAAATAGATTTTTTGTTTTTAAAGCAAGACAAAATTTTCACACGGATAAAAAAACACGCGGACAGATTTTTTGATTAGTAAATAGATTTCCGCAGGGTTTTTTTAATCCGCATGAGAGCCATTACCTTCTACCAGCATTCTAGATTGGAAATGATTCACCGTTTATCCCGGTTGTGGAATGACTCGCTTGATTTCATCTACCCGCCGCAATGTATTGTCTGTTCGGCTGGCGAACATGCGCTACAAACACCTCATCTCTGCCGGACATGCCTTCACTCCCTTTATGATGAACCGTTACCGCCGCCATTCGATCTTGCTGCCAAAATGGGTAGGCGAGGCGTCGAGCCTTTCTTCGATGAATCATATGCGGCATGGTCTTTTTCAGAAATGGTTCAGAGGCTCGTTCATGCCATGAAATACGAAGCCAAACTGTCGATCGCGCGGTTGCTGGCAAAAGGAATGTGTGAACGAATCGATTTAAGTAACTTCGTCACTCTTTCCGATGTGATTCTTGCTCCGGTGCCATTGCATCCTCGTCGTCGCCGCGAACGCGGCTACAATCAAAGCGAATTGCTCGCAAAGGAATTGGCCAAAGCATGGAACATACCGTTGAATGCAAAAGCATTGCGTCGCGCTCGCGATACCGCTCAGCAAGCATTGCTTTCCGCAGAAGAACGTCACAGCAATGTTCAAGGCGCGTTTACAATCAGTCCGCCGGATTTCTTCAAAAGCAAAAATGTGCTGTTAATCGATGACGTTTTGACGACCGGGTCGACGGTCAATGCGTGCGCCGAGGCGCTCAAGGCTGCAGGCGCGGTTCGCGTTTTGGTTCTGGCCCTTGCTCGCGCGTGAGTGTTTGATTTGTGCTTCAAAGAAAAGAATTGTAAGCGGGTTTCGCGAATTAAACGGATAAAAGAAGAACGATACGATATGGCATTCATAAAGTGAAACACTTTTTGATTAATAAACATCAAAGCCTTTCTGTTTGGATTCCATCGTTGTCATTTTGTTCTTATCCGCTTAATCAGTTCAATCCGTTTACGAAATTTTCAACCCAATAAAATCTTGACAATCGCAGCGTTTTTTCCTATTTTTGGCGTTGGTTGAAATAAACAAATGAGCGGTCGAATTATTCTTTAAGAAACGAGTTGGCGGTTTTTGGAGGTTTTGTTGTATGCGAGTTGGTGTTTTGACCGGAGGTGGAGACAGTCCGGGATTGAATCCGGCGATTCGGGCGGTAACGCGCCGCTGTATCGCAGAATATGATGATCACGTACTGGGAATCAAAAATGGGTGGGACGGGTTGGTCAATGGCGATGTTGAGCCGTTGAGCCTTTATTCGGTGTCCGGCATTTTGCCGAAAGGCGGGACGATTCTCGGTACCTCGCGCCACAACCCTCTTCATCAGGAAGACAACATCCAGCGGATCATGCAAAACATCCGTCGCTACGAACTTGATGCGGTTGTGGTCATCGGCGGCGACGATGCCTTTCTGGTTGCGGAAAAATTGGCCGAGTGCGGTCTGAAGTACATCGGTATTCCGAAGACGATCGATAACGATCTCGGCGGCACCGACATGACCTTCGGATTTGACACAGCGGTAGCGGTAGCCACCGATGCAATTGACAGGTTGCACACGACCGCCGAGGCGCATCATCGCGTCATCGTCGTTGAAGTGATGGGCAGACTGACGGGATGGATTGCGGTGACCGCGGGAATCGCCGGCGGCGCGGATTGTATTCTTATCCCTGAAGTGCCGTTTACCATGGATGAGACCTGCGACATGCTCACCAAACGTCATAAGCATGGTAAGAATTTCAGTATCGTCGTCGTGGCCGAGGGCGCGTATCCGAAAGAGATGGGCAAGCTTTACAGCAAAACCGGCAAAGTGGATGAATATGGGCACCTTGTGCTCGGCGGTATCGGCGAAGTTATTGCCAAGCAGATCGAAGAGCACACCGGCATGGAAACCCGCACCGTCGTTCTCGGCCTCTTGCAGCGCGGCGGCTCACCGACCCCCTATGACCGGGTGTTAGCGACGCGTTGCGGTGTTCATGCCGCTGACCTCGTGCACCAGCAGAAATTTGGCTACATGTCTGCCTTGCGCGGAACGGAGATCGTCGAATTCAAAGTCTCCGAAGCATTGCGACTGCCGCGCGCGGTGGATCAAAAACTATATCAAGTCGCGAGTGTATTTTTTGGGTAATATGCGAAGCTTTGTTTTCAGCATGCGAACTGTTTACCGGTTGTAAAGGAGATACATTATGGCATTGAAGATCGGCATCAACGGATTTGGCCGCATCGGCAGAAATATCTATCGCGCGGCCACGTCGCAAAAGAATTTTGAAATTGTCGCGGTGAATGACATTACCGATGCAAAAACGCTTGCTCATCTTTTGAAGTATGATTCGATACTCGGCATTCTGGACGCCGACATTAAGCCGCAAGAAAACGCCCTCAACGTGAATGGAAAAACGGTGAAAGTTTTTGCGGAAAAAGATCCGGCAAATCTCAAATGGAAAGATCTGGGAGTAGATATCGTCATCGAATCCACCGGCCGCTTTACGGATAAGGCCAGCGCTGAGAAGCATATCACTTCCGGCGGCGCAAAAAAGGTCATCATCTCAGCCCCAGCGAAGGGGCATGATCTGACCGTGGTTCTCGGCGTAAACGAAAAAACATATGACGGTGCGAAGCATCACGTCATCTCGAACGGCTCCTGCACGACGAACTGCCTGGCGCCGGTTGCGAAAGTCATTCTCGACAGCTTCGGCATCAAACGCGGGCTGATGACGACGATTCACTCTTACACGAATGATCAAAGCATTCTTGATCTGCCGCACAAAGATTTGCGCCGGTCGCGCGCTGCCGCCTTGTCGATGATCCCCACTACCACCGGCGCCGCAAAGGCGCTTTCGGAAGTCATGCCGGAATTGAAAGGCAAAATGGACGGCATTGCCGTTCGCGTGCCCACGCCAAACGTATCATTGGTCGACGTGGTGTTCGAAGTCGAAAAGACCGTAACTGTTGAAGAAGTTAACAAAGCGTTCATTGCCGCTGCCGATGGAAAAATGAAAGGCGTGCTCTCTTACACCCACGATCCGTTGGTGTCGATTGATTTTCGCCTGAACCCAAATTCTTCAATTGTTGATCTGCTATCGACAAACGTGCTGCAAGGAAATATGGTAAAAGTTTTCTCATGGTATGACAACGAGTGGGGATTTTCGAATCGGGTCGTCGATTTGATCAACCTCATGCAGAAGTCGTTGTAACCATGGGCGCGAAAACAAATCGCCGGATGCTCATCGCCGGCAATTGGAAAATGTTCACCAGCGCGGCTGAGGCAGCCACGCTGGTCAAGGCGCTCAAAGTGAAAGTGCTGAACATTCACGGCGTTGACATGGTCGTGTGCCCGCCGTTCACCAACTTGAGCACGGTTGCAGAATTGCTCAAAGGCAGCGCCATTCAGCTTGGCGCGCAGAATGTTTACTGGGAAGATCAAGGCGCGTTTACCGGAGAAATTTCAGCAAAGATGTTGCTCGGCGTCGGCTGCCAGTTTGTGGTCATCGGCCACTCCGAACGTCGCCAATATTTCGGCGAGACCGAAGAGACGGTGAATCGCCGGCTTCGCAAAGCTTTGAGCGCAGGGTTGACGCCGATTTTTTGTGTCGGTGAAACCCTTGCACAACGCCAGGCAGGAATCACCGAGAAGATCATTGAGACGCAAGTACGCGGCGGCCTCAAAGACGTCGATGCCGATGAATTCAAAAAAGTAGTGATTGCTTACGAGCCGGTGTGGGCGATTGGCACCGGCGTCAACGCGACGCCGCAACAAGCGCAAGAGGTTCATGCGTTCATTCGTGGGGTGCTCACAAAAATTTATAGCGCCGTGATCGCAGCGCAAATACGTATTCTCTACGGCGGCAGCGTAAAGCCTGCAAATGCAAGCGAGCTTTTGCGCGAAGCCGACGTCGATGGCGCGCTGGTGGGCGGCGCAAGTTTGGAAGCGGAAAGTTTTGCCGGCATCATCAAGACCGGCGATGAACTAAGCAAAAATTGAGGTTGACATGTACGGACTTTTGCTGACTCTATTTATTTTGGTGTGCGTATTTCAAATGATTGCCATTCTGCTGCAATCGAGCAAAGGCGGTGGCTTGGCTGGCGCTTTTGGCGGCGGTGGCGGCATGGGCGCAGTCTTCGGCGGGCGTGGCGCTGCGACTTTTCTCAGCAAGCTCACTTCGGTGCTCGCGGCGCTTTTCATGTTGCTGGCTTTGATTCTTGGTATTCTCGAAACCGGCCAAACCGGCGGCAGCGACAGTCTGGTGGCAAAAGCTCGTCAAGAGCAGCAGGCAACAACGCCATCACCTGCGGCAAACTTACCCTCGATTCCAGCGACTGGGCCGACGACAACGCCGCAGAATTAGCAGTCGGCAAAGTAGTCTCTCAGATGCTTTAAAGCAAAAGACTTCACGCAAAGACGCGAAGTCGCAAAGGATCGCAGAGAAAAAAACAATTCAAGGCAAGGTGATTTGTGTCGAAATTCTTGGCGCTGCCAGAGAGTACTCAACTATCTTGTCATAGATCATTTTCTAATCAGCAATAAGGAGAGGTGAGAAAGAATTCCTTTGCGTATTCTTTGTGTCTCGGCGCCTTTGCGTGTGCTTCTGTTCTTTTGAGAGTTTTTGCGGAAGTGGTGGAACTGGTAGACACGCTATCTTGAGGGGGTAGTGGGTTTTCCCGTGCGGGTTCGAGTCCCGCCTTCCGCACATTCGAATATTTCGAGCAACGAGGAACGGCTTTCATGATGGCCGTTTCTTTTTTGGAAATGCCACATTTTGATCAACCCCTCATGCCTTTCTTTCCGCCCCTTAAAAAGCACTTGACACGTAGATCGCCGCATCGTACCATATAGCGAACAAATCGTGAAGCCAACCATGCCCGCTAAAAAGCGAATTGTGATTCTCAAGGTGAATGGCTCTACGTATGAAGTCGCCATTCGACCTTATGACGTCCTGTTGGATGTCATCCGCGAAAACTTGAATCTCACCGGCACCAAGCGCGGCTGCGACATGGGCACGTGCGGCTGCTGCACGGTTCACATCGATGGCCGGGCGCGGCTGTCGTGCCTCACACTGGCGGCAGAGTGCGCTTCAACGAATAATGCTACGCATGAGATTACAACTATAGAAGGCCTAAAAGAACACGGCATCATTCATCCTTTGCAACGGGCGTTTGCAGAGCATGGCGGCTCGCAATGCGGTTTTTGCACGCCGGGATTCATCATGACCGCCAGCGCGTTTCTCAATGAGCATTCGCAGCCATCACAAGATGAAATCAAAGAAGCGATTTCGGGAAATATGTGCCGGTGCACGGGATATATCAAGATTGTCGAGGCGATTGAGGCGGTGGCGAGTGATGCTGTTGGTTCGGATTGAGAATTCACCTTTGAGGACGGTTTTTAAGGCGGCGAAAACTGTTTAGGAACTGCCGTTGCGCAGGATGAAAGTCCGGGAAAGATCAAATGCAGATAAGAACTATTACTTTGTTGGCTTCGCTGCTAGGGTTTCAAATGCTCACAGGGTGTGCCTCAACAGAAGCAACCTTGAGCGACCAAGAATTGGATGCAACGCGCCAAATAACGTATGTGAAAGATGGCAATGAGTTATTTTTGATCGACGGTCGAGGAAGCGGGCCGCAGAAATTGATGGGACTGGAAGCCGCCATCGCTTCGCCCATCTGGTCACCGGATGGAAAGAATATCGCTCTCTATAGCTTTGACAAGCAGATATCACCTTTCAATATTCTAACTAAACTAATTTCAGATGCAAAAAAGATGGCGCTCGTCGTCGTTGATGCTGATGACAGAGAGTACAAAACATTAGGCAGCTTCAGCGTGCGAGCGATACACTACGTTCCCAATGAAGAGGGGAGTTGGATTATTCCGCCAAGTTGGTCTTCGGATGGGAAAAGTCTTTTCGTTACCGACGACGAAGGTATTCATCGAGTTGCTGTTAATGGGGAGCGAATGCAGGTAGTACAGAAGAAAAAGTTGCGGGAAACCGCCATTTCTCCTGTTGGCGTGCAAGTCGCCTATACAGATGGTGAAGAATTATTTCTGGATAAAGCAGACGGGGAAATTCAGCTCAACTTAACAGAGAAATTGCCAACCTTTGGCTGGCCACCCAACAAAAACATCAGAAAGCTGGCGTTTTCGCCGGATGATTCGCAATTAGCAGTTGGTGATCGGAACCGATTGATCGTGGTGAGCCTGGATTCAATGAAAGTAACGGCAACCCACAAGGCATCAGACTATGTCAGCTGGATAGGGTGGTTGCCGAGCGCGGCCAGACTCATATTTCTCACTGGATTGCCAACCATCAAACTTTCTCCGGGAACGGTTCCGGGACGCTATACTCTTTTTACCATCTCAACAAATGGGAATGATTTGGCAAAAATTTACGAGAAACAAAACATCAACGTCCGTATCGCTTGTCCTAGTCTTTCTTCGGACGGACGATTTGTTACCCTGATTGCTAACTCATTGAGAAGTAATGCAAAGGTCTTTGTCGTCTCAACCGATGGCTCTGGTTATCGTCAATTAACCTTTGATGGACAGTGTTCATCGCCTTCTTGGCGGCCAGATGCATCACTTTAGCTTTCACGTGGATGCTCAAGCTGGCTCGAAGATTGGCCCAACGCTGGGGCAGTCTACCTACTCCTTATTTTAGCAAAACGAAACTATGTGGAGAAAAAAATGCCCAACCTCATCGGTAAGCCGGTTGCGTTAATTGACGGCCTGAAGAAAACCACCGGCGAAGGCATCTACACGGACGATATGAAGCTGCCCAGCATGTTGTGCGGGAAAATTCTGCGCAGCCCCTATGCCCATGCGCTCATCGTGCGCATCGATACTAGAAAAGTGGAGAAGCTGCCTGGCGTACATGCCGTAGTGATCGGCAAAGAAGCGCCGAACAAATTCGGCGTGCTGCCCATCAGCCGCGATGAGACGGCGATGGCGGTTGATAAAGTAAACTACATCGGAGATTGCTTGGCCGGTGTCGCAGCCGATGATGAAGAGATTGCCAATGAAGCAATAAGTTTGATCGAAGTAGAATATGAAGAACTACCTCGTTATTTGAAATCTTCTGACAGCCTGAAAACGGTTCCGGTAAAAATTCACGAGCATTCCCAAGATCAAACAAATATTCACAAAAGTGTTGATCAAAATTTCGGCGATGTTGCCGCCGCTCGCAAAGTCAGCGCCTACATTCGAGAAGAAGAATTCGATTTCATCGGCTGCAACCATGCCTTCACCGAGCCGCTGGTGGTCATCGCCCATTTCGACGCCGATGATCGTATGACTGTCTGGACACCGCAGCAGGTGCCGCATTATCTGCATCGGGCGCTGGCCGAAGTGCTCGAAATGCCCATGCACAAGATTCGAGTCATCCGGCCGATGGTTGGCGGCGGCTTCGGCGGCAAGAGTGATCCTTTTCCCCATGAGATGATCGCGGCGTTGCTCTCCCGCAAATGCAGACGCCCGGTGAAAATTCTTTTCGACCGTGAAGACGTTTTTCTTACGAATCATGGTCGCCATCCGACTGAAACAAAAATCGCCATGGGTATTGATCGCGATGGCAAAATCAGTTTTCTTGATTTACGCGCCTACATCGACGGCGGTTCGTGGGGCAGCTTCGGCGTGGTGACGACTTACTACAACGGCGTCTTGTCGATGGGGCCGTATGCGATTCCGAATTTCCGCTACAGCGGCAAGCGGCTTTATACCAACAAAGCGCCATGCGGCGCAATGCGCGGCCACGGCGCGGTGAACTCACGCTTCGCCATGGAAGTGATGATCGATGAGTTGTGCGAGGATGCGAAATTCGATCCATGCGATTTTCGTTTGAAGAATTTACTTTCACCGAATAGCAAGACTGTCAACGAGTTTCGCATCACCAGCATCGGTGCAAGAGAGTGCATCGAGCGCGCCTGCGCCGCATCGGAGTGGGGCAAAAAATTTCGCAAGCTGTCGCACGGGCACGGCATCGGCGTGGCTTGCGGGTTTTATATCAGTGGCAGCGCGCACCGAATCCATTTTAACGATCTGCCGCAATCGACCGTGCATTTGAAAATCGACATGGATGGCGGGATTGCCGTACATTGTCTCGCTGCCGAAATCGGCCAGGGCAGCGACACGATGCTCGCGCAATGTGTCGCTGAGCCGCTTGGCGTGAAGCTCGACCGCATTCACATTTTTTCCAGCGACACCGATGCTGATCCCATCGATATCGGCTCGTATTCGAGTCGTGTCACGTTTATGGCCGGCAATGCGGCGCGCATGGCCGCAGAAAAAATTCGCGAGAAGCTGGCAAACGCGGCAGAGGCAATCACCGGCTATTCGGCGTCTGGTTTTATTCTCAAAGATGAGCAAGTCATCTACGCGCCAAATCCGGAAATCAGAATTTCATTTGATGAGGCATTGCAAAAAGCGTTGGCAAAAAACGGCGCGCTGATCGCGAAAGGAATTTACCAATCGCCGCCGCCGATGGGGGGAAAATTCAAAGGCGCGAATGCCGGTTTGTCTCCGACTTACAGCTATCAGTGCTATGTCGCCGAAGTGAAGGTCGATCCCGAAACTTGCGAGCCGCGCGTGTTGAAAGTTTGGGCGGCGCATGACTGCGGCAAGGCGCTCAACCCGCTGGCGGTTGCCGGACAAATCGAAGGCTGCATTCACATGGGCCTTGGCCAGGCTTTGATGGAAGAGATGGTTTACAATCGCGGCAATATCCTCAACGCCAACTTTTTGGATTATCGCACGCTCACGCCGATGCAAATGCCGGAAGTCGATGTCATAATGGTCGAGAGTAACGACCCCGAAGGCCCGTGGGGCGCGAAGGAAGCGGGGGAGGGGCCGCTGTTGCCGATTCTTCCCGCGGTCGCAAATGCAATTTATGACGCCATCGGTGTGCGCATGCGCAGCTTGCCAATGACTGCGGACAAGATTTGGAAAGCGATGCATGAAAAACAGGCAGCGAGGAAAACCAGGGCGAAGGCGGTCGTAGCGTGAAGGTTTTCAAAATTCAAGCGACGTCGTTCATGCACATTCTTGGCGTCTCCGCATTTTATCATGACAGCGCCGCCTGCCTGGTGAGCGACGGCGAGATCATCGCCGCCGCGCAGGAGGAGCGCTTTACCCGCAAGAAGCACGACTTCAATTTTCCCACCAATGCTATTCGTTATTGTTTGAAAGAAGGCGGGCTTTCATCCAATCAATTGGACATCGTCGCGTTTTATGACAAGCCGTTTATCAAATTCGAGCGCCTGCTGACGATTTATCTCGCCTACGCGCCGCGCGGGGTGAAGTCCTTCATCATGGCCATGCCGCTTTGGCTGAAGCATAAGCTGTGGATGAAAGATTACATTCAGCGCGAGCTCGCGTTTGAAGGAAAAATTCTTTTTCCCGAGCATCATGAGTCTCATGCGGCCTCGGCGTTTTATCCGTCTCCATTTTGTGAAGCGGCGATTCTCACCATCGACGGCGTCGGCGAATGGACGTCCGCAAGTTATGGCGTCGGTCGCGGCAATGCCATCGAGCTGCCGCTGAGTTGAAATTTCCTCACTCTCTCGGTTTGTTGTACTCGGCGTTCACTTATTTTACCGGCTTCAAAGTCAATTCCGGCGAATACAAGCTGATGGGTTTGGCGCCTTATGGCGAGCCGAAATACGTCGATGTCATCTTGCACGATTTGATCGATCTCAAAGAAGACGGCTCGTTCAAGATGAACATGCGTTATTTCGATTATTGCGCCGGCGGTGCTTGCCGAACATGTGAGCGACTATTTCGAGCTGGATCGCGAAAGCCCGTACACGCTGCTGGTGGCGCCGGTCAAGTCAAAGTGGCGCATAGAGGGAGTGGAGAACGGCGCAGTTGGCCTCGACAAGCTCAAGGCGGTTCACTCGACGATTCCTGCCGTTACGCACGTCGATTATTCTGCACGCATTCAAACCATCGCCAAGCAGGATCATTCCCGCTTCTACGACGTTGTGAATGCTTTCTATAAAAAGACCGGATGTCCGGTCTTCATCAACACTTCATTCAACGTGCGGGGCGAGCCGATTGTTTGTTCTCCAGAACATGCCTTTACCTGTTTCATGCGAACGAACATGGATTATCTGATCATGGGCAATTATTTGCTTGATAAAAAAGAACAACCCGCTGTTGAGCATGATGTTGATTGGCAAAAAGAATTTGAGTTGGATTGAACTGATTGCTAAGAACGCAATTCGTAATGCGTAATCAATGGTCTTACGCATTACGTATCACGTTTTAAGCAGCAATCCTACCGATGTCGAAAGTAGGCAGGTCGCTCCGCAAAGTTTGGCCATTGGTTTGCAAAGGTATTGCTAAGCGTCAGAACGGAGTTCGAACCTGTTTTGAATAAAGCACAAAAAAAACATGTTATAGCTCGATTAGAATGTCATGCTCGATTCCACAATAGAAATGTCAGGGTCAAGAGTCAAGGGGTTTATGAGAATAATCTCCCTGCTCCCCAGTAACTCTACGAGTTACTGGGGTTCGCGATT
>Ga0247727_10005516_pt1 | contig 25605 bp, 22 predicted proteins | sample WisWelCaveWW1625_FD_202498 | JGI IMG/M metagenome (GOLD analysis project Ga0247727, IMG submission 202498) | Biofilm microbial communities from Wishing Well Cave, Virginia, United States - WW16-25 | ecosystem: Environmental > Aquatic > Deep subsurface > Groundwater > Cave microbial mat | place...
CAGCGCGCCCTTGCAGTTGTCGCGCCGCATGACGTCGCAGATGGACTTGATGTAGGCGTTGAGGGAGGGAGGGGAGGCGAGCTTCTTTGCGTGGTTGTTGACGACTTTACCCCTGCTCATCAAACGGTCTTCCGTCGGCCAGCGAATACATATCCTCGACCGAGTCGCTCAGGAAGTCGAAAGCCGGATTCCGGGCAGCCTCAGTCAGCCACTCGCGCTCTTCGGGATCTTGAGGAACAATAGTGAATTCCCCCACGCCTTTAGCCGGCCAATTCATCGACGTGTTCATTTCGGTGGCTCCAGGGTATCGCGTTGATTTGATACTGCTCCATTGCGGCAATGGCATCGGGATGATGACCATTGCCGATGTCGTTGATCACTGCGAACGCCTGCGACGCAGGCGCGCGCATTTGCATCGTGTCCTGCCACGAAAACATATAGGCGCTCGCACTCTGGCGGCTGAGTTGGCTAATCGCCCTGAGAACACGCTCAGGCCGGCGACGAGAGGCGGGCACGACGAAGTCGAAGAAGTGGTCGTAACCGCTCTTTCCCGTGATCTTGATTGACGGCGTGAATCGGATGTCGCGCTCATGCAGCCACTTCTCGACGTCCTCACGGAAGAAACTTGCTATGTGTGGCGAGGCCATTACAAAAAGGTCATTCACGGCCAGCATCGCCTGAAGAAGGTCGTGCTTTTTCTGGGGAAAGGTACTTGGCTGAGCTTCGACGACAAGTTTGTCTTCAAGCTGTCGTATTCCGAACCCGTTCAGGATAACGGTGAGCATCTGCTTGCGTTTGGGAGTGTTGATTTCGCAACCGCTCAACGCCAATTCGTTAAGGATGTAGCCGTCATCCGTGAGAACAAAGCCCCTATCAGTCCTCTTCACGTAGATTTGCAGCAGATCGTTGTTTCGATCGACGAAAGGAGTCGTGATTTCGCAGACGCCGTTGATCTCTGTGGCGACAAACTTCGCTTTCAGCCAGCGGGCATAGGCATCGATGAGTTGCTGACAATCCATGGTCTTCACGTGATTAGCCTCTTGTCGATGTACGGAGGATCGATGACATTGCAGTAGCGATAGAAGTCCTGCAGCGTATCGTGCAGATCACCCGTCAGTGAGAACGCATGAATCGGAGCCGGCATGGCCCAATGAACGTCATGATCTTCGACATAGACGTGTAGATGCGGGCAAGGTAACTCAATTGCCTCGAATGCCGTCAAGTGCGGCAGCGGCGCCGGACCGGGCGGATTGCGGTGCGGCGGGCCGTCAAGGTCGAGCCGAACCAATACGACCGTGACCATGTAACGCGTCTGGTACGTGCACTTCGCGACGCGAATGGTCCGTCCCTTTCTGTTCACGTCGAGGAGGAACTCTTCGCGACCGTCGACCGATTCGAGTTCCACGACGATGCTACTACGAGCCACCGGAAAGTCGATACGTTTGTCGTTCGACCGACGTTTTGGTAACGTGATGAGACGGTCGGCTTCTGCTTGGATGAGCATGGCGCTTCTATGTTGTCACGTTCGACAGCGAGGTTCAAATCGCCCACTCTCCAAACACCTCATGCAGCAGCGCCCCCGGCAGCGCCGCAATCGCCTCCCGCTGCCGCTCCAACCCCCGCCGCGTCTGCTCCACCTGCGCCATCCGATCGTTCAGTTGCGCGACGACGCGGCGCTGAGTGGGGAGGGGAGGGAGTGAGACGGGAATGGAGTTCATATCTGATTGAGTCATCTTGGGCTGTGCTGCCCCACTCACGTATGGCTTGAGGTCTGTGGCTTCCAGAAAGTAAAGCAAGTAGTCGAACAATCCTCTTTCCTTTGGCTGAACAACGTGCGCATGGTTGTTCACCCAGAACTTCCCACTCGCACGGAACGCGACCGGTGTTGAGCGTAAGACCAGATTCGCTCCGTCCTCGGCAACAAGTAGATACTCCCCCTCGAATAGAAACTCGTCGATGTAGTCGATAATCCCCGATGCGCCGTAATAGGGATATTGCCCCTGACGGCCGCGGCGATCTTCAAGTTTCACAGGAATTCGTCGTCCATCGTAGTTCTCGACAAGTTCACCGAATCGAAGCCTCCCCCACTCCTTTGCCTCCTCCGAACCGAACACCTCCCGCAAATACGCGCCCGGCAGCGTGCGGGCGGCGGCGAGTTGCCGCTCCGCGGCGCGCCGCATCCGCTGCACTTCTTCCATCTGCGCCGTCAACTCCGCCGCAATGCGGCGTTGCTCGGGGAGGGGTGGGAGGGGAATCTCAAACGACTCGACTACAGTTTTTGAGATTTCGATGAAGGTCGCACCACTACCCAACTCCTGAAGGGTAGGAACGGAGTGCTTCAGTGCGAAATAGAGATACCACGAGTTGACGTAGTTGCGTGGCACGAGATTCTTGCAACCCTGATTCGAACAGCACTCGACTTCGGCCACTGCGAGGTGACCAATGGGAGCTCGGCTCGACAGAATCACAGTACCGCGCGGCACAAGCTGCGCGGAACAACTTGCCAGTCCAGATCTCGTGATGCGACGCTCGGTTGTCCTGAGAAGTGATCCTGGCAATTTGCCCAAGTCTTTGGGTGTTACCCACGGAACGTCCCCATCCCAGTATTCGGGAACAGTGGTGCTCGGAGTCGAGCCAGAGACTACGTCGCAGATTTCGCCCAGCTTCCTCATCAGCCACTTGCTCACGGCAGCCACCCGGATACGCGGGCGCTCCGTCGCCTCGCACGCGGCTGTCGTCCGTTCAGCGCGGAGCGCTTGCCGTCCGTAGAGCGCGGCGGTTCTACCGCCGCGACTGCGGTGACACCGCATCGATTCCAGCCGTAGCCCGAAGGGCTTGGTGTGCGCGCGGCCTCGTTCACGACAAGCCCTCGCGGGCTACGGCTAACCGGCCAGAGGGTTCGCTCTCCTGTCGCGGTCATGAAATGACCGCGCTCTATGTACGGCAAGGCCTTCGGCCTGAACATCAGGAACATTTTCACGGCAGCAACAACCTCTGCTTGATCGTCCACAGAACTTCGCCCGGGTCGGCGCTGAGCATTTGCAATGCGGGCAGGCCGCCGGCGGTGCGGACGCTGGGGGTGCGGAACAGCAGCGGATTGTCGAGTTCTTCGATGCCGCCGTCACCGACGAAGAAGCGCACGATCTCGTGCACGGTGGCGGCGGCGGGGGCAGGCATGGCGGCGACCCAGTCACGATTGCGGAGATCGAAGCTCGTCACGCGCTGTGAACGTGTCTTCGGATCAGCGGCGAACGTTAGGTGGCCGAGCACGTCGTACAGGTCGCACGGCAGCAACCCGTGCAGTTGCCGCAACAACAGCGCGGCGTTGCGCCGCCCGGGTAGATGCTCCAACAGCGGCTCGCGCAGCTCGCGCGCAATCCATTGCTCGCGCAACTCGTCAAGCGAGCCGGCTTGCCGCTTCACCTCTTCCGCGATCATTTGCTCGTACTCTTCCAACGGCACCGGCGTCTCGCGACCGTTGCGCTCCATCAACACATATTTGCCGGCGGGTGTGATGTGCACGGGAATCGGGCCAGGCAACACGATGGGAGGCTTGCGCGGCTCGGCAGGAGCCTCGCCCTCCCCGACCTCGCCCTCCGGCGGCTTCACCGTGAAGTCGGCGCCGAACAACCGCGTGACGTTGGTGTAGTCGTAGATGCGGAAGCTGGTCTTGCCCGTCTCCACGTCGAGCCGCGTACCGCGCCCGACCATCTGGTAGAACGTGATCGGCGACTTCAAATAGCGGAAGAAGACGATGTTCTGCAAACGCGGGATATCCACGCCGGTGCTGAGCAGGTCCACAGTGGTGGCGATGAAGTGCGTGCGCGGCGACTTGCGGAGCTTGGTGATGAGGTCGGTCGCATCCGCGTCCGACTTCGCCGTGCACTTGAAGGCGTAGTCTTCGGTCTGCTTGTCGCCGTACAGCACGAGCAGATTGTTCAGGTAGATGGCGACCTCGTCGCACTCGCGGTCGCTGGCGCAGAAGATGATGGTGCGCTGCAGCGGCCCGCCGTTCTCACACAACTGCTGGAACAGGTCTTCGGCCATCGCCTTCGTGCGGGCGGGAATCATCAACCGCTGACCGTACACGCGCGCGGAGTAGGCGTCGGCTACTTCTTCGGCAGAAGCGGGCATGCCCGTGTTGGCGTCGCGCGGTCCACTCTCCTTCACCACTTGTCCCGGCATGTAGCGCTCCTTGACGATCTTCACGCCGTCAGCAAGCGTCACTTCCACGGTCTCTTCGCCTTCCACTTTCACGTCGCGCCGCACGATGTCGCAACTCGCCAGGAAGCCGTCTTCCTGTCCTTGCAGAATCGTGTACTCGTAAACCGATTCGCCGAAGTGCCGGATGTTGTTGGCGGTCACGGAGAGGTCGGCCTGCACGTCCGCGTCGTCGCTCTCGAGGAACCGCCGGGGCGTGGCGGTGAGGCCGATCTGCACGGCGTTGGGATTGTGCGTGAGCACCACTGACCACGTGCCCCACGCCGAGCGATGGCACTCATCGATGATGATATGGCTGAAAAAGTCAGGTGCGTAGTTGCGTTCGAGAAAGGTCGGCTCACTTTGCTGTTTCTCGTCACTCGACACCGCCCGCCCTGGTGGGCGCGGCCACTCGTCACTCTCCAAGCCCAGCGTCTGATATGTCGCCACCAGAATGCGCGCGTTCTTCTGCGCGTCCGCGCCGGTCACCATCGCCACTTCGCCGCCGAAGACATTGTGCAACGCCGCCGCGCCCTGCCTGCGCAGCTCGTCGCGATCGCACACGAACAGCGCGTGCGTGATCTGCCCGGCTTGTGCTAACTTGTGCAGCAACTGGCAGACGAGATAGGTCTTGCCGGAGCCCGTCGCCAGGTGCAACAGCACGCGCTTCTCGCCGCGCGCAACCTTCTCCAGCGCAGCGCGGATGGCGGCGTCCTGGTAGTAGCGCCGCCCCAGTTCGCCGCCGTGATACGGCTGAAACAGCGATTGCGCAAACGGCGAGGCGAGGTCGATCTTCAGCTCGCGCTCGAATGAATCCCGCAGCGTCTGCGGCGTCGGGAAGTCGGCCAGCGGGAACGGCCCGTGCGTGAGGCCCGTGAAGGTGTCGAACCACATGAACCGGTGGCCGTTCGATGAGAACACGTGGCGCACATGCAGCCGCTTCGCATAACCCTTCGCCTGATCGAGCCCGAGGGTGCACGGCTCGTCTTCCTTCTTCGCCTCCAGCACGGCGACCGGCAGCGGAAGCTTGCCCGGCGGCGCGGGCAAGCAGAGCAGGTAGTCGTACCGCCCGCCCATCGGCGCAGTGCGGTGCGCGCTGCCGGTCACGCGCTCGCGTCGAACGAGATCGCCGGTCCATCCCAACTCACGAAGGACGGGATCGATAAGGCCGGCACGGGTCTCGGCTTCGTTGCGCATGGCGTTCTAAGTTCGCAGCTTCGCCAGATACGCCTCGCACAGCGCCTCCGCGCCATCGCGCGTCTTCGCTTCCGCAATCACGCGAACGATCGGTTCGGTGCCGCTGCTGCGGAGGTGGACCCAGCGATCGGACCAGAGCAGTTTGAGGCCGTCGCGCTGATCGACTGCGGCGTCGGTGACGGTAGCCTTCAGCTGCGCGATGACCGGCGCGGCCTGTTCGCGCGTCGCGTGCAGCGACTTCTTTACGATGACGTACTGCGGCAAGGCAGCGGCGAGGGTGCTGAGCGATTGTTGGCGCTCGGCCAGGAGTTGCAGCACCAGCGCGCACGCAGCGGGCGCGTCGCGGCCGAGTTGAATGGCCGGGTTGATGATGCCGCCATTGCCCTCACCGCCGATCACCGCGCCGAGCTCGCGAATCTTCTCAGCGACGTTCACGTCGCCGATCGGTGTGCGCGTTACCGTGCAACCGTGCGCGCGTGCGATGTCGTCGAGCGCCATGGTGGTCGAGAGGTTGGTGACCACGTGTCCTTTGCGATGTGAGAGCACAAACTCGGTCGCCAGCATCAGCGTGAACTCCTCACCGAGCGCGACGCCGGTATCATCGACAATGGAGAGCCGATCCACGTCGGCATCCTGCGCGAAGCCAAGGTCGGCGCCGGTCTGCTTCACCACCTCGCACAACTTGCCGAGGTTCTCTGCCACCGGCTCGGGATTGCGCGGGAAGAGGCCGGTCAGTTCGCAATCGACTTCGATCAGCTCGCAGCCGAGCGCGTGGAGCAGCGGAACCGAGATCGTCGCGCCCGCGCCGCAACAACAGTCGAGCGCCACCTTGAACCGGCGCGCGCGAATCAACGCGACGTCCACGGATTCCAGAATCTTCGCGAGATGCCTTTGCGCCGCTTCGGCGTCGACTTCCACCGTGCCGAGCGCGTCCCAGCGGTTGCACGCGAATTGCTCGGTGGCGTAAAGATTCAACAGCTCGCGCCCGAGTTCGGCGTCGAGGTACATGCCGTTCGGTCGGAAGAACTTGAGCGCGTTCCACTCGATTGGGTTGTGGCTGGCGGTGAGGCACACCGCGCCATCGGCCTGGTGATACGGCACCGCGAGTTGCAACGTGGGCGTGGCGACGATGTCGAGATCGATCACGCGGCAGCCGGTGGCAATGAGTCCGCTCAGCACCGCATGTTTGAACATCGGTCCGCTCACGCGAGTGTCGCGACCGAGCACGACGACGGGCTGCGAGGTTGCTCGCGATTGTCGCAGGAAGGTCCCGTACGCGTGGGCGAACTTGAGTGCAATCTCCGGGGTCAGGGCCGCGCTGACGATGCCGCGCACGCCGGAGACCGAGATCATGAGCGGGTGGTTCAACGCGTGGTCCGGTTCGTCAAAGTTGGGCAAGGTCAAGGCTCCTGTCGGTCGCGACTCGCGAAGAACGCGCCGCGATCCTGTGCGGTATCGTCGAACCCGCGCGCCAGCAACTCGCGATACGCCTCCGTCAGCATTACACCGCGCCGGTGCCTCACGATGGCCGTAGTTTCCAGCATCTTGTCGAGCTGGTGCTCAACGAAGCCGTGGTTGCCGCCCCACATGAACGAGGGAATGTACTTCGGCGACACGCCGCCGCCAAAGACATTGCAGCCGCAGCCGACCACCGCGCCGGTGTTAAGCAGCGTGCCGATACCCAGCATCGTGTGATCGCCAATGCAACTGCCGACAAACAGTTGGCCGGTGTCGAGGGCGGCCGTGCTGGCGGCGAGTTGCACGCGCACGGATTTGGTGTTGTTTTTCAGGTTGCTGGTCGTCGTGAGCGCGCCGCAATTGACGTACGCTCCGAGGTACGAGTGGCCGACGAAACCGGCGTGCTTCTTGTTGGCGCCTTCGAGAAAGACGCTGGCGCTCACCTCGCCGCCGACCCCGCAGCGCGGGCCGAGCGTGGTTCCGGCGCGAATCTGCGCGCCGTCGAGGGAGCCTCCCTCCCCAATGCACGCAGGACCTTGAATGTAGGTCGGCGGCCGAATCGTCACACCGTGGCCGACGTAAATCGGACCGCCGCTGACATCGAACACGACGCCGGGCAGCACGGTCGCCCCCTCTTCGATGAACAGGTCGCTCCGTTCGCCGACCACATGGCTGCCGACCGGGAGCTGCGCTCCGCGACGCACGGAGGGGTTGGTCGTCGCAAATTCGCGCGCGAGCTCCTCGCCTTGCCGCGCGATGAGTTCCCAGGGATGTCGAATCACCGGTAGGTCGACGGCTCGAGTTGTCTTTGCCTCCGCGGCGAGGGCGGCGACCCCGTCCTGAAGCACGCGTGCAGCAGCTACGCGCGACAGCGAAACGGCAACCAACTCGCCATTGGCAGTGAGCGCGTCTCCCGTCGCAAGTTCGAGCTTTTCCGTCAACAGCGCGCGCCCATTCACGAAGAGGCAGTCGTCGTCATGCTGCGACAAATCGTTGACCGCCAGGCAGGTCTGCTCGCGCAACGTCGGCGCGAGGTAGCTACGGCACAGCAGCACAGTGCGATCACGAGGAAACGCCCGCGTAATCTTTTCCCGCAGCGACGTCATGCCGCAGACGAGTTCAAACACCGGCCGCGTCAGGGCGAGGGGGCCGAAGCCGGTAACGTGTTCGTCTTCGAAGATGACCAGGGTGGACATTGGAGTGGTGGAGTGGTGTGTGGTCACCTCTTTACTCCATTACGCCATCCCTCCTTCGGCCTCGCGAGCATCTGCTGCACATGATCGTAATACTCGCGGCGGGTCAGCTTGCCGGCGGCGTCTTCCTCCACGATGACCGTCGCGCGCGGATGCAATTGCAGCGCGGAGGCCGGGCATTGCGCGGTGAGCGGGCCTTCGACCAGCAACGCAATAGCGTCGCGCTTGTGCTTGCCGTTGGCCAGCAGGACGCAATGCCGCGAGGCCAGGATGGTGCCGATACCCATGGTCAGCGCCAGCTTGGGAACCGCCTCGGCGCCGTCGAAGAAGCGCGCATTGTTGTGAATCGTCCGCTCGGTCAGCACCGCGAGATGCGTCGGCCCGCACAGCGAGGCGCCCGGCTCGTTGAAGCCGATATGGCCGTTGGTGCCCACGCCCAGCACTTGTAGGTCGAGGCCGCCCGCCTCCTTGATGCGCGCCTCGTAATTCGCGCATTCGGCGGCCACCTCGCTTGCCAGGCCATCGGGCACATGGGTGCGCTCCCTGCGAATGTTCACATGATCAAACAGCCGCTCATTCATGAAGCGGCGGTAACTCTGCGGGTGGGTGGGCGCGATGGGATAGTACTCGTCGAGATTGAACGTGGTCACGCCGTAAAAGTCGAGTCCGGCTTCGCAATGCTGGCGGATCAATTCGTTGTACAGTGGGATCGGCGTTGACCCGGTTGCCAGACCGAGCACGCAATGCGGCTTGCGGCGCACGAGCTCGACGATGAACTGGGCGGCCAGCAGGCACATCGCCTGCGCGTCGGGTTGGACGATAACTTCCATGCCGCAAAGTGTCGCGCAAAGTGGCCGGATTTGACGAGCGACGGCGCAAACCGCACAATCAACGACGATGAAATCACTTCCGCTCGCGTTCGTGTTCGCTATGGCAGTTCCGACGACACTGCCCAACTTGCAACTGCCGCCGGTGCCGCCGCCGATCAATGCGCCCAAGCTTGCCCCGCTGCTCGGCGACGCCACGGCCGGTTTGGTCACCACGCGTCGAGCCTGGCACGATGAACGCGCCGACCTGCGCACCCGGTGGCTGGCGGTGCTGGGCGCTTTGCCGGTCGATCGCGCGCCGCTCAATGCAAAAGTGCTGACCACGGAGGAATTGCCAACCTTCACCCGCCAACACCTCACATATCAAATCGAAGACGGCGTCTGGACCGACGGCTATCTGCTCACGCCCAAAGGCGTGCGAGGCCGTGTGCCCGCGATGGTCGTCTTCCATCCGACGATTGCCACGCACACGGCGCAGGTGTCGGGCCGTGACGCCAGCGAGTTCGACCGCATGCACGGCGTCCACTTTGTCGAGCGCGGCTACCTCGTCTGGACCCCCCGCTGCTTCATCTTCGACGATCGGCCCGACGTGACCGGCGGCGCTGTGTACACCGCCAACGTCAACACCATGCAGGCGCGTCATCCGCACTGGACGGGAATGTTGCGGATGACGTTCGACGCGATGCGGGCGGCGGATTTCGTCACCTCGCTGCCCAATGTGGACACGCGGCGCGTTGGCGCGTTCGGCCATTCGCTCGGCGCGAAGGAGGCGCTCTACGCCGCGGCGTTCGATGAGCGATATCAGGTGGCGGTGTTCAGCGAAGGCGGTATTGGTCTCGGCTTTAGCAACTGGGAGGCAGTCTGGTACCTCGGCCCGCAAATCAAACAGCCCGAATTCCGTCGTGAGCATCACGAGTTGCTCGGGTTGATTGCTCCGCGCGCGTTCCTGCTGCTGGCGGGCAACTCAGCCGACGACGATCGCAGTTGGTCGTTCATCGCGGCGGCGCTGCCGGTCTATCAACTGCTCGGCGCCTCCGACCGGATCGGCTGGTGGAATCACGGCCAGGGACATCGCTACAGCGCCGAGGCCCGCGCGGTGACGCTGGCGTTCGTGGGAAAGTGGCTGAGGGCAAAGACGGTTCGATAATAAATTTCGGATGGACTTGGTTACTGATGGAGTCTGCGGGTACAAGCAGCGCACCATCAAGACCATCGACCTCTGACCGAACCAGGTGACACATGCCAGAACGGTTGACCTTCGTCGCGCCCGGCGCTGCCGAGGTGCGTCTGCGCGAGCAATTGGACCAGCTGGGCATTCGGGAGCGCGTCCCCTTTTACCGAACCTGGAAGGGCTTGGCGCTGCCGATCATCGCCATGCTCGCACTGATCACCATCGACTTTACGCGCCGCGAAGCGTATCAGGCCAATGGCCGCATCATCAGCACCCACGGTACCGTGACGCTGCACTCGGCCAGTAAGGGCGTGACTTACAACTTCGCTGGAGTTATGCTCGGCGAGGGCGATGTCGTGGTGACCGGCGTCAATTCCACCGCCGTGGTTTGGATGGCCGGGGGCGTGACGGTGGTGCTGGAGCCGAACACCCAATTCAGCGTGCGCGTGCTCGACTACAACAGCCGCAGCCGGTTGCGGGATCAATCGTTCCTTTTGCGCTCAGGTCGCGTGTGGGGGGAGGTGCCGGCCGACTTCAGCGTCGAGTCGCGCCTCGACGTTTGCACGCCGAGCACCGTAGCCACTGTGCATGCGGGCGCCCGCTTTAGCTTGAGCTACGATGCGCGCACGCGAATCAGCCGATTGCGCGCAATTGGAGGCAACGTCGACTTCACCACCGCGCAGCAGCGCACGCAGGTCGCGGGCGGTGGGTCGGCGCTGGCGCGCTGGTACTCATTGGGCGCGCATGAAGTGCTGACCCGGGAACAACTCGAAGAGGCGCGCCGCTACGAGAATTCGCTGGCGCAATTCGAACAGAAGCCAAGTTGGGTCTGGAAGCTGGAGCGCAATGTCGCCGACGCTATGTACATGCCGCTCGGCTTGGTGGGCATCGGGCCGAAGAGTTGGATTCATCGCTCGTTCGACACCGCCGCCCGCTCGCGCGCCATGCAAGCCATGAAGAAACTGCACTATCACCTCGTGGACACCCAGACCGAGGGCGCGGTCGATTTTCCCGAAAGCGTCAACCTCATCACGCTGGAAGAGTTGCGCCTTTCCGACCAAGAACGCGACGCGATTTTGATCTCGCTCGCCGGCAATCGCATCGAACTGTACCAGCAGTACGGACGCGGCTATCGGCTCACCGCCTTCGCTAAGGACTCCGCGCGCACCGCCTACGAGATCAACCACAAAGGCACGATCGAAAAGATCGACCGCCGCACCGCGCGCACTCGGCTGCAATACCAGGGCGCGTCCAGCAATCTGTGAGGCGGGGTTCTATTCATCATTCCGCCCAGAGCAGCGCCTATTGCAAAGCCAATGAAAGCAGCGACTCTCATCCCGCCTATTTTCTTCACAACCATAGGTGTACTCGGCCGGCCCCGAACCGAGCGGCCCCCGCGTCGGCGGCGAAGGAGGAGTGGGAGCGCTCCGCTCGTCCCGTGCTCGGTGGAGCAGAGGAGAACGAATACACGGTGGGCGGGCCCGACCGGGATGAGAGTGTCGCCGACCACGAGACCGGCGCCCGGCGTCATCGCGCCTCCCGTAACCATTCCAAAACGCGTTTTTTTTCGTCACCTACAGAACTCCTGCGAGAGCAATGGCGAATTGTTTTTCTGCGACTGCGAGCAACATGGCTCACTCGCGGGGACTAATTAGCTGACTCGCTGTCAACCGGCAAGCCAGCAATCCAGCCAACCAAGCGGCCAAGGTAACTAACATGAGCGACCGCTATCTCCTCCGCTTCGCGCTGCGCGATCTGCTGCGCCCGAAGAAGTTGCTCGCCGCGGCGGTGCTCATCGCGTTGCCGACGTTTCTGGCAGTCCAGATTCTCTGGCACAACCAGGACGGCGCGACCCCCACCGACGTTTACAACGTGATGGCCGGCGGGTTGGTGTTCGGCGTGGTGTTGGTGCTTCTGGCCGTGGTGTTCGGGACCAGCGTCGTTTCGCAGGAGCTGGAGCAGAAGACCATCGTCTATTTGCTCACACGACCCGTGCCGCGCTGGCGGATACTGCTGACGAAATTCGCGGCGGCGCTGGTGGCCGTCGTGGTCACCGTCGGCCTGGCCGACGTGACGCTGGCGCTGGCCACGCACGGCCCGCGGGAACTCGGCGCCACGCGGCTTGTGCGTGACCTGCAAGTGTTGACGGTCGGTGCGGTGGCATACGGCGCGCTGTTCCTGTTGCTCGGGGTGATGCTCAACCGCCCGCTCATGTGGGGTTTGCTGTTCGCCTTCGGCTGGGAGAGTTGGGTGCCGACCTTGCCCGGCCGGTTTGGACGCGTTTCGGTAATGACCTACCTGCGCGTGCTCGCGCCGCATCCCCCGCCGGAGCTCGAAGACGTCGACATTACCGAGGTCTTCAAGCTGCTCAACCCGAAGGAGATTCCCGAGGCAACCGCGTGGTGGACGCTGCTCGGCATCATCGCCGTGGCGCTGGTGCTGGCGATGCTCATCTTCTCGCGCAGTGAATATGTGCCGCGCGAGGATGCGGAGTAGCGTGTTCTTCTCGGGCGAACGCGACGGCTTGCTGCTGAAGCTGTTCGTCGCGATGGACGAACGCCGCGGCGCCTGGCTTGCGCTGCTCCGCCGCGCGCCGGAATTACAGTTCTTCATCGCCGTCAACGCGCTCGGCACCAGCGCCATGATCTTTCGCCTGTTCCAGTCGTTCAAGGCGCCGCTCGCCTTCTTCCCGTTCTGGATGCCGCTGATCTTTGTGTTGCTCTACGGCGGCGCCTTCTTCTTCATGTTCCTGCCGGCGGCGACGGCCACCGAGGACGGGCGGTCCACTCCCTCCACGCGACGGCCAGCGTTGGAACTGGTGTTGGTCCTGGTCTATTCGGTCGGCTTCATCAATCTCGGCACCTGGCTGATGCAGCACGACCACGACACCGGCGCGCACGCCGTTGCGCTGACGAAGCTGCTGGAGTTTATCACCGCCGCCCACAACGCACTCTTCGGGTGGCTGGTGGCATACCGACCGGGCATCGCGGGCATTTACGTGTTCTTCGCCATCCCGCTCGCCATGATGTTGCTACTCGGCAATCATCCGCGCAGCCTCGGATTCCGCTGGCCGGCGGCTCCGCGCTGGACCCTGGCGGCCTACGGCGGGCTGTTCCTGCTGACGATCATCCAGAACGCGGTGATTCGCGGCCCGGAGCGAGCAGCCTTCGCGGGGCTGGCCGGATTGCTGGGCGCGGGTTTGCCGGAGGAGTTGCTCTATCGCGGAATCATTCAGACTCGATTGGAAACGCTGCTCGGGCCTCTGCGCGCCATCGCGGCAACTTCGTTGTTGTTCGGCGTGGTGCATCTCGGCAGCAGCGATCCGCTCGGCCCGCTGTTCCAGCTCGGCAACGCGCTCGGTCCCAAGGCGCTCATCGGTCTCATTCTCGGCCACTGCTACTACCGCACGCGGAGTCTGTGGCCCGGTGTGCTGTTCCATGCGACGCTGGACGTGGCGTTCTTCGCGCGGACGCTTTGACCTTATTTGCTCGCGCGATACAACGCGAACGACAGCAACCACACGAGCGTCGTGAGCCCGGCCGAAACCAGGCAATACGTGCAGAAGGCGTGAATGATGAAGGCCTGCACATAGACGAAGAACAGGTGGATGCCGCACGCTGGCGTCGTCAAGAACAGGAGCCACCTCGGCGACACGTTCCAGCCCAGCGCGAGGAAGGTCATGGCGTAGAAGACAAAGCCGTACAGACTGGTTGGAAGCGCCGGTGTCGTCCAGCCGAGCACCGTCACGCTTGGGTGCGACCAAAAGTGAGTCAGCACCTTGCCGCACGATTCCACCGAGCAGCCCGGTAGCTGCAGTTCGCGATAATGCGCAATCGTCAGGTAGCCCGCGTCCGCCATTCCCAACACGCAGAGGAACGAGATTGCGTTGCTGATGAGCTTCCGGTGGCGGGACATCGGGAGGGGGACTTATCCGCCCAGCGCACTCAGGGCCTCGCCGATCGGCAGCGCCATGCAGGTGAAAATGGGAGTGTCCCGCAACGTGTATTTGCTGCTGTCGGTGCCGCGCAGTTCCATCACGAGATCGAGGAAATCGCCCGGACTGTCGGATTCAAAGGCCACGACGAATTCCTGATCGTCCAGACCGAATGAGTAGGTCGTGTTGAGCTTGACCGACTTGTACTTGTTGCCGATGGTGATGTGCGTGTCCATGAGGCCCTGACGCGTGTTCTGCCCCAGCAGGTACCAATCACGCGTTTTCAGAAACGGATAGACGAACAGGTACTTGTTGCGGCCGGGTTGCACGTAGAGCCGTGCAGCTTCGTGCTCGGGGTTCAGCTTATCCACGTAGAGGCTGCGCTTGGTCATGGCGAGCAGGTTATGGGACACGTCGAGGTACTGGCCCACGCCGGTGGCCCTCAGCGCGGACTCCATTTGCTGAATCTTCTCAAGCTCGTAGCTGATGCGCCAGAGCATAAGATCGACGCCGGCCTTAAGCCCAACTGTGGTGTAGCTCCGGACGATAACGCCGTCGCCCGCGTACCGTTCGCACACTTCGGCAAATTCGGCCTTGCCGCGGGCGCGTTCGTCGTCGGGCAGCCGGCGCCAGGCCGGGTCCACCTTGTAAAACGTCCAGGTGACGAACTGCCGCGGCTCTTTGGCAGTCGGCTCGGAGGTGACGTAACTGGAAGTGGGCTGGGGTCGCATAGGTTCCTTTCCGCGATCAGCGGCGCCAGGTCATGGATGGACTTGTTCGTAGATCTTCGCCTCAACGAAAATGCGCAACAGCTCGGCGTCGACGAACCCGCGCTTGGCCTCGTCGGTGAGAATGTCGAGTGCGCGCGTCAGCGGCACCGCCTTCTTGTAGGGCCGGTCGGCGGCGGTGAGGGCGTCGTAGATATCCGAAATCGTCATCATCTTCGCCTGCACCGGGATCTCGTCGACCTTGATGCCGCGCGGATAGCCGGAGCCATCGAGCTTCTCGTGGTGGGCGTGCGCGATGCTCGGGATGCCGCGCAAGTCTTTCGTCCACGGTATCGTCTTCAGGAAGTTGAAGCTCTTGGTGACGTGCGATTCGATCTCCCGCCGCTCCTCCTCGCTCAAACTGCCCTTCGGAATGCTAAGGATGCGAATCTCCTCCTCTTGCAGCAGGCCGAACGGTGTACCGGCGAGGTCGAAGAACGTGCGCTGCGCGATGTCGCGCAGGCCACTGCCCACTTCCGAGGCCAGTATTTGTGGCTCGTTCGCCACCTTGATCATCTCGAAATACTCATCGATGACCTTCAATTCGTCCACAAACTGCTGGTCGAGCCGATTGACCGAAATGGCAAAGTCCTCACGACTTTTCTCCATGTATTCCATTTTGCGTCGCGTGGTCTCGCGGGTAAGTACCTCGCGCGCAATGCGGAAGCGGTCCTCGATCAACAAGAGTTTCTCGTCATAGAGTTTCTTCGCCTTGACCAGCACATTTTCACGAACGCCGATTTTGCCGACATCGTGAAGCAGCGAAGCGTAGCGAATCTCCTTGATCTGCTGGCTGGTGAACTTCAGGTCGCCGTACGGTCCATTCTTCACATGTTCCAGCGCATCCGCCAGCCCGACGGTGTATACCGCGACGCGCTTGCTGTGCCCCTGGGTGGTGGGATCACGTTGTTCGATTGCCAGCACCGAGGCGTTGACGAAGCCTTCGAACAAGTGCTCGATTTCAATGAGCAGGTTGTTGTTTTCCATGGCCACCGCCGCCTGGCTCGCCAGCGAGGAGACCAGCTCCTCCGAGTACTTGGTGAACGGAATCACCTGCTCTTCCACCACCTCATGCGAGGTCAATTTGACCTCGGCGTCGCGTTTGCGATTGATGAGCTGAATGGCCCCGACGATCTCGTCCGCATGGTTGCGCATGGCCACCGTCATCATCGACTTGGTGCGATAACCGGTCTTCTCGTCGAAGCTGCGATTGAATCCGTATTCGGCTTCTTGCGAGATCTGATACACATCGTCAATCCGCAACGATCGTCCGCTGAGGGTCACAAATCCCGCAATACTGGAGCGGCTGAGTGGCATCACGAACTCGCGGTATCCCACCTCCAATGAGTCGTTTTGGGCGAGCTTGAAGCGCAGTTGCTTCTGCCCTTCGATCGGCTCTTCGACCAGCAGCAAGCTGCCGGCGTCGGCATTGGTGATGGCGCGGCTCCGCTGCAGGATGAGGCTGAGCAGCGTGTCAACGTCGCGCTCGACCGAGAGCGCGACGCCGATTTGGTTGAGTTCCTTCAATTCGATCGACCGGCGTTCCAGATTGCCGCGCAACTGCCGCGCTTCGGACTTCATCCCGGAGAACTCACAGGCACGATGAATGCAGGTCAGCAGTTGCCGTTGACTGACGTTTTCACCGATGTAACCGAAAATCAACTCCGGCGGAATCGCTTCGGTTGGGCCCAGGGCATCTTCGATGATGATGAAACGAATGGGGCTTTCATCCGTGCTTTCGGTCAGTAGTCCTCGAATCCGTTCCGGATGACTCTGCACATAAGAAACCGCGACCACGACCACCGCCGGGCGCGCCAGGCTCGCGCGCTCATCCGAAAGTACCAGTGGCGCGGCGCCGGAACGCTGCAGCACCGGAGCCAGCACCTGACTGAGCTGGCCGGTGGAAACATAGAAGATCGGGGGGCCGTTAGGGCGTTTGGAGGCGGCTGGAGGCAAGGTGCTCATTAGTCGGGAGTGTAAAATCCGGCAGTGGAGCCAGTATAACTGCTGAGCGAGTCGAGGGCCAGTGCGATCTCCTCCCGGACCCACAGGTCGGCCTCTTGCGGTTGACGCCCTCGCAAAGCGATTTGCGCGGGGGCACCGGCGAGTCGGCCGAGCGCCCAGGCTGCATGCCCGCGCACCAGGGGTTCGGAATCGTCAAGCGCCGCGGCGAGCGCCGGCACCGCCCGGCGATCACCAGCGTTGCCCAGCGCCACGCACACGTTGCGCAGCAAGCCCCGCCGCTTGATCCGCTTGAGCGGACTGCCCTGGAAACGGACGCGAAACTCCTCGGCAGTCAGCCGCAACATGGGTATCAGTTCCGGCATCAGCAATCCGTCGCGCGCCGCGAAGCCGGTTGTGCGAGCGCGCCGCGCGTGCTTGTTCCAGGGGCAGACGGCCAGGCAATCATCGCAACCGTAAATGCGATTGCCAACCAGCGGTCGGAGTTCACGCGGGATCGGGCCTTTCAATTCGATGGTCAGATAAGAGATGCAGCGCCGGGCATCGAGCTGGTACGGCGCCACAATGGCATTAGTCGGGCAGGCAGTAATGCAGCGCGTGCAGGTGCCGCAGTGGGCGGTAGTCGGAATGTCGTAGTCGAGGGCGAGGCTGACGAGAAGCTCGCCGAGAAAGAACCAGTTGCCGAGTTGCTTACTGAGCAGGCCGGTGTGCTTTCCGAACCAACCAATCCCCGCGCGAGCAGCCAGGTCGCGTTCCAGCACCGGCCCGGTATCGACATAGACCTTGCCGAAGACCGGTTCGGCGAAGGACTCGCCCTCCCGCTGCAGCCACTCCAGTAACTCGCGCAGCTTGCGTTCCATCACCTCGTGGTAATCGTCGCCCCAGGCGTAGCGTGAGATCATCCCCCGGCTCGGATCGGCGAATAACTCCGGCGGCGGGTCACCGGTGTAGTAGCTCATCGCGCAAACGATGACCGAGCGTGCCGTGGGCAAGGTGCGCCTCACGTCTTGCCGGCGCTCAACGTTGCGTGTCAGGTAGCCCATTTCCCCGGCGCGGCCGTCATCGAGCCACTGCTGGAAAGCGTCGGCGGTGGCGCTGCGCTCAGCCGGTGCAATGCCGACAAAGTCAAAGCCGAGTTCGAGCGCGCGGGCCTTCAATCGAGTTGTGAGGGAGTGGGCTGACATCGGTCACTTTCCCGCCCGCAAGTCATAGCACAGCAGTCGGCGCGGCGAATTGTGCAAGGGGTCGTCATCGTTCTGGCAAATGTACAACAGGCCGCGGCTAAGCACCGGTGGAGTCCAGGTTTCAGGCGCGGTGAAAAGCGTCGTGCGCGCCAGTTCCCGGTAGCCGCGCGGGTTCAGATCGAGCCAGAGCAAGTGGCCGTACTCTCCCAGGCACAGCGTGCGGCCGTCCACGCGCAGGAGCCACGCACGAAAAATGCCAAAGTTCATTTCACGCTTGCCGGTCGGCGTTGCTACGGTTTCGGTCCATTCTGGCTGGGTGCGCCACTGCTCCTTGCCGGTCTTCGCGTCCACACAAACAAGGTCGGCGTCCTGCGGGCCGTGACCGTCGACGCCGTAGAAGTACCCGTCCTGCTGCACGGCGCTCATAAAGTGTGTGCCGAAGTTTGGGTTCTTCCAGACCAGTCGGGCGCTTCCGCTTTCGGCGACTTCCACCAGCGCGCCGCCGGCGCCGTAGCACTCGCTGACCAGTACGCGGTTGCCGACGACCACCGGCGCCGACGCGTTAACCGATTCCACTCGCTCGCCGCGCCACGGAAACGCAAAATCGACTTTGCCGCTCGCCGGATCCAGGCACAGCAAGCCACCATTCGGCGGATCGCTCTCGCCGCCGGCGAAAACCAACACGCGCCGACGACCGTGAATCGTCGCCGGCGTTGGCGCTGCGTAGCTCGCACCCCACTTATCCCCGGCGGTCCACACCGTCTTGCCAGTGCGCAGGTCGAAGGCCATCACACACCGTCCCGCTGCGCCGACGTTGACGATGACCCGTTCGCCCTCGATCAACGGTGTGGCGCCCACACCGAAGAACTGCTGGCTTAGCTTGAATTCGGTCAGCACTTCGCGTTGCCAGCGCAGCCGGCCATCGGCCAGGCCGAGACAAAGCAGCTTGCCTTCGGCCCCGTAAGTGACGACCGCGTTGTCGGCAATCGCCGGGCTGCAGCGCGGCCCATTGTTGAAGCCGTAGCGATCGCGGTAGCGACTCGGATACTTGAAGCGCCAGGCGCGTCGGCCGTCCGCCGCGTTCAAACACTCGACCACTTCGTCGCCGCCGATCCGATGAAACAGGATCAGGCGTTCGCCGGCGATCACCGGCGCTGCGTAGCCGGTGCCTTTGCGTGCTTCCCAGACAAGCTTCGGGCCACGCGGCGAAAACTCTCCGAGCAGCTTCGTCTCCGGTGAGACCATGTCATGGCTGGGTCCGAGGAATGACTTCCAGTCACTGGTCACGGCACCGGCCGGTAGCGGCTTGGGCGGCCCGTGGAACTTCGCGTCGGGATTGGCCTGAAACGCCGGTGGCGGCACCACGACGGCCAACGCAAGGGCAATCCCGGCGTAGGCGCCGACGGCAAGCAGGGTCTGAACCAGGAATCGTGGCATTTCGATTTGTGCAATGGGAGGGAGCAGGTAGATGGTTACCCCTTGGAAAGCTGCGGTGCCTGAGCCCCAAACGGCGTCAGGAGTTGAAGCAGGTACTGGCGGTACTGGCGGGTCGAAAACGACAGCATGGCCATTCCTCTCCGCTACGCTGAGCAGGTGCGCGACATGCGAGACCCCTACCATCTGCGGTTGGAAATCATCCGCTCGGTCCAGGCGCTCGGCATCAAGCCGACTGCTCGCCGCTTCGGCACTTCAGTGCCTACTGTCCGCAAGTGGTGGCGCCGCTACCAGCAGGCCCAGCGCAGCGGCCAGGCTGGTGGCGAGCGGTCGTCGAGGCTCATTGTCCGTGTGACTGCGTAGCGGGGGGCGACTTCCCCTCGCTTACGGTCGCGGCCCGTCCTTCTTCCCCTCCGTCGGTGTGTACGTCTGCTTGGCAATCGTGATGTTGCCGGCGGCGTCCTTCACGCGTACTTCGATGACGATCGGCTTGCCCTTGAGCGGCGGGGTGGTGAAGTGAAACTTCTCCTCGAGGGCCTCGAACGCGCCGGTGGTTGGCAGCGCTGCGACGGAGTCGCCAGCGTCGAGGCGGTAGTCTACCGAGGCGATGCGGGAGCGCTCGTCCTTCGCCGAGCCGGTGAGCTTGAGTCGGCCTTCGGCATCGGGCTTGGCACCGTCAAGCGTGAAGGTAACTACGGGGGGGGTGTTGTCGATGACGAGGGGCTTGTAGATTTCCTCGTAGCTCAGCGCGTCATCAGGATTCGAGGCGTCGTCGCTCACCGTTAGCTTCACTCGGTACGGGCCATCCGCGAACTTGGTCGTGTCGACCGAGTAGCTGGTCGCGCGGGTGTCGCCGGCCAGCTTCCACTCCGTGGCGCCGTCGGCCTGGAGGCAAACGCGGTAGGTGAGGACATCGCTGTCGGGGTCACGTCCCTGCCAGGATAGCAGCTTGCTGCCGCTCCACTCGGCGCCTTGCGGCGGGGCAGTGGTGAGGAGAAATTGCGGCGGCTGGTTCCTGGTGCGATAAACAACCTCCACGCGGCTGCACACCGGAGATTCACCCTTGCTGCCGGCGATGAGCGCAACGCGGTATTGCAGGAAGCGGCCCGGCGGGCTGGTGACCGCGCTGCCGTTCGCATCGGCGTAAGCTTCCGACCACGCGCTCCAGGTTGCCTCCGGCTCGCGGGTGTTGCCGCTGCGGGTTTGGAGGGTTGCGTACGCGCCGTTGGCTTCCGTCGCCTGCCAGCGGACGAACAGCCACCCGGCGGCCACTTGTGCGTCGAGCACGGGAGAATCGTAACTGCCGCTGGTCGCATTCGGCAGGCCGAGTGCGTAAACGGTCGCGCCGTTGGCCATGCCGACCAGGAGCCGGCCTGAGCGGTCGAGCGCCAGCGCGGTGGCCTGCCCTTGCACCGGTTCGAGCGCACGCGCGACATGGCGACCGTCGAACACCCGATACACAATGCCGCGGTCGCCGGTGCCCGCGTATACGCTGCCGTCGGGCGTAGCGCACAGCGCGTAGATGCCTTGTTGCGGTGAGCGGTAGGCGGCTTCGACTTCGCCACTGGCGCGGTCGCGCCGCCAAATCGTCCCATTGGCCGAGGTGCCGAAGTACACGTCATCATTGACCGCGACCGTGAGCGCGGTGATCTCGCCGTCGGTCGAGTTGTAGAGGGCGGTTGGGCCGGTGCGGTCGAGCCGATACAGCACGCCCTCTTCACCGGTGCCGACGTAGGTCGTGCCCGCGCGGTCGAGCGCCATCGCGCGCGCGTGCTCCTGAGCAAACTCGGCCACGACGGTGGCTTTGCCGTCGGCGGCGATCCGCAGCACCTGGGCCGGAAGGCCGGTGGCGGCGAGTAGCCCGCCGGAGGGTTCGACCGTCAAGGCCCAAACATACGAGGCTTTCGTCTCGACCAGCACGGTGGTCTTGCCATCGGGCGCGACTTTCCAAATGCGGCCCGAGGGCGCGCTGCCGGCGAATACATTGCCGACGGCATCGGCGGCGAGCGCGGTTACAGTGAGGTCCTTGGTCTCCAGCGCGAGCTTGGGTTTGCCGCCGGGGGTGAGCGCAAAGACCTTGCCGTCGTTGCCGGTGCCGGCGTAAACCGTTCCTTTCGCGTCGGTCGTCACGGCCAGCACCAGTGGCTGCTCGCCCGCGAACAACGTCTGCGCCTGCGGCGCCAGCACCACTTCGCCGCGGCTGGTGATGGCGGCATCCGTGAAGGTGCCCGCCAGGAAATCGGTGTCGGTCGTCTGCACCCACGAGCGGTTGGGGCGACCGGTGCCGCGCGCACCTTCACTCGGCATGGGCCGATTGCCGAACCCGGGAATCGAACCGTCGCCTCGCCCCGGTCCACCGGTCGAAGGGAACGGAGAGCCACCACCGGTCACGACTTCGGTCGGCACGCGACCGGTCGGTCCGCCTTGCTCCGCATAGTCGAGTGCGGTCAGGTAGTCGGCCTGCTGGCGCGACCACGCTGCGAGTTTGCGCCAATCGCGCACGACGTCGCGGCGCACCAGCGTCTCGAACTTCAAGTCGTCTTCGTCCACCGACGAAGGCGGCGGGCCGGGATTGCCGCCCACACTGCCGCCGGGGCCACCTATCCCGAAGCCCGGCGGGGGCGGGCCGAAGATTCCCTCCGGTCCACGGCGCTTGCTTTCGACCTGCACACTGATCATGTGCATGGAGTTGCCGGCAATCGACCAGTCGGTGGTTCGGCTCAGCGTGATCAGGTCGCGGAACGTGCCGATGGTGGTGCTGCGCGCGCGCGTCATCACATTGAGCAGGCCGAGCGGCGTCATCGGCAGCTTGCGCTCGTCCACCAGCACCCCCACGCGGGGCAGCGCCGCTTTGATCACGAGGTCGTTGTTGTTGTGGAGGGTCTGGTAGAAATCGACCAGGTCCTTCAGGTCTTCTGGGATGGTGACGGTCGCGCCGAGGCGGCTTTGCAGCGTGAGTTCGATGCGGCCACTGGCCGCGCCGAGCCGCATGATTCCGGCGGGCGAATCCTTCGGTACGCGCAACTTAAAGGTCTCGGTCCACGCGACCCCTTCACCCTTCAACGGTTCGAGCACGACGCCTACTTCCACCTCTTCGCCGACCTTCACGCGCGCCTTGTCGACGAACATGCGCTTCAGTCGCGCGCTTCTGCGCTGCGGCAACAGTTCGGTGGTCAACTCGACGCGTTTCAACTTCGCGCGCTGCTCGCCGTCTTGCAGAATCGAAATCGCCTCGGTCAGATCTAGCAGCCCCGCGCCGGTGCTGGGTCCGCGACTGAACAGCAGGTTGCTGCGCTCGATCGGCGTGACGCCTTCGGCTTCCACTCTGAGCGAAACGCGCACCGTGCGTTCGAGCTGCTGACTGTAAATGCTCTCCATCGCATCGGCGCCGATGGTCGTTACCAGGCGCGGCGTGAGCTGGCGGCTGTCGACGATTTGCGATTCAAACTTGCGCTTGAGCCCGGTCGCGCGGTCGCACACCGTCACCGTCATCGGGATGAAGGGCGGCGCTTTGCCGAGCGTGCCGCCGATGGCGTGTAGGGCGTCAGCGCGGATGGTGCCGACTGGCGCGATCGCGGCGATGAACTTGTCGGAGCGCAGCAGGCTCGGGAAAAAGTCCACCACGTAGCCGCTGCTGAGCGGAAACTCCGACGGCCCGGTCTCCATGAAGGGATGACCGAACGCCCACACCCGATCGCCATCAACATACGTGATCGTACCGCCGCCGGCCATGGCGAGGTCGCCGCGCGCGAACTCGAGCGCGGCAACTGCGCCGGGCTCGATTTTCGGCGACTTGGTCCCCTGGGGGGCGGAGCCTCCGCCCATCACCGGCTCGAAGTTGAATTCCTCGAACAACGTCTTCAAACGCTGGTAACTACGCTGGCGGAATCCGCTTACCATGATCGGCAGCGCGACCGGTCGGAGCAGCAGTTCGCCCGGCGCCTCCGGCCGCAGGCGCGACTTCACCGCGGGGTCGATGCGCACCGACGACACCGTGCGGCCGGCCACGCGCAACGGCTCGCTGAGCTTCGCCGTCTTCGCCTGGTTCGGCTCGTCGCTCCGCCACAGTTGCTCGGTCGATTCGATCATCTGGCTAATCGGCGAAATGCCGCCGATTGGCTCTCTGGGAAACGCCCAGCCGTAGGCGATGGCGCCGATGAGCTTGCCGTTGATGTACACCGGGCTTCCGCTCATGCCGCCGACGATACCACTCTTGCGCTGCACCACCGGGCCATCGAGGCAGCGGAATAGAATCACGTCGCCGCCGGCAATTTCCTTGCGCAGCACGCCGAGAATTTCAATTCTGAAGGTCTCGATCTTCGTGCCGACGAAAACGCTCTTCGCGGTGCCGACCATGCCGCGCTTGACTTCCTCTGCCAGCATGATCTTTCCCTGCCGCCTCAGCCGCTGGACGGTGGCCGACGAGGAAGCCTCGACGCGCGCGAACCCCAGGAACAACCCAACCAGCACGAGCGAGTGGAGACGCTTCAATCGAATCACCTTGCCAGAAGTAAGGACGCGAGGGATTATGACAGCGGTGCGGAGAGGCGTCAAACCGACGACCAAATCCCTTCGCCGTGAAACCCGGCTGCGCGGCATCGTGTAGAACGAGGTGTCAGTCAGGAGCCACGGCATGGCCACAGGCCTGAGCGACGAGCAACTGGTGGGGCGGACGCTAACTGGAGAGCACGCGGCGTTCGACGAGTTGGTACGGCGACATCAGTCGCGGGTGTTCAATCTGGCTTGGCAGTTGTGCCGTGACCGCGATTTGGCCGACGACTGGGCGCAAGAAGCGTTCGTCCGCGCCTTCGAGCAGTTGCGACGGTTCGATCCGACCCGGCCGTTCACGCCGTGGCTGCTCAAAGTGGCAACGAATATCTGCCTGAATCAAATGCGACGGGGCGCGGTGACCACGGTCTCACTGGACGCCACCGAGGAGGACGATGACGAGCCACGGCAACTGGCCGTCGGAGGACCTTCGCCCGCCACCATGCTGGAACAGCGCGAACTGGCGGAGTGGGTGCAGGAGGCCATCGCCCGGTTGCCGGCCAAGTATCGCCTGGTCATCGTGCTGCGGCACATGGAGGAATTGGATTACGACGAAATCGCCGAAGCGACCGGGTTGCCGCTGGGAACCGTGAAGACGTTTCTGCATCGCGGCCGCGAGCAGCTTCGGAAACTACTCGAACCCAAACTGGACGCACCATGAACTGTCACGAATTCCGACACCTCGAACCACTGGATCAGCGCGGGGACGCAGCCACCCGACATCTCGCTGCTTGCGCCGAATGTGTTCGCTGGCTCCGACACATGGATGCACTGGCCCAATCGCTGCGTGAACTACCGCGGGTTGGGCCTTCGGCGGCCTTCGCTGCCGACGTTCGGTTGCGCCTCGAGGCGCGCCGCCCCGCGGTGGGCGTGGCCTGGATCGAGGCAATGGCCGCCTGCGTGGTCGTCGGTGCCGTCGGTTGGCTGGCGCACCGTTTGGGGCTGATGGCCATGTTGCAGTTCGGACTTGATAGCGTGGCGTCGCATTTGCCGGCGAGCATACCATCTCTCGACCTACCCAAGCTCCCGCAGCAGGCTGCGCGCTGGCTGGCGCTGTCGCTCTGCTTCGGGACGATGGTGCTGCACGGAATGGTCAATCAAATGGGAAGTGAGGTTCGGAGATGAATCGAATCGGTTGGTGGTGTCTGGCGCTGGTGGGAGGCACGGCCTCGGTGGCGGTCGCCGGTGCGGCCAAGAACGACGCTGGCGGCGCTGCCGCAGTCGCCTTGCTGGTCGGCAGTCTGGTGATTGTCACCGCTCCGCCGGGCGCCGCGTTAATGGCGCTGTTCACTGCCGTGGCCCCGGACGTGACAACTCGAGCATTGCTGTACCTGCCGGTCAAGCGGCGATCGGCCTTTTGGCTGGGGATGCTTTACTTTGGCATCAGCGCCGTCGTCGGCATTTCAGCTATTTCGATCGGCGGTCCGCTCTCGTTGGTTGGCGGGCTACTGTTGCTCGGACTCATCGTTGCCGCGCTGGTTGGATACAGCGGGATCGCGGTGCATGTGGGGCGCTGCATTCTGCCCGCACCCACGGTGAGCGCACCGGCGGCGGCGGCGGTCGGCGCGCTGGTGCTGGGCCTCGCGGCTTCGATTCCGGTGCTTGGGCAGGTCATCGGTTTCTACGTCCTGTGCCTGAGCCTTGGCCTGTTTCCATTCGCTTGGTTTGGCGGTCCGCTGCAACCGGCGGTCGTTGAGCCGTCGCCGTAAAACTCTGTGTTACGAAACTGA
>Ga0247727_10005517_pt1 | contig 25604 bp, 24 predicted proteins | sample WisWelCaveWW1625_FD_202498 | JGI IMG/M metagenome (GOLD analysis project Ga0247727, IMG submission 202498) | Biofilm microbial communities from Wishing Well Cave, Virginia, United States - WW16-25 | ecosystem: Environmental > Aquatic > Deep subsurface > Groundwater > Cave microbial mat | place...
AACATATAACACAAATAGATAAAACCCGAAAAGCAGAATCAATTCAAGCAACAACATCAATCCCGCGCATTGCCACCAGCATGACAACGCGAATGTCGCTCCGCCCGCGATGACCGCGCGCAGCAACGAGCGCCAAGGCATGATGAATCCAAATCTCCGTAACACATACGTTCCAGTCATCAACATGCCGCATGCCGAAGCGCCTAAGGTGGCCAACGCGGCGCCGCGCATGCCCCATGGCGGCACAAAAATCCAACATAAAATCACATCGGCAAACGCCACCAACAATGACATTTGAAAGGCGCGCTCCGGATTGCCCCAGGCGCACATGATCGTGCTAAATACCATCCATAACGTGTATATGGCGAGGCCGACAATGAGCCATTGCAGAATCGGCGCCGCCAGGTTATACGTCGCGGTGTAAAGAAACTCGATCATGCTCTCCGCATTGGCAAAGACGAGCGCTAAAACCGGCGCCAAAAGAACGAAGAGCAAGCGCACGGTCTGCCGCAGCAGTCGCCGGCTTTCCGCCAAATTTTCTTGCGCTAGCGCGCGGCTCAAAACGGGAAAAAGGGTAAATCCTAATCCGAGAAAAACGAAATACGGCGCGCGCGCGATAGTTGCCGCCGCGGTGTAGTAGCCGGCTTCGGCGGGCGGCAAAAGGCGTTTGACAAAGAGCAAGTCCAAATAAAAAACGGCGTTGAGGCTCAGGTTGTATAAAATAATCGGCGTCGCAAATTTGGTGAGCTGCGAATAATGCGCCGCGGCCGTTGTCGCCGTTTCGACAAAGCGCGCGCGATTGAGCCGCCACAGGCCAATCATCAAACCCACGGCGGAACCAAGAAAATTGCCAATGAAAGCGCCGCCAATTCCAACGCCGACAAGAATCAGCCCGATGCAGCTCGCGACTTTGCCGAGGCCGTAAGAGACAATGATCAGCGCCTGCGTCTCGAAACGGTGCAAGCCATTGTGCACGCCGAGATAAAACCAATACAGGCCGTACAGCACGATATCCGGCGACGCCATCCAGAGAAATGTTTTAAAATCCGGCTCGTCCAGCCATGCGCTGATTGCCGGCACGAACGCGACAAACAGCAGCAATACGACGAGCGCGTATCCCAACTGCATGCGGCGGCCGAGCCGAAACAACGCCGCCGCCGGCGATTCGGCCATAAATTTTTGCATCGCGGTGGGGATGCCGTTGATGACGAAGATCTCGGCCCAAACTAAAACCGCCATCACGACGCCGTACACGCCATAAAGCTCAGGGCCGAAACGGCGCGCGAGAAAGACATTCAAGGCGTAACCACTCAGCATAAAAACCACTTGCGCCGCCATCAACTGAAAACTGCCGCGAGCAAAAGAGTTTATTTTAATGATCTCCTCTCCAACGATAAATCGCGATCGACTTTTCCGGCGTCACGTAGGAACATTGCAGTTGGCGCTGAATAAACTCCTTGACCGCCGGACGAACGAGGCGTTCTTCGCCGAGGCGGTATTCATCAGCGATCAGCCAACCTTGCGGCTGCGCGGCCATCAAGCGCTGCAAGTCTTCCACCGTATCGATAACGCGCGCGTTGCTGTAATAATCGACCGCCGCGCCGTTTTTCATGATGATTTCTTCATCGCGAGGATTTTGGCAACTGGCAAGATAATAATCAACGCTTCCGAGATAGTAATGCACCGCAATCGGCAGCGTTGAAATCACGGGCTGCCCCTCGGTCCGTTGGCTGCGCACATAAGCGCAGGCTTCGCGCCACTCTTCGTGGCCGACCGCGCCGTTGGTGGCCGTGTATGCCGCCGGAATCTTGCGAGAATAGCGGAGCCAATCCGACGCGCCGATAATTCCAACAATGACGACGACAACGGCCACGAGGCGCAATTTCGACGCGCGCCCAAAATTTTGTTGCGACGCTCGCTGCAGCATTTCGCGGTTGAGCGTTATCGCAAGACTAAAAAATCTAACCGCGCCGTAAGCGGCAACGATCAGATAAAACGGGAAAAGATGAAAAATATAGCGCTCGACTTTGACCACGAACAGCGTGGAGAGCAAACCGAGCGCGACGAGAAACACGCACAAGAGATAAATCGCCGGCTTATGCAGCTCGGCAACGGCGATGGCGGCGCCAATCATGAAAAAGGCCGCGATGGTGAAATAAAAATTCGAGGTTAAAAACCAGAGATAATAAAATTTGTTTTGCACGTAATCATATTGCGCCCAGTTGGGGCTGAAATTCATCGCCTCGCGGGCTTCGGCCAATAAGCCGGGAGCGCCGACGCCAACGCCAACAACGCCCAACAACGCCAACACGAGAAAAAAAGTGTATTTGCTCGCCGCCGCGCCGCGCCAGCCTTTGGCCGTTGCGGTCCAAAGCAGCATCACGAGAAAATAAGCCATCAGACCTGGAACGATGATGCCGCTCAACACTTGCAAATACGTCGCGACCGCGAAGGCCGCGGCGGCAATGAGGAGCCAGAAGAAATCAACATTCCATGCGGCGAAGCGCCACTGCGGGCCCGGTTTTTCCGTTTGCGCCTTCGCGGTTGCCCCGGCGAATTTTTTGCGAGAACCTTCCATCCCCTGGTAAATCGCATAAGCCGCCAGCAAAAAGAAAAACTGAAAAATGGCGTACATCCGGCTGACGCGCGACCAGCCGATATTGAACGGCGTGAAGGCTTGCAAAAAAGCGGCGACCAAACCGACGCCGAGATGGCGAAACAACCGCGCCGCCACAAAGAACACGAGCGGAATGGCAAGCACGCCACAAACCGCGCTAACCATTCGCGCGCTAAATTCGCTCACGCCGAAAAATGCGAACGCACCCGCCACGATTTTTGTAAACAGCATGCCGCGCTGATAAGGCAATCCCGAAGGAAACACCGCGCCCTTGCCTTCGAGCATGGCTTGCGCGGCCACCACGTGATTGAACTCATCCACCCAAAAGCTTGGCCGGTCAAGATGCGCCAAACGCAAATAGGCCCCGCCGAGGCTCAACAACAGGAGCAGCACGTAGGCCCAACTCGAATGGCGGTGTTGCTGCACGGCTCCGATCGCTTTTTCTTTCAATTACGCTCCGACGCGGCTTGGTTCGATTTGGATGCGCGTGGACTTAAAGCTGCCTTTCGACATAAAGCCAAAACTCCACGCCGAGCTGGCGATCAAATACAACGGCGAGAGCGCGAGAAAGACGAGAAAATATTTTAGATCGGTTCGCGCCAGCCGCAGCGCCGCGCGCGCCCACCGCACCAAAGGCAATCCCAAACAAAGCCAGGGATATTTCACGAAAATTTGTCCGCGCAAACTCGTGGTGCGGCGCGCCTCCGCGGAAGCTTTACCTAACGTATGTTGATGGCGCAATAACCCGCTAAAACTCGTGCGATTCAAATGCGCCACCAAAATGCCCGGATCAAAATAAATCTTTTCATTCTTTTGTCGCAGCGTCCAGGCGAAGATGGTGTCTTCGGAAGGAAAAATATCGGTGAAACCGATATTATGTTTGCTGAAAACCTCTTGTTTGTAGCCGACGTTTCCGCCGAGCAGAATATCGGAATCACGCGGCTTGGAGCGCGGCAGAAACTCGTTAAATTCGATGAGATAGCAGACGGTGCCGATGATACTGGTGGGCGTGCCGTTTTTAACCGCGCCAAAAATCGCGGCAGCATCCGTCTTTTCGTGCGCGGCGATAATACGGTCGAGCCAATTCGCCTCTGCCACACAATCCGAATCCATAAAGGCCAAAATTCTGCCGCGCGCTTGTCGTATGCCGAGATTGCGCGCGGAGCCGGGATACGTTTGCTGCTCGAGATGTATCAGTTGCACCTGCGGAAATTCATCGCGGACAATTTGCGGCGTCTCGTCTTTGCTGCTATCCACCAAAACCACCTCGTAGCGATGAGAGGTTTGTTGCGCGAGCAAACTGCTAAGACATTGCCGAATCGTACGCCTTGAATTATAAGCCGGCACGATGATACTCGCCATCAGCCGGTCATTGTTTGGCTTGTGTTGTTTTGATTCTTTACTCACAGATGCAGCCCTAAGTTTTTAAAGAAATGCACTGGTCAATATCTGACCATTCAAACGGAAATGCAATGAAATCCAAGCTGTTAGTTTTTGTCGCAGCTTTTAAAGCAAATGAAATGCCAAGATAAAACTTAATAGCCGAAACTCAAAAGAGAGCTCGGCGGGCGTAAATTCAAGTTTTGAAGAGAATCGGAAGTACCGCGGAAATCGGTGAAATATAAACCGGCGCGACTGTAACTAAAATGAGACATTTCGGTGTATCATTTTTGAACAGTGGCCGGAAGGTGAATAGCGAACGAACAGTCGGTAACATCAGTTTAAAAACGAACGGCAATTTTTTCGCAATGGGAAGATCATTGCATGCCATGCGCAATCCGCAACGTGAAAATTTGCAGGTAAGCATTAGTAAATTTTGCAAGGACAGATCTATGATTTCATCCAAGCTCGCCGACATTATGCTGGCGTTTATTCTAGTCGCGGCCGTGGCGCTGCGCATTTATGGAACCGCCGCGAATGATACCTTTGGTGAAGATGAAGGCTTTTCATTTTTATATGCCACGGGACACGCCAGCGAATATTATGACACACTTGAGGAAAAATATCCGTTCGGCGCTTGGGTGCAAGCGGTGGAATGGAAAAAATTCATTCACCCCGACCGGCTGTTTTGCTTCAGCAAGATCACCCGCGACATGGCTTTTTTCGATATTCATCCTCCCCTTTATTTTTGGTTCTTGCACGTGTGGGCCTTTATCGTAGGGGTCAATTTATGGACCGGCCTGACGCTGAACCTTTTGATCAGCACGGTCGCCATCCTGAGTCTTTATGGATTGGCGCGATATGTTTTAGGCCATGCCGTCGAAGCGGCGCTCGTGGCGTGCGTTTGGGCACTAAGTCCCGCGGTCTTTCAAATGTCCTTCGAAGCGCGGCAATATGATCTGTTGGTGTTGATGGCGATTCTCTTTGTTTGGCAAATTCTTCGTTATACCGATGCCGATCGAACGCCGCGATGGCCTGATTTTATTCTGCTGACGGCCGTGACGGCTGGGGGCGCGCTAACGCATTTTCATTTCTCCATTTTAGTCGGCGGCTGTGGTTTGTATGCGATCGCCAAACTTTTCGGCAAGCAGAAAAATCGTCTCGCCATCGTATCGGGCGCGGTGCTTTCAGGGTACCTCATCTTCTTCTGGATCACACCGAATTTCTACCGCTCTTTTGCCAATGCGACCGAGACATTGAACGTCTTCAGCTACGAGGCGCTGATGCTTCGCCTCGGAAATATCGTTAATTCCTGCCGGCAGTTTTTCGTGAATCCATTGCCATTTGTGTCTTTGCGATATACCGTGCCGATTTTATTAATTGCCGGCGGCGTTGTCGCGTATCGAAAGCGTCCCGCCGCGCTCATCAAGCATGTTCGCGAAACCGATTGGGCCGGGATTCATATTCTTTATTTCGCTTTGTGGATGATCGGAGTTCTCATCGCCCTTTACATTGGCTTCTTAACGCCGGTGCAATCCATGCTCCCCAAACATCTCGGCATGGCTTGGCCGTTCTTCGCCTTTCTGCCGGTGTTCATCCTGCGCTTGTTCCCGAAATATAAAAATCATCTCGCCGTCCTTGGTTGTGTTTTGGCCTTGTTATCCGGCGTCAACGGCGTGAAAGCGTTTCGCGATTTTCTCGCGCAAAAACCGCAACCTTCCGCCGTTTTAGAGCAGGCTGCGCTGGTGGTTATTGACAACGTTTCGATCGGCTACCTGCCGCGCGTCTTGTGGAAACTGCCGGACGATAAGTTGATGTTCGTAGCCAGCCGCAGCTATCTTTTGAATCATCAAGAGCAATGGTTGAGCCGTCTCGACCGCGGCGCGGTTTATATCGGCATTGATTCAGCCGAACATTTTGCCGGCAATGTCAAAGGCGGGCAGCAACAACTTTATGAATTAATCAACCAACACTGGGAGAATGAATTCATGAAAGGAATTGTCTGGGGCTTTGGAGATGTCATGAAACTGCGGAAAAAATTATAACCCCTCAATTTTTTAATACGCCCTTGCGGCGAAATACTTGTATATTTTTTATTCCGCTATGTCAATCGCTTCGGCCTCCAGCCGTTTTTTGAATTTATCAATCCGCCGGTGTATATCTTTCAACGTCTTGACGCGACGAATTAACTAAAAATTCTGAAATTCTTTTTCGATAATGTCGCCGGTGCCGTCGTTCGAGCTGTCGACGACGATCACTTCGAATGCGTATTTCGTCTGCTGAGCCAAAATTGCGTCGAGCGTCTCGCGAATCGTGCGCTTGGAGTTGAAGGAGGGCACGACGACGGAGATGGTGATGGCGTGTTGGGAGTGTAAGATTGTTTGTGATTGTTTAGTAGATAGCTGAGTTTTTTTCATGTTCAGTTTTTTGAGTAAAATTGCAAGAGCTTTTCAAAACTTATTCAAAGCAACAATAATTAGGAATGCTTATTCTCTGCAGTTCCTCGATATCTCCAAGCTCGCCGAAAACCATTAGCTTCTGCTTCTGCAACAGTATTTGCATAAAATTCACCACGATTTGTTTCCACTACAGTTTTATCATATTGTTGATCGAATGGCAAATGGTATATATGCTCTCCATTTCACTTTGAAATGTTGCATTTGATACATGGATAACGCTCCAAGGGTAAATTTTCGGTAACTTTAATTCCTAAAAATTGAGCAAATTTTTTGGCTGTTTCCGATAAACTTGTTGAAGTGACAAAATGTGCTTTAACATGTTGGTCTGGATGATCCAAAGCATAAGCAACAAAGGTTCCGTACAATTGGAAAATATGCTTTTCGTGAATAGTTTTACTTTTTGCCCAATATTTGCATTGTACTATCCTTACTTGATTGCCCTTTATGGCGATTAGATCTCTGCCCAGATCTTCAAACCCGTCTAATATGCCTTGATATTTTACTAAGCAACCGTGGCTTTCATAATTGAATCCTATAAATCTTTCATAATCTCTGCCTACTTCCCACTTTGACTTTTTTCTACTCCAGTAACGATCCAACGCTAATTGGTATTTTTTTGTTAACGACAAGCGATTGTATTCTTCTGGTGTTAGCCATTTTTTTGCAGGGTCATCATCTTCATTTTGGATTTGTCCCCCTGAATTAATTTGAATCAATTCATCTTCTACGTCTTCACTTTTAAGCTCTATGAGCCAAGGAAACAGTGCTTCATAATAAGCAATCTGGTATTTAAGGAGCCGCACCATACGCTCTGCATCACGACGTCGTTTTGCTGCCTCTCGTACCTTCTCAGCCGCAGAAAAAGCAGGGTGTCGCTTCGTTTCAAGGGCACGAGCAAGTTTCATCTCCTCAAGATAAAAATATTCTGCGTATGCTTCTGCAAGCCAAGGGAATCCAATCGCTTTTTGTTTCGAAAGTGTGATAATATCTTTTTCGCGTTCATCAAGATGTGAAGCTCGCTCATTGACGGTATGTTCCCTTTGATCGAGATTATCTAACTTTGATTTAAGTTCTTTGTATTTACGTGCATTTTTGATAAGAGTAGAAAACCAAGCAACTGCAGACCCAATTACTGCCCAGCCTCCAAAGATAAGAATTAACAAAAGAATTTCCATGCCCAATGATGCGTTATCTTATCCAGTTAAAAGTATTTGATTCAGTTCCAATTCAGCTTACACGCTCATCCAACTCGTAATAAAATCGTTATCAAAAGCTCCACACAGTTCCCACTTGACTTCTCACGGCAAGTTTCGTATTTTAACAAGAAAGAAAGCATGAAAAAATACGAACTCTTTCAGCCTGTCGCTTTGGCGCGCGATTTTCCCGAAAAGGATTTGCGCCGAGGCGACTTGGCAACGATTCTTGACCGCCATCCCGCGCCGGATGACGGCGAAGCTGGTTATTCGCTCGAGGTTTTTAGCGCGGGCAATAAAACCCACGAGGTGATTGTCGTTGCCGAATCAGAAATTCAGCCTTTACATATTAAAGCAAAATTGCTTACACCAGAAGAAAAAGAAAAAATCATTGCCATCTCCGAAAAAGTTCGCGCCGCGTATGACGCCAAAGGCATCAGCGAGGAAGAAACCTTAGCCGATTTTGAGAAGTTTAGAGATCGGCTTTATCAAGAAAGAATCAAAGAGAACCTGCGTGAATCGCATACTTGATTTGTTATAATAAAATTTGTATTTTGATATATTAGCTTCCATCTCATTACAAAAGAGAAATATTGTATGACAACAACACAAACCGTGACTCTAAAAGACGCCCAAGCCCACCTCGCAGAATTGTTAACACTGGCGCAAGCCGGTAATGAAATCATCATTGCAGAAGGCGGCCAGCCTTTGGCGCGTTTAGTTTCTATTGCAGAACCCAAACGCAAACGCCGCATTGCAGGTTTACAACGCGGCAAAATTTGGATGAGCGATGATTTCGATGCGCCGTTACCGGATGAATTTTGGACGGGCTCAAAATGAATCTGCTTTTAGATACACATGCCTTTATCTGGTGGGCCACGGAGCCGGAAAAGCTTTCACCACAGGCGCATGCTTATTGTGAAGATGACAATAACATTTTACTGCTCAGCGTTGCCAGCGTTTGGGAGATGCAGATCAAGCTTCAACTCGGAAAACTGAAACTCGATGATCCTTTGAGAGCGTTCATCGAATATCAACAGCGAGCCGATGATTTGCGAATTCTGCCAATCGCCATCGAGCATGTTTTTGCACTGGATAATTTGCCCCTTCATCATAAAGACCCTTTCGACAGGATAATAATAGCACAAGCAAATGTAGAGGAGTTGTTTGTCGTCTCGAAAGATGAAATCTTCTCAGCATATCCTGTGAAGCTGATCTGGTAACTTGCTTCCTTCTCCCGATCCACTAATTTTCAAAGAACTCGGGATGTGCCCCTGAAGGGGCTACTACAAACGCTACGACCGTAAATACTCTCCCAATCGATCCCGATAAAACATTACCGTCGTTTCGATTCCACTCCGCAATGAAACGGTCGGCTGCCAACCGAGCTTCTGGCGAATCTTTTCAACAGAAACCACAAAGCGCTTAATGTCGATTTTCTCGCGCGCGGCGGGAAACGGCACGTGGGTGATTTCGCCTTTGCCGACGGCGCGGACGATTTCATGCACCATGTCGATAAACTTGGTTTCGACGCCGGAGCCGACGTAAAAATATTCGCCGTTGGCTGCAGGCGAAAGCGCAGCGCGCATAAAGGCATCGACGACGTCGTCGATGTAAACATAATCGCGCGTTTGCGTGCCTTCGCCGTAAACGGTGATCGGCTTGTTGGTCATCGCATTCGCCATGAACCAATTGAGAATACCATAGAAACCATTAAACATCTGGCAGCGCGGGCCGTACACGTTGTTCAAACGCAGCGACGCCGCCGGAATGTTGTAAACTTTGTTGTAAAGCAAAATATATTTTTCCGCTGCAAGTTTGTTGATGCCGTAAATATCCGTCGGCTCGCAGGGATGCTTTTCATCGACTGGCAAATATTTATGCTCACCGACTTGGCCGCGCGAGCCGGCGAAAATAATTTTCGTGCCGTTGGCTTGCTGGCGGAGAATTTCGAGAATGTTGAGCGTGCCGCAGCAATTCGTCTCGGTGTCGAGCCACGGATCTTCCATCGAAATTTCGCGGCCCACTTGCGCGGCGAGATGGAAAATATAATCTTTGCGGCGCGCGACGCGTTCAAGCGCGGCACGATCGCGCACGTCGCCTTTCACAAAGCGAACGTCTTCTTCAATCTCTTTGACATTGGCAAAATTCCACCCATACGGATCGAGGCAAGCATCGAACAACGTCACTTCCGCGCCGTGCTTGATGAGCTGCTGCGCGAGATTGCTGCCGATGAATCCCAATCCGCCGGTGATCAAAACCTTCTTGTTTTGAAATTGTGAATAATCAATCGTGACTTCCATATCAAACCATCTCCTCGATAATTTTTTTCAGCCTCGCGGCGAAGACTTTTTGTGTACAATTTTTAAGAAAAACCTGATACCCATTTTCAGCGATGTGCTTGCACAACGCCGGATCATTTTTTAATTGACGAATCGCATTGGCGAGCGCGACGGGATTCGCGCGTTCGATCAACAATGCGCTCTCGCCGTCTTTGAGCAATTCCTGCACGGGCGCATTTTTCGTCGAGATCAACGGGCGCTTGACGGCGATTGTCTCGATGACTTTGTTGGTGAGCACGCGCAAGGCACGCGGGTTCTCGCCGAAAAAGCCAAGGCAAACTTCGGCGCGGCTCATGTAATCCGCCAATTCCTTGTACGGCACCCAATCGATGAACGTGAGGTTTTTCAATTGCAGCTCGTCCGCTAATTTGCGGTCACGCTCATACGTGATGCCTTTGCCGATAATTTGAAAATGCACATTTTCTTTTTCCAGCAATTTCGCGGCGCGGAAAATATACTGCACGCCATGAAACGGCGCGTACTCGCCGTGAAAATGCACGAGAAATTTGCCGTTCGGATTTTGCGCCGGACGCGGATAAATCACGCTGTCGTCCGTCACCAAAAACATCTGCTCGAATTTTTTGCGCGAGACGCGATAATCGCGCTCGTAGCCGAGAATGTGATCGTGCGTCTCCAAAATAATGCGGTCGGCAAATCGCATCGACAGATGATCAAAGAGCCAATACAATTTCGCTTTCCAACTCGTTGCCGTTGCGGCCTCGCGATCATTCACCATCGTGCCGAACGTCGAAATATATACATCGAACAGAATCGGCTTGCGGGTGAACAGCCGCACGAACGGCATCAGCAACTGGCCGTAGAAACCGACAACGATGAGATCGCATCCGCGTTTTTTGCGCAAAAATTCCAAAAGCAGGCGGGGATAATGGCGAAAGGACTTATCCGGAGGTAAGCATGTTTCGACTTCGAATCCGCCGTTGCGTAGCGCGGTCAAAATGTTGTGCGTGCGCGAGTAGCTCGCTTCGCGGCCGGCGATGTAACAAACTTTCATTAAATCATTATCTCGTGAGAGTCGGGGAAATTATAAATGTTAAATCACCCACGGATAAAAAGCTGCCAACGGATTTTAAAATTGCATCTTGCTGAGAAAAATCATGAAAATTTCGGAATTGCATAGAAATTTTTGCCTTCATCCTCATCCGTTGGCCGCCTTTAATCCGTTGGAATAATTTTTTTGACCTGTTCGGCATGCCGTGATTCACGATTTTCACTTACGCCATTATTGCTCTTACGAATTGAGATCGTATCCATCTCGATCTTTTTGACGCGATACAAACAATCTTCAATCAACCGGCGATTGCCGGAAATGAGATCGGCAACCAATCCAATCAAGCCGACTTGAAATCCGATCACCATCAACGCCCCGCTGAGAATTAACGATTGAATATGGCCGCGGCCGCCATCCACAAAAAAATAATACCACAGAAATCGCAGCGAAATCAGCAAACCCGTCGAGAACACCACGCCGCCCATCATCGCAAAAGTTTTCAACGGCTCGTACATCGTGTAGATGCGCAGCATCGTGCCGATGCTGCGTTTGATGTACGCCGGAATGCTGCTAAACAAACGCGACTCGCGGAGCTTGCCGTTGGTCGCGACCTTGACGTGGCCGATCGCGATATTTTTTTTGCCGGCTTGAATGATCGTTTCGAGCGTGTAGGTGAAACGCGAAATGATATTCAAGCGCAACGCGGCTTCGCGCGAGTAGGCGCGAAAACCGCTGGTCGCATCCGGCACGTCGGTGTTGGAAACATGGCGCACGACCCAACTCCCGAGCTTCTGCAATTTTTTCTTGACCGGTGAAAAATGCACGACGCGCTCAACCTGCCGGTCGCCGACCACCATATCCGCTTTGCCCTCAAGAATCGGCTGGATGAGGCGCGCAATGTCGCTGCCGCGATATTGATTGTCGCCGTCGGTGTTGACGATAATATCCGCGCCGAGCTTGAGGCCGGCATCGAGGCCGGTGATAAACGCTTCCGCAAGGCCTTTGCGATTGGTGAGGCGTACGACGTGATTGACGCCGTGTTGGCGCGCCACTTCGACCGTGCTATCGGTGCTGCCGTCGTCAATGACGAGAATTTCGATTTCGTCAACGCCGTCGATGCGCTTGGGTAAATCGGCCAGTGTCACGGGCAAGGTTTTTTCCTCGTTCAAACAAGGAATTTGGATAATGAGTTTCACGCGCCGACCACCGTTTCGATGTTATATTCTTTAATTTCTCGCGCGTGGGTGTAAATAATCATTTCGCCGATTAAACCAATCGAAATCATTTGCAAACCGATCACCAACAACAACGCGCCGAGCAACAGCAGCGGGCGTCCGGCAATGGCGCCGAAGCCGAGAATGCGATAAATGAAAAGATACAGATTCATCGCCAGGCCGGCAAAAGTAAAAATCATTCCGAAGAAGCCGAGAAAGTGCAACGGCTTCTTGGAATATTTCGTTAAGAAAATCACGGTGATGATGTCGAGCAAACGTTGAATATATTCCGCAAAATGCACCGACTTGCGAAACGAGCCGGACAGTTGCTCGATTTGTTCTTCGGCAACTTTGTAGCCTTGCCGCGCCGCGAGCACGGGAATAAATACGTTTAAATTGCCATAAAAAATGATGTTCTCCAGCACACTGCGATGGGTGGCGATAACGCTCGAATTAATGTCATGCAATTGCAGCTTGCCTTGTTTTTGCATCAGCCAATTAAACAAGCGTGAGACGAGGCGATTCACGCCGGAGTCTTGTCGCGGCGTGCGCCAACCAACGACGAGATCAAAACCTTCATCTAGTTTTTGCAAAAGTCGCGGCAACGATTGCATGTTGACATGCACGCGTGCCGAGGCAAAGATCAGGCGTTCACCGAGCGCGTGGCGCAGGCCGGCATCGAGCGCGGAAGTTTCACCAAATGAGGTGCGCATGCGAATCAATTTGACCTGACGATCTTTTTGGGCAATCTCCAAAAGTTGCGCGTAGGTGTTATCCGTGCTTGCATCGTCAATGAAAATCAACTCGAAACTTTCGCCGTAATTTTCGAGGCCTTGTCGCAACGCGCGGTACATCGCCTGCACGTCGCTGCCGTTGTTGAAAGTCGGCACGATGACGGAAATTGCCGGCATGTTGACGGCGCGACCGTTGTTGGAAATTTCGTTTTCGTCGAGAAGAGTTGATCTTGTCGATGATATTTTAGTCTCTGTGGTCATTAAACTCAGTCTCTATCGAATAAATATCTATTAAAACATAAGCCCGAAAAGGCGTTTGCCAACGGATAGAAAAGCGACCAACGGATTTTGAAAATTTGCTTTATCCGTTGGTCGTTTTTTAATCCGTTGGAACAAGCTTTTCGTTCTGATTCTCTTTTTATCAATTTCGCGAATTAAAAAACCGCCACTTCATGCAATCGTTCATCGCGTTTTTTGCCGGTTTTGACCACCATATTCCCAATCAGCCCGAACAGTAAAAAATTAATTCCCGCCGCGATGAGCAAAAAGCCGAGCGACATCAGCACATTCAGCTCTTCCGTCAACAAACGATTTTGCAAAGTATTGAATGCCGCATAAAACAGCGTGCCCAAACCGAGCGTATTGAAGATCATCGCCAGCGCGCCAAAAAAGTGCAGCGGTTTCGTTAAATATTTCAACAGCAAATTCAACGTTGTCAAGTCCATAATCACGCGAAACGTGCGCGTCAAATTGTATTTCGATTGGCCGAATTTGCGTTCGTGATGATTGACCACGACTTCGCCGATGCGCGCGCCTTCGACTCTTGCCAGCGCCGGAATGAAGCGATGCAGCTCGCCGTATAAACTGATTTTGTCGACGACTTCGCGGCGATACGCCTTCAACGAGCAGCCGGTATCGTGCAGCGTCACTTGCGTGGTTTTACGAATCAAGCGATTGGCAATTTTGCTCGGCACTTTGCGAATGATCAGCTTGTCCTTGCGATTCTTGCGCCAACCGCTGACGACGTCATATCCTTTTTCCAACTCAGCGACGACCATCGGAATATCTTTCGGATCGTTTTGCAAATCGCCGTCCATCGTGACGATGACTTCACCGCGCGCCAATTCAAAGCCCGCGCCCATTGCGGCGGATTGGCCGAAGTTGCGACGGAATTTCACGACACGCAAATGCCGATCATGTTGCGCAATTTCTTCGAGCAGCGGAAACGTGCGATCCGTGCTGCCGTCGTCAACGATGACGATTTCATACGGACGTCCCCAAGCCTGCATGGCATCGGTAATCGCTTTGTGCAGATGCGGGACGTTTTCTTCCTCGTTCATCACGGGGATGACGACGCTGCAAAAAATTTTGTTATTGCTCGTGCTCATCCTGTTCCGCTACTTCGGCCAACGCCGTGAGTGAACGCCGATTCGCCAATTCCACCGGCAGCGGCGAGACTTCCAACAAGCCGAGTCTGGCGACCTGGGTATCTTTTATATCGACGGGACGCGATATTCTGCGCAACGCCAACAGCCGTTCAAAAATTTTTGCCAATCCAACGATAGGAGCCATAATTAAAAATTCTCGTAAAACGACTTTCAAATTATACATGCTGAACAGCGACGAGAAGAATGTCGCCGACGCATTATCGCGCCGGCAGGCTAAGAAAAAATCCCAACGGACATCGTAATGGTTTTTATCAAACGGCCAAAACAGCATCATGCCTTTGGGCGGCGATGAATCCCACGTCAGCAAATCCAACACCACATGAGAAAGCACTGCGAAGCCGATGAACACGCCATACAAGCCAAAGCGCTCCGGATTTTCCGCTGATTGCAGTTTGTTTTGCTTTTGCCGTCGCCAATAAAACAAGCCACCGCACAGTCCGGCTAAAAACGCAAAGCCGAGACTGTGCGTAAACCACTGATGATAGCGATTCGGCTCGCCCAGCAAAAAACCGGGCAGAAAATCGCAATCCGGCAAATTCGCCAGCGTGACAAAGATCGAAACATTGAGCCACTTTTTATTCGTTAAACGCACGTTCGCGGCTTCGGCAACTTCTGCGATTGCGTAGCCCATCATCGAATGGGCAATCGGAAGCGGCATATCCTTCTCACATTCGCTCGTTTGTAGTGATGCCTTCAGGCATCGACTTTTTGAATTTTAAACAAATAATGCTGCAATCAAACATTTTACGCCTGAAGGCGTTACTACGATACTTTTCCAAACCGCAACTTGCGATATTGCGCCAGCAGCTTATTAAGCGTCTGACTCTGCGAGGCGCGTTCGTACATTCCTTCGGCCAGCGAAGCCAGCGCCATGCCGGTGCGTCTATGAAAAATTTTGAGATGATAATTGCGCTTGGTCTGGCCGTTCCAACGCAATTTGTATGACTCATCGCCGCGCGTCAAATCCAACTCGGTCCACTGATTTTTGATGCAATCTTCAATAGCCATGCCGAGCAGGACATTGCCGACACTGTATTTGTGATACGCCGGTGAATGCGCGTACGAGTCGGCGAAATATTTATTGTTGCGCACGTAGCCCAAAAGTCCGGCAACGGGTTCTTTATTCGCGTACAGCAAATAGAGGCGATACCAACCGGCGTGTGAAAACAATTCGCAAATTTCGCGCTCGAATTTGGCGACGGCGTCTTCTTCAAAACGCGTCGCGCCTTTTTCCTCTTGCCAGCGCGTGCGATAAACAGTGATCAAATCTTTCAAACCGTCAAAAACCACGGACGAGTTGGTGAAAATTTTAAACTCCGACGCAACGTTCTTTTCAAAAAACCGGCGATCATAGCCGACGTCTTTGCGCGTGCGCTTGCCGAGCGTGTTCAAGAAACTTTCCCAATCCGGCGTGAGCAGCACGGTGACGCAAAGACGCTGCGCTTCCCAACCGAGCACGGGAAAAACTTTGCCGACTTCCTGATAAAAGAAAGGCAAATTTGTCGAGGTATCGGGAACGTCTTTCAACTCGATGAACCGCCATTCGCTTTTGTTCTCTTGCAGATATTTAAAAAGCTGCTGAAAGAAATTCGCTTCGGAGCCAGCGCGCACGACGAAATCGAGATAATCCGTGCGCTTCTGGCCGATGAAACCGAGATGCGGCAACGGCCAGCCGTAAAAACGCTTGCGCAAATAAAACGGCGCGATGCCGATGAGCTTGCCTTCATCTTCGACAATAAACAAACGCAATCGCTCCGGTGAACCGAAATATTTCCACCACGTGAAATTCCATTCCCACGATTGATACGGCGTGTGGTTGGGATTGGATTGAAAGAGATCTTCCCAAACCGATTTTAGCTCGCCAAATTCTTGCTCGGATTTTATAACGCGAATGGCCATATCAATTTTTTTACAAATTTTCCATTTGAACACGGAGTGCAAACTTTAGTTTGCGCTCGGAGTTTTACGAAGCGTAAATCTATGCTGTGGGCTTTGTATTTCTTTAATTAAATTCTACTATTTAAACCGGAGTGCAAACTTTAGTTTGCGGCCAGAGTTTTTGCGAAGCTAAAGCTTCGTACTCCGTTAAATCAGTTTTCAATCACGGGCGGCTTTGCTAAAACGACGCAGCATGCAAACTGAAGTTTGCACTCCGATAATCAACTTTCAATCAACTGCGCGGCGCGGCGTGTGGCTTCGACGACGGCTTTAATGAGTGTGACGCGCAGGCCGCCTTCTTCCAATTGTAGAATGCCGTCAATCGTGCAGCCTGCTGGCGTCGTGACGGCGTCTTTGAGCAACGCGGGATGGGCGCCGGTTTCTAAAACCATTTTTGCGGCGCCTAAACACATTTGCGCGGCCAGTTCCGTTGCAACATTACGCGGCAAGCCGACTTTGACGCCGCCTTCCGCGAGTGATTCCAAAATAATATAAATGTAAGCCGGGCCGCTGGCGCTGAGCGCGGTGACGGCGTCCATGTATTTTTCGTCGATGATCAACGAGCGGCCCACGGCCTCAAAAATTTTACAGGCGCGTTTGAGATGCTCATCGGTTGCCTGCGTGCCGCGACAGAGCGCGGTCATGCCGCTGCGCACCAGTGACGGCGTGTTCGGCATGGCGCGAACCACCGGCACGGATTTGTCCAAATGCCGCTCGATAAACGAAGTGGTTGCGGAAGCGGCGATGGAAATCACAAGCTGATCGTTGCCAATCACCGGCTTGATTTCCGCGAGCACGTCGCGCAGGGCTTGCGGTTTGACACAGAGCAGAATCACGTCGGCAGCATGAATCGCGGCGCGATTATCCAGCGTAGCTGGCACGCCGAGTCGTTTGGCAATATCTTCGACGCGCGGCGCATGTTTGGCCGTCGCGACGATTCGATCGGCGGCCAGCATTTTCGCATCGAGCAGGGCCTTGATGAGCGTCTCGCCCATCTTGCCCGCGCCGATGACGGCTAATTTTGAGAGGTTTTGCATACGGTCTCCATCATCCCTTTTTCCTATAAAGTTATTTTAAAAAGGTGTTTCTTTAAATATCAGCTTAGTAATCATTTTCAGGAGATACTTCTCGAATCGCTTTAGTGTTCAAATCATATAGAAGAATCCACAGATTTAATTTTTGTCTGAGAGGTTTTCGCACTCTTCGAGTAAGTTCACGCATATAATCATGTGTTGATGGAAGTGCCAATCCTAAGTATTGCTGGGCATCTTTAAAGTTTTCCGGTAATTTTGATGTAACATCATCGTAATATGAAACCACACTCGCAAGCGCACGATCAAAATTATTGCGCTGTGTTTGAGATTTACCGGCGCCTGCTCTTTTGCATTCAATTTGCCAAAATTCTTTCTCAGATAATCCACAGATATCAGGGCCATCTGTAACGAATTGAGGTTGAATCCCTGTTTTCGGCGAACCATCCACAATAAGTTTTTGAAAAGCCGCGGCTTCGCTGCCTTGTCCACGTGCTAATGAAAACCTATAAGGCATTACTCCTCGTTTAATCAAAAAACAGTAGCCACCTTCAAAATCTCAATTTCAGAAACAATTTCCAGTTGTTCCATTACGATTCCTACTTTCACTCTATAATTGAAATAGTCTTTTGTTTCGCGCTCACACTTACCGTTTGCACCTTACCCTTATCCAACAAATACCAAATCCCACCCATCGCCGCCATTAGCAAGGATTGTGAAAAGAGTAATAATGACAACGACAGCGCCGCAGCTTTGGGCACGCCGGCTTGTGTGAAAAAGAATACAAATGCGCCTTCGCGGATGCCGATGCCGAGAATCGAAACCGGCAGCACGGCAATGGCGGTGATCAATGGAATATAAATGCAGTAATACTGGAACTCCAGCCCGATACCAACGGCGCGCCCGACGATGAAAATAATGATAATGCCGAGCATTTGAAAGAACAATGTCAACGCCAGCATTTTTATCATGGCGCTTTTGGCGACGGCAACTTCTAAAATCGACTCGCGGACGTGCAGCAGCTTATCCGCGATTTTCGCGAGCTTGAAACGCTGCAAGGCGGCGCTGAACAATTGCAGCGACCAGCGGTGCAAAATCACCCAGATCGCTGCGAAAAAAGCGAGCGTCGAAATCGCGACGGCCCACAAAATTTGGAAATCATTGTTGGCGCGGCTCACGGGAATCGCGACGATGAGCGCCAGCAAAAAGTTGATGCCGAAGCCGGCAACGCGGGTGACGAACATCGAGCTGGCGGCATCGACGCCGCGGCGCAGATGGCGCGACAAGTGATAGGCGCGGACGACGTCCATGCTGATGCTCGACGGCAGGAACGTGCCGAAGAAGCTGCCGATGCAATGCACTTTGAGCGTTTGCCAAAAGGGCACGGCATTTTTCTGTGCGACGAGCAACAGTTGCCAGCAATAGGTGACGACGACTTGCTGAAAGAGAAAGAGCGCAAAAGCCGCAAGATAGAGGCGTTTATCGGCGGTGGCGATGACGGTAACAATGTCGCCGAGATTCGCTTTCCAAATCAGCAGCGCGAGCAACGCGCAACTAATGGCGGCTTTGAGCCAAAATTTCATGTTCTCTCTTTAAATACTGCAACGAAAAGGGAACCGCAACGAAAAAAGCTTTAAAACGATTGTTCCCAACGGATAGATGAACCCAACGGATTTTAAAAGCAAAATTTTTCTCATCCGTTGGTCGTTTTTTAATCCGTTGGACAACTCTTAATTTCCGAGATGCGCGCGGCACCAGTTTTTTAAAAACCGCCCACAAGGGGCGGGGGCTACATTTAATTTTCAATTATTCAAATGTGCCCGGCACCACAATTCAAAAACCAACAGTGACCACAAACGATGCGAGTGGTTGTGGGTTTTGCGCTGGTGTTCTTCGAGCATGCGCGAAATCACGACCGGCTCGAAGAAGCCGCGGCGGCGGACGATTTCGCTGGAGAGATACTCTTTGAAAAGCGTTTGAATCGCCACGGATTCGCGCATCCAGTTTTTCATCGGGACGCTGTGGCCGAGCTTGTCTTTGCGAAAGACGATTTCATCGGGCAACTCGCCGGTCATCACTTTGTGCAAGATCCTTTTGGTCTCGCCTTTTTTGCCGATTTTCAATGCGCTCGGAATGCGCGCGGTGTATTCGACGAGGCGATGATCGAGCAACGGCATGCGGCCTTCGACACCGAAGTGGCGAATCAGTTCCATGCGGCGCATGTAAAAATTGACGACGGAATAATAATCGCCGTAGAGCGTGACGCTGAGATGATCTTTGCCGTCGGCTTCCGAATAAATCTCCAACAGCTCGCGATACGGATTGAAACCGTTGACGCGCTGGCGCAAATCAGGCACGCATAATCTTTGCAGCTCTTCCGGCGTGTAATAAATACGCCAGCGATTGCTGTAAAGCGACGCGGGGAATTTGCAACTGTATGAGAAACGCTTCGCTTTGACCGGCAGACTTTTCTTCGCGTCGGTGTCCGGCAACAATTGCAGCGCGTGGGTGAGCGGCTGCCGGATGAAGCCGGGAATTTTTGCAAACATTTCCGCGGCGCGGTCGGCGAGATAAACCGGATGGCCGCCGAACAATTCGTCGCCGCCGTCGCCGGTGAGCACGTAATCCGCTTGCTCGCGCACGCGCGAACCGAGCAGGAACGACGCGACTTCGATGCCGATATCTGAAAACGGCTCTTGCGAATGTTGCGCGATGCTCGCAATGAGCTTCGTGTCTTCGGCGGGAAACGGTACTTCGGTATGGCGTGTTTGATAGCGCTCGGACATCACGCGCGCGTAATGCGACTCGTCATAAGTTTTGCCGAAACAGCGGAACGAGTAGGTCGCGATGGGCGCTTTGAGCAAGCCGCGCATGAAATGAACGACGGAGCTGGAATCCATGCCGCCGCTGAGAAAAGCGCCGGGGCGAAATTTTTTATCGGCCAAGCGCAGACGCACGGCATCGCGCATCAGCTCGAGCAATTCGCCTTTGTACGTCGCTTCGTCTTTTTCAAACGGCTGCGCAAAGGAGATACGCCAATACGGCTCGACGGTGAACTTGCCATTTTCGATTTTGATGTAACAGCCGGGACGCAGGCTGTTGACATTTTCAAAGAGCGAATCATAGCCGGGATTGTAGTTGAACAGCAGATAACGCTGCAAGACGCCGTAATTAAGCGAGCGCCCAACCTGCGGCACGCGCGTCAAACGCTGCAGCCGGCTGGAAAAATACAGCGCGCCGTCTTTGCGGCAATAATAAACCGGCTCGATGCCCAAATGATCGCGCCCGAGATAGAAACTTTTCTGGCGCGCGTCCCAAATTGCCAAAACAAAATTGCCGTTCAGTGCGCGAAAACCTTTGACGCCGAGTTTATCATAAACCTGCCACGCAACTTCGGCGTCGTTTCCGGCTTTATTATTTTTTGCCGCATATTGCTTTTTTAACTCGGCGCGATTGAAAATACTGCCGAGCAAGGCCACAAAGCTGCCGCTGGGCTTATGCTCGTAGATGCCGGCATTCGCATCAAGCGTGGGAACGCCGATGGGGCGCAGGCCGACCGCGATTTCCTTCGCGAGGAGAACATGCAAGCGTTGATCAATTTCTTTCTCGTCGAGAAAATATTTGCTCGCAGTTTTCTGCTGGGCTTTGGCGTCGGTTGCCGCCTCGTTAAAAATGGATTTTCCGATGGTTCCAAAAATCATGCGACAAAAATTTTAGAATTCTTTCTATCAGTAAAGACAAGCGTCAAAGCCTCAGTCAAGGCTTGCCGCACTTACTGCATGACACGCAAAAAATATTTTATTCAAGCTATATTTTCCTTCTGTCCAATCAGGATGTCTTTCAAGTACACGCGCCACCTCAGAATATCTTTTAAGAAGATCATTTTTACGAAACATACTTGAAACTCTGGACATAGCCATTCGCGAAGGAAGACGAAGCGGCGTATGTCTCCAAGAGCCTGCTACAGCCTGCTTGGTTATTGTGATCACTTGCTGTGCAATACTGCCTGCCGTAATGATATAATCAAGCTTTAAACATGAAAGTAACTCAATCCATAATTTGATGGAACGCTCAATCAAATCATGTGCAGGGGTCAAGTTATTTCCATCTGGTGTGAGCTGAGACCACAACACCGCATTAGAAACCGCCGTATTTTCTACTTTGATGTTAAAAGCCGACTCAACAGCCAGTTTCAACGAACCGTCATCCCAAGGAGCAATTCCGAGATTGCCTATTCCATTTGACAGGTTCAATCTTTTTATTCTCTCATCCGAAGAGAGACTTTTCAATTCATTCACATAGGCGGTGTTACTATTTGACAAATTTTGTGCTTCAGCTAATACCAACACTCCGTTCCAGTCATTCGGAAAATAAGGAATGTAGGGTTCGCCAAGAACCACTTTGCTGTCCGTAAGAATGATATGGCTCTTACAAATTTCAATTAGTTTATTAAATGTTTCCAACATGTGATTCTAAACCTGAGTTATCCGATTCGCAAATCGCGGTAAATTCGCCCGCACTTTTGCCTGTATGATCTCTTTCAAGCTCTTGCGGCCTTCGCCGGGCAGACGATAGAGATACTGATCTTCAATGCGCGGCACGTAAAACAAATCCTGGCCGGCGCGATTGGTTTTGTATAGCGGCACGGAGCCCCAGTAATTGACGCGATAGCCGGCGCGGCGCGATTGCGCGACGGCGACCTCGCTGCCCATAAACCACGGGTAGCAAAGCTGATTCACTTTTTTTCCGGGCAGGCGCGTTTCGATCATTTGTTTGGCGAGGTGCAAATCCTGCCAGATCGTTTGCGCTTGCGCTTCACGCGTTTCAAATTCGCTTTGCCGGCGTTTGGACAACGCTTCGCGATAAACCGCGGTCAAGGATTTGCGCCAACCCTTATGATTGAAAAATTTCTCGCCGCCGTTTTTTCCGGCATGTTCGATACACGCTTGGCGCGCGGCTTCATCGTCATAATATTGCGGCTGGCCGGCCATGCGCGGCTCGGCGCGATAAACCGGCGTGCCCCACGGCACTTGGCGCGCGTAATTCAATTTGCCGTTTTCGCGATACACCGGCACGTTGATGTTGGCAAAAAAATAAAAATCGTAGCGTGGATGAATGAAATCGACGAGTTGCGGCGACACGCAGACCATGTGATGATGCATGGTGTGCGATTGAAAATCAATCACGCCGCTGTCGTGCATCTCCTGAATTTCCTGCCACGAGCACAACGGCGAATGATTGCGTTCACGCGCGGTGAGCGCGGCAACGGTGGCGCGTTTGGCAGCAAAGTCCCAGTACGTCGGCGTTTCCGGCGCGCGCTCCGGAATGCAGCCGGGAATGATAAAACTCACGGCGCGAAAGCCGTATTTGCGCAATAGCGGATAAGCCACCGACCACAAGGTCGCGGTACCGTCGTCGAACGTCAAGAGCACGCTCTTTGCGGGAATGTCGCGCTCGCCGGCGATGGCGGCGCGAAACTCTTCGCTGTTCAGCGTGCGATAACCGTTGTGGCTGAGAAATTTTAACTTGGCTTCAAACGAAACCGGCTCGACGGAATGAAACGTGAAAACGGGAATTTCATTCTGCAGTGGTTTGGGATTTTGCTTGAACATAAATTCCGGATAATGGCGGCGCAGCAATGCGAGAATATCCGGCATATTTTTGCGATAGCTCCAACGAAGCTTGTTGAGTAAATTTGAGACCATCGGGTGTTCCACACAGTTTAAGCCACGCGGCAACTCGTAAACCGCAACATAAATGTTGCGCCACCGCGCGAGGTCAACCATGACCGTTTTTTCTGAAAAGTAATTCTGCGTAAATGGCTTCCAGCGCCATGACGTTGCGTTCAACACTAAATTCTTGGCTACGCTCGCGAGCGGCGTCGCCCAACCGCTGACGCAGCGCCGGATTCTCGAGCAAACGCACCAGCGCCGCGGCTAGCGCCGAACTGTCTGCCGACGGGACGGATAAGCCATTGGCTTCGTGCTGCACCATTTCTTTCATGCCGCCGACATTCGTGACCGCAACGGTTTTACCGGCGGCCATCGCTTCGGCGAGCGCAAAAGGGAAACCCTCAGTAAGCGAAGCCATCACGTAAATATCCATCGCCGCGAGCGCGACGGCAACTTCAGAGACAAATCCGGTAAAATGAAGTTTGTGCTCGAGGTTGAGTTTCTTGGCAAGGACTTCAAACTCCTCGCGTTGTGGGCCGTCGCCGACGATAACGAAACGCGCCTCGGGAAACTCTCGCAACACTTGCGGCGCGGCTTCGATAAAATAACGATTGCCCTTCTCCTCGCGCAATCGCGTGACGGTGCCGACAACTTTCTGTGGCGGGGTGATGCCAAATTTTTCTTTAAAAGCTTGAACCTTTTCCGGTACAGCAGTTTTAAAATTATTTAAATTGACGCCGTTCCAAACCACGCGTGTTTTAGTTGGCGGCATGGCGCGTCCTTGCACTAAAAATTCTCGCACACTTTCGCTGACGCCAACGGCGATATCGGTTTTATGACTCAGCAGGCGATCCATCACGAACTGATGCGGCAGCGTTTTGAGCACGGCCCACTCGTGCATCACATTCGGAATGCCGCATTGGCGCGCGGCGAGGCGGCCAAAGTTGGCGGCGCTGTAGCCGTGCAAATGCAGCAAGTCGATTTTTTCCTGACGGACGACTGCCGCGAGCGCGCCGATATTGGCAAAGGAGTATTTACCTTTGTCGATATAAAACATTTTCACGCCGCTCGCTTCGAGCTGTTGGCTGGCGGCGTCGCGCGCGCGCAATGAGGCGACCATCACGTCAAAGCGTCCCGCGTCGCGGTGTTTGATCCATTCGATGAAACATAACGCGATGCTGCTTGGGTTCACCGCGTCCATGCTGAGTTTGTCGATGACGTGAAGGATTTTGTGCTGGCTGCTCATTAATTGAATGAATCAAAAATTTACCAGACTGGCAGTCTGGGTTACTTCGCGGCGGTCTTGCACGATTTTCGCGGGGACGCCGACGGCGATTTTCCAATCCGGCACATCTTTATTGACCACGGCACCGGCGCCGATGATGCAATCTTTGCCGATTTTGACGCCGTCAAAAACGACGGCATGGGCGCCGACCCACGCGTTGTCATCGACTTCGATGCCCTGGCTCGAACGCTCTTGAAAAAGAATCGGAATATCGGTGCGATCAAATCGATGCGTGCCGCCGACGAGATAAGCATACGCGGCGAGCAGAACATTTTTGCCGATGCGCACCCGGCTCGCAGAAAAGGCTTCACAATTGAAACCGAGATTCGCGTTGTCATCGATAATGATGTCGCCGTTTTTGCAGCTCAAAATCGTGTTGCGGCCAACAAAAACACCGTTGCCGATGGTGATGCCGTTATTGCTCTCTCCTTTCGCATCGAGCACGACATTATCGTCGATCACGACGTTATCGCCAATTTTGATTTTGCGAGGATGGCGAAGCACGACATTGGTGCCGAAGGCCACGTTACGCCCGATTTTTCCAACCAACAGCGGATACAATTTGCTGCGGAGCAACAGGCCGAGTGCGCCGGGCAACCAACTCACAAGCGTCGTGATCAGCTCGTATTTGATTAAAAATGCAGTACCGCTTTCGCCAAGAATAAGTTCTTTATATTTCGCTACTTTTGATTTCCTGGCGTCGAAAAGTTCTTTTTGAATTTCGACGCGGTCGCGAGGTGGTGCTGAGTTTACAGGCTTATGCAATTTTATGCAAAAATGATTTTAAAAACAGCGCCCCACAAGGGGGCGGGACTACAACAATTGCTTCATATAAAAAGACCAGACCGGCGGTCTAAGTTACAAAAGATTTTTAGCGCGATACCAATCTGCGGTCAGGCTTAAGCCGGCGTCGAGATCGACCTGCGGTTGATAGCCGAGCAGGCGTTGGGCTTTCGAAATATCAAAAGCGCGGTCTTTGATGAAAAATTCGACGCGCCGGCGATACAGCGGAGGTTCGAGGCCAAACGGACGGCATAAAATTTCGCACAGCAAGCCGGCAAACCACACAGGCCAGACGGGAAATTTTTTTCGCGGCGTGGGGACATTCAACGCACGCGCGACGCGCTCGACCAACTCGGCCAAGGTCAGATAGCCGTTGCCGCCAATCGTAAAAACTTCGCCGAGGGCTTCTTTTTTTTCGCCGGCGAGCAAAATGCCGCGCGCGAGGTCGTCGACGTGGGTCAAGTGATAGAGCACTTTGCCGCTGCCCAACATGCGAAAT
>Ga0247727_10005518_pt1 | contig 25601 bp, 20 predicted proteins | sample WisWelCaveWW1625_FD_202498 | JGI IMG/M metagenome (GOLD analysis project Ga0247727, IMG submission 202498) | Biofilm microbial communities from Wishing Well Cave, Virginia, United States - WW16-25 | ecosystem: Environmental > Aquatic > Deep subsurface > Groundwater > Cave microbial mat | place...
CGGTCGTGTTCCCTGAGTTCTGCCGACATCTGCTCGCGCAGATCGTGGTATCGAAACAGCCCCGAGAGAGTGAGCCTGACGACCTCGTCGGTCACGAGCACGACGCCGAAGTGGTGCAACTTCTTACGGCGAAAGATCACGTTGGTGTGCAACATGTAGAACCGCGGTTCGTCGTTCGCCACCTTGAGCTGCGGCGCGTGTTCTTGCAGAATCGCCTTGAGTTTGTCGAAGGCTTTACTGCCGGTTGCGCTGGCTGACATCATGATCTCCTGCCGGTTGAGATGTTCTCCGCCGGATGCCACTGCCTTCGCCGTCGCGGTCACCGTGCCGCTTCGGCACTCGTCGCACGCGGCCGGAACTGGTAGGCAATCGCGCCCAGGCCGATGAACACGAAACCGGCCACCGACTCGACAGGCTCCGCTCGGAACATGCTGATCAAGAAGCCGACGCTGAAGATCACGAACAGGGCCGGCACCACCGGATAGCCCCACGTGCGGTACGGCCGCGGCAGGTCCGGCATCTTGTAACGCAACACGATGACCGACGCCACGGCCAGCGTGTAAAAAATGTACGAACCGAAGATGACGTAGTCCGTCAGCACGTCGAATGGGTCTTTTTTCGGATTGGCCTGATACAGGCCGAACGACACGGCCTCGATCGCCCGCCCCAGCCAGCCGGCGATTACGTCGGCAAACAGCACCAGCACGCACGCCCACGACATCTCGCCGACGATCGCATTGAGCGGCGTGCGCCACGTCGGGTGTACCTTCTTCATCGACGACAGAAACAGGCCGTCGCGGGCCATCGCGAAAATGACACGCGGCCCGGTCAGCACGTTCGAGTTCAGCGCCCCAAACGTCGAGCACATCACGAACGCGATCGCCAGCATCGACCCTTTATCTCCGAGCAGCCGCTGACACACGACCTGCGCCGTGAACTGCGGGTAGGCCACCGCCTGCAACTCGCTCATCGTCATGACCAAGTGATACGCCACCGTCACGCTGACATAAAGCGTAATCAAAATGAACAGGCCCAAGATCAACGAGAGCGGAATGTTTCGCCCCGGCTCGCGCACCTCTTCGGCGACCGGACCGATGTTGCCCCAGCCATCGTAGGCCCAAAATACGGCGCCCATCGCGGCGCCAAGCCCCACCCAGAGACTGAGCTTGGCCGGCGCAGCCGTCGCGAGGTTCGCCCACTCGATTGGCCTAAAGAAAAACGGCAACAGCGCGATCACCACCAGCGACCCGACCTTGATCGACGTGGTCACCATTTGCACGACGCCGCCCCAGCGAGCACCGACCAGGTTGATCGCCACGAGCAACACGATCGCTGCGATCGCCACGCCCTTGCGCAGCCACACGTGCTCCGGCCCGGCGAGCGGCTCGAACAATTGCGATAGCCGGCCGGTGAAAATCCAGGCCAGCGCCGCGGTCGATCCCGTGCGCGCGACCCAGAATTCGATCCAGCCCCACAAGAACGCCGTTAGCGGCCCGTAGGCCGCACGCAAGTACACATACGGCCCGCCCGCCTGCGGCAACATCGCGCCCAACTCCGCCGACGACAACGCGCCCAGCAAACTGATCAGCCCGCAACCGACCCAAACCGCGAGCACCCACCCGATGTGGCCGACGGCGTTGGAGACAATAGCCTCCTTGAAGAAAATACCCGAGCCGATCACCGATCCAACGACGACTGTCGTCGCGCCGACCGGGCCGAGTACGCGGAGCAGTTGGTTGTCGCCCTTTGCCGTATCGCCTGCCATGCCGCCTCCTTTGCGGCTCAGCATAACGGCAAACGGTGGACAAGCAAGAAAGGTGAGGCGGGATTCAGGGGATCGTTTCCGCAGTTGAGAATTGCATCTTCGCCTACTTCGCTTCGCGCAGCATCGTGCACTCCGCCTTTAGCATGCGGTTTTTGAGAAAGTTCGGCGACGGCAGCCAACTGATTTGCTGTGCGGGGACTTGCACGCGGACCGTGATCGGCTGGCCGGCCTTGAGTGTGGCGACTTCCGCGGGCGTGATCGACACTGTGGCACCGGGGACGAGGCCGCCGGAGAGCGATTCAGTCGCGCGGGCTTGCACGTCGGAACTCGTGCTGCCCGGCACGACGCCGGCGCGGCACGCTTCCTGGGTCGCGCTCACCAGCTTCTGCTCGACCATTTCCATGCGAGCGAATTCGATCAGGCCGAGCACAAAGAGGAACAGCAGCGGCGCGACGAGAGCAAACTCGACCGTCGCCGCACCACGATGCCGACACAATTTCTGATGACTCTTGAGCATGGTTTCTCCGTCTTGCAGTGTCAGACATTGATGAAGTTTCAAGCCAATCGCCCTAATCGTCGTCGTTTTCCGGCAGGTAATCTTAAGCCATGTCGTAACTCATTGAAATGACGTGGCTTGCTACGATTTCGCCTCAAAAACTTAACTTCCGGCGCGTCGCGCCGATCGTTCCGTTCGGCGTCCGGGACATTCCGTTCGCCGACCGCAAGCCTGCGTTCTACGACCAAACCGCCCCGTTTCCCAACCGCAGCCGTCCGTTCGCCGACCGCAGGTCTCCATTCGTAAACCACTGGCTTCCGTACAGCGTTCGAGAGATTCCGGCCGCGTCGCGAGCCGTCTGACGCGTCAGACACTAATCCGAAGCGTTAGCGAGGAGAAGCCGCCGCAACAGCATCGCTTACGCTTCGGGTTGGTGTCGCCACGGATATCCACGCTACTTGCTCAGCACGAGCGGCCGGATCGACGAGATGGTCAGCAGCACGTTCTTGAGGTCGCGCGAGTATTGATCCATGTCGTAGCTGGCCACGTGAAAGTGAGCGCCCTTGCCGATCTTGGCGATCTCGGCCATCAGCGACTGATCGGCTCCCGACGTGAACGAGATCGAGTGAATCGTGATGTCCTGATCGGCGGCGATACGCGCTTGCTGGATCGTGTACGCGCGGGCCTGGGCCTCGGTGCCCGGCTCGTTCGCAAGGCCGTCGGTCAAAACGATCAGTACTTTTTTCGCGCTCGGCCGCGCGTCGGCGGCGGTGAGCGACTCGCGTCCGCGTCGAATGCCGTCTCCGATATTAGTCTCGCGGTCGTAGTGGCCCGCCTGCATGTCCTGCATCCGCAAGTTGATGCCGGCCAGATCGGTCGTGAGGCCGCGCTCGATCCGCGCCTGGCTGTCATACGTGCTGAGTGACACGTGCTCTTCCGTGTCGAGGCCTTCGAGAAAATCGAGCATGATGTCCACGGCGCTCTTGAGTGCGGTGACCGGCTGCTCGGGCGTCGTCGAGAGCCGCGGCGTGCTCACCTTGTCGCTGCGCACCTGCAACACGTAATCGAGCCACGTTTTCAGGCCGTACTTGTTGCGATAGCCGGCCGGGAGCCGCGAGTCGCCTTTCACGTAGCTCACGAACTCAGCCCAGCTCCCGCGCGGAAACGGGTACGCGACGTTCGTGAGTTGCAGTTGGCTGAGGATCGAACTCGTCGAAGTGCCGCTGGAGATCGATTGCAGCGTGCCCCAATTCTGCATCGTGCCGAACTTCGGCGACCCGAGCGCTTGCCAGACCGCCTGGTTGTTGATCGTCGTCGAGCTCTCGTGCAGCAGCGTGCTGTCGTAGAGCATCGAGCCGGACAAGTCGATGACGAGACCGATGTCGCGCGGCAGAAACGTGGCCACCGCACTGGCCGCGCTGCCCGCCGTGTTCCGGCCGAGCAGCCGGGCGAAGGACAGTTGGACCGGACCGCCGAGCGAGTCGCTCGTGCGCCGCGCGACGACTTGCACGCTGTCAAACGGCGTGCGGCCGGCGACGAATTCGAATCGGTTGGTCGCGGCGTTCAGTTCGCGCCGGCCGAAAATCACGTCGCGAGTTGGGTCCAACTCGACCGGCTTGCCCGCCGCGTTATTCCGCCGCGCGAAATCGACGGCCGCCGCCCGCGCGAGCGTCGCCGAGCCGGTGTCGCGCAACACGCCGCCCGCGGCCAACGCCGCCGAGTCCGACGCGTTCCGCAACTCCGCACGAGCCAACCGCAAGAAGCCCAGATCGATCACAATCGCCGCGAACGCCAGCATCAGCGCGAGGCACAGGGCCACGAGCACGAGCAACACTCCGCGGCGATTCGGCCCGCGCCGGCCTCGCTCGCGCGTCGGGCTTGCGTGAACAGACGCTCGCAAACTTCTGAGTTGTTGGTAACGCGAACGGCTCTGAATCATTCCGAGCTTCCTCGAATGTGATTGAGCGCGCAGTCCGAGCCGGCGAGGTCATCGGTGCGGCGCTTCGATTTGTGCGACAACGTCCAGCCCGCGCGGTCAGAAATGAATTGTGTTAACAGCCGCGGGCCGATCGAAACAATTTGGCAATCAAGACTACACCACAAAGCCAGGTAGTCAAATCCGGCTTGAAAGGAATCGTTACAACGGAAGTCGCAGGAACAAGCGGGCGATCACAACCGGCGCGGACGCTCATAGTTGCTTCCAGTCCAGCACCGGGTCGAGGCCCATGTCTTTCTTCATCTTGTCCCAGACCTTTTCGATTTCCATCAGGTGGCGGCGCTGGCGGTAGTGCTGGTTTTCCAGGCGCGTCTGTGCTTTTCTGAAGAAGTTTCGCACCGAGCGAGCTTGCAATTGCGGTTGCGAAACGCGGTCGGCCCAGGCGCGGATGCGTTCGAGCCGGCGAGTGAGCACGTGCTCTTCGACTTTCTCCTCGAACTTTTCTCCCTTGCTGATCATTTCCAGGATTTCATCTTCGAGCGAAATGAAGAATCGCGCGGCGCCGGGGTCGCCCTGACGAGCGCAGCGGCCGACGAGCTGGCGGTCGATGCGGCGAGCCGTGTGCCGTTCGGTGCCGATCACGTAGAGTCCGCCGAGTTCCTTGATGCCCTCGCCGAGTTTGATGTCGGTGCCGCGGCCGGCCATGTTCGTCGCCACGGTGACCATGCCGCTCTGGCCGGCCTCGGCGACGATCGCCGCTTCCTTCTCGTGCTCCTTCGCATTCAGCACCTGGTGCGGCACGCCGCGCTGCGAGAGCAACTCGCTCAGGTGCTCCGACTTTTCGATCGAGCGCGTGCCGATCAGCACCGGCTGACCGGTCTTGTGGATTCGCGCCGTTTCGTCGGCGATTGCGACCCACTTTTCTTCGGCCGTCTTGAACACCACGTCCGGCAGCACGACACGGCGAAGCGGCCGATTCGTCGGAATGTACAGCACGCGCGTGCGGTAAATCTTGCGAAACTCAGTCGCCTCGCTCGACGCCGTGCCCGTCATGCCGCAGATTTTTTCGTACTTGCGAAAATACGCCTGCACGGTCACGCGGGCCGATTCGCCGGTCTCCACGGTGATCTTCATCCCCTCCTTCGCCTCGACCGCGCGATGAATGCCGTCCTGCCACTCGCGGCCCGGCATCATGCGGCCGGTGAACTCGTCCACGATCACCACCTTGTTCTCGTGTACCACGTAATCGCGGTCGCGCAGGTAGCCGACGTGGGCCAGCACCGCGCGTTCGATGCCCTTATAGATGTCCTCCATCGCCTGTTTCATCACGGCGGGCGACTGCTGAAACGTTCGCAAACGGCGGCAACCTTCTTGCGTCAGTTCGACCTTGCGCCGCACCGAGTCGTATTTGTATTCGTCCTCGATGCGGAGTTGCGTGGCGATCGCGTTGCACCACATGTACCGTTCGACTGCCTCGTTACCGGCCTTCGCCGACGCGGCCGAGATGATCATCGGCGTGCGGGCCTCGTCGATCAGAATGCTGTCCGCCTCGTCCACGATCGCGTAGTGGTGCGCACGCAACACGAGTTGCGGCCGCTTCTGCATCGCGCCGACGTACGCCCCCCAATTCGTGTCCGGCACCGAGTGGACTTTGAGCCGGTCGCGCAGAAAATCGAAGCCGAGTTCCTTCGACGTGACGTAGGTGATGTCGCAGCGATAGGCCCGGTGGCGCTCCTCGTCCTTGTGCTTGTTGAGCACGCAGCCGACGGTGAGGCCGAGCATTTCGTAGATGGGCGTGTTCCACTCGGCGTCGCGGCCGGCCAGGTAATCGTTCACGGTGACGACGTGTACGCCGCGGCCGGTGAGCGCGTTCAGGTACGCCGCGGTCGTGGCGACGAGCGTCTTGCCCTCGCCCGTTTCCATTTCGGAGATACAGCCTTTGTGCAGCGCGATGCCGCCCAAAATCTGCACGTCGTAGTGCCGCTGCTTAATCGTGCGCACCGCCGCCTCGCGCACGAGTGCGAACGCGTCGGGCAAAAGCCGATCGAGCGGCACGCCCTCGCCGGCCTGCCGCCGCAGCTCGCGACTGAGCTGCTTCATCTCCGCGTCCGAAAGCTTCTGCATCCGCGGCTCAAGCTCATTGACCTTGGCGACGACCAGTCCCCAGCGGCCGCGCCGCGATTGGGTCAGCGTCGGCCCCAGCGTGCCGCGCAGCAGATTGAAGACTCGCGATCCGGTTCGACTCATGAACCAAGAATAGCAGGCAGTCGAAAATTTATCAGCGCGGGCTGGCGGACGAATTCCCGGCGACTTTCATCAGGATCGTTTGCCAAGTTCGACGACAATGTTCATAATGCGGCCGGTCACTCGGAGGAGTCGCGTATGCAGGTGAACGCGGATTTCTTGAAAACTCTGGTCTGCCCGATGGGCTTGAGCGAGCTGGAACTCGACGGCGACCGGCTCATCTGCAAGCAGTGCGGCCCCGTGTTCGCCATCAAAGACGGCATCCCGATCATGCTGATCGAAGAGGCCCAATTGCCGCCCGGCTGCAATTCAATTCAAGAACTGCCCTGCGTCAAGGCCGGCGTGACACGGTAACATTCATCGCGTCGGTCTAGATTGAGTCGACGAGCCCCAGCGTTCGGTTTGATCACGTACTGGTTGCCGCAGCACTGGCGGCAGCCGCTTCTTGTTCCGCGGCGGCGAACAGCGGATGCATCGCGCTCATGCCGCCCCAGGCCGCCAGCGATGCGACGCCGGCCCCGTAGCCTTTCAACTCGTTGAACCACCGCTGCTCGCCGCTCGCCGGGTCGAGACAGTACGTGTAGCCGCTCACCGAGACGATGAGATGTTGCTCGTCGGTGAGCAGCAGCGACACATAACCGCTCCCCGTCGGACACGTCCAATCCCACACAATCGTCCCGGTGTCCTGATCGAGTGCCACAACCCGTTTGTTGAATCCGACGAAGACAATCTGTTCGAGCGTGATCGTCATGGCGAAGCTCCTTATTCCTATTGGCAGTGAGAGTCAGGTTATTGATTGCCGTGGACCACAGCACCGGTCACTTCAAGCTGCTGTGCTGGCTGTGGCCGAGTCGCTCCGCCGCGTGAGATTGACTCGCCGCAGCACCGGCCTGATAACTCGCCACTGCCGCCAGATGGCCAGCAAGGTGAACGCGGCCGCCAGTGCCAGGTGGAAGACGAGCGAGACTTTGGCCACCGGCTGGTTCAGATCGAACGTGCGAATGACGAGCTTCGAGCGGAACAGCCCGCGGTCGGGCAACGGCCAGAGTTCAGTCATCGCCCAGGTGCTGCGCACGGAGAGAAACGTGCTCGCGTAGTGGACGTTCAAGAGCGTGGATGGGTGCTCGCCGGTCGTCGAGCCGGCCGCCGGGGCCGTCTGCTCGGCGAGCGTCATGAGACACACCGGCACCAGGTTCGCCATCACGAACACGAAGATGACAACCGTTCGCGTGTAGATCGCGCCGGCGAACGTCGTCGAACAGAATCGGCCGAGCGCCCCGTAGAACCAAAGCATCGCGGCGATCAGCCCGGCCGTCCACCACAGCGTCGATTGAGCGATCGTCACGCGACTAATCGTCGTGCGAGCAACTCCCGCCGGCCCGGCGCCGGGCACGAGACCCGGCAGCATGAGCGACAGTCCCCACACGCTCACGCCCAGCAACACCGCCCCGACGATCACGACGTAATACAGGCCGGACGCCGAGCCTGGCAGCACGATGCGCAGCGGCCACTTCAAGCCGGAGGCCCATTGATATTGCCACAAGATTCGCCGGCTCAGTCGCGGGTCCTCGCAGCCGGCCCCAACGACGAACACGGCGAGCACGACCGCTTCCATCAATAGCAGCGTCAGGGCACGCTGCACGAGATCGTCGAGGCTGCCGCCCGTCGTGCCGAAACCGCTCAGCACCGCGGCGAGCATCGTGGCCGCCAGCACGACGCCGAGCAGCCGCAGATTGGTCGATTTGTTCGCCGTCGTTGGTTTCAACCGGTCCACGGAAATGACGAGCAACAGCGCGACGATCTGCCCCCACGCAACGAACGGCACCACGCCAGCCCACACGGCACTCGCCCAATCGCCGTGAAACACGAGGTCGTAACAGTAGCCGACCAGATTTAGCTTCGAATAACTGTCGGGCATCTTGCCACGCAGCCACATGCCGGATGCGATCCAGCCCGCGCTCATCAACATCGCCAGCGCGTAGGTCACGCCCACCGCGCGGCGCGAGCTGCGGCCGGTCGCGCTGGTCGCCAATCCGACTGCCGTCATCAGCCCCGCGACCATCGCCATCACGGCGTACGCGAACAGGATTTCGCCCGGCCGCACGCCCGTGAACAGGATGCTCACGCACACAAGCGGGAACGTCGCCGTCAAAAACAGGAAGGCGTAACTCATGCACGCCAGAAACTTGCCCCACACAATGTCGAACGCCCGCAACGCCGTGGTCACGAGCAAATCGAAACTCTGGTTCTCGCGCTCGTCGGTCACGGCCGTCGCCGCGAAACCTGGTAGCACGAACACCATGAGCGCGAGCTGCGCCGCGACACAATAATTAAAGACCCGCTGCCCGACCGGATCGCTGCCCGACTTGTTCCCCTCGCCGACTTCGATCGCCGCAAGCCACAACACGACGAGGCTGTACACGGCCAGGCTGATCCAATAAACGAACAGAAAACGCCGCTGCCGAAACGTCGAGCGGAGTTCCTTGATCGTGATCGGATTGAGAAACAGACGACGCAACCGCGTGCGACGCGTAGCGAGTTGGGTTTGGCTCATATTCTCGGTCCCGCTTGCGGGCCAAGTGAAGACGACTGGGATTTCGAGTAGTATAAACACCCGACTCGCAAACTGGGAGCCGCAGGAATGAATCCGGAAACACTCGGACCGTATCGCATCGACTCGGAGATCGGCCGCGGCGGCATGGGAGTCGTCTATCGCGCGACGCACACGGAGTCCGGCCGCTCCGTCGCGATCAAAGTGCTGCCCGCGGAACTGGCCCTCGACACGGCGTTCGCCGAGCGGTTTGCCCGCGAAATCACCACGTTGAAGACGCTCAGTCACCCGAACATCGTGCAGTTCATCGAGCCGGGCGAGGAGCACGGCTTTCAATATTACGTGATGGAGTTCGTCGCCGGGCGGGCTCTCGATCGAATCATCCGCGAAGAGCGCCGCATTCCGTGGCAACGCGCGGTCGAACTCGGCATCGAGATCTGCGCCGGCCTGAAACACGCGCACGATCACGGCGTTATTCACCGCGACTTGAAGCCGGCCAATCTGCTCATCACCGAGGACGGCACGGTGAAGCTGACCGATTTCGGCATCGCCAAGGTTTTCGCCGGCACGCACTTGACCGTGACCGGCGGCATCGTCGGCACCGCCGAATACATGAGCCCCGAACAGGGCGAGGGCAAACCGATCACGCGCCGCAGCGACCTGTACAGTCTCGGCGTCGTGCTGTACACGATACTCACCGGCCGGCCACCGTTCCTCGGACGCAGCCTGGCGGAACTCGTGAATCAACATCGTTACGGCCGCTTCGATCACCCGTCGATGATCGTGCCCGATATTCCGTCGTGGCTCGACGAGTTGGTCTGTCAACTGCTCGAGAAGGAACCTGACAAACGGCCGCCCGACGCGTACGTAGTGTCGCGAAAGCTCGAAGTGGTTCAAAGGAAGGTCGCCGTGCGTTCGGCCGCGACGATCGTCGAAGGCAACGTGACCGTGGCCTCCGAGGCGGCGCCGATTCGCCGCCGGCGCGGCTTGGGGCCGGCCACGCTCATGCAGCGGCTCATGCGCGCCCAGCTTCGCGACTTGGACGCGCCCGGCTGGTTCGGCCGGCTGTTTCAACCGACGTGGGTCATCGCGTTGGCGCTGCTCGTCGCAATCGGCGCGTTGGCAGCGTTCTCGCTTTCGAGCGGCGAAAATCGGCGCTGGAAGGAAATCGCCAAGATCGCCGAGGCCGACGACGAACGCGACGCCGCACTGCTCGTCGGTATGCTCGAAGAATACCTGCGGCGCTACCCGGGCGGCTTGCACGCTGCCGAAGCCGAAGAACTCCTCCCTGAAGCCCAACACAAACGCCAACGCCGCGAGTTCGTCCGCTCGCCCGTCGTCGGCCACCTGCGCCCGACGCCCGAACCGCCGTCCGAATTAGAGCGGCTCTACCGCAAAGCTCTGCTGCAACTCTGGCTCGAAGACGATCGCGCCGCCCGCGTGACATTGCAGCAAGTCATCGACCTCCGCGACTCGAGCGGCCGCGACGAATATCTCGTCGGCCTCGCCGAAGAAGACCTGATCTGCCTCGACCTCCAAGCAGCCGACCGGCACCGCGCCGCCGGCAACGTCGCCGAGGCCCGCAAAATCCTGGAACGCATCGCCGACGAGCAGAACGACTCCGGCCGCCGCTCGCGTTGGGCTCGCACCGCGCGACAGGCATTGACCGCGCTGCCGACGAATGAAACGACAAACGGGAATGAGCCGTGACGTCGAACCGGCATCACGCCCCGTACTTACCGAGTCGCCCCGCGTGGGCGAGTGCGAGCGGGAGCAGATGTTTCGCGGCGAATTGACCGAGGCCGCCGCGGGAGCATTCGGATTCGCCGAAGCTGGTCACAGAGTCGGGCCGGCAGGTGTTCGAGACGATGAGCGTCGGCACGGGATGCCAACTGTGGCTGCGCATCTGGCTGGGAGTCGAGTGGTCGCCGCTCACAATAAGGACGTCGGGTTGCAGCGCGACAATTCCCGGAACCGCCGCGTCGAGTTCTTCGATGCGAGCGACCTTCGCGGCGAAGTTGCCGTCCTCGCCGGTTGAGTCGGTGTACTTGAAATGGATGAAGAAGAAGTTGCCGGCCGACCACTCGCGGCCGAGCGCGGCGACTTGATCGGTGAGCGACTTGCCGGCGTCGGCGATGCGCATGCCGACGAGACGTGCGAGGCCGCGGTACATCGGGTAGACGGCCAGCGCGACGGCGTCGAGGCCGTAGACTTCTTTCATCGGCGCGATGTCCGGTTTCTTGGCGAAGCCGCGGAGCATGACCATGTTGGCGGGCGATTCCGTGGCGAGGATCGCGCGGGCTTGGCGGAGAAATTCGGTCGCGACTTCGGCCGTGCGCGCGGACGCGGCGTCGGTCGCGACCGGGGCCAGCGTCGGCACGCCGACCGCCTGCGGGTCCGTGTCGTCCACCTGGTCGCCGAGTCCCTCGCCGCGAAACACGATCACGAGTCGATGTTCGCGCACCGGCTCGATGAACACTTCGAGGCTGGGAATCTTCACGGTGCGAAGTTTCTTGCACAGCGCAACGCATGTTTCCGTGGGAATCCGGCCGGCGCGGCGATCGGTGATGTTGCCGCATGAGTCGATCGAGCAGAAGTTGCCGCGGATGGCTACGTCGTTCGCGCCGACGGCGAAATCGATCCCGAGCGCCTCAAGCACGCCGCGCCCGATGTCGTATTTCAGCGGATCGTAGCCGAAGAGTCCGAGGTGACCCGGACCGCTGCCCGGCGTGATGCCCGGCGCGACCGGCGTGCTCAGTCCGCAAACTCCTCGCGCGGCGAGCGCGTCCAAGTTGGGCGTCCGCGCGGACTCCAACTCGGTTTTGCCGCCCGGATTCGGGCCGGTCACGATGCCCGTTTTCTGGTCAAACGTCGCCGGCAGCCCGCCCAGCCCGTCGGCAACGAGCAGCACGATCTTCGAGTCGTTTGTTTGCTGAAGCTGCCGCGTCAATTGGTGCATGTCCATTTCGGTGAGGCTCCCGGTTGCTTGCAGTGGAGTCAAATGGCGGCGGCGATTGTAGTCGCGGGCCGCGCCATGTGAAACCGACGCCCGCTGCCTCACCAAAGACGGTTTTCGATCACGAACTCGCGCGGCGCGTTACGCACGCCGATGAACGGCACTGGATCGTCACCAAGCGTGATCGGCACGAGCGACTCGCTGGAACGCAACGTCGAGACCCAGTGGTAACTCAGAATCAGCGTGCCATGCTCGTCCGGCGCCGCGTCGCGGACCTCCAATCGGTCGGGCCGCGCCATCACGCTCGCGGTGCCGACGATCGCCCAGTTCGGGTCGCGTGTCAGTTCATAAACGCGCAGGTAGCCAAACTGCCCGCGCGGCAGGAACTGGTCTGGGTTTCTGTCCGCAAGTTGCTGTATCGGCGGCGACCACGCGACGAGCCAGCGGACGTTGTACAGCCGCGCGTAACGGTCGAATGTCTCACGGTCAATGGTTTGAACCGGACGTCCAAAGAACTTGAAATCCCCGAACTGAGTGAAGTTCGTCGCCAGATGCGTGTTCAAATACGGGCCGCCGATGTACTGGCCGGGAGCCAGGATTGGCAGCAGTGCGGACGGGTTTGTGCCTTGGAACGGCTCAAAGCCGCCGAGATCGGCGCCGCCGCGATCTTCGAATAGGACGCGTCCACTGGAGTCAATGTTGACGCGCAGGAAATCGATCAACTCGCGAACCGGCGGCGACAACTGGGTGGGGAACGGGGGCCGCGGGCCGTGGCTCAGGTACGCGACGACCTTGGGACCGACGAGGCCCGCGCCGGCTACCGAGCAGAGGATCGAGACTGCAATCGTCACGACCGCGCGTAGCCGCCACGGGCGCTTGGCCAGGTCGCTCGCGATCCGCGACCAGCCCGCGCCGACAATGACGATCAGCACGGCGTACAGCGGCTGCGTGTACCGGCCTGGCTGGAGCTTCCAAACCCACTCCACCGCACTTCCGAAATACGTGAAGACAAAGAAAGCCGCTGCCCCGCCGACGACGGCGCAATACCTTGCCCGGCCGACGCCCCAAAGCGACACGGCCGCGGCGGCACCGGCGAGAAGCAACGCGGCTTCCTCGCGAAATCGCGGGTCCATCCCAAGCCAGGTTTGCGCCAATTCCAACAGCCGGCCGCCAATGTTCGCGTTCACGAATCCAGTCTCGGTCGACCCGAACGTGTCGCGTAGCCGCCAGGCCGGTAGCCACCAGGGTGACCAGAGCAGAATAACGGTCGCCGGCAATGACCAGGCCGTCAGGTGACGCCGCCAGTTCATGTCGCGTGCTCGCGCCGCGTACGCTGGCAACAGCATGAGCGCGAGAATCACCGGACTGCACGGGTGCGCGACCACTGCGATCGTCGCCAGTGTCCCGCCGGCGATGAGCATTTTGGCCGACGGCTCGTCGAGCCACGCGGCCAGCACGCTGCCGGCCAGCACGCTCGTCGCGACACTCAAAATGAATGGCGCCATGCCCCACATCACATAACTGATCGGCCAGCCGCACCAGACCCAAACGACACTCAGGCAGAAACCAAGCATGAACGCGCCCCAACTTCGCGCGATCTGCCGCGCGGCTAGGCCGAGCAGAATGGGTGGAAGAAAGATCGTGGACGCGACGAACCAACGGAACGCCCTTACCGATCCGCGCCCAAACACCACCGCCACCAACTCCGGCAGCGTGCAGCCGGTTGGAAAGATCATCGTCTTTGCGTACCCCGCCATGAAGTACGGGTCGTATCCCCAGAAGCTGTGCCGGAGCGCGAAGAAATCGGCCGTGATCTGCGAATAGTAGTAATGCAGCGGGTGGTCGTTGATGGTAAACGGCAGCCGTCCCGGGTCTGCGTCGAGGAGTGAAAATCGCATTGCCGTCTCGCGTGCGTGCCACGAAAGCACGATACCGGCCACGGCGATGGCCAACACTCGAAACGCGCGCGTCACCGCCAAGGCCGGGCCGGACTGCAGTGCGGCAGGAGAAGTAGAACTGCTCATTCCAGAAACTGTCTTTAACCGCTGGACCATCACCGGCTTGGTCGCAATCAAGGACGCATCGTGAGTGCAACGCCCGTCATTCGGGCGGCGGCGGTTCGACTTCGCGCGAGCCGTGCTTGCTGCGCACCAGCGCGATACGGCCGCTGCGCACGAGTTCCTTAATCCCGTACGGCCGCGCCAACTCGATGAACGCCTCGATCTTTTTCTCCGGGCCGGAAACCTCGACCATGATGTGCTGCGTGCCAACGTCCACGATGCGACCGCGGAATATGTCCGCCAACTCGCGAATCTCGCCGCGCCGATCCGGCGGCACGTTCACCTTGATCAACATCAGGTCGCGCTCGACGTGGTCCTCCGTGCTGATGTCGAGCACGCGCACGACCGTCACCAGCTTTTCAAGCTGTTTCCGCACCTGATCGAGCACCTTGTCGTCGCCCACGACAACGAACGTCATCCGCGACAGGTGCGGGTTCTCCGTCTCGCCGACCGCGAGGCTGTCGATGTTGAAGCCGCGCGACGCGAGCATGCCGGCAATGTGAGCGAGCACGCCCGGCTGGTTCTGAACGACGGCGGAAAGTACGTGGCGCATAAGGTTCGTTGGCTACTTGGAAACGCGGTTCTGATTTCGATTGCGCGATTGTAGCAGGCAACCGGGGAATTGGTAATCGGTGATCGGTGGCGATCAAATCAAAATCGCCTCGTCTTCCGTTCACCGATCACGTTCACCGTCTTGTCCGCGACCCGCGCCGTTTGTTCTAATGGCCGCGAACCAACACCGAATGGAGTCGGACTGCCGAAAGGATGCCATGCCAAAAGTTTGGAAGCTGCCGCTGCACGACGCAACTCGGATTGGCGCTCTCAGTCAGGAATTGCGGATTCCCGCGGTGCTCGCGCAACTCTTGTTGAATCGTGGAATTGACGCGCCGGCCGCCGCGCGCGGATTTCTTGAAGCATCGCTCAAGGGCCTGCACGATCCGGCTCTGCTGCCCGGTGCAACCGACGCCGCCGAGCGAATCGTGCGGGCAATCGAGCAGAAACGTCGCATCGTCATCTACGGCGACTACGATGTGGACGGAGTCACCGGGTCGTCGATTCTGATCGAGTGCCTGAAACTTGCCGGTGGCGAGCCGAAGTTTTATGTCCCGCACCGGCTCGAAGAGGGCTACGGGCTGAACTCGGCGGCACTTGAACACTTGCGGCGCGACGAGCACGCGGACCTCGTTGTGACGGTCGATTGCGGCATCGCCAGCACGGAACAGGCGCGGGTCGCGCGCGAGCTGGGTCTGGAACTCGTGATCACGGATCATCACGAGTTCGCGAGGGAGTTGCCGGCGGCCGATTGCATCGTGCACCCGCGGCTGCCCGGCGGGAATTATCCGTTCGGCGGCCTCTCCGGCGCCGGCGTGGCGTTCAAGCTCGCGTGGGCGATCGCGCAAAGGCTCTCCGGCGCACAGCGAGTCACGCCGCAATTCCGCGAATTTCTGCTGCAGGCCGTGAGTCTCGCCGCGCTCGGGACCGTGGCCGACGTGGTGCCGCTGCACGATGAGAATCGCGTGCTGGTGCGGCACGGTCTCGTCAGCTTGAAGGAGCGGCCGTCGATCGGACTGCGCGAATTGATGGCCACGTCCGACCTAACGAACGCGGAGAAGCTCAGCGCGGAAGACATCGCGTTCAATCTCGCGCCGCGAATCAACGCGGCCGGCCGGCTCGGCCAAGCGCGACTCGCCGTCGAACTGCTCACGACGCGCAACGAGACGCGTGCTCGTGAACTGGCGCGTTTCCTCGCGGGCCAAAACGAGCAGCGGCAGACGCTGGAGCGGCGGATTTATCGCGAGGCGAAAGATTTGGTCGAGGCGCAATACGATCTGGGCCGCGACCGCGCCATCGTGCTCGGCCGCACGGACTGGCACGCGGGTGTGATCGGCATCGTGGCCGGCCGGCTCGTCGAACGATTCTGGCGGCCGACAATCCTGATTTCGCTCGGTGACGAAATCGGGCAAGGCTCCGGCCGGGCGATACCAGGCTTCAATCTGCACGAAGCACTGCACGCGTGCGGCGAATCGCTGGAAAGTTTCGGCGGCCACGCAGCGGCCGCGGGCCTGAAGATTCGCCCGGAGAACTTGCCGCGTTTCCGCGAAGCGTTCGTCGCGTACGCTGCGTCGCGCATCGTGGACGACGACCTTGTTGAGTGTCTCAGGATCGACGCGGAGGTGCCGCTCGGCGATATCACGCCGCGGCTCGTGCATTCGATCGAGAACCTCGCGCCGTTCGGCGCGGGCAATCGCCGGCCGCTGCTGATGGCCGCCGCCGTCACGTTGTCCGAGCCGCCACGCGCAATGGGTGGCGGCGAACGGCACCTGAGTTTTCGCATTCGCCAGGACGGCCCGGTGGTTCGCGCGGTCGGCTTCGGCATGGCCGAGCGGGCCGCCGAACTGAAACCCGGCCAGCGCTACGACGTCGCGTTCAGCCCACACATCAATACTTACCAAGGCTTCACGCGCGTGGACTTGCACATCAAAGATTTTCGGCCGTGCCCGACGTCGAGCGCGGACGAGTGATCGGTGATCGGCTAAGATAATCGGACGTGTCGAAGTTCACCGAAGACCGATTACCTTTTCCAAATGACCGATTTCGCTTACCAGCGTCAGCAAATGATCGAGCAGCAACTGCGTCGCCGCGGCGTTCGCGACGAGCGCGTGCTGGCCGCGATGGGTCGCGTACCGCGTGAGCGATTCGTGCCGCCGGAACTGTGCCGCCGCGCCTACGAAGATTCTGCCCTTGCGATTGGGGCGAGCCAGACGATTAGCCAGCCGTTCATCGTTGGTCTCACGACGCAAGCGATGTGCGTCTCGCCCGGCCACCGCGTGCTGGAGATCGGCACCGGCAGCGGGTATCAGACCGCGGTGCTTGCGGAATTGCAGGCCGAAATCTTCTCGGTCGAACGTATCGGCACGCTGTCGCTGCGTGCTCGCGGAATTCTCGATTCGTTCGGTTTCGAACGGATTCACTACCACGTTGGCGACGGAACGCTCGGAATGCCGGACGAGGCGCCGTTCGATCGAATCGTCGTCACCGCAATGGCCCCGGACCTGCCGCCGCCGCTATTCGCGCAGCTCCTCGAAGGCGGCCGAATGGTAATTCCTGTCGGCACGGTCGAGCGTCAGCACCTGCAGCTCGTCATCAAGTCAAACGGCCGGCCAGTCGTCGAAAATCTCTGCGGCTGCCTGTTCGTCAAACTCATTGGCGAGCAAGGCTGGCCGGAAGAGAACGATGAGCGTTGACCGACCGCGGTTCCGCCGTCCCTTGAACCCTCAGCTTTCGGCTGCTACCATCCTCGTCCGAACGGTGAACGTGCACACTCAGCACCGCGAATCATTCCTCATTGAAAATCAGGCGAATGGCAGAATCGACGAGCGCGCTGATGACCGCCGCAACGATGGCTCGCGCGTTGGATGACATCGCACGAGCGGTCGCCGAAAACCACGAGGCCGGCCGGCTGCTGGCCGTTGTCGGCATTCGCACGCGCGGCGTGCCGCTGGCCGCGCGACTGGCGAAGCGGCTGCGCGACGGGCACTCGCTGGGCGTTGACGTTGGTGCGATCGACATCACGCTGTACCGCGACGATTTGAGTCAGATTTCGCACGCGCCGGTGCTGCGCGGAACCGAAGTCCATTTTGCGGTGGATGGGGCGGAACTGGTGCTCGTGGACGACGTGCTGTTCACCGGCCGCACCGTGCGGGCCGCAATGGACTCGCTCTGCGACCTCGGCCGGCCGGCGGCGATCCGGCTCGCCGTGCTCGTCGATCGCGGTCACCGCGAGTTGCCGATTCAGCCGGACTACTGCGGGCTCCGTGTCGCGACCGAGCGGAACGAACGAATCGAAGTGCGCCTGCAGGAGACCGATGGTTTGGATGAAGTGCGAAAGGAGACGGCGAAGAGTTGAACGGTTGAATGCAATGAGCTGGCCCGACGGTTACCCGATCGGAGTGGTTTGGCCAGTTCAACAGCACTGCCGTTCAACTCCCGCGGAGACCACTGATGAGTGCCCAGATCACGGAAGCCGCAACCGAGACGCCCATGGCGACGACGACGTGGAATCGAAAACATCTGCTGGACTTGGAGAGCCTGAGCCGCCAGGAGATCGAGGCGATCCTCGACACGGCCGCAAGCTTCAGCGAGGTTTCGGAGCGCTCTCGCAAGAAAGTGCCGGCGCTGCAGGGCAAGATCGTCGTGAATCTGTTTTTCGAACCCTCGACTCGCACGCGATCGAGTTTCAGCCTCGCGGCGAAGCGGCTGTCAGCCGACACGATCGACTTCACGGCGTCCACGTCGAGCCTCACGAAGGGCGAATCGTTCATCGACACGGCCCGCAATTTGGAAGCGATGGGCGCGGACATTATGATCGTGCGGCACTCGGTCTCCGGCACGCCGCACATTCTCGCCCGCGAGTTGAAATGCAGCGTGGTCAACGCAGGCGACGGCCGGCACGAGCACCCGACGCAAGGGCTGCTCGACGTGTTCACGATCCGCGAGGCGAAAGGACGCATCGAGGGCCTGACCGTCGGACTGATCGGCGACATCTCGCACAGCCGCGTCGCGCGGTCGAACATCTGGGCGCTGACGAAGCTCGGCGCACACGTCATCGCGTGCGGTCCGTCCACGCTCGTGCCGCGATCGCTCGAACGGCTCGGCGTCGAAGTCGCCTACCACCTCGATGAAATCCTGCCACGCTGCGACGTGGTCAACGTGCTCCGCATCCAATTCGAGCGCCAGCAGATCGGCCTGTTCCCGTCGATCCACGAATACTTCGCCCTCTATGGCATGACCGAGGAACGCATGAAAAAAGCCAAGGACGACATCGTGATCCTCGCGCCCGGCCCAATCAACCGCGGCGTCGAGCTGACACCCGGCGTCGCCGATGGCCCGCACTCGGTCGTGCTCCGGCAGGTGACGAACGGATTGGCCGTGCGCATGGCAGTGCTGTACTTGGTGAGCGGAAATACAGGCGCGGCGTAAATCGAACGCAGGACGCGATCGCGGCGAGCACCGATTTCAACGACCGAAAGCGTCGTCGCATCGGCTTTCACGAGATCCAGCACAATTGAATTCGACAAGGGAATTCGCCGACGGACGGAAATCTTGAGGTCGCAATTTGCGACCTCAAACGCAGGACGGCGGCGAAAGCAACCGCAAGACGAAAGGACTGCACGTGAAAACAACGCTCATTCGCAACGGACGTGTGATTGACCCGTCGCAGGGTATCGATCAGGTCACCGACATTTTGATTCGTGACGGCAAGATCGACGCGGTCGGACCGTGCGTCGAGCCGGCGGACGACGAGATCGACGCGGCGGGCATGATCGTCTGCCCTGGGCTGATCGACATGCACGTGCATTTGCGCGAGCCGGGCGGCGAGGAGAGCGAGACGATCGCGACGGGGGCCGAGGCCGCGGTGGCCGGCGGGGTCACGTCGGTCGCGTGCATGCCGAACACCACCCCGGCGATCGACACGCGCGACGTGGCCGAGTTCGTCACGCTGCAAGCGAAGCGGGCCGGATGGGCCAACGTGTTTCCGATCGGCGCGGTGACGAAGGGCCGCAAGGGCGAAGAACTCGCCGAACTCGGCCAACTCGTCGAAGGCGGCGCGGTCGGATTCACCGACGACGGATCGCCGATCGATTCCGCCGAAATCATGCGACGAGCGCTCCAATACGCGAAGATGTTCAACCGGCCGATCCTGACGCACTCGGAAGTGCGCGAGCTGACCAAGGACGGCGTGATGAACGAGGGCTTCGTGTCGATGAAGCTCGGCCTGCCCGGCATGCCGGCCGTCGCCGAAGAAATCATGATCGCCCGCGACATCATGCTTGCCGAGGTCACCGGCGGGCGGCTGCACGTGCTGCACGCCTCGACGGCCGGCGCCGTCGATCTCGTCCGCCAGGGAAAAAAGCGTGGCATCGCGGTCACCACCGAGGCCTGCCCGCACCACTTCCTGCTCACCGACGAGTGCATGGAGAAATTTGACTCGAACTACAAAATGAGCCCGCCGCTGCGGACTGAGGCCGACGTGCGCGAAATCATCGGCGGACTCGTGGACGGAACGATCGACGCCCTCTGCACCGACCACGCACCGCACGCGCCGGAGCGAAAGGCCCTCGAACTCACGGAGGCGCCGATGGGCATCATCGGACTGGAAACGCTCATCCCGCTCTGCGTCCACGGCCTCATCGAGCCGGGCTACCTCGACTGGCCGGAGGTAATCGAAAAACTCACGATCAGCCCGGCGCGAATTCTCGGCATCAACAAGGGCACGCTCCGCCCCGGCGCCGACGCCGACGTCACGATCATCGACCCCGACGTCGAGTGGGTGATCGACCCGACGAAATTCCGCTCGAAGAGCCGCAACTGCCCGTTCGCCGGCTGGCCGGTAAACGGGCGAGCGCACACAGTGTTGGTAGGTGGCGTGGTGAGATATTCGCTGGACCAGAAGAAGGCGAGAGTGGGTCAGGAGAATCGGAGAACGAAGGCGGCCAGCGCGTGAGCTACCTCATCGACGGCTACAACCTGATGCACGCCGCCGGGCTGATGAAGACGCGGTTCGGGCCGGGCGGGTTGGAAAAGGCACGGCGAGGGCTTGTGGGAATTCTTGCCGCTTCGCTCGGCGCGGAGGCGGCGAACACGACGGTCGTGTTCGATGCCCGCGTGCCGACGAAGCTGAGCGATCGTGAGACAGCCGATTCCGAGTTGAACGCGCCGCAACTGCACGGGCTGCGCATTGAGTTTGCCACGGGCGAGGAAGACGCGGACGCGCGCATTGAAAAGTTGATCGTACGGGATTCGGCTCCGCGGCAACTCACGGTCGTTTCCAGCGACGCGCGGATTCGCAGGGCCGCTCGGCGGCGCGGCGCGAAGCCGGTCGAGAGCGGCGAGTTCTGGGACAAGCTGATCGACCGCAGGCGGCCCGGCAAAACCGGGGATCGCGCGGCCGGCACAGCCGCTGCGCCAGCCGAAAAGCCCAGCGGCCGCGCCACGGCCGACCGCGACTTCTGGCTCCGCGAATTCGACGGTCTCATTGCCGCCGAGCAATTACAGGAACTCGCCGCTTGGTTCGCCGACGAGCAGATCGAGACGGACGATTCGACGCCCAAACCCAACAAACCCCACCGGAGCTGAGCCCGAATCATTCCCCTGAAACTCAGCTTCTCGCCCACCGCACAGCCAAGAGCCAGGAGGGCCTTTTGGCCCGCATTGATCGGGTCGTCGATCAGCGTCGCACTGGAATCGGCGGCCACGACGATTGAACGGAATAGTCCTCGACTTCGCCGTCCGCCGCCTGGCATGTTTGAACCGTGAACGATTTGAACCGCCCTTGATACATCTTCAAACGCTTGATAGTCGGCTGGCTTTCGAAAAAGACGATCGCGTGCCACGGCTCGGTTCAACACGTGGTACACAAAGCCGCCGCTGGCGAACCGTCTGCGTCGAGGCAGGACGACGAACCGATCCGAACGACACATCGCCTGTCAACAAATGACTCCCGACACACTCCCGACACATGATACCATCCCCGCTGCTTTTCTCCAGCCTCCTTTTTCCCAGCATTCTGCTTGAAGACGGTGAGCACGGTCAGATCGAATCGACCAGCGTCGATCAGCTTACGAAAGCTGGCGTAGCGACAGTGGTCGTCGATGTCTTCACGAATCGACTCGACGATGCGGTCCCAGCGACCGCGCAGGCGGATTCTGATCTTGGCCGACGCAAAGCCGATGGCCGGCCACCCGCCGGGCAGAGCATCGGCAAGGTGCGGCGGATTCACGTTCGACTTCGCACGGTAGCCGATGTAGGATTTCACCAAGGTGGCCACTGTGGTAATGTACCGACCGGTTACGGAAGACCTTGCCTGGGAGTGAGCACATGGCGCTATCATCCATCGAGTGGACGGAGGCGACTTGGAACCCAGTGACGGGTTGTACGAAGATCAGCCCGGGTTGCGTGAACTGTTACGCGGAACGAATGGCTTTGCGCCTTCAAGCCATGGGGCAACCGAATTACGACAACGGTTTCGCGCTAAAGTTGCAGCCGCACATGCTTGAGTATCCGTTGCGATGGCGGAAGCCGAAGCGAATCTTTGTCAACTCGATGAGCGACCTCTTCCACGAGGACGTGCCTGAAGAGTACGTGCTCCGCGTGTTCGACGTGATGCGACGGGCACATTGGCACCAATTTCAGATCCTCACCAAGCGTGCGGATCGATTGGCCGAGATCGACGAACGATTGGATTGGCCGGAAAACGTGTGGATGGGAGTGAGCGTCGAGAATCAAAAGTACTGCTCGCGCATCGCATACCTTCGCGGTACGAGAGCGGTCGTCAAGTTCCTCTCGATAGAACCGTTGCTGGGACCGATCTCGTCGTTGGACCTGGAGGGGATTGATTGGGTCATCGTTGGCGGGGAATCGGGGCCAGGAGCGCGACCGATGAGACCAGAATGGGTCCAAGAGACGCTGCAATGTTGCCGGGATCAGGTCGTGGCCTTCTTTTTCAAACAAGCTGGATCGGTGTTGGCGCGAGAGTGGAAGTGCTCAGACACGAAGGGAACCAATCCCTGCGATTGGCCCGAAGGGTTCCGCGTGCGCGAATACCCTCGCCCCGCAGCCGTCTTGGTGTGATTGCTTCGACGAGTTTTGCGATCACGCCACCAGTCGCTGGATGCCATCGATGGCCGACAAGCATCACCTTTGGATTCCGGGCGAAGAACTGCCACTCATCCGCCCACATAGCCTTGCCAAGCATCGCGTTATCGAGGCGTATCTGAAGCGTTACGTCGAAGTTCTCACGGCGAACCCCCGGCAGCCCGAATTCTGTCTGACGCTCGTGGATGGTTTTGCCGGAGGCGGTCTCTATCGCGATTCCCAAACGAAAGAGAGGCGATACGGCTCCCCGCTGCTGATGCTGCACGCAATGAAAGAGGCCGCCCAGAATGCACAGAAACAGCGTTTGAAGGAGTTTCATCTCGACGTCGAGTACTTCTTTATCGAGAACGATCAGGGTGCCTACCAGTGCCTGGCAGCCGCGCTTCAAGACACCGAGTTTCGGTCCCTCGTGGACGACAAGATCAAGCTCATCCACGGTGAGTTCGTTTCGCAGGTTGATCCGATCGTCGAACGAGTTGAACAACGCGGACGTGGGAAGCGAGTCATCTTTGTGCTCGACCAGTTTGGTTATTCAGATGTCCCGATGCCCGCGCTCCGCCAAATCCTGAGCCAGCTCGATAATGCGGAAATCATCCTCACATTCGCCAGCGATTCTCTGATCAATTACCTCAGCAGCAACGAGACGTTTCAAAGGATACTTGAAAGACTGGGCGTCGAAATCAGTCGCGGCACGATCACAACCCTGAAGCAGGAACGGAATTGGCGGAGAGCAATCCAAGACATTCTGCATCGCGAGATTCACCAGCGTTCCGAAGCGAAGTATTATACGCCGTTCTTCATCCGATCGACGGACGCTCATCGCGACTTCTGGCTCATTCACCTTTCGGGGCATGCCAGAGCGCGCGATGTGATGGTCGGCCTTCATTGGTCAGAGAACAACAGCTTTGCCCACTACGGCCGGCCCGGTTTGCACATGCTCGGTTACGACCCGGCCGCAGACGCGAAGTTGACGAGACAGTCGTCTCTCCCCGTCTTTTGCTTCGATGACACGGCCCGTGGACTGAGTATCGATGCGCTTCTCGATCAACTTCCGCAACGAATCTCACGCCACAGCGACGGCCTTCCATTTGCCGAGTTCTTTGCGGCCACAACGAATGAAACTCCCGCCACGAGCGAAATCATGAAAGAAGCCATTGCGACTCTCTGCCGGGAAGGCATCGTGAACGTGACCGACAAGACTGGCATCAAGCGGCGAAAGGTCGGCGTTCAAAGCAACTCGGATGTTCTACGACTCTCACGACAGAAACGGTTTATCACTCGTTAGCTCTACATCTGAAGGCCGTGGCATCGTAGGCTCTGCCATCGTGCTCGTCGCAAGCAGGCAGCGGTTCTCCAGCTCTTCCACCGGCAGCCGGTTCGTCCTGCGGTGGGCAGCGATCCGGGACCGACGACGGGCTATTTGGTTGCGGATCAGGGGTGTCTTCTCTGGCTCTGCTCCAACCGCTTTGTTTCGAAGCCGGCCGGAGAAGGACGCGTGGCTGGTTACCCTGGCACGGTGACGGTCAGGATGTCGCTCCAGTTGCCGACGGGCGAGTCGTTGAGCAAGTAGCGGGCGCGGTATTGGCGAGTTTCGGGACCGGGCGCGAGGTTCATTCGCGTGTCTTGGTAGTGCGGCTCGCTGTCGGTTCCCAGCCAACTCCACTCCGTCTCGTTGCCGCGCTTCGATTCGATGATCACGCCGTCGAAGATGGACTTGTCGAAATCGAGTTTTGTGTCGCCCTGCAGTGCGGGGCCTTTCAGCCGGAGCGTCGGCTTGGCGTTCGCCACGTCGGTGGTGTCTTCGGCCCCGACCGTGCCGAGCGCCTGGCTGATGGCCGGCGTGTTACCCGGATGGGCCTTGCCCCGCTTCACGTCCCGGATGGAATGTGCACGGACCAAGTCGAAGTTCGTGTCCTTGTTCGCCGTGGCCACTCCCGCCGCAGTCTTGGCCACTTGGTGCGCATCCCACATCGCGTGCACCAGGATATTCTCGTTCTGAGTCGCCGTGATCTCCGCCGGCGTAAACCCAAGCACGAGCCCGTGCGCCACCATGCCCGCCGTGTAGTTATCGTGCCACGTGAGAAACGACTCGTCCCTGCGGGGAAGGTAGTACTTTTTCGCCATGTCCGACTCTCTTCGTCAGTCTTGAGATTCCGAAAACCGGGTTCGCGTCGCCATGCGAAAGCCCGGTTTGCCCTGAGGCGGATCATATCGCACGCAAGCCCCATATTCAAGGGATTTGCCGAGATTTCCGAACGATCCGGCGGCGCCTCCGGATCGTCCGGGGGCGCCTCCGAACGACCCGGCGGCGCCTCCGAACGATCCGGCGGCGCCTCCGAACGATCCGGGGGCGTCTCCGGATGATCCGGGAGTGCCTCCGAACGATCCGTTGGGCCTGCGGAATGGTTCCGCAAGGCCAACGGACGGTGCGTCAGGCCTGCGGAATCGTCCCGCAAGACCAACGGACGGTCCGTCAGGCCTGCGAAATCGTCCCGCAAGTTCAACGGACGATTCGTCAGGCCCAACGGGCGATCCGACAAGCCCGACGAACCCTCCGTTGAGCCTGCGACATCGTCCGACGCCGCCAGCCGACGAACCGATGGACTCGCGCAATGGGCAAGGTGGCCCACGGAGCTGTCACTGTTGACCGATTCCAACGTCGAGTCCTCCAGCATTCAAACCGCTCACACCGCGTGATTCGTCACTCCACCGAACTGAGCGATTCGCACTGATCGAGAATCTGCGTGCAGTCGGGCAGCGAATCGAGGAAGACGTGGCCGTAGTGCTTGGTGAGCACGCGCGGGTCGAGGATGGCGACGATGCCGGTGTCGCTGCGCGTGCGAATCAGCCGGCCGAAGCCTTGCTTGAGTTTCAGCACGGCTTCGGGCAGTTGGTAGTCCATGAACGGGTTGCCACCGGCCGCGCGGATGGCTTCGAG
>Ga0247727_10005519_pt1 | contig 25601 bp, 21 predicted proteins | sample WisWelCaveWW1625_FD_202498 | JGI IMG/M metagenome (GOLD analysis project Ga0247727, IMG submission 202498) | Biofilm microbial communities from Wishing Well Cave, Virginia, United States - WW16-25 | ecosystem: Environmental > Aquatic > Deep subsurface > Groundwater > Cave microbial mat | place...
GAAGCCTCTATTATTACCCAGGCGCGTCAACCAAGCCCTGACATTTTTCGCTTCTTCGCGAAAAGCCTCTCGCTGCGATCCATTCGGCATCATCTCAATCGCTACTCTAAGCGCGGCGTAATAGACCCAATTATTCTCCGTCGATAAGATATCTTTCCATTCATCGCGCTGGCTCATCACCACGCCGCCATCAATGTGCGGTAGATGGCGCCTTGCCCAATCCAGCAATTCGACCGCCTTATTTCTTAAGGCATAATCCCCCGTCGCTTGGGCATAGCGCAACATGGCAATCGCCATCCAAAAAATCGGGCCTCCATGCACGCGATACTCCAATTTCGGCACGCCCAGCTGAGCATGATAGGCGGTATTGAAATAGAAGGCATCCGGCGTCGGAAGCGGCACAGCTTCATAAAAGGCAAGGGCGCTTCTGGCTTGCTTCCAGTCACCTGCATGAGACAAAACCAAAGCCGATAGAGCCACGTCGTAGGTGAACGCGATGTTCTTGAGCAGACCATCGCTGCTGTCAGGAAAGCTAACCGGAAGGCCGGTGTGCGGATCTTGGGTCAAGGTTATGCTGCCGATAAGACGCTCCGCAGGCCAATTTATTTCTGCGGGAGTTTCCGCAACTTCAGGTATAACGCCATCCTGAGCCTGCAACGCGGCCGCAGGCGCTAAGGTAAACAGCATCATCGGGAAAAACAACACCCTCATTACTGCGCGGTCAGACTGAACAACAAGCTGCTCTGATAAGTACCCGCCGGATCATCCGATGAGGCCTCCAGCTGGTATCCCAATGAAAGCTCTACCGGCTCTCCATCGACCCCTGATTGATAAACCACTTGCGGGCTAGTGGTAACTGGCGTGCCGCCGGCAATCGCGATAGAGCCGCTCGAAGCCAAACCAACGGCATGCTTCATGGTACTCTCAGGCAATTTGCGCCCCTCTTCGCTGGTAAGCGGATCGGACAACTGCTCCAGAACCGCGTACCGCTCTCCCGTGTTATTCTGAACGACGATCGTCACTGTCATCATTTCCGTTGGCCGGCCTCCTTCCAAATTACCGAACGAGAGTCCAGCGCCTTTGGTTGTTCTTACGCTCATCTTTATACTCGGCTCAATGACTATCTCAACTGGAAGCGGCACATCTTCAGAGCCTACTCCAGGATTCTCAAGCGAAACGCGAAATAAGCCTTCATAACGCCCAGCTCGCTGCGCGTCCGGAACCATGGCGCGATAATGCAGCTCCAACACCCCGCCTCCGGAAAACTGGCTTTCTTGAGGAACCAGCACCAGTCGCGGCTCCAGGGCTCTTTCCGAAGAAAACGCTCCACGCTCAGCGGAAGTCGCGCTCAAAGCTATTGCGGGTAGCGGAAACTCTTCTCCCCGCTCGTTGATCAAGGGCTGCGCCACTTCATGGACAATACGCATGCTTCCTTGCGAATTAATGCTCCAACCAATCTGAATCGGCTCACTCGTAAGAGCCTCGCCATGGCCAGCTTCCATGAAACGGACAGCTGCCGGCGAACCAGGTAATCGCCCGAAGACGGCCGACGGATCAATGACTAAGCGCACGCTCACCGTCTCCACATCAACCTGGGACCCGTCTAAACTCTCAAGCGCATAGCTGAATGACCCTAAGTAGGTTCCGGCAGCCACGCCCTCCGCATTGGCGGTGTAGACTAGCCGAAGGGTTCCCCCTGTTCCGGATGCATCTGACGTAATGAGGTCAAACGGGGTTTCACCCACTATTAACATTCCGGAAAAGCTCACTCGCGCAAACTCAGCCTGAGTCACTTCCACAGTCAACGCAGCCGCGGGTAAATAGGCCCCGCTCTCGCTGGTCAAAGCAACTACTGTCGAATGCCTCAGCCGATACTGCGCAGCCGTTCCGTCGATAGTAAGGCTCACCTCTTCAGAAGCTACCGGAGTGCCGGAACGCACAATCCCAAGATCGACAGCTGATCCACCGCGCAACGCGCTGACAGTCAATCCAGCCTGCGCCGGCTGGGCAGCCGCAAGAGATGCCGCTATCAATAAAGATGAACGAATAAGTGATCTTAAGCTGCTCATGGTTTGGATCCGCTGGCACCCCATAAAAATACCTTTCTTACCACCCATATGCATCATCGCTTCAGGTATACTTGAAACGCATTCCACAAACAATCGGTTTATAGATTAAAGAGTTCACAAAGGCAACCACGCCGTAAGGCGTGAGGCGCAAAGCCGCGGATCCGTCGCAGATCGTTGGCGGACAGCCGGGCTGCCGGGATTGCCGCAATGCGGAGGTCTCGTGATGGCACTGATAACCACATCTTCACGCACGCGCGTCTACCGGATCATTATCGCTGCCGCAGCGGTATTCATGCTTGGCCCCAGCGCTCTTTCCGCAAGCTCGACCACTAAGACCTTTCCGGTCTCCGTCACCATAAAGCCTGAGCTCTCTCTTGAGGTAAACCTAGAGACGGGCTCAACAATGGACTTCGGAACCGTGCTCAGCTCAAACACCGAACCCCGTCTCTCCAAATCGATACGCATGGATATTCGCGTATTCAGCAACATGGGCTCTGTTTATGAAGTAACGCATCAATGGGTAAACCCGCTTGCCAATGACTCAGGCGCGCAGCTGCAAGATGCGCTCTACTTCGGGCCTTCCACCGATGCAGTATCGACGGAACAAACCGTCAGCTTATCGCCTGTTGTCATTTCTTCCAACAGTCGAGGTGAGTCCCTAACCGAATCCGTATACTATCAATTGAACGTACCCGCCAGCCAGTCAGCCGGATCTTACGAAGGCACGCTCTTATTGACTATCGTACCCCAATAACTCAATAAATCGCCGGCCGCTTAGCGCTCCTCTTCCTTATCGAACTTTTTAGCTTCAACCGCCTTGGTCATAGCTACATCCCGCGCGGCCTTCTGCGCAGCATCCGCGGAAACAGGTATATCCAATATCGTTATTTCGGGATCTTCCGGCTTAACATGAACCGTCCATTCCTTCTTGATGATCGGCATGCCCGCTGGCAGCGGCATTCCGCAATTTACCGTAACCGTGTGGCTGCCCACCTGGATTTCAGGGAAATAATAACCGCCCTTCTCATCGATGCGGCCCACCATTTTGCCATCCAGGCAGACCACAATGCCCGTCTGAGTGGGCTCGCCGCGATCCAAACGCCCATTCGCGTTTTTATCCAAGAACAGCGAACCCCGCAATGCCCGGTTGACACGAAGCGCAATATCGAGCGTAAGCACAGCGCCTTCTTCTACAGCCAGCTGGCGCCGCAGCTGACCCACAGGAACGTACCGCGTCGGAAGCGTTGCCAGGAGAACTTCCAAAGCATATTCCCCGCCGGGCAGATCGCGGAAAAAGAACCACCCCGTCGAATCTGTAACTGTCTGGCGCTCTCCCAGGCGAACGGCCGCCGAACCAACCCCCTGATCGCCAACAGAGTACGCGTCATCGACATTCACATCGTAAAATATCCTCCCCCTAACCTCGGCTCTGCCCAAAGCGCCAAACATAAGCTCGCCGGGCGCTTTCTCCTGAGGCCTGATAACCACCGCGCTGGGCGTCGACACCACATATCCTTTAGGGAGCGTCTTCGGATCAAGGCCTACCGGGATCGATTTGCCAAACAGCCGGCCGATCGAAAACTTTCCGGAAGCGTCGGTGGTGGCTTTCCTGCTCAGGCCTCCGATTATGGCCACATCCGGTATTCCCTCTTCCTCAGATTGACGCACTCCATCTCCGTTGCGATCGTGAAAAACTGCTCCGCGCACCTGCGCTGAAGGGTCCCATCGTATATATCTCGCATCCAGCTCCATTTTAGCGCCGGTCGCAACGGAAACATCCACCTGAGATTCCTCGTCGCCGTTGAAGCCAACATGGTCGATGCTGCCGTTTAAATAGAACCGCAAGGATGGCGAGGACACATATTCCATTCCTCCCAACCATCCCATACGATCTTGTCCGGCGAAGGTGCTGACGAGTGTTTCCGCCGTACTCTCATTCTGATAGGACACCCGGTTTCGAACCTGCAAGCGACTCTTAAAGAACGACCATAGATGCGATAGCGCCGCGCTAAAACGCCAGGGCCGGGAAGAATCCGCCGAATCCTGCTGAATCAAACGCCACTGCTGATTCGCCGAAGCGAGAAAACCGCCCGAAATCGGCACGAATGCGCCCAAGCTAATCGCCTCTGTCTGCGCATCCAGAATCGGATTATGAACATTTCGGGTCTGCGACTGGTCGAAACGAAGCGCCAGATTCAAATTCTCAACAAGCGGAAGAGTTTTGGCCTCCAGGATACCCTGCTGCACGCCCGCGGACCAGCGCTTGCTTGAAGTACCAAACAAAGTTCCGAGCAGGCTTTGGCGCGCGGCGCCAAGCGATACGCTTGTGGTTGGCGAGTAGCGCCAGATCCAATCAACGGATTGATTAGCGTTCAATAGATCCGGCTCAGCGGGGTTCGGATCCTGACGATCCTCAAAAACATCCGACTTCCATCGCAAGCTCATAGCATCCAGCATCTGCCAGGACCCGTGCGCCTCTAGACCCCGCTCTCCCTGGTTGGACATTGGCCCGAGCACGTTCTCGAAATCCTCCGCAATATGCCGCAGGGACAAACCCATCGTCACCGTTTCCAATCCCCAAGAAGCGTTGGCAAAATAGCCACCCTGCCCTTCGCTGAATGCCGACTCGCCTTTAAGGCTCAAATTATCCGTCACCTGCCAGAATCCCACAAAATCCGAGACATTATCACTTTGAGAGCCGCCCCTATCAGAGCCGCTGCCTGCCGTCCATGTTCCACTGAACCCCACAGGCAGGTCAGGATCGTCCCAGGACAGGTAACCTCCGGACAGAAACGAGTCGAGATCGTCTTGCGAAGAACCTGCAGTAGCAATCGGACTGATTGTGGCGCGTTGCCTTCCATAAAATGGCAGTATCCTCAAAGGCGCCATACCCTCGTAATCTATGGTAATACCCCTATATCGCAATGAAGGAATGGCAAGCTGCCCCCTGCTCAGTTCAGACTGTCTTCCATATCTTCTTTTCTGCCGCTGATCCAATCCAGGTATTGCGCGTATTTCTGCCGAATTCCCCGCAAGAGACGAAGTAAATCCAAACGCGCCTGACCCTATGGGAGATCGTGTATCTCCGCCGATGATGTCCATATAATCTATCGGCCCCCAATGCCCCTCATCCAACCTCACTTGCCAGTTCGAAAGCTCTGACAAAGCGTCGGTTCTCCTGAAACTCAGGCTTGAGGATAGATCCCCGTACGGCACCTCCATAGCGGAGCGAAGCGAATGATTCATAATGTTGGTTGTGTTCTGGCTCGTTTCGGAAAAAGCTTCGCCATTTCGGGAATGCTCATAAGCCGTGGCATATTCGATCTTCAACGCCCTGGCATGCTCAAGCTCTTCCTTTTTGGCTCCAGATGCCTTCCCCATAGACACCGTTCCAGGTGAAACGACTCGCACCGGGTACGTCACGCGCGACCCTTCTGCCCAGACAATTACGAAAGTTTTGCCAAGACCAACCCCTGTTAATTCAAAACCGGAGGAATCCTTGCTTGTCGCTGTCAAGATAGATGGATTGCCGACCAGAAGGCGCTGCACGCTGCCAACCGAGAGAGAAAAAGGCTCCCCGCGAACGACGACAAGCTCATCCTGAGTCAGAGCCAGCTGGGCGGCGGAAGTTAATTCGCAGGGAACTAAGAGCAGAAAAAGAAGGAGAACAAAAATACCCAATACGCGCATTACCGCCCCGTCAAGGGACGGCCAACTCGCTCTCACCGATGACAATCTCCCCCTTATTGCAATCATACGTTAGGACTGTATTGTACCGCCCGCCGGCCAAATTGCCGAGTGATTCAGCTTGTATCTTCAGCGGTTCGCTACCAGGCCAAAGATGAATATCCGGCAGATCACCCCTGGCTCCCACCACGCCCTCAGGCGACATGAAATGAAAGCTGCCCGACTTGCATGCCATTAGGACATTGGCTTTGGTCAAAAGGGTGGCCTCGATCCGTAATGGAGAAGCAGCATCCACACGCGAGGCCCGGATGTCCGAGATTTCCATATCCTGACGGACTGTGGACTCAATATTGATCAGAAAAAGGCTGCCCATCCGGGTGGAGAACTTCACATTTACACCGCCCTGGGTCCCATCCTGCGATTCCGGCGCCATTCCTTCGAAGAACATCACCGAATAGTAGCCACCCTCTAGGGGCTGGTCATCGGGAACGCGTATCGTGTACTCCACTTTCGCGGACCCTCGTGGGGGTATCTCCAAATTATTCGGAAAAAAACTGATCCAATTCGAGCCCGATCGGCCCATAGTACCTGGTGCGGCAAATTCTTTTTCGAAATCCCCCTGAGATGAATATTTGTACTGCCAATCCTGAAGATACGCGCTGATACGCATGGGCTTATCTCCGGAATTCGACAGCGAGATGGAACCTTGATGGACATCTCCGGGATTCAGAGTCAACTGTACGATGGGGTCTTGGTTTCTCAAATGAAAAGCAAAAGCCTGCCCGGCAAATGCCACGAGGGCAAGTGCCAGGCAGGCAATCGTTTGTGCTAACTTCTTGCTATCCAATTAGCCTGACTCAGGGAATGGGAGTCAATGTCAAAGTTACAGTGGACACATAGGTGCCGGCAGCCTGGTCGATAGGAATCCCCAGCTGCGGATCACCCAGACCATATACTGCATGCGTTTCGGCGGCTCGACCTTGGGTATCCCGGTACCAGAAAGCGCCTGCGCCTGCGTTAAATACAGGCGATGCCGGCCCGGTTTCAGAACCAGGAAGCGTGTCATCCTCAGGATCGGCGTCGAAGTTGGTAAGCGGCGTGATTACCCAAAGGGTATCATCGATCTTGTTGCCCGCACCATCATCGCTCGTCAGCAGCTGATTTGCAGTGGAAGCAAGTTCAATACCCTGCCCTTGCGGGTTCAAGAAGCATTGGACTTGGAAGTAGTGCGTGGGAAACATGTTGCCCAACTCGTTCACAACCAGCACACCGTAGTCCATGGTGTCGCCCGGGACCAGGGTAAAATTCCCCGTCGTTCCATCAACCGAATAGACGAAACACGTTAGATTTTCGGCCCCAAGAATTGTCGCAGACACAGGCACGCCATCACCATCTGAAAAGGACGCGCGCGCTTGGCCTGCAAAACCGACAAGACTCAAAGCTGCTACCATCAACCCCAAAACTATTCGTTTCATCGGACTTGTCTCCTCCTTCTTGCGGTTCACGCTTTGACACATGTTATCACACTTACACACTTACTAGAAATAGATCTCTTTTTTGCACGACACGAACTATTGCAGCGCACCTCCTTCTTAGGTCCATAAAGAAAAACCGAGCCGCCTCGTAGTGTTTCGGCGGCCCGGCCATCCGAAGGAAACGCTTGCTTTCGGATCCGTAACTTTGCGACCTCGCCTTGCGGCGAGTGTGCCTTTTCGATCACGAAAAACAAAAATGCCGAGCTGCATCTTCGGCAGCTCGGCTACCCCTTGAGGGGTCCGTTGCTTTGCGACCTCACCTTGCGGTGAGTGTGCCCTTTCGGATACTCATATTTCACAGTTTGTAAAATAACAATCTAATGTCTACACAAAATATACCTGACCCTTGCAGAAACTGTCAAGGGTATTTTGTATGAAAGTTTGTCGACGAGAAAGGTCAACCCGGCTACAATAGCAGCGCGGCAAAAACCTCGCAACCCATTATGCAGCAGCGCTATCGATCGCTACAGCCTCTCATCCAATGGCAGCAGAAAGAGCGCCCCATCGCCTGGGAGCGTATTTTTGCGCGCAGAGCCCCGTTGGTTCTCGAGCTAGGCTGCGGGAATGGCGAGTATTTAGTACGCCAAGCCACGCAATTTCCGGAACGCAACTTCATCGGCATCGATCAGGAGTGGACAGCGGCGCGGCGCGTCTTGCGGCGGGCGCATGCACAGCGGCTGGCCAACGTGCGCGTGCTTTACGGAGAGGCGCGCGTCATCCTTGAGCGTGGCTTTGTTCCCGAGAGCTTGTCGGAGGCTTACGCGCTCTTTCCCTGCCCATGGCCCAAGACCGCGCATGCTCGGCACCGGCTTTTTTCGCAAGCGTTTTTGCGTCTCCTAAACAGCCGGCTAGCGGCAGATGCTCCCATGCGCATACTGACCGATGAGCCCGCCTTTCGGGATTGGATACTCGAACGGTCACAAGACACGGGATTTGCCATCACCTCAAGCGACATTCCCTCGCAAGCGATAACGCTGTATGCCCGACGCTGGCAAGAGCAAGGACAGAAACTTTTCTACGAGCTGAGGTTTCAAAAAACACAACACTGGGACGTACCGTTAAAGGAGGATGCCGCCATCAACACGCATCGCACAGAACATTTTAATCCGGATAATTTTCATCCGCACGATACGCATGAGCCTTTTCCAATTGAATTCAAAGATTACCTCTATGATCCCAAGCGTCAAAAAGCCATGCTGCGCGTAATCGTGGTCGAAGAGTCGCTGGTGCAGGATTTATGGATTGAAATCACGCGGACTGAGCAGAACTGGCATATCCGCCCATCGTGGGGTTGCCGGATAATACCAACGATAGGCATCCAGCAAGCGCTCGATTTAGTTCTTGAATGCGTGCTGGCCTCGACGTCTCAGCCAACACAGACGGCTAGCCGTCAAGGATAAAGCAGCGTCTTTGTCCAGCGAGCCGCTTTTAATTCATACACCGCGCGCTCGTGCATGCGGAAGGGTTTTGCCTGCCACAGCTCTATCCGGTGCGGCACCAAACGATACCCGCCCCAACGCCTGGGCCTTGGAACCGGCTTTCCGGCGAACTTGGATGCGTAAGCCACCGCGCGCGCCAATAAAAGCGAACGCGACTTGAGCGACCTCGACTGAAGCGAGGCCCAGGCGCCGATTTGGCTCTGCCGCGAGCGAGTAGCCCAATAGGCATCCGACTCTACATCGCTGACAGGCTCGACGCGGCCTTCGACGAGTGTTTGCCGGCCGAAAGCATCCCAGTAGAAAACCAGCGCCGCGTACGGATTCTGCGCCAACTGCCGGCCTTTGCGGCTGGTCTTGTTCGTATAAAACACGAAACCGTCGATGTCTACAGACTTAAGCAAAACCGTACGCGCGGAGGGGCGGCCCTGCGCATCCGCCGTCGATAACTGCATCGCGGTAGGTTCGCGCAACGAGCTGCGTTTAGCCTGATCAAGGCACTGCTGGAAATCCCTCAGAGCTTGCCGCAATAAATCCATCGCTCACTGGGTGGGCTCCCACACAACCTGGCCGTCGGCATTCACATAGCCGATCTTATTTTTTTCTTTGCGCACACGGCCAAGGCCGTTCTCGAAATCCCACGCCTCGTCATACTCGGCGGGCACGACCAAATTGCCGGTTTTATCGATAAACCCCCAAAATGGCCCGATCTTGACGCGTGCGCGCTCTTCGGCAAATTTTCCGCCATAGTCAAACCGCGGCTGGATAACCATATTTCCGTCTATGTCGATATAGCCGTACTTTCCTATCACCTTCACCGCAGCCAAACCCTGCGAAAACTCCCACGCCGCTTCAAAATCTACCCCCGTGATGGGCTTGCCGTCCGAATCAATGTAACCGTAAAAACCTGTTTTTTCTTTGATGACAGCACGGTTCTCGGCAAAGCGGTCGCCCCACTCATACTGCGGCTTGATCGCCACCTGGCCCTTCTCATCGATATAGCCGTACTGCTTGCCTTGAGTAATATAGTACCGCTTAGGCTCTTCTTTTTGACCGCCGGCGGCGCCTTCGGCCGGCGCATCTTCCGCCCAAGCAGAAACTCCGCAGCCAAATACCACCATCGCTAAAGCAATAACCACCCAAGTTTTACGCATTCAGCCCCCCTGAATACCCTCACCTGTTCCATCAGACTCAGAGCGCCGGCTCAGGCGCGGCAAAATCTTGCGCTGGTATAGCTTTACGGCACGGCGGATCGCCTGCGTAGCATCGCGGTGGCCACGGATGCGATCTACATTGACCGCCTTTTTCTCAAGCACCTTGTAATCCTGCAGAAAACGCTTCACCTCGCGCAAGCGGTGCGGCGGCAGCTGCGAAATTTCTTCGTAGCCATTGAACTCGGGATCATCCGCAGCGACGGCGATGATCTTATCATCCTTGCCTTTCTCATCGTTCATGGTGATGACCCCGATCGGACGCGCGCGAACGATGCACAGCGGAACCACCGACTCTTGGGCCAGCACCAGCACATCGAGCGGATCGCCGTCTTCGCAATATGTTCTTGGAAGAAACCCGTAGTTGGCTGGATAGTGCACCGCGCTGTAAAGCACTCGGTCCAGACGCAACAGCCCCGTCTCTTTGTCGACTTCATACTTCGTCTTGCTGCCACGGGGAATCTCGACCACGCATTGAAAAAGAACGGTGGGATCTTCTCCTAGGGGAACATCATGCCACGGGTGCATGTGCTTTTCTCCTTCTTACGGCGACGGCGCTTCCGGTAATCAGGCTTCGAAGCGCCGTTTCGATTTCAGGGTATTGGAACTCGTAAGCGGTATCTTGCAAGCGCTTAGGCTCGACGCGAGTGCTGCTGAGCAACAACGCATCGGCCATTTGCCCTAGAGCCAGGCGCAGCGCCCATGCGGGAGCCGGAAAGAACGCCGGCCGATTCAACACGCCCGCCAGCGACGCGGTAAAAACTTGATTGGTGACAGGCTGTGGCGAGACCACGTTTAGCGGGCCTGAAAGCGGCTGCGTAAGCGCATGCAAAATAGCGCCCACAGCATCGTCAATCGCCACCCAACTCATGTACTGGCGGCCATTTCCCAGCCGGCCGCCCAATCCAAGCTTAAATAGAGGAAGCAACCGGCCCATCGCCCCGCCCGATGGGCTCAGTATCATGCCAAAACGCAGCCAAACAACACGACTGCCTTTCTGAATCAGCGGCTTGGCGGCATCTTCCCAAGCCTGGCAAACCTCGGCTAAGAATCCCTTGCCTGGTTCGCTCGCCTCTGTCAGCCATTCATCACCGCGGCTGCCATAATAGCCGGTCGCCGACGCGCACAGGACAATCTTGGGTGGATGCGCCATGCGCGCAAGCGCTCGGCAAAGCAGCCGGGTGCCTTGCACGCGGCTGTCATGGATGCGCGATTGCTTCTGCAATGTCCAACGGCCGGTTGCTATCGGCTCGCCCGCCAAATGGATGACCGCGTCTAAACCTTCCAAGCCGGCCGAATCGAGCGTTTGGGCGGCCGGATCCCAGAGCACTTCAGATCCGGACGGAGCAGGGCGAGAACGCACCAGGCGTATCACGGCATGGCCGTCCTTAACCAAAGCAGGCATAAGAACAGATCCGACCAGCCCGCGGGAACCTGTGACGAGAACCTGCATGGCGTTTAACCTTATCAAGCTCCCTGCTTGGGGATAGGCACCGAATCAGACGCTGGATGCACCTGACGGTGCTTGGAAAAGGCAAGGCTAACCTCGCCAAGCAACGTCTTGCTGTCCGCCCATTTTTCGACATGGCAGGCGGCGCCCATCGCAATGGAATCGGCGACTTTCTGCTCGGATCCCAACGAAGTCAAAAGAATGACGGGAATATGTTTCGTTTGCGGATTAGCCCGTAAAGCCTGCAAGACCTCATGTCCGTTCATGCGGGGCATTGTAAAATCAGTCAGAATAACATCGGGGTGATGCTCCATCGCCAAAACGACACCTGTTTGCCCATCCGGAGCGACGAGCACATTGTAGTGCCCTTCCCGCTCCAAACGCCAGCGGATGACGTTGCGGAAATCCGCCTCGTCATCGATAAGCAAAAACGGTCCCAGCTAAAGTTTTTTCTGCTTTTTCTGTCATTTGTTGAGTTCTTTTGCGCAATACTGTGAAACCGTACCATACTCACTCGGCTATAAGCAAGGCCATATGGCAACACTCACGTGATGACACGCGCGTAAGAGCGCTGTCGCGCGAGAATTAGGCGGACGGGGGGCTATGGGCGCGCGTGAGGGTTAAAGGGCGCAGACGGATTTTGGGCCGACATTCGCGAATGAGAAGCTGCGCCCACCGTCTATTGAGCGCGAATATTAAACCGGTAATCTTCAATCTCGCCGCCGGGTATGGCCCCGCACCCTTGCCAAATCCAGATGTTAGTAGAATTTGCCCATGAGCCACCCGTGAATGAAGGGCACCCGTCCTTACTTCCGACAGCTAGATCTCCGATTACCTCGTTAGGGCGGAGAATCAATCCCCCCAGAATTTTTCCATTTACATCGAGGGCAAACGCGAGGCCTTTGCCTACTTCATTTTGATAACCGTAGTGCCCGACCGCAAGATAGTTACCATCTAAGGTTGCGACGATATCATGCGCGTCTTCGAACAGCTCCGGATCGGACATTTCATAGTAAAACTTGTCAACCGCAGCACCGGAAGCATCCAAACGCAGAACCGCTATTCTAGGTCTCGGTGGTAAGCCTAGGCCGTCTTCTTCAGACCCAACAATCAGGAACCCGCGGTCCGGTGTTTGGACAATGCTCTTGGGATAGTTAAACGCAAAATCGTTGGAAGACCAAGGCAGAAGGTTGCCGTTAAAATCGTATTTTTTAACACCCGTACCACCCAGGCCGCCAGTGGTATAGAGAACAATAATGCCGTCTACATTACCGGCAGCGTCTTTGGATAGAACCATATCTTGATTAGCCCACCAGGCTGGGAAACTGATTGACCAAACCAACTGACCATTCCCGGCAATGCGAAACAGCTCGCCTTGTTGCCAACGCGTGGCCACAACGACAAAATCGCCGCTGCCGTCGGTTAATTGTACGGCTCGCCAAGCGTGACGAAATAACCAATCCGGCTCGCGCGTCAAACTCCAGAGCACATTACCCTGGAGGTCGGTCTTAATGACGAGCGGCGCCACCTCTTCGGATTCCGGATAAAATTTGGCACCTGTAAGGAGATAGCCATCCGGCCCCAGTTGCTTCAACGGATCTTTATAGGTGGGAAGAACATGGCTCAGGTATTCACCATGGTCAGGATCCGCGGCCGGCCACTGCTTCCACATTGTTACGGATAGATCTGACTTTAGTTTGGCCAGATAGTGTTCTGTTATCCCGGTTGACGGGGCATAAGTAGAGCCTGATAGGACATAGCCGCCGTCAGACGTAGCGGACATAGCTCGGCCGCCCTGCCAGGAATCAGGATGAATGGGATTAAGGACAAACTTGCCTCCTTCGCCGAAGAAAAGGGGTCGTTCCAGCCCTACATAAGCTCGAAGATGGCCCTTGGACTTTGGAGTTCCTGCAGGAATGGATACTTTCCAATTCTCATCTACACCCGGGCTACCGGCTGGACACGAATCAGGATAGTGGCATTTGGCATCCAACACGCGTGTATCCAGGAGGCCGTCGCCGTTAGTATCCGCCCAAACGCCGTACCAATAGTCGAAGGAATCTCCCTTGGGTCCTATCGAGCCGGCGCTGAATCGCAACTGACCCTCATAAGTGTTTCCTGCAACCAGTGAGCGTCCTTGAGGATCGCGAAATACGCCGCTGAAACGCAGACTTAAGCCATCATCCGTGTTTAGAGGTTGCTCGGTAGGTCCTTCTGGGGGTGTATTGGTCTGTGTTTCATAGTCCTTTCTTCCAGGGCCGGGAGATATTAGGTAAGGGCCCAGGGCCAGTTGTCGTGAGGCATCTTCTACAGCCCACATCTCCGGCAGCGGGCCGGGTTTGCTGGGATTTTCGCTGAAATTATCACCATAGTCTTTCGAGGGATCGGATTCTGCATACGCTATCCCGCACAACAGGAGTGAGGCAAATATTGTTGCCACCGTAGACCGACTTGTTCGTTGCCGCATTCAGCGCCTCCTAATGGTGTATTGTTTAAAGTTTGAATATTATTAATAGCGAAACCAAAAGAGCTGCCTCTTCGGCAGCTCAGCCATCCCACATACAGCAGGATCTGAAACTTTGCGTCCCTACGTTACCGCAGGTTTGCTTTTTTCGTTGTATTATCACAAAACATTTATTAAAAACAGCAGTGTTCTAAAGAAAGCATGCCCGCTTGTTGGGATAAATGTCAAGTCTCCCTGCCCGTTTGTCCCTGTCCGTTGCCCGCGAACACCCCCACGCGACCCACGAGCAACACCCACGCAATAGCGCTTGGTGGCTTCGTCTGGGGCTCGTATAATGTGTGCTCGGAAATGATTTCACCCGTCCTCACCCCAGCATCCCAGAAGCTCACGCCGATGCTGGAGCAGTACCGCGCTATTAAGCGGACGCTCCCGCCGGAAACCATCCTTTTCTTTCGCCTCGGTGATTTCTACGAGATGTTTTTTGAGGACGCGGTGCGCGCCTCCGACCTCTTGGACATCACATTGACCGGCCGAGAAGGCGGTGCAGCCGGCCGCGTACCGATGTGCGGCGTTCCCTACCACGCGTTCCAAGGATACGTGAAGGTTTTGCTCGAACACCGGCTCAAAGTGGCTATCTGCGAGCAGATCGGCGATCCCAGGGCTAGCCGCGGCCTCCTCGAGCGTAAAGTCACGCGGATCATCACGCCCGCCACGCACCTCGATGATGAAACAAAACCAGCCGCGTCCGAATACATGGCAGCTGTGGCCGGCGCAAATGAAGCTTACGGACTGGCTTACCTCGACCTGGGCACAGGCGAATTTTGCGTGCGCGAGTTAAGCCAAGAACGGTTGCTTCCGGAGCTGCTGCTGCTGCAGCCCAAGGAAATCATTCTGCCTAAATCCATTGCCGGCTCCGCCTCGCTGGTCGCCACCCTTAAAGATACGGCGCGAGCAAGTGTTACGATTTATGAGGATTGGATTTTCGACGCGCCCGAAGCGCTCGCACGGCTGCGTGAAGCTTTTAAGCTAACGACCGATCGCAGCCTAAGCTGCTCCGAGCGCCCGCTCGCTACAAGCGCGGCCGGGGCGATTCTTTATTACTTGCGCGACCATCTGCACACAGCCCTAGAGCATGTGCGCCTGCCGCGGCTGATCGAAAATAATCAAACCATGACCTTGGATCGGCAGACGCAGCGCAGCTTAGAGCTACTCGCCGGGCAAGATGGAAACAAAACAAGCTCGCTCTTATCCTGTTTAGATCAAACCCGTACGGCCATGGGCGGCCGCATGCTGCATCAGTGGCTCACGCATCCCTTGTTATCGGCGCAGGAGATCCGCCATCGGCAAGATGCGGTGGCTGATTTTCTTGCGCACCCGGATCGCCTTCAAACGTTTCGCGCGCAGCTCGAAGGCGTGAAAGATCTCGAGCGGACGCTCAGCCGCCTGAATTACGGCGTCGCAAACGCCCGAGACGTGCTGAACCTAAAGCTATTTCTGGAGCGCATTCCTCAGATGGCTGAACTTTTCGCCGCAAGCCAAAGCCAGCAGGTGCGCGAGCTCGTTGGTTCGCTCAAACCACTTCCCCAATTACAGAATCTAATCGAAGAGGCTATTGTCGCGGAACCGCCTATGGGTCTTAAGGACGGCGGGTTGATCAAAAACAGTTTCGATGCCGGGCTCGATGAGCTGCGCGCGCTGGCCAAAGGCGGCCGCGAATGGCTGGTCGATTTCCAGCAACGCGAAATCGAGCGCACAGGCATCAAATCGCTGCGCATTAAGTATTCGCACGTTTTCGGCTATGCGATTGAAGTCACAACAGCCAATCTGCCTCTGGTCGGGCCCGATTATATTCGCAAGCAGACGCTGGCCAACGCCGAGCGCTTCATCACGCCTGAACTGCGCGAATGGGATGATAAAATCTCGAGCGCCCAGGAACGGATCAAAAATCTCGAGTACGAGCTTTTTCAACAGATCCGCTCGCGCATTCTTGAAGAGTTGCGGGTGCTCCAAGACATGGCGCGCGCAGTCGGCACCTTGGACGTGCTGCAAGCGCTGGCGGTTGTCGCCGCCGGACAGCGCTGGACGCGCCCGGAAATACTCGAAAGCACCGAGCTTACAATCGAGGGCGGCCGCCACCCTATCGTTGAACGGATGCTGCCTCTGGGACAATTTGTCGAGAACGACGCCTACCTCGATACGGACAACCAGCAGCTCGTCATTCTCACAGGCCCCAACATGGCCGGCAAATCGACTTACATCCGGCAGATCGGGCTGATCGTGCTGCTGGCGCAGATGGGATCGTTTGTTCCCGCCCGGAGCGCTCGCATCGGGCTGGTCGATCGCATCTTCACGCGCATCGGCGCATCCGATAATCTCGCTGCCGGAGAAAGCACCTTCATGGTCGAGATGATCGAAACCGCGCATATCCTGCACCAAGCCACCCATCGCAGCTTGCTGATTTTGGATGAAGTGGGCCGAGGCACTTCCACATTCGACGGCGTCAGCATCGCCTGGGCGATTTGTGAGCAGCTTATCCAAGGCCCGGCCAAACCGCGCACGCTTTTTGCGACGCATTATCACGAACTCACTCAGCTCGAGGGCCGTTTGGACCGCGTCAAAAACTATGCGATCACGGTCAGAGAGACAAGCGAAGGCATTATTTTTCTGCGCAAGGTCGCTCGCGGCGCCTCGGATCGCAGCTACGGCATCCATGTAGCAAAACTAGCGGGTATTCCGCAAGCGGTGACCGCACGCGCCGACGAAATTTTACGCGTTTTGGAAAACGAGCACGCGCAAGCGACCCGCCGGCTCTCGCATGAAGCCAAGGCGCCCGCCCTCAGCGAGCCGACAGCGGAACGCCCAACACATCCTATCCTAGAAGAGCTCAAAGCCGTTGACCTGGACCGCCTCACACCGATGGAAGCGCTGATGCGTTTAGCGCAATGGAAACGCTCGCTGCCATGAAACCGCTCACCTGGAAGCGGTAGCCGCGCGCATGGGCGTCATTCACGTTCTTCCGGAATCCATCGCCAACAAAATCGCCGCGGGCGAAATCGTTGATCGGCCCGCATCGATCGTCAAAGAGCTCGTGGAGAACGCGCTGGATGCGCAGGCAAAAACGATTGAAGTGCGCATCCGCAACGGCGGAAAGAGCTTGATCAGCATAGCCGATGACGGCTTCGGCATGAGCACGGAGGATGCAAGCCTTGCTTTTGAACGGCACGCCACGAGCAAAATCGCGCAACTTGAAGACCTGTTGTCCATCGCGTCTTTCGGATTTCGCGGCGAGGCGCTTCCCAGCATCGCCGCGGTATCCCGAACCACTTTGGCGACGGGACAAGGGCCTAGCCGGCCGGGCACTCTGCTGCAGCTAGACGGCGGCGCGCAAATCGCCCAGCGCGAGATCGCGCCCCGCGCAGGAACGCTCATTGAAGTGCGCGACTTGTTCTTCAACACGCCCGCTCGGCGCAAATTCATCAAATCCGATCAAACCGAAAGCGGGCATATCGTTGAAACACTCTCCAATTTGGCACTCGCGCGGCCCGACGTGCGCTTTGCGCTTTTTTCCGGCCAAACGTTGCTCATCGATGCGCCGGCCGGGCAAGATCTCTTTGCGCGCGCCAAAACGCTTTATGGCGAAGAAGCCGCGTCGCACTTGCTGGAGCTGTCTCACGCGCCAGGCGCCATCCAAATAAGAGGCGTCATCGGCAAGCCGCAACTCTCACGCGCGACACGCGCCCATCAAAGCTTTTTCGTAAATGGACGCTGGGTGCGTTCGCCGGCGTTGAGCTATGCTCTTCAAGAAGGCTTTCAAGGCTTGCTAATGCATGGCCGATTTCCCGTGGCATTCTTGTTTATCGACGTAGATCCGGAGCAAGTCGACGTGAACGTGCATCCTACGAAGCAGCAGGTAAAACTTTCCAACGAAGCTGACGTTAAAGCGCTGGTGATTGCAAGCGTCCGCGCTCGGCTGCGGCGCGAGCCGGATCTTGCCCCGCAAATAGTCGCCGGTCTTTCACAACCAGCCGCTTCTTGGAATCTAAAACCCGCTCCCGAATTCTCAAACGTCCCCGCTCTGTTCCAAGCGCGCGAAAATGCAAGCCTCGTTGCCGCGCGCGAGCCTCTGCCTTTAGCCGCGCCTGTGGCCATCCGCGAAGGGCTCGAATTCATCCGCATACTGGGACAAGTGCAGCGAACATTTATCCTGGCGGAGACGCGAGATGGATACGCCGTGATCGATCAGCATGCGGCCCATGAGCGCGTGATGTTCGAGACACTCCTGGCGCAACTGCGCAGCGGGCGCATCGAGCGCCAGCCGCTGTTGATCGATGCCATTCTAGAGGCCATCCCGCGGCAGCAAACATTGCTGGCATCTTCGCTGCCATGGCTATGCGAAGCGGGATTTGAGATAGAACTTTTCGGCGAGGGGGCCTGTATTATCCGCGCTGTACCGGCGGCGCTAGGCGATGTCGACCCGGTGGGCTTCTTGCGGGATTACCTCGACGAAAAAGAGGCGGGCGCCGGCTCTATCGGCATGGACCGGCATGTATCCGAGCTGGCTGCCCTCATCGCGTGCAAACGGCGCTCGGTAAAAGCCAACGAAGCGCTCGGGTCTGATGCCATGCGCGCATTGCTTGAGCGTTTAAGCCGCTGCGAAAACCCCTTCAACTGTCCCCACGGCCGCCCAACAGTGGTGACTCACAGCATTGCTGATCTCGAACGGGTATTTAAGCGCGTATAAAATTTGTCCTTGGCTAGCCTAATATAGGAGGTGTTTATGAATATTCAGGAAGGTTGTCATGCGATCGGATCGTTGCTCAGTAACGCGCGGATGCAGCAGGAAGCAGGCGCTTATGCCGCTCTGGCGGACAAGCTTAGCTTGCTGCAGGTCGCGGCTCGTGAGCATTTCCAAGCCACCGGTGGCAAGCAGATGGCTTCCCTCATCCGCAAACTCGAAAAAAACGAGCCGCTGACTAGCGATGACCGGAATATGATCCGGTCATGGATGGTTGGCGATGCCGAAGCCTATTTACATTACGAAAACAACTTCGCGGACTGGATGCAGGAACTGGGACGCCTGACAGAAGAAATCAGCCAACTCGGCCGCGCTACACTTTCGACGCAAGAAACGCTTCAACTACAAGCGCTGTGCCGCGATGCCGTTAGAACCGCTTGGGATATTTACCACTATCTTGAACACAAGGAGCGCGTTGACCGCTTCCAAGAAATCGAAGCGCTGAAGGATGCTGATGATCGTCGAACGTTGATTAATCTGCTTAAACGTAAAATGGATTCTGCGGACACGTGATTAAGTTTTGAGCGACCGCCGCATCACGGCAAAACCGGTTGTTTGTTATTTTTGAATCCCGCCGTCGGTCAATGCGCGTGGATCGAGCGCGCGGTCGAGCTGCTCGCGCGTAAGGCTCGTCATCTCGGCTGCGACTTCCTTAAGGGGCCTGTCCTCCGCCAGCGCTTTCTTGGCGATCTTAGCACCTAACTCGTACCCGATGAGCGGATTGAGCGCCGTGACAAGAATAGGGTTACGGCTGATGACGCGGGCAATGTTTTCCTCGTTCACCGTGAAACCCTTGATGGCCTTGTCGGCCAGAACGCGCGCGGCGCCGGCCAACAGCGCAAGGCTCTGCAAAAGATTGTAGGCGATGACCGGCAGCATCACGTTCAACTGAAAGTTTCCGGACTGGCCGCCGATAGTAATGGTCACATCGTTGCCGATCACCTGAGCGCACGCCATTGCGGCCGCCTCGGGAATCACCGGGTTTACTTTACCGGGCATGATGCTGCTTCCCGGCTGAAGCGCCGGCAAAGCGATCTCCGCTAAACCGCCATGCGGGCCGCTGTTCATCCAGCGCAAGTCGTTGGCGATTTTCATCATGCTGACAGCCACCACCTTAAGCTGGCCGCTCAACTCGACCGCGGCATCTTGGCTGCTCAAATTCTCGAAATAATTGGGGCTCGTCACAAACGGCAGAGACGTCTTGCGCGCCAACGCTTCGGCCACGCGCCGGCCGAACTCAGGGTGCGCGTTGATGCCGGTTCCTACGGCGGTGCCGCCCAGAGCCAACGCGGCCAGGCGCGGCCGCGCGTCTTCCACGCGATGCGCCCCGTGCGCGATCTGGCTTGCCCAACCGCTCAACTCCTGGCTCATCCGAACCGGCATGGCATCCATGAGGTGCGTGCGGCCGTTTTTAACAACGCGATCCACCTCGGCCGCTTTGCGCACAATCGTTTCCTTTAAATGGGCCAGCGCCGGCAGCAGGTTTTCTTTGACATCCAACAGCGCGCTCACATGGATCGCCGCTGGTATGACGTCGTTGCTGCTTTGGCTCATATTCACGTGATCGTTGGGATGAACGGGCTTTCCGGCATGTTTGGAAGCCAGGTACGCGATGACTTCATTCGCGTTCATATTTGTGCTGGTTCCGGAGCCGGTCTGAAAAATGTCCAACGGAAAATGCGCGTCGTGTTTACCTTCTTCAACCTCGTTTGCGGCCTGCTGGATCGCCTGGCCGAGCGCCGGATCTAAAAGCCCCAACTCCACATTGACTACGGCGGAGCATCCTTTGATAAGCCCAAGCGCACGGATGAAAGATCGCGAAAAACGCATGTCGCTGATCGCAAAGTTCTCGACAGCGCGTTGGGTCTGCGCTCCATAAAAGGCGCCGGATGGAACGCGCACTTCTCCCATGCTGTCCCGCTCGATACGAAAGTCGGTCTGGCTCATCAACGATCTCCCGGCACGCGCAAGCGGTGCCGTCCCGGGCCGATCAATAAAAGGCCTAGAAAAGTAAGCCCCGCTTCAATCGCATGGGAGGCGATGTTGAGCCCATCGCCCTGCTTTAAGTGCATCGTCGCGGCCACAGCCATTGTGATGACCAGCAAAGCGCAAGCGGGCCGCATAAAGATACCCGCTGCCAAGAAAAGGCCTCCGACAAATTCGGATACAGCTGCCATAAATCCCCAAAAAACAGGAGCGAACGTGATCCCGAAGTGCTGCATCACCATGCCCAAGCCGCTCCATTTCTCCGGGCCGCCGGTAATTTTTGGCCACCCGTGCAGCATAAACATAAGGCCAAGACCCAGACGAATGATGAGTAACCCTAAATCCGCAGACGAGGCGCGCTTGTCGCTCATATCAAGCTCCTTTCATTGACGTATGACGTGAGCTATCAGAATAGCAAGGCAAGAAGCCGCACACAAGCTTTGGGCTTGAAGCCTTAGACTTAATAATCGAAAGCTAAAAGATGCGCGGCCCATGGCGCCAATGAGATATACAAGCCGGGCGAGAGAAGCTCTTGAGAGTCGCGCGCGTAATGCGCATCGTTTAACAAGTCTTCCATAGATATGGATCCTTTAGCTAAGCCAGCTAGCGGAAGCGGCAATCGCCCCTGGGCATGGCGGGCGCTGTAGTTGACGACTACAAGCCGAACAGAACGCCCTGATTGCCACATCCAAGCAAGCAATCCCATAAACGCGTCATGCTCTTCCCAGGCTGGATGAGCCGTTAAGAGCGTCCAATCGCCTTCTTGCAGCACGGTGTCCGCCGTAGCGGTAACCAACCGGTCGTAGAACCGACGAACTTGCCTATCCGCTGTTTCCTCCCGCAAGTAACCCAGTTGAACCGGTACATGGTGGCGATAGCCGTCTAACTGCCCATCGTGAAACAAGCGCATTCCCGGCAGCGTCGCTATGATGACCGCCGCCGCAAGCGACCGGTCTCGTCCAAAAGCTGTCACCGCGCGCGGCTCATCATGGTTCTCGATGAAGCGCACCAGCTTTCTCTGATAATCAAGGCCTGCGACCAAATGCTCGCGGATGCGCTCCGACGTATCGTGCAGCAAGCGATCATAGAGGACTTTGTCATAAGTGTAATCAAACCCCATCTGCTGAAGTTCCCACTCTAAGCCCCAATAAGCTTCGGCTATGAACAGAAACTCCGGGTGAACTTGCTTCACCGCTTGAATGACAGTCACCCAAAACTCCGTCACCGGCGCCTGGTCTACGTATCCTTCCCATGTTTTGGCAAAAATCCGGTTAATAGCAAGCATCGCCATATCGCAGCGCACGCCGTCGGCTTGCTCGGCGATGCGAAGCAGCTCTTGGATGACGGCACGGCGCATATCCTCAGAAAACAAATTAACCTGAACGGTGTCGTTCCATGGAGCAAAGTGCGGATCGCGCCCATGCGCGAGCCACTGGCCCCTAGCTGTCTCGAAGGCCCAGTCGGGGTGTCGCGCGCGCTGCTCAGAGTTAAGTTTTATAAAACGATCGGGGTATTCCAATGTCCAGGGATGGTCCATGGCCAAATGGTTGGGAACGAAATCGACGATCAGCCCGAGCCCATGGCGGCGCAGCTTCTGCCGGCAAGCCGCAAGATCTTCAGGCCGGCCGAGCGCCGAATCGAGTTGATAGCTGTGGATGGCATAAGGAGAGCCCGCGACATCGGCCTGCGCCCATCCGGGAGATAAAAAATCATACGCTGCTCGCAAAGCAGGTTCTGCGATCGCTTTGGCGCGCGCGATAGGGCTGCGCTGCCAAACACCCATCAGCCAGATAAAATGAAGCCCTTCAGCGGCGAATCGGCGCCAGATGGCATCCGGCACGGCGCTTAGCGCAACCGGATGGCCCAGGCGATCGGAGTGCCTCCTGAGAAAACGCATGGCGTGCAGCTGATAAAGACGGGGGTGCGGCGCAAGCATTGCCACGCATTATAGCAAGTGGATGCTTTAAAGACAGGTAAGAAGAAACAGCGGCAATTCACTCAGGCGGTAGATGCTTATCAATACACGCCAGCACCTCTGCGAGCGCGGCCGGTTTAGCGAGAAAAACATATTCACCTAGATGCACAGGTGGCGGCTGCACTTCATCGCGCGTCACCGTCGCTGTTAGAAAAACGATAGGGATCAAGCATAGCTGCTTGTCCGCCTTAAGCTGCTTCGCCACCTCTTCACCGCCAATTTCGGGCATGACCACATCAAGCAAGATGAGATCCGGCCTGAAGGAACGCACCATTTCGAGCGCGCGCGTTCCGTTGATTTCTCCATAAACCTCGAAACGGCCGGTGCGCTCCAGGTTCAATTTAAGCATGCGCAAAAAACTGAGCTCATCATCGATGATGAGAATGCGCTTCTTGCGAGACTCAACTGCCATACTCAGTCTCCTTCGAATCTGATATGTTTTCTGTAAACGACAAAATAACGCGAACTCCACCCTCTGGTCGATTCTGAATTTCGATGGTTCCTGAATGCAGCTCGATGATTTTTTGCGTTACCGTCAACCCCAAACCAGTGCCTTGGCCCGTCGGTTTTGTGGTAAAAAAAGGGTCATAGATTTTGGCAAGCAGTTTTTTGGGAATCCCGCTTCCCGTATCATCGACAACCACGACCACCCGCGCGCTTTTTGCGGAGCCCTGAGCGGTCACCTGCGCTATCTGGCGAGCGGTTGTTACCGTCAATAACCCCCCGTTAGGCATTGCATGCGCGGCGTTCGTAAAAACATTCACGAAAACCTGCTCCAGTTTAAGGCGATCTATCAAGAGTTTGGGCAAGGAAGGATCTAAATTTTTGACTACCTGCACATGCGCGCGATCCAGTTCATGCTTAACGAGAATCAGTGAATTCTCTACGACGGGGTTGAGTTCTTCAGCCTGCAACTCCAACTCGCGCTGGCTGGCGAAGTTGAGCAACCCCCGCACGATCGAATCGGCGCGCATAACGGCTTGTTTCATCTCTTTGAGCACACTGCCGATCTCCGCGTCCGGATGTGCTTCCAACTGGCCGGCCAAATATTCCAACCCCATTAGCATGATCGCCAGCGGATTCTTCACCTCATGCGCCACGCCTGCCGCTAACCTGCCTGTCGATTCCAGTTTGGCGGCCTGGGTCAGCTGCAAATGCGCCTGCCGAAGCTCGTGTGTCATAGCCTCGGCCAGAGTAGTGGCGCGTATTTGGGTTGTGCCAAGCGACCACACGATCCCCACTAATAACAAGCTGATCACCCCGCCGATAATGAGCACGAGAACGCTCGAGCGATCCTGCACTTGCGCGTAGAAAGTTTGCCGAGGCCTGAAAACAAGCGTCCAGGTACGTCCACCCGCTTCCATCGAAATGCTCGAAGTCATCCCTGTTCCTAATCGGCCACCGGCGGCATTCCTTGCACACGACCACCCTCCATACAACAACCGATCGCACTCGCTGGACTGCCCGTCAAAAATATCCATATCGACCTGCTCTGCACTATCGGCCAACACCCCTCGCACGAAATCTTCCATGCGGAATACAGCCATCACCCATCCCTGGATCGCTTGGCGCCGCTGCTCGAGCGTAACAACAGCATGATCGTTCTTGTATACGGGATAAAGCAGTAGGAACCCGGGCGCCTCTGTCCGGTCTGTAACTAATGCCAGCTTGTCCATCGCGGTCATCTCTGCCGTATCGCGCGCGCGTTCGGCGGCCGACCGACGGACAGGCTCACTTGCGATGTCGTAGCCTAAGGGCGGTAAAACATCCACAAAAACCTCGTCATACTTCACCACCATCAAATCAGGCAGATTGCCGGAGCTTCGGATCTGAAAGTCGAAGGCGCCGTCGGCGCGTGTCTTCTCAAGAAAAACATCCAGCTCACTACGAGGCACCGCCGCGATGAACGAAAATGCGCGCACGCCTGGATAGCGTTCTTGAATGCTGAGGCTGTCGATATAAGCCCGCCACTCAGATCGCTCAACCGATTTGCTGGCCGCGTACAATCCGCGGGCGCCGTGCAGAATGCCTTCATAAACCAATAAACGCTCTCGAAGTTTTGCAGCAACGCTGTCCGCCTGCTGCTGAAACGATATGCGTGCGTTGTATTGAGCGTGCGCCCGTGAAACGCTCCAAATCCAGCCAAGCGCGATCAGGCATAGGGCCGCCACGATCCACGCGCTCTTACCCGACTTCATGCGAATTCGCGCAGGGTTTGTGGCGTTGAATTAGTCATAGTTTATCAAATTGAAGTGCCACTGTAATAAGTTCACAAAAATTAACTCGGTCCTGGGGAAATAGCTCTGCTCGAACGGAGCGTTCTTGACGTGCGTGTTTCATCCAATGCGCGAATACCGACGCGAATGCCGATACGAAATCGGTTCGCATTCCGGTGCCGCGCGCTGCTGGAAGGCATTCGCCTCATCCATGCAACCGCGCCGCGCAGGCACTCAAGCCTCTTAGCGCCAGACGCAAAGCCGGCTTGATGCTGGTAAAATTCGAGCCGCACGCTTGTGCGCTCGGGAAGCGGATCAACCGTTTCAATAACGAGCATGCCTTGCTGCTCTCTTGTTACCACGCAGGGCCAGCCATCGGTCTGCCCATCAACCCAACACATCGACAGAAACGGAAGCGCCGAAAAATGTTTTGCGGCCTGAAGACGCCGGCTATTTTTAGCACTCGACATCTTAGAAGTGTTCCTCATGCCGGTAGGGTGAAAATCATCCACAGCAGAATGGCAGGCCGTCCTGCGGCATTGACCAGCCGGTAGGGGCGGCGCGGACGCACATGGACGCTGTCGCCGGCGCTCAACCGAAGCCTCTCCCCTTGATCCCACACAAGTTCCACAGCTCCCTGCCAGATGAAGCCAGGGCAATCGCATCTAAATTTTAAATAGGACGGTAGCGAGGAAGTGATTGTCACAGGCAGCGAGGAGACGTTTTCGGTTGATGCTTCGAGGGGAAGGTTCTTGTTGAAGGAGATTGATGGTGATA
>Ga0247727_10005520_pt1 | contig 25595 bp, 20 predicted proteins | sample WisWelCaveWW1625_FD_202498 | JGI IMG/M metagenome (GOLD analysis project Ga0247727, IMG submission 202498) | Biofilm microbial communities from Wishing Well Cave, Virginia, United States - WW16-25 | ecosystem: Environmental > Aquatic > Deep subsurface > Groundwater > Cave microbial mat | place...
AACGGTTGCTGGTCTTCAGCCAGGATGCTCACCCCGTAGCGCCCACTGTTCGGCAGGATGCGGTGCAGGTTGGCGCGATGATCCACCGAGACGAGGACGAGCGGCGGATTGAGCGACACGGACACGAAGGCGTTGGCCGTCATTCCGTGTGTCTGGCCGTCGTGCTCGGCGGTGATGATGGTGACACCGGAAGCGAAGCGGCCCAGCGTATTGCGAAATTGGCGGGCGTCAATCGCGCTGTCGGGCGTGGCAGTAGCAGATGTCGTCATGGCAAATCGTAGTTCGTAGTGCGTGGTTCGTCCTCAGCAACGCCCACTACGTTTAGCTTTTCCCCTTCTTTCCATTCATCCCTTTCATCACTACGCTGATGTCATCCGGGTTGATGAGGTCGGGGGCCGTCCAGCCGTCGAGGTTGTATTCAGCCATACACTGCTCGGCGAAGCCTTTGTAGCGGGCGGTTGCCCCGGTGATGTCGGCCACCAGCAGGGTCTCGAAGCGGATGCTCTCGTGATTGCCGAAGTAATTGCGCTCGTACAACTCGTGCCGCCCGCCGAACTCACTGCCCACCGCATCCCACATCAGTTTCATCAGCTTGATGCGCTCTTCGGCGGTGTAGCCGTTGGAGCCGCGCACGTATTGGTCAATGTACGGGCGGATTTCAGGATTCTTGAGATCGAGCGCGCTCGAGGGCAGATAAATCAACGCGCTGGCCAGGACGTTCTCGATGATCTCCTTAAGTTTGGGGTAAGCAGTGCTGGACATGACGCGGTAGGCCAGGCCGTAATCCAGGTTGGGCAGAACGTAGCCCGGTGTCCAGGGCGTAGTGGTGCGGGCCATGGCATCGGTCAGGCCCCAGAACAAATTGCGCCAAGCCAGCACTTCGCCCACCTGCGCCTGCACCCCGCGGAAGTCTTTGGAGCCGGTGGCCTCTACCGCTTTCAGCAAAAGCCCGGCGATGAAGTCCAACTTGACCGCCAGCCGCGTGCAACCCTGAAACATGAAGCGCGGCAGGAAGCCGGAGCGCGGGAAGAAGTTGTTGACCTTCTCAATGTCGCCATAGGCAAAGACGTTTTCATACGGCACAAAAACTTTGTCAAAGACCAGAATCGAATCGTTCTCATCCATGCGGCTGGAGAGCGGGTAATCGAAGGGCGTGCCCATCGTCGCGCCGGTCATCTCATAGGAGGGGCGGCAGAAGAGCTTGACGCCGGGCGCGTCCGTTGGCACGATGCAGACGAAGGCGAAGGGTTTGGTCTTAATTGGCAGCGCCCCGTTGTTGGCGATGAAGTTGAGATGGGTGAGGGTGGAAGTGGTGGCCACCACTTTGGCGCCGCTCACCACCAGGCCGCCGTCTTTTTCATCCACGACGTGCATGTAGACATCCTTCACATCGTCCAGCGGCTTGTCGCGATCCACCGGCGGGTTGACGATGGCGTGATTGACAAAGGAGACTTCCTCCTGCACTTTCTTGTACCAGCGTTTGGCGTTCGCCTCGAACGGCTCATAGAAGCCGGAGTTCGCGCCGAGGGTGGCCAGGAAGGCGGCCTTGTAATCGGGGCTGCGGCCAATCCAGCCGTAGGTGAGGCGCGCCCATTCGGCGATGGCGTCACGCGCGCCGACCATCTCTTCGACGTTGCGCGACGCTCGGTAGAATTTGTGGGTGTAGCCGCCGTTGCCGGTGTCGGTTTCGGTAGTGAGGATGTCCTTTCGCGCCGGGTCGTGCAGGGCATCGTACAACCGGGCCAGCATCCGCACTGTGTTGCGGAAGGCCGGGTGCGTCGTGACATCTTTGACCCGTTCACCATAAATCCAAATCTCGCGCCCGTCGCGCAGGCTTTCGAGATACTCGGCGCCGGTGAGGGGCTTGGTGCGCTGGCTAGTTTCAATAGACATACTGGTCTCCTTTATTGGGGTTGGATAGCGTCACAGATTTCATCAGATTTGGGGCAACTTGAAGCCTGATTTCCCAAGGACGTAATCACGCGACTCCGTCACCGTTTTTTTCACCGCATTCCAATCAACGTGCAACAGTTCGCCATTGCGCTTCATGGCCCGCCCCGCGATGAAGACGGAATCCACGTTGCTGGTGTCCATTCCCCAGACCACCGCGCCGATGGGGTCATTGATCGGCATCACATTAATTTTATCCGTTCGCAGCAGGATGATATCGGCATCCTTGCCTGGCGTGAGCGAGCCGGTCTTATGCGCCAAGCCGTTCGCACGCGCGCCTTCAATGGTGGCATAGGCCAGTACATCCCGGGTGGTGATACGCGGAGGCGCATTGGTATCGCCAGCCAGTTGCTTTTCAAATGACAGGGCATGTTGCAACGATATAACCGAGCGCATTTGGGTGAACATGTCGCCTGGCACATTGGTCTCCACGTCAACGCTCAGGCTGGGTTTCAAGCCGCGGTCCAGGAATTTCTGGATGGGCGGCATCCCATGTCCCATCATCATTTCGACAGGCGCTGCGAGCGAGACCGTGCCGCCCGTATCCACGATCATTTGAATTTCAGTCTCGTTGAGGGTCGTGCAGTGTATATAGGTGGTATCGTCACGCAATAAACCCGCCTCGCCCATCTCCTGCACTTTGCCTTCCATCCCATAAGACCCCACGCCTACATGCGTGGTAATGCGCGCATCCACTTCACGCGCCAGTTTCCAATGATCGCGGGCGATCTCAAAATCAACGAACTCAGGTCCCGGCGCGGCCAACGCATAGGTGATCATTTGGTCCTTTGAGGAGAAATATTTCTTCGCGGCGCGCACGAACCAGCTGGGCTGGCGGTCGTTCCAATCCCCCCACCATGGAAAACCATACGCAAAGACGGCGCGCATGCCCGAGTCTTGCAGAGCCTTAACCACAGCATCTGTATGTTCTGGTGAACCTTGAATATGCGACCAGTCGAGCAGAGTCGTAATTCCCGCGTCGATTGCGCCCAACGCGCTGATGAGATTTCCAACATATGCATCCTGCGGACGATAAGAGGGGGCGAATTTTCCCAACACGAAGCGAATATAGCCGTCGCGTCCCTCCAGAGGCGTGTCAGCGCCCACATTGCGAAGCAAGCCCTCCCAAATATGCCGGTGCGTATCCACAAAGCCGGGCATGACAATCATGTTGGAAGCGTCAATGATCTCCGCCCCGTTGACAGGCAGACCAGGACCGACTGCCGCGATTTTTGTGCCTTCAATCAACACATCCGCGTTTCTGAAATTTCCCACTGACGGATCCATCGTAAGCACCGTGCCGCCTCTAAGTACAATTTGCTTATTGGCATCCGGTACGGCTGTAGCGTCGCTCACGTAAACATTGGGCAACTCGCGCAACTGGTTCAGGCGCGAGCCTTTGACCAATCGCTGGACTCGCTTGAAGTTAAGTTTGACCAACTCCTTAAGATCATTGATTTGATAAAAGGCTAATCCCAATAACAAAAGTACGCCAACGGAAATCAAGCCAACCACATTACTCAAGCCAAGCAGGGGCAGGATATTGATAATTAGCGTGAGGAACAAGGCTGAGACGATTGCGCCGATAAACGTGCCGCGGCCGCCCATCAGGCTGGAACCTCCTAAAACAGCCGCCGCCAGGCTGGACAACGCATAACTCGTTCCAGCGCGCGGGTCGCCGATGCCCACCTGGGCGGCAAGAAAGAATGAAGCGACAGCTGCCATAAGCCCTGAAGCCACAAACGCACCCACGCGAATGCGTGTGGTTGCCGCGCCGATGCGTCGCGCGGCTTGCGCGTCATGTCCCACCGCGCGGAGGGTGAGACCCGCCGGGGTTGCATACAACCATATGTCCCAGAGGATCGCAGCGATGAGCATGATGATAAAAGCAACCGGAACAAATCCAACACTGGTAGTTATTGAATCCAAAAAATCGAAACTGATCAACCCCGCGGCAATGGGGCGGAGCGAAAGAGCGATTCCATCCAAAATGCTCAACGTAGCCAATGTGGCGATGATGGCAGGCAGCTTTACCCAACGCACCAACGTGGCATTGAAGAGTCCGACTAAGATACCCATGCCGAGGATTGCCAACGCGCCGAGCAGAACAGCATTGGGTGGCGCATCGTCTGTGATGATGAAAGATGCAATGATCACGCCCATGGTCATGGTCGAGCCGACCGAGATGTCAAGATAGCCCGCCACCAACGTGTTCATTTGCGCCATCGTGACTAGCGCCAGAGGGATGGCAGCCAGCAATAAACTGTTCAGGTTGAATTCCGACAGGAAAGCGGGAGAGCTGGAAGCCGTGTAATTGCCAACGATCAGGATCAGAATAAGTTGAAGCGCAACAGACGTCCATGTCCTGACTCTGAATACATGCTTGATTTTCTGCCATAACATGCTGCCATTGCGAACGTCTCGCATGGCGTTCTTGATTTTGCGACGGGCCAGGTTGAGCACAGTTAATCTCCTCGGTCTTTATCCAGATTCGTCGCGGCGCGCGGACCCGCAACTCGCGGGCGCCTCGCTTTCAATCCAAACCCCACGCCGCCCACAATGGATTCGATGATCCTTTTTTCGCTTAAGTCGGCGCGCTGAATTTCGTCAATAATCTGCCCGCGCGACATGACCACCACGCGGTCGCACAAACCGGAGAGTTCAATCGGGTCGCTGGATTTGACGATCACACCCGCGCCTTCCATGGCTTTCGCGCGCAGCGCTTCATAAATATCGAGCCGGGTGCCGGCATCAACCCCTTGCGTCGGTTCGTATGCCAAAATGACATTGACGGTCTCGCGCAGGTGAGGGCGGGTCAGCGAAACCTTCTGTTGATTGCCGCCGGAAAGGAACTGCACCGGCTGTTCGAGAGAGGGCGTGCGCACTTTGAGGCGGTTGATCAAGTCGGTCACCGTCTGTTGTTCGCGTCTTCGATTCACCCAGCCCAGGTTGCTGAACATATCCAGCACTTGAAGCGTGGCATTGTTCCGCACACCGAGCACCGGGAACAATGCTTCATGTTTTCTGTCTCCTGCCAGCAGGAGAATACCTGCATTCACCGCATCCACAGGGGAGATTAAAGTCAATTCCTTGCCATCGCACATGACCAGTCCTGCTTTGGGAGGGATTTGACCCGAAAGGCATTTGAAAAATTCACCCTGACCATTCCCCTCCGCCCCAGCCAGACCGACGATCTCGCCTCTGCGGACCGTCAGGTTGAGCGGCCCAAATAACGGACCCTGAAACCCGGTGATCATCAACACACTTTCCGACTCGGAGGAATTTTCCAGGGCTTGAGGAAACGCCGCGTGGAATGGTCTCCCAATCATTAACGAGACGAGATCCGATTCCGACATGTCGGACGCGCTATACATACCCTGACTGCGCCCATCGCGCAACACAGTCACCCGGCTGGCGATGGTCAGCGCTTCCGGTAAGCGATGGCTGACGTAAACCACACCCACCCCACGTTCTGCGCGAGCGCGAATCATGCGATGTAATAATTCAACTTCATCGGGACCCAGAGCCGTGGTCGGCTCATCGAGCAGAAGCACTTTAGGGTCACCCATCAACGCTTTGACGACTTCAAATAACTGGCGTTGCGCCAGCGTAAGATACCCGGTGGGCGCGTCGGGAAACAGGTCCAATTCAAACTCAGCCAGAGTGTCCGTCGCCCATTTTTTCATCTGCCAATAAGGCGGGCGGCGATCGCGCGGCGCGGCCATGAACAAATTCTCTTTCACTGACAAAGCGAGAACCTGTGAGTTGTCTTGATATGCCATCCCCAAGCCGAGGCGGCGGGCCTCGGCTGGGGAATCTTTACGGAGTCGTCTTCCACCAATCAGCGCCACGCCCTGATCGGGTTCCACAAAACCGCTGGCAATTCCGAGAAGCGTGGACTTGCCTGAACCGTTCTCGCCCACTACAGCATGAATCTCGCCCGCGCGACATTCGAGACTGACATCGGACAGGGCTTGCACTGTGCCATATTGCTTGGAGAGCCCTTGAAGTTCAAGGACCAACGCTTGCTTGGCTTCAGGCTTGGATGGCGCGTTCATCGGAGTTGTTTGCCGGGCATGGACTTTACTTGCCCATCTCTTTGAATATCGGAATCGGGATCAGCGATGAAGTCGAGGCTTCCTGCGGCAAATCCGGGTTGCAGATGCTCGCATCCAGCTGGCGCATCACAGTGGGGAGGATAATCCCATCCGCCGGGAGTTTGAGGCCTTTGAGTTGCATCATGGCGGCTGTGAGGGCAATGCGCGACTGGTAGTTGCCGCCCGAGGCATAGAAGACCTTGAAGTTCGGGTTGTTTATTTTCTTCCATTCGCAGAACAAACTCATTTCATCGGTTCGCAGGGTCACCACGACATCGAGCGGGAGCCCGGCGGCTTCGTAGGCGCGCACGCCGCCCATGAACGAGTCGGCGGCTTCGTAACTATAGCCTCGGATGTCGGGGTCACTGCTGATGAAGCCAGAGACTGCCTCCAGCGTGCCTTCGCGCGTCCAACTCGTGTCGGCGCGGCCCACCAGGGTCAAATCCTTACTAAGCGCCGGTTCTTCGCAGGATTGCCAGTAGGCCGATAGCGCATTGCCCGGCGTGCCACCGAGGAAAGCAACCTTACCGGAGCCTACTTCTTTGTTCAGGGTTTCGGCAAAAAGCTGGCCCAACAAGCAAACATCCTCGGCGACAAATGTGGGGTAGTCCTTGCCGGGCTCGCCGATTCTGCCGTACGAGTGTGTAATGTAGATGATCCCGCGCTCAGTCGCTTCACGAACAGCGGGGAGCAGGGCATCACCCGCATCCGGGAAACCGACGATGATGTCCACATCCTGCGCCACGAGACTGCGGAAGTCCGATATGGATCTCTGCGTATCACCGAGGGCAGTGACGTAAATGATCTTGCCGATCTCAGGATACGTCAACGCCTGCAGGATGAACTCCATGTGGGTCATCTGCCGCCAGAAATTTTCGCCGAAACCGTCAGCCAAAGCGACTGTAATCGGTCCACCGGTGCCGGTATCGCAAATTTTTTCCTTCCAGCATTTGACCGCCAGGTCCTGCATCTCCTGGTCAACGGGCAATCCCGCGCGATAGACCGCGGCAAGCGCGATCTGCGGCACACCTTCGGTGGTGCCGATGGATTTCGTCAGCTCTGCGGGGTCGGCGTCATAGCGTTCGCTATACTGATCGGCGCCTTCGATGCCGGGACCCAGAGCCGCTGGCGCATCGGTCGCCGGTGCTTCCGTCGCCCCGCCGCCACATGCGGCAAGCGCCAGAATGATCATTATATCGATCACGAATAAACGTTTCATTTTCTTCTCCTTTAGGTTGGTTGGTAGACAAAATCGTATTGACGAAATCTTTAGGGTTTTGGCCGTGACTCCTGCCTGACGGTCATGAAGCCTTTGCACCTCCTTTCTCTGCTTCAGCATCCATCTCTTTGAATCTGGAAATACCCATTAGCGAATTCTCGATCAGCGTGACAATTCGGTCGCCAGAGATGACCATGCCGCCGATAATCGCTATGCCGAAGACCGCAAACTGCAATGCGGTTGGAAGACCCAACACCCGGAGCATCTGACTCAACAATACGAGGAAGAAAGCCGCCGCCCAGGTGGATATTGCATTGGCTAACCCACCAGTTAGTGAAGCCCCGCCAATGACTACCGCCGCTATCGGACCCAACAAATACGGCACGCCCAACACCAGGCTTGGGCTTCGCAGGAAGCCAGCCAGCAGGATACCGTTCAAACCGTATAACAGGCAGGCGGCCATGTAGGCAAGAATGACATACACATTGACTCGCAAACCCAGAATCCAGGCCGCGTGCGGGTTGGCGCCCACAGATTGAAACTTTCGACCTAATCCGGTATAACGAAACATCACAACCAAAACAAGCGACGCGGCAATTGCAGTCCACTCAAGGTTGCTTAAGCCGAATAAAGGTGCAGTGATCCATGCCGAAAAACTTGGCGGCACAGACGCTTCGTTAGGCACGTTTTCGGCATATGCCAGCGTCGCGCCATAGACAATTTGGCCCATCGCCAGCGTCACGATGAGCGGATTCAATTTCAATACCCCAACTAGAATACCTGACATCAGCCCAATCAGGAGGGAAACTCCCAGCGCCGATGCCAACGCCACGGGTAATCGCTCGTCAACGCCGCCTGCCACACCCACCGCCATAATTGCGGCAAGAGTCATCACGCCGGGGATGGATAAATCAATCCCGCCCGTCATCACCACAAGCATCTGACCGAGCGCCGCCAGCGCCAGGAAAGATGTCAGCGGCATGACCGCGGTGAAAGAGGTGCGTGTGAGCGTCTCCGGCGCAATCAAGAACGCCGTAATCACAAGCAATCCAATCGCGATCCACACCGACAGATAACGGGACGAAATGACAATGGACGTTAGCAGCGGAGACTGGGTTTGACTTTTCATCGAATGATCTATATTTCCGGCAACTTAAAGCCTGACTGCGCCACGACGTAATCGCGTGACTGATAAGCCATGTTGCGAATCTTATCCAGATCCACATTCAACAACTTTCCATCACGCTTGAGGGCTTTGCCCGCAACAAAGACGGAATCCACGTTGCTGGTATCCATGCCCCAGACCACCGCGCCGATAGGATCGTTGACGGGGAAGATGTTGGGCTTGTCGGTGCGTAACATGATGATGTCCGCTTCTTTGCCTGGAGTCAGCGAGCCAGTCTTATCTGCCAAGCCGTTGGCGCGCGCTCCCTCGATGGTGGCAAATTCCAACAGGTCGCGGGTTGTGAGAGGCGCTGGCACATTTGCCTTCCCTGCCAGTTTCTTTTCGAAAAGCAAAGCATGTTGCAGGGAAATGACCGACCGCATCTGGGTGAACATGTCGTTCGGCACGTTGGTCTCCACATCCACGCTCAGGCTGGGGCGCAGGCCGCGATCCAGGAAGCGCTGGATGGGAACCATGCCATGCCCCATCATCATTTCCACGGGCGAGGCCAGGGACACGGTCGAGCCGGTGTCAACGATCATTTGGATTTCATCGTCGCTGAGGGTGGTGCAGTGGATAAAGGTGGTGTCCGAGCCATAGATTCCGGCCTTGCCCACCTCCCTCACTTTGCCGTGCTTGCCGAACGTGCCCACGCCGACGTGCACGGTGATGCGAGCGTCCACCTCACGCGCCAGCTTCCAGTCGGCGATGTTGCCATCCAACGAGTTAAATTCCGGCCCGAAGGCCGCCAACCCGAACGTGAGTAATTGGTCTTTGGAGGAGAAATACTTCTTGGCCGTTTGCCTGAACCACTCCGGATGCTCCGGTTTGGGCGCTTCGTACCACACTGGCCCGTAGGCGAAGACCGCCCGCAAGCCGGACTCTTGCAACGCTTGAATGGCAGCATCGGTGTATTCCGGATTGGCCTGAATGTGCGACCAGTCGAGGATAGTCGTCACCCCGGCGTCAATCAGCCCCAGCGTGCTGACCCGGTTGCCGATGTAGACATCTTGGGGTCGGTAGGCAGGAGCAAGGGTGTTCAGGACAAAGGCCAGATAGCTCTTCTCGCCTTCCAGTGGGATGTCGGTGCCAATGTTGCGCAGAATCCCCTCCCAAAGATGCCGGTGCGAGTCCACAAAGCCCGGCATGACGATGGTGTTTGTGGCGTCAATCACCTCAGCGTCTGCCGCACTGAGGTTCGGCCCGACAGCGGCGATCTTCGCGCCTTCGATCAGCACGTCGGCTTGCATAAAGTTGCCAACCTTCTTATCAACACTGAGAACGATTCCGTTCTTCAACAAAGTTCTGTCTGCCATTTTAGTCTCCTTTGGTTTTGGAATAAATGATGCCACACCGTCCCGAAGGTTTTGTCAGCGCAAGTACATCTCTCAAGGAAATGTCGCCACAGGGACGGCTTCTTCAATTTTTGATACGTGGTGTATTTGAGCCTCAATTATTTCATCATGCGCCCGCCGTCTACGCGCAGGTTGACGCCCGTTACGCCGCGGTTTTCAAAAAGAAAAACAGTCGCATGAATTACATCTTCAATGCTGACGAGCCTGCCGAGGGCGGCGCGAGACTTCAAGTTTTCGAGCACAGCATCCGATTGTTTCATCCACGCAGGTGTATCGCCAACCTGACCTGGATGAATCGCGTTGACGCGAATGGGCGCGAGCTCCAACGCTAATGAGTTGATCAATGTAGACACACCGCCGTTGACGGTTGTGATTGTGGTTGAACCAGGATAAGGCTGATTGCGCGCCAGCCCGCCGAATATGACAATGGAGGCCTCCTCGCGCATTTTGGGCGCGAGCGCATGCACGCACTCGGTATAACCGACCAATTTCAACGTGACCAACTTAATCGCTTCGTCAATGTTGTACTCGCGGACTCTGTTGTTATCACGATGAAGAGCCACCAGCGCAAGATGAAGCACATCGTCCACCTCGGCAAGCGCGGCGGCGATTTGATGCGGCGTTGAAAGGTCAACACTGATGCCCACGCAGTCCCCGCCGATTTCCTTTGCGGTGGCTTGCGCGCGTCCCAAATCGCGGCTGGTGACAACGACGCGGTGTCCCTTGTCCGCGTAGTGTTGAGCCAAATGTTTGCCAAGTTCACATGTGCCCCCCACAACGACAACTGTGCCGAGTTTATCCATGATGGCGATCTCCTTTATGTAACTTCTCTTCGAGATACTTCCAATCGCGGCGGAAGCGATACGAGTGGCGGCGCGGCGGCTGGGGCGCCTGCGTTTCGAGCCAGCGGACAATGCCATCCGTGGCGTTGCGGAACTCGTGAATGCAACCGACACCCGCCCAGGCGCAATCACCGGGCTTGAGGTGATATTTCACGCCATCGAACCAGCCGTATACTTCGCCTTCGAGAATGAGATAGGTTTCCTCCAATGGATGATCGTGCGCGCCTGCCACGCCTGCGGGTTCGTATTGCACCATGAACATCGTGGCGAGTTGCGCGCCGAGGTCGCTATCAACCATCATCTTGACGGTGATGCCGCTGTACACGAGCAAGGCAGTTCGCATACTGGCAGAGACGGCGAGCATATCCTGCGTTTGTTTTCCTGCATTCATGTTGTCAGGCGAGATGTGACCAAATGAACGTGTGCGCGGATCGCGGGCATCCACGGCAATCGGTTCAACCTTCGGGAGGGCGGCTACTGGATAAATATCCCCATCTCCATCCAAACGGGGTTGAGGGGCGAGCATCTCTGCCCAGCGCACGCGAGTCTTGCCATCGTTGCGAAAAGAATGCGCCGATGAAACATGGATCACGCCGTAATCGCCCGGTTCGAGCGCGTAGGTCCCGTCGCCGGTTTCGCAAATGAGTTGCCCTTCGAGGATGTAAATGCTTTCTTCAAAGGTATGAATGTGTGCGCCGATGGTTCCGCCGGGGTCAAGTTCGCAAACGCTGAACTCCTGATGGACAGAGCCGTTCTCGCCATTGACAATGCACCAACGGCGATAGCCGTTACTCAACGATTCAAACGCCTTCGGCGCTATGAACTCTTCCTGCGCGGCGGTGCGAACGATATGTCTTGACGGCATGTGGTTCTCCTCAATTCAATTTGTCACTCTGAGTGGCGCCTCGCGCCACTCAGAATGACATGGTGTGTTACTGATACTGCGCCCAATCTCTTTCAAATCTAAATACCTCTTTTGAAGGCGGTAATGGCGCCTGGGTTTCGATCCAACGCACAGGCACATCACCAACATTCTCAAAACTGTGGATGCAGCCCACGCCCGTCCAAATCACGTCGCCCGCGCCGAGGTCGTACACTTTGCCATCGGCTGTCGCCTTCACGCGCCCGCCGACGATGAGATACGACTCCTCAAAGGTGTGGTCGTGAGGATCGATTTTCGCGCCGGGCTGGTATTGAATGAGAAACAGTGATTGATGAATCGCGCCGAAGGAACGATCCACGAACATTTTGATGGCCACGCCGGTAGTGGGATTGAAACCCTCCATTTGAGACGGGCCGCCGGGCCGGAGCAGTTGCGCTTCGTCAAAGTAGCCCGCCATCGGGTTGGCCGGGTCCGCCGGGGGAGGCGGCGCCTGGGTGGCAATGTCCCCACTGACGAAGAACGTGTCGCCTCCCGCTCGCGCATCGCCGGGGCGCGGTTGGGGCGCTTGCATCTCCAGCCAGCGTGCGGGCATCTTGCCCGCGTTGCGCCAGGCATGTTTAACACCAGTGCTGATCAACCCAAAATGACCGGGGCCAAAAGTGTGAGCCTGCTCGCCGATCTGCCCGATGACCTCGCCTTCCAGGATATAGAAACTCTCTTCAAAAGAGTGTAGGTGAGGCTGGATGAGGCCGCCAGAGTCCAACCGGCAAACGCCCACGCCCATGTGCACCGACCCGACCATGTGATCCACATACGTCGCCCGGGTGAAGCCGGCGCTTTGTTTAGCGTAGAGCGCCGGCGTTTGAAACATGCTTTCGTCGAGTTTGGATGCGTGGTGCATAAGCGCCTTCTTTAGTCCAGCAACTTCATCGGCTCTTCAACAAGCTCGGCCAGCGTTTGCAAAAACTGCGCCCCGCGCGCGCCGTCCACCAGGCGGTGGTCGCACGACAGACTCAACGTCAACATCGGTTGCACTGCTGGTTGGCCGTTCAGCGGCACGACCCGGTCGGCGATGCGGCTGACGGCGAGGATGGCGGCCTGCGGCGGGTTGACGATGGCGTTGAAGGCATCCACGCCGTACATGCCCAGGTTGCTGATGGTGAACGTGCCGTCGCTTAAATCGGCGAGCGTGAGCTTGCCCGCTTGGGCGCGCGCCACCAGCTCTTTGCGTCGGGCGGCGAGTTGCTCCAACTTCAATTGCTCCGCGTGCGGGATGACGGGCACGACCAGCCCATCCTCGATTGCCACCGCCAAGCCAATGTTGATGTCGGCATTGAGGCGGATGGAGTCTTTTTGCCAACTCGCGTTCAAGCGCGGATGTTGGCGCAAGGCAACGGCCACCAGCCGAACCAACAAATCGGTGAAGGTGATTTTTTCGGCGCTCCATTTTTGCGCGGACTCGCGCCAGGTGATTAATCGGGCCGCGTTCACTTCGCGCATCAAATAGAAGTGCGGGATGGTGGCCCACGCTTGCGCGAGCCGCTCGGCCATCACGCGCCAGGTGCGGCTGAGGGGCAGGATCTCAGTAGAGACGCCTCGGTGGGGCGTCTCCGCCTCATTCGAGGAGACGCCCCGTTGGAACGTCTCCTCTTGCGGCACCGAGACGTTCCGCCGGAACGTCTCTACATCGTGCGCCAACACCGCGCCCTCCGGCCCGCTACCGGTGAGGGTGTGCAAGTCAAGGCCGCGCTCTTGCGCCAGCCGCCGCGCTTTGGGCGAGGCCAGTTTCAAACCTGTCAGGTTTTTAAGACTTGGCAGGTTTTGTGCCGCAAGATACGCCAGCACGTCTTCCTTCTGCACCTTGCCGCCCTGCGGTTTGATGCGCGCAAGTTCGAGGCCGCGTTCGGCGGCCATGCGCGCGGCGATGGGGGTGGCGGTGACGGGGGCGGGGGCAACCTCCGCGCGGGCAACGGTCGTCGTCGGCACAACGGCCCCCACAACGGGAACGGCTTCTCCCGGAGCCAGGATTGACGCGATGCGTTGTCCCACCGGAATCACGTCTCCCGGCTGGGCGGTGACTTGCGACAGAATCCCGCTGGCAGGCGCTTCAATCTCCACCGTCGCTTTGTCGGTTTCGATTTCCATCAGCGGCTCGCCTTTCGTCACGGTTTGGCCGGGCGCTTTGAGCCACTGAAGCAGTATGCCCGTTTCCTGTGCCATGCCCAACGCGGGCATAATCACGTCTTTTGCCACAGGCAATCTCCGGACTTGCTCATCGTGCGCGAGCCTTCTTCGCTTTTTTGGCAGCGCGGTGATCGCCGCGCCCGTTCGCGCGAGTCACGGGTTCATCGGGCAGTCCGGCCCCGCCGTAATCCACACCGGTGTAGTCAAGGTTCTTGTGCGATTGCGTCTCACGAGTGTTGGAGAGCGGGCCGGTGGCGGTGTGATATTTGATCCCGACCACCATCAGCTCTTCCGCCGGGAAGCGGGTGATGACTTCACAGCCATCTTTGGTCACCACCAACTCTTCTTCAATCCGCGCCGCCGACCAGCCATCGCTGGCGGGCCAATAGGTTTCGAGCGCGAAGACCATCCCCTCCCGAATCTCTTCCGGGCTATCAAATGAAACAAGACGGCTAAATACCGGCTTCTCCCAAATGGCGAGGCCGACGCCGTGACCGTATTGCAGGGCAAAGGCCATCTCTTCGTTCGGCAGGCCGAACTCTTGCGCCTTCGGCCACAACTTCACCACATCGGCGGTGGTCACGCCGGGTTTGATGACGTTGACGGCGACATCGAGGTAATAGCGGCAGCGTTTGTAAGCATCCACCTGCGCCTGTGAGGCGCTGCCCACAGCCAGCGTGCGATAGTAGCAAGTACGATAGCCCATGTAACTATGAAGGATGTCGTAAAAGGCCAGGTCGCCGGGGCGCAGGGTGCGGTCACTAAAAATATGCGGGTGCGGGTTACACCGCTCGCCGGAAATTGCGTTCACGCCCTCGACGTGCTCCGACCCCATGCTGTACAGCACGTTGTTGACCAGCCCCACACACTCGTTCTCGCGCACCCCGGGCCGCATGAAGCGATACAGTTCTTCGTAAGCCGCATCCACCATCATGCACGCCGTCGTCAACAACGTGATCTCATCTTGAGTCTTGATCACACGGGCTTCCTGCATTAATTGTTGGCCGTCTACAACTTTGAGCCCCTCATTCTGTAATGCGAACAGCACTGGCGGCTCGACCACGTCTACGCCGAGCGGCTCTTTGTGCAGGCCACGCTCCTCCAGTTCAACCCGAATTTTGCGGGCCACATCCTCCGCGCGGTGAGCGCCAGGTGGCATGGCCCCGCGCAGGGTGGAGATGCCAGCGCGGGAGTGACCCTCCTTAAACCATGGGCAGTACAGTTGATGATGTTTGGCCGCCACTCCAAAATCCCAATTGATTGGCTCATCGTTCTGCGGCAGAAGGCAGAAACGGCCCAACTTATCAATGGCCCAGGTGCCGATGGTGGTATTGGTGATGTAGCGGATGTTGTTCATGTCGAAGCACAACAGGGCCCCAATCTCCGACTCTTTGAGCAATTGACGAATACGCGCCGAGCGGTCACGGCGCAATCGGTCAAAGTTGACGCGCTCTTCCCAGTCCACTGCCATCGTGCCGAATGTTTTGAGTGGCATAGTTACCTCCATTTAGTCTGGTAGTCGGACAGTCTTGTGGTCAGGTAGTCCGACCATTCGACTATTTGACTACTCGACTACTTAACCACAAGACTAATCAATTCTTCCCACACAACATCTTTGCCATTTCAAAAACGCCTTTGGATCACTTTTTCTCATGCGACAATTTACCGCGCGTGGCAATAATGACGACCAATGCAATAATTGAATAGGTAATTGCTGGAATCCAGCCGCCATACACAAACGAATTCATGCCATCCGATAAATTCGTTGGCAACACCCTACTGCCAACAGAAATTGCGGCGTTGCTGGAAGAGTGCAAAAGGATCATCAATAAAATGCTCCCTCGCGTGTTGTTGTAAACCCAGGTGGCTATAATTGAAAATGCCATGCCCGAAAGGATGAGCGGAAAGATTCCCACAGTCATCCAACCGCCAAGATATCCTGGGATGTGCCATAATGCCCATAGAACGCCAAGCATAAGCGTGCCGACGATTGGTCCGAATTGTCCCTGCAAGCGGGGCAGGGCAAAACCGCGCCAACCAGGCTCCTCCCAAAGTGGACCGAGGATCACGCCAACCAGCAATGTGATCAAATAGGTGGGGAGAATCAAACCGATGTTCTTGAAAAATTCGGTCCATACGGATGTGCCGAGAATTAAGGCTGCAAGAGTGTTTAGTGAGATGAGAATACCGAATAGCACGAAAAGCCACCAAACGAATCCTGCACGCCATTGGAGATAACGTTTGAAAAAGCCGCCCACGCCTTTTCTTCCATCCAATATAGCGGTGACGATTATGGCCGAGAGTGTTGGCCCAGCTAACGCGCCCAGAATTTGGAATGGCTCGATAGGAAGTGCGTGATTGAGAATGAGAGGCGAAACGGCAATCCACGAAAACAGGAAAGCCATGACAAAAAAAGCAACAAGTGGAAATCTTGAAATAGCGCTCTTCATTTTATACTCCTCTTTACAGAGGGTATTCATTACACTCGAACTTCTGGGGCGGCTAACTACGTGTGTACCTGTGTACTTGCCTACATTCTTCCACACAGCATCTTCGCCATTTCAAATACCTGCTTGGCATTCGGGATGGTTAAATCTTCAAGCGCGGGCGAAAACGGGATGGGGACGTTCATGGCGCCGATGCGCTTGACCGGGGCATCGAGATAATAAAACGCGCCGTCGGCGATGACCGAGGCCAGTTCGGCGGTGACGCCGTACTGCTCGTAGCCTTCATCAATGATGATGGCCCGGCTGGTCTTTTTGGCGGACTCAATCAACGTGGGTTTATCGAGCGGCGTCATCGTGCGCGGATCCACCACTTCGGCGCTGAGGCCAATCTCAGCCAACAGGGAGGCCACCTCTAAAGCGACGTATACCATGCTGCTGGTAGCAACCAATGTGATGTCCGTCCCCTCGCGCTTAATGTCGGCCACACCGAGGGGGATGGTGTACTCCTCGACCGGCACCGGCCCTTTGACGGTCTTGTACATCATCTTGTCTTCGAGGACGACGACCGGGCTGTCATCGCGGATGGCGGACTTCATCAAACCTTTGGCGTCATAAGGTGTTGAGGGCACAACCACCTTCAGGCCGGGAATGTGGCTATACCAGGCGTGAAGCGATTGCGAGTGCTGGGCGGCGGAGCGGCGGCCCGCGCCCATCGTCGTCCGCAACACCATCGGCACTTTGAGTTTGCCGCCGGACATGTAATGAATCTTCGCGGCTTGATTCATCATCTGGTCCATGATGAGGCCGCTGAAGTCGCCAAACATGATGTCCACAACAGGCCGCAGGCCGGTCATGGCCGCGCCGACGGCCAGCCCGGTGAAGCCCGGCTCGGAGATGGGGGTATCCAACACGCGCTCTGGCCCGAACTCCTCGACGAGTCCATTGAGGACTTTGAACGTGGTGCCGGCCTCGGCAATATCCTCGCCGAGCATGAACACGCGCGGGTCACGGCGCAGTTCCTCGGCCAGCGCTTCTTTAATCGCATCGCCGAAGGTCAGTTCGCGGCCATTGGCCTTAGGCGAAGACATGCTGGTTCACCTCGTCGGGCGCGGGGAAGGGGGCGTTGAGGGCGTAGGCCGCGGCGGCGGACACTTCGGCGGTCACGTCTTTCTCGATTTGCTCGATGAGGCCGGTATCCGCTAATTGGTGTTCAATCATCCACGCCGACAATAGTTTCAGCGGATCGCGTTGTGTCTTCCATTCTTGTTCTTCATCTTTGGAGCGATAGTAAGCGCGGTTGATGTCGCCGACGTGGTGGCCGTGATAGCGATAGGTATGGCAGAGCAGGAAGGCCGGCCCCGCGCCGCGCCGCGCGCGCTCCACCAGGCGTTGCGCCGCCTCAAACACCTCGCGCACGTTCTGGCCGTCCACCTCCACCGCCAGCAGGCCAAACGCCTCGGCCCGCGCCTTCATGCTCCCGGCGGTGGTCTCGGAGTGATGGGTGTATTCGTTGTACAGATTATTTTCGCAAACATAGAGCACGGGCAGTTTCCACAGTTGAGCCATGTTCATGGATTCGTACAACACGCCCTGCCCCAAGGCGCCCTCGCCGAAGAAACAAACTGCTACGCGCCCGTTGCCTAGGCGCTTGCTGGAGAAGGCCGCGCCGGTCGCAATCGCCGCGCTCCCACCCACAATCGCGTTTGCGCCGAGGTTGCCGGTGTCCTGGTCGGCGATGTGCATCGAGCCGCCCTTGCCCCGGCAATAGCCCGGTGCTTTGCCGAGCAATTCGCAAAACATCTTGTCCACCGACGCGCCTTTGGCGAGGCAGTGGCCGTGGCCGCGATGGGTGCTGGTGATGTAATCGTCGCGGCGCAGGGTCTCGCACACGCCGACCGCGATCCCTTCCTCGCCGATGTACAGATGAGCGAGGCCCGGCATCTTTGCGCCGGTGTATAGTTCGTTAACTTGCTCCTCAAACGCGCGGATGCGGGCCATCTGCTCGTAGATGTGGAGCCAGTGTTCGCGGTCAATCGTCATGCTTCTACCCCGGCGACACGCGCCAGCACTTTGAACAGCGCGGCAAAATCTTCTTCGCCGTAGCCCATCGTGCGCGCCGTCGTCAGCATCTCGTTTGCCAACGCTACTGAATGGAGTGGCACGCCCAACTCGCGGCCCAGTTCCAACGCCAACAGCAAATCCTTTTGCATCATCGCTACGTTGAACCACACTTCTTCCGGCATCTTGATAATGAAGGGCGCGCGATATTTCATGGCGGGCGAGGCGGCCACGCTGTTGAGCAGAGCATCGAGGGCGGCCTGGCGAGAGAGGCCACTGCGTTCGGCCAACAGCAGGCCCTCAAACAGGGAGAGCAGTTGTGTTGCCAGATTCAAGTTAATGGCAATCTTCATCGAGACGCCTTGCCCGTTGGCCCCAACATGAACGATTTTTTGGCCGAGTGTTTCGAGGATCGGTCGAACTTTCTCAAGCGTCTCAGCTTGCCCGCCGACGAAGAAGATCAACGTTCCACTTTCCACCGCTGGAATGCTGCCGGAGACGGGCGCCTCTAACATCTGCGCGCCAGTAGCGGTCACCTTCGTCGCCAACTCACGAATCAGACGCGGGCTGACAGTGCTCATGTCCACGTAAATCTTTCCGGCGGACAGGCCGGCCAACACGCCGTCTGGCCCGTCGGTAATTAACGACAAAGCCGCCGTATCACTCACCATGCTGAAAGTGATGTCGGCGGCTTCGGCAACCTGACGTGGGGTATCGCACCACTGCATCCCGGCTTCAATCAGACTTTGGGCTTTGGCGCGCGTGCGGTTATAGCCTGACACGCGATGTCCGGCATTGAGCAACCGCTTGACGATGCGGCTACCCATGATTCCCAAGCCGATAAAGCCGAGATTTGCCATCGTTTTATGTTTGCTCTGAGACTAATTCATGTGTGTTGAACAATATACACTATTCAGGCTATAAATGTCAATATATATTGAACAAAACGGGCTTGAATTTATTCATATTGAACACTTTATATTGCACTTTTGAACATCTTGGATATAATGAGGTATACGCTGAACAATCACCAAACAAGGTACCAATGAGCGACTCCCCCCCAAAAACCGCCCTTGCCATCGGAGAAAAGTTGCGCGTAGCCCGTCAGGGCCAAAAAATCAGCTTGCGTGAACTGGCTGACAAGGCCGAAGTCAGCGCCAGCATGTTGAGCCAGATTGAAAATGGCAAGGCGTTCCCCTCGGTTCGTTCCATCTATAGCATTGCCGCCGCTCTGACTCTGCCGGTGGATTATTTCTTCCCTGAGAAAAACGACGGCGACTCGCCCACCGAGCCAGGCGTGGTGAACGTGGGCGACATGACGGCCAGCGACCTGCGCGAAGCGAGAGTCAATGGGCAGGTGGACGCGACCAACGTCGTTTTCGGTAGCCAGCCGCATCCAGCGACTGGCCCGGTGGTGCCAGCCAATCGCCGCCCGACAATTGAACTCAACGGCGGCGTCACCTGGGCCAGGCTCACGGCGCAGGCGGAACAGGGGGTCGAGTATTTAGAAACAACGTACGCGCCCGGCGCGACCTCCGGGGCCAACATGTCTCATCACGAAGGCCGCGAGTTTGGGTTGATATTGGAGGGAGAGTTAGTCGTAGAGTTGGGGTTTGAAAGCCATCTACTCAAGTGCGGCGATAGCATTATCTTTGACTCGACGACCCCGCACCGATTGACGAACAAAAGCGATAAACCCATGCGAGCCTTGTGGGTGGTGTTTGAACGCCGATAACGACATTGCCATCCATTCAGCGGCTGCCGCCTTCAAACATAAGTCACGGCTGATAAATCCGCGTCTCCGGTTTGAATGCCGCCCACGAAAACCAGAAGTGATTGACAGCCACCACTGGCGTCAACTGTTTCCCCGCCAGCGACCCAGCCACTGCCCGGCCGGACACATCCCATTCACTGCCCGTTTCGTTATCCACAATTTTTGAGCCGTCGAAAGTGAAGGTCAGCGTCTCGCCGTCGAGTTTGCGGGCATAGGCAACCGCCGCGCCCACGTCGCGGCCCCCGGCCAACGACCCGGCATCCAGCGCCGAGGCCGTGCCAGCCGCCCACAGCACCACCACCTCCGTCCCGCCTACCGCGTCGTTGACGACGTTCACTTGTTGCAAAACATCATAGGGATAGGCGGCGGCCTCATCATTAAGGTCAATCGTCAGCACGCGGGCGATGGGCGGCAAGATATCGGGAGTCGTGGGACCGTCGTAGAGAAATGGCGCATTGTTGATGTCGTCGTAACCCGAATAGGGGTTGACGCCGTAACGGCGGCTGAACCCGGTATCGTTCGACAGCACTTTGCCATCGGGATATGCCGCTTTGAAATCCGACCAGGCAATAATGGAGGCCGGTTGAAAAACAAGTTGCGCGCCAAGCAGTTCGCCGACAATGGCTTCGCCCGTTGCCTGTTGCCACCAGGTCTCCGTCTGCTGGTCGTACATGATCAGGTTGCTGTAGCGCAATCGGCCTGTCGTGCCAAAGTCCATGACCTGGCCATTGACAGTGCGCTCGAAGGCAATGGCGGTGTTGCACAGCGGGCAGAACGTCACCGCCAGTGGCGCGCCGCCCACAACGTCGTTGACGATCTCGTGCCACATCAGAATCTGAATCGGATAAGCTTTAGCCTCGTCACCCACTTGCACCAGGATGACGGGCTCCACCGGCTTGAGCCAGCCGTCGGCGATGCTCACACTCACGAACGCGGGATCGGCAATAGCGGGGATGCCGCGATCCACGCCGATGCCGCCTTTGGGCGGGCCGCCCGACAAAATTTCATCATAGGGCACCGAATGTTTGCTGAAGTCGGTTTTGAATTCAGCGGCGACCCCGAAAGGAGGCGGTTCATCAGGCGACAAGGTCGGGGCCGCCGCCGGGGTGGAGGCCGACTCAACAGTGGCGGCGTCCCCCACGGGGGTCGCCGCTTCAAACGGTGTCGGTTCGCTTCCGCCAGCCGCACACGCCGACAGGAGGGTGAGGGCAAAGAGCCAGCGCAGGGGCGATGTGTTCATGGCGACATTATAAGACTCATTTCCAGCGTGATAAAATCAGTCGCACTTACCCGACATATGTGTTCGTTGACCGCATATCGCGTATGCCGTCTTCAGCAAGATGAGGGCGACACGCAATACAAAATACGGAATAGGTTATGAATCGACTTGTCTTTCGCCAACTGACTCTGATCACGCTGATCCTTAGCCTTGCAGGGTGCGATATCCTGAGCGGGATCATGGGCGCTTCCGGGCTGGCGCCGACTCCGTTTCCAACCAGCACCCCCTACCCCACCAGCACGCCGCAACCGGCGGCCACCGTCACTTTTAAAGTGAACGCCCCACTCAACACCCCGGCCGGCAGTACGGTTAATTTGATTCTGCTCGACACTGTCGGGGGGACGGCCAATAAAACTTTCATCCTCAACAACACCCCTGGCACCAACGTCTGGTCAACCGGCATGACTGTGCCAACCGGCTCGCTTCTGCGCTACCGCTATCAACGCTTCGGCAGTGGGCAGGTCGGCAACGAGACTCGGGCCGACGGCGGGGCCATCACCTATCGCACCGCCCTGATCACGACGGGTGCGGTGGTTGAAGAAACGGTCGCCGGGTGGAGCGATACGGCGCTGATCACCGAACGGGGCCGCATCGTCGGCATTGTGCGCGATGCATCGTCGAACCAGGGCCTGCCGGGGATGATCGTTTCGGCCGGCGGGCAACAAACGGTGACGGGATTCGACGGCGAGTATGTGATCTGGAATCTGGCCGCCAACGCCGTGGCGCCCGTCACCGTATTTGCGCCAGATGGTTCGTTCCGAACGCAAATGAATACCACCGTGCCACCAGCGAACAGCACGGCCTTTTTGGATTTTTCCCTCAACGCGGCCAAGACCGTCAACATGGCCTTCGTCGTCGCCCTGCCGGGAGGCGCTCCGGCCAATGCCATCCCAAAGATCGCGGCCAATGTTCTGCAAGGCGGCGAAACCTTTGTGCTCGGGCCGAGCGGCAGTTCGATTGCGCCACAGCGGCAGGCGTCGCTGGCAAAACTAGACGATGGCCGCTGGGCGACGTCGTTGATTCTGTTTGAGGGCACCGATCTTCGCTACCGTTACACACTGGGGAGTGGGAGAGTGAACGGTGAAATCGGCGATGACGGCGTCCCCCTGGTGCGGCAATTCATTCTGCCCGGCGACGATCAGATCATCATACAGGATCAGGTGATCAGTTGGAACAAGCCCGACACCTCGTCGGTGACGTTTACGCTCAAAGCCCCGGCCTCCACCCCCAACACCGACGAGGTGACGATACAGTTCAAAATCAACGGCGTGTGGCTGGAGCCGGCGCCAATGTGGAGGGGCAACGACGTGACGAGTTGGAGTTACACGCTCTTCAACCCGTTGGATTTCGGCGGGCAGGCGCAGTATCGCTTCTGCCGCAACTATCAATGTAACATCGCCGACGACAGCGCCACGCATGCCCCCGACCCGGCAGGTTTCTATTTCACCCCCACGCTCTTCCCCGAGGTGTTGCAAAACAACGTGTCGTCGTGGCAGTGGTGGAGTGATTTGCAAATTGCGCCGGCCACCGTGTCGTCCATCGCGCCGCGCACGGGCTTTCAGGCCGGGGTCGAACTCGCACCGTGGCGGCCCGCCGACTCGATTTATGTGGCCCCGACGCTGGACACGCTCCGGAGCGACAATGCCAACTGGGTTCGCATCCCGGTGGTGTGGGACGCGCCCTCGGCCAACCCGCCGTTGATCACCTTCGACCTGAGTCGTAGTTTGATGCATTCGGATTTGCTGGCGGCGATCCGCGATGCGCGAGTGCGTGGTTTTCAGGTGGCGCTCGTGCCGCAAGTCAGTCCCGCACTCGGCGGGCCCTTTCAGGGCGACCTCAACAGATATTTTGAGGCAGCCACGAAGGACACCGGCTGGTGGGAGGGTTGGTATCGCGAGTATGCGCGCTTCCTGGCCTACGTTGCCGATGTGGCAACGTTCACCGGCGCAAACATGATGGTGGTGGGCGACACCTCACTGGCCCGCGCCCTACCCGGCGGGGTCGGCGCGCCGGGCGATGCGGCGGAGCGCTGGCGCAGCCTCATCACCGCCATCCGCCGCGATCACTTCAACGGGATGCTAGCCTTCGGGCTGGACTTCAGTGGACAGTCGCCGGGGTTCCCGGTTCCGCCGCCACCCTTCCTCGACGCGGTGGAAGTGATTGACATTCGCTATTCGGCGGCGCTGTCGCCGGTGGCCTCGGCCTCGCTGGCCGACCTCAAAGCCGTGGCCGCGTCCCAGTTGGATGTGCAGATTGCGCCGTTGGCGACTCAATTTGGCAACAAATTGATCGTCATCACCGCCGTCTATCCCTCGACCGACGGCGGGGCCGCCAACTGCATCGGAATCGTCGCCGGCAGTTGCCAGCCAATCCGCAACGCCGCGCCCGATCAGTCCGACAACGCGATCTATCCCATAGACCTCAACGAGCAAGCGCTGGCCTATGAGGCCTTACTGCTGGCGATTGCCGAGCGTCCCTGGGTGAGCGGGTTCTATGCCTACGGCTACAACGTGCCGGTGGCCTTGCGCGACAAGTATTATTCGCCGCGCGGCAAACCGGCGGAGATGTTGATCGCCTCGTGGTTTGCGAGGATGAAGTAACCCAGCCCCTTGCGGGCGGCGGACGGGTACAAGGCTCTAGACTACAACGGGATGCAACTATGAGTAGCCTAGCCCCTTGTGGGCGGCGGGCTGGGACGGGCACAAGGCCCTAGACTACAATAGGAATGTGCTATGCCGTGGACAAAGCCCTACAGGCCATCTGCCAATCAAAGGCTTGATCCAGCGTTTGTACGCCGAAGCTAATCGCATTGTGTTTTTCACGATTCGATCCTACAAAGATTCCGCACCGTTCAACAACCCGCAACTCAACGCAACGATACTAGATTGTCTGAAAGAGGAACAAACTCGCAATCGTTGCCAAATTTTCACGTATTGTTTGATGCCAGATCATTTACACTACTTGATCTCACCCATTGAGGATAGCATCTCAACTCTAACTTTCACTGATCAGTTCAAGGGAAAGACAACCAACTTGAGTTGGAAATTCGGATGGCATGGAAAACTTTGGCAACCGCGATCATATGACCATATCGTTCGTGCGGAAGAGAGCCTTGTAGCAATAGCTCAATACATCCTGGATAATCCCGAACGAAAACAACTGGTCAGTCAGGCTGGAGATTGGTTGTGGTCTGGGCAGTTCAACCCTCTGCCTGTAGCCTAGCCCCTTGTGGGCGCAGGTTGGGGCAGGCACAAGACCCTAGACTACAATGGGACGCAACCATGAGTAGCCTAGCCCCTAGTGGGCGTCGGGCTGGAGCGGGCACAAGGCCCTAGACTACAATACGGCTGATGTGAGTTCAATTGGTTGACAAAATGAGGAGTGCCCTTCAAGATAGAAGTAGCCCACTTCAATTCTCGGAGGACACTCCCATGCCCAGTATAACCTTTCCTGACCTGTTGACCACCATTTATGTCCTGGTGGATGATTGGTATCAGGCCTGTGGCGTCCGGTGCTTAAAAGGCAAACCGGGGCCCAAGCCGGAATTCAGTGATAGCGAAGTGCTGACCTTATTGCTGGCCCTGGACTATCTGCCCTTTCCGGGCGAGACCCAGTTTCTGGGTTACCTGCGAGCCAACTATCGGGCGCTCTTTCCCAAGTTAGTTGACCAGAGCCAATGCAATCGTCGGGCGCGGGCGTTGCGATTGTTACTGGAACAATTGCGCCGCTACTGGGCGTTCAGAATGGGTGTGACCGGCGAGACCCAGTTTCTTTTGGACACCAAGCCAGTGCCGGTCGTCGGCTATAAACGCCGTAAACACCATAGTCAGTTTGCCGGGAGTGCGGCCTATGGGCGGTGTGTCAGCAAGAATCTGGGCTACTTTGGCTATAAGTTGGTCACGATTACCACCCTGAGCGGTCTGCCGGTGGTGTATGACTTGGTGCCAGCCAACACCGAAGAGCGGGAGGCAGCCGAGACCGTCGTCGCTTCTTTGGCTGGTTGCGACCTCTTCGCCGACAAAGGTTTTCTGGGCGGCGATTGGCAAGCCGACATCCGCGCCCAAACGGGCAACCGGGTCTGGACGGCTAAGAAAGTCAATCAGGCCCCACAAAATCCGCCCGCCTTTGACCGCCTGTTGAACAGCGTCCGGGAGCGCATTGAAGGCACCTTCAACGAAGTCCAGAACACCGGTCGGAACTTGGAGCGCCTGCTCACTAAAACTATTGTCGGATTGTCTACCCGTGTCATTGCCAAAATGACCAGCCATGTCTTGAAGTATCTGTCGCGCCGGGACTTCGGAATTGATGTCCAAACCTTTGAAGTGGCTGCCACGTAGCCGTT
>Ga0247727_10005521_pt1 | contig 25593 bp, 33 predicted proteins | sample WisWelCaveWW1625_FD_202498 | JGI IMG/M metagenome (GOLD analysis project Ga0247727, IMG submission 202498) | Biofilm microbial communities from Wishing Well Cave, Virginia, United States - WW16-25 | ecosystem: Environmental > Aquatic > Deep subsurface > Groundwater > Cave microbial mat | place...
CACCGTTTCAGCCTCCGCCAGAACCGGCTGGCCGGGCTCGCGCTGCCAGGCCGCCAAGGACCGGCCGGTGCTCTCCAGGACTTCCAGCGCGCGCACAATGCGCTGGGGATCGGTCGGCATCAGCCGCGCAGCCATCTCAGGATCGCGTCGGGCAAGGAGCGCGTGCAGCTCGGTCGCCGGCCGCCTGACCGCCTCGGCCCGCCAGAAGGCGCGCACCTCGGGGTCGGGGACCGGCACCGGCGACAGCCCCTCCAGCAGGGCCTTGAAATAGAGGCCGGTGCCGCCGACGATGATGGGCACGCGGCCCGCTGCACGCGCCGCGGCAATGGCCGCGGCGGCATCCGCCGCATAACGCCCCGCCGAATAGGCCTCCGCCCCGTTGACGAAGCCGTAGAGTGCGTGCGGGGCGCGTGCCTCGTCCTCGGGTGTCGGGCGGGCGGTGAGGATGCGCAGCTCGCGATAGACCTGCATGCTGTCGGCGTTGATAACCGTCCCGGAGAGCCGCTCGGCCAGCGCCAGCGCCAACCCCGACTTGCCGCTGGCTGTCGGCCCGGCGATCAGGATGGGGCGGGGTGGCTTCATAGTTCCAAGGCCAGCTGTTAAGCGTGGCCGCTCCGGTTCTACAGCCTGTCCGCGAACGCCTCCAGGGCGGCCGCGGTTTCGGTCAAGTCGACGCGCCGCAGGCTGGCAAGGTATTCGTCCGGGTTCATGGCCGGATTGCGCAGCCGGGCTCGATCGGCGGCAAAGCCGGCGACTGCGGAGTCAGGGTTCGCCAAGAGGAGGCCGCAGATGAAGCCGTCCGGTTCTTGGGCCACAACCTTGTACGGGGCCAAAGCGTCAGCCGGAAAATCCTTCACGTTGGCCGTCACGATGACGCTCGCTCCACCGTGGATCGCCGCCGCGAGTACATGACGGTCGTCAGCATCGGGCAAAGTCAGGGACGGAATCAAATATTCATAGCCTGATACAATGGCGTGCTCGACGTGCGCCTCCATAAGAGCGCGTACCCTGGCAATGACAGACGCCGAGAGGTCCGGCCGGTTGCGAGCAAGCGCGGCCATCCACTCCTCGTTCACGGCGTCTGACCACAGCGCGCGGAACGCCTCCGCATCGGCGAGATACATCAGGACGCTGCGAAGGGTCGCCGGGTAGAGAACGCTGGCATCGAGAAAGGCCGCGACGCTCACCGCAGCCCCAGCTCCTGATCGAGGGCGGACAATTCCGCGAGAGCCTTGAGGCGCTTGGCGTGCTCCTCTGCCTTGTAGATGACGACATCCTTCAACGGCAGGCGCCGCTGGTTGCCGACCATGCGCGCGGGCAGCACGCCCTTGTCGATCAGGCCCACCACGTAGGGGCGCGAGACGTTCAAAAAGTCCGCCGCCTGCTGCGTGGTGATCTCGGCCTCGACCGGCACCAGCGTCACCGCGTTGCCCGAGCCCATCTCCTTCAGCATCTCGATGACGAGCCGCACCGCCGCCGGCGGCAGATCGAGCGTCTTGGCCTTGCCTCCCGCTCCGGGGACCTGCACGCGCAGGCCCTTGCGGGCGGCGTCATGCGCCGTGAGCGCCTCGCTCACCTCGCGGGCCAGCCGCGCCTCATTCTCGCTCGGTATCGCCAGTTCGCTGCGCATGCGTGCCATCGCCGTTACTCCTCACGACAATCTAGGGCACACTCACAATATTCGCAATACTCGAAACAGACGAAACGCACAACGGAGAGCGGGTCCAGCGCGAATTGTAGGGCGCAATATGGCGTTAGCCGCACTGCGGCGATCTGCATCCTCGTTGCACCCGATCTGGTCTTTGCGGACCGAGTGCATCTGCCCGCGACACACCAGGCGCCCGGGGTGCGGTCAGGGAACGCGGGTGACCGCCGGCGGCACCCATCGCCCATCGGTCGCCTCCGGGCGCGGCAGATAGAGCCGCAGGTTCATGCTGAAGGGCCCTTCGGCTGCCGGCAGCCAATTGGCCTCCCTCTCCTTGCCCGGCGACTCGCGCTGGATGTAGAGGGTGAGCGACCCGTCGGCATTGTACACGAGCGGGTCGCGATCGCCGATGGCGTAACGGTTGATCGGGTTGTCGACAAACAGCTGATCGGCCCCGTACATGGTCAGCGACCAGAACGCCTTGGCCGGCGGCAGCTCGCCCTTCTCGAAGCGCAGCACGTACTTGTTGGCTCCGTCGAGGGACCGACCTTCATGGTCGACCATAGTTGACGGATAGATCGCCTCCTCGGGCGGCAGCGCGGCGAGCCCGAAGTAGGCGATGAAGGCGCGATTCAGATAGTCGTTGCCGTAGACGCCGATGGAGGCAGTGGTCACCGACCAGCCGTTGCGTGGCGAGCCGAGCCTCGCACGCGCCCCGACGATGCGCTGCAGGGCTGCCGGCGCGGCGCGGTCAAGGCCCTTCCTGATCTGCGGCTCCGCCGCCTTCAGGTCAAAGCTTCGGCCGGGCACAATGCCCAGCCGTTCCATCCGCAGGAGCACGGCGTAATCCGACGCATGCGGTGGGTTGGTCTTCATCAACTCCGCGAACAGTGCGAAGAAGACGCCCGGTTCCATGGCGGCGACCTGCCGCACCGGCGGAGTTTTCAAAACCAGGGTCGCCTCGCCGGGTGCGACCTTAGCCGGCCCGGCAGCCACGGCGCCATCGCCGAGCGGGGCCGCCGTGAAGCCGGCCTGCAGCTTGCGGACGTTGGGAAAATCGGCGGCACCGTTGGTCTGAATGCGGCCAATGATCCAGCCGACGGGGGTTGGACTGCGCACCACGCGCACGCCGGCCGGGAGCTCTGCTCCCTTCCAGGTGGGGCCGACCAGAACGAAGCTCGTGGCGCCTGTGCCGGTGGTGCGCGAGCCGAATGATGCGAACACATCGGTCCACATGTCCATCAGGGGAAGCACGTAGTAGCGGCCGCCGGTGTCGGGCAGGGAGAGCAAGAGCGGCCTCTCGCTCACGTCGTACCACAGCGTGGAGTAGAGCGTGTCGGCGTTCGGCCGCACCACGTGCTTGAACTTCGCGTCGGGAAAGGCCTGCGCGTGCTTGAATTGGCTCATTGTCGCCTTCCCCGTCGCCAGGTCGGCACTCTTGGTCGAAACCCGGCGCGTGATCTCCATCAGCACGATCGGGTAGGCGTAGGTGTAGGCCTCCACGCCGATCTCGAAGGCCTCCTCCTCGCTGACCGCGGCGTGGGCGGCCGGTGGCGATAGCATCGCGAACGGCACGGCTGCCGCCAGCACGATCGCCGCACCTCGAAAAGAAGGCCCTGCCATGATTGCGCTCCACCACTGCATGGCGCATTGAAGCATCATTGACGGTCTGCCGTCGACAAGCGATCCGCCGTGTGTTGGCCAACGAATCTGGTCCATTCAACATCAACGTTGGTAGAGCAGACGCTTGATCAGCGGTGCGAGCTGTTGCCGGTCGAGGCTGTGGCGTCACCAGCTCCGGCGGACCAATGCTGCGCGGCACTCAAGTGAGCAAGGCCTGAGGTCGCAAAGGCAAGGTTCCGGGTCGCGGGATAACGGTTCTTACGCGGCCATGCCGGCCTGCGGGTGGAACCGCTTCAAGGCAAGGAAGCCCAGCCAGAGGAAGAGCGCCAGCACCGCGAGCTGCGCGGCGACGAACGGCGGCTCGGACTGCGTCGGCGCCAGCGGCTGCAGGAATGCGAGCTTCTGGAACGCCTGCGCGACGCCGACGAAGACGTTGAGATAAAGGGCGAGCATGGCCGCGGCGACATAGATGGGGCGCCAGGTCCCCGAAAGCCCGTAGACGTAGAGCGCGAGAATCGCAGCCGCGAGCACGGCGAGCGCGATGCCGCCGACCACATGGGCCGGCGTGACGCCCGCGAAGGGGAACATGAAGCCCGTCACGCTGGTCAGCACATTGCTGGCAAGAAAAACGGCGGTCCAGCCCTCGAGGCGCTGCGATCGCAACAGGCCGAGGAGGACGAAGGCGCCGGAGATGATGCCGAGCAGGCTGATGATGACGTGCAGCTGCGTGAACGCCGAGATCGACAGTCCGAGCGTCATGTGCTGGCAAATTCTGTTGAGGTTAAAGATTCCTGTGGTGCTGCCGCTCGGGATTGAACCGAGGACCTCTCCCTTACCAAGGGAGTGCGGGAGTTGTCTAGAGATTTGATTTCTTTAGTATTTTTCTGATGCTCATGCCCTCGCGTGTCACTAACGTGTCAGCTATGCGCTCGTTCCTCGCTTTGGGTCGCTCATGCTTCACATACTCACTTCAGTCTTTCAGACGGAACCGAGGGACTCTTGCCAGCCTCCAACTCGCGCAGCCAGCCGCGCCAGGCTGTCGTATGATACGGCCACTTCGCCGTCTCGATGCACCAGCGCGCCGGCACTGGCCCGAGCAGGAACTCCTCGTTCTGCTCTACCGTCAGACAGCGAGGCACCGTGGACTTGGCTCGTGCAACGAGCTCGGCCACCACGGCAGGCGAATATTGGCCTGCATCCTTGTCCGCCTTCGCCTTGGGCCTATCGCTATCGAGGATTCGCTTGATCAGCTCAGCCCCGTCTGCCACTGCAGCGGTCGGTGGCTTGCGTTTTCGCTCCGTCGACCACACGCGGGCGTGCCCATCAGCAGCAATCGTGACAGCCAACTGGCCATCGGCGCTCAACATCACGCTCTTGATGCTCGCCTGCGGCGCCTTGAGCGTGACCAACAACTCGCCATTCTCGACACTCCATATGCGCGCTGTCTTGTCGATCGACCCGGTGATGACCGTGCGCCCATCGGCACTGAAAGCGCTGAACTGCACGCCCCCGGTGTGCCCCTTGAGGGTCTGCATCGGCACCGACAGGTACGAGCTCAGGCTCTTGAGATAGTCGGCCCCTTGACCTGCCTTGAAGGCAACCAGATTGGCGAGGTTGCCAGCCTGCCAAATCTTGACATCGCGCTCCACCCAGCTTGTCGTCACCAGAAGAGCGCCGTCAGGGCTGAAACCGCCGATCCGCACCGGCATGTCATGCGCCTTGAACTGCGCCAGGTCCTGCCCTGTTCGTGCATCGCGAAGCTTGACATTGACACCATCCGGGACTGCCACCAGCTTCCCATCCGGGCTCCTCGCGGCTCCCTTCGTCGTGAAGACTGAGGCAGGTTGCCCCACGAGGCGGCCTGACCGCGCTTCCCAGACGCGCAGCTTGGAATCCTCCGATATTGTCAGAATTCTGGTCCCACCCTCCGCAAGAGCAACGTCGACTATCGCTCCGCCTTCAACCTCGATAACGGTCGAGCTACCACCGGCCTCCAGGCCCCACACATAAAGCCTGCTCTCATGATCACTGCCGACCACACGCCTCCCATCGGGACTGAAGGCAAGCCACTTGATCTGCTTGTGGCCATCGGCAATCCCTATCGTCTGCAGCACCTCGAATTTCGTTGTGTCCCACACCCGTATCTCCCGGTACGCCGCTGTAACGAGCTTGCGACCGTCGCCGCTGATGCCCGCCGCCGTGATCCAATTCCGATCGCGCTTGAGGACGGCCTTCTCGCGCAGATCTTCGAGACCGCTTTGCAATGCGGCAACCGCCTCCGTCACAATCGGCCGCTCGCGCCTCTCCGCTGAATCTGGAAGGGCTGCAAGCGCCAGCAGCACCCCGCTCGCTGCGTCATCGGCAGCGATGTGCTGCGCGGCAAAGTCCGCCAGCCGCCTTGACTGGGCTACAAGCGCGCGATCACGCTCCTCTACGGCGATCTGCTGTTCTCTTTCGGCCCGCTCGCGCTGCACATTCGCAAGCCATGCGAGCCCGCCCGCTACAACTACTACCGCCAGTGTGCCGCCAATGGCCCACGAGCGTCGGCGGACCCGCCCCTGCTGGCTCGCGACGATGAAGCTCCGATGCAATTCCGTCGGGGATGGCGCGCTCCTTGGCTGTGCGCGCAACCACCGCTCCGCTTCGCTCAGCTCTCGTCCCCGCAGGAGCTTGCCTGTTACGCGGCCCTGCCCTTTCCATCTGCCAGCAAGTTCTCCCAGGCGCGTATGCTCGCGTATCCAGCCGATATCGGCTTCGATCGCTGCGGAAAGAACACCTACGCCGTTGGCTCGCTTACTCGCATCGGTAAGATCAATCCAGTTGAGCCGAGCCAACTGGGAAGGGACCTCTGCCGCTTGCACCGATCGGCAGACCACCGGTAGTATGCGCTTTTCCAGCCTTTCGGTTTCTGCGATTTCCCAAAGGCAGACGCGCGAGGCGATCGAATCAGGGCTCACCGCAAAAACAACTACATCCGCTCCCAGGATCAATTGACCAAGCCGCTCTTCCCAGGGCTCCCCCGGTGCAATGTCTTTCGTATCGAGAAACGCTGTGAACCCTCGCGCATTGAGGGCCCCAACGAGCTCATCTGCGAATTCCCGGTCCCTGCGCGAGTATGAGACGAATATCTTGGCCTTGGTAGCAACCACATCGGCGTTGCCATCGCCGTCTTGCACCTCCATTTGGTGGCCTCCTCGGGAATGCTCGCGACCATGCGACCCCATAGTCGCAACCTGCCATCACTACCCCTTCAGCAACTTTCCCGCTCCCGACCGAGCGTCTTCTTGAGCAACGTCCTCATCCAGCCGATCGATCAAACGCCGGCGATGCTCGGGCACGTCCATCGTGTAGCCCAACACCGAGCGCTCATCGATCCAGCCACCTTGATCCATCGCGGCCCTTATGTCGCCTCTCAGCTTCGTCGCCAATAGATGCCGGAACCAATGCTGGGTGATGCGGCCAATCAAACGATGCCGATCGCGCAACTGAGCAACGACTTCGCTGGCAGCGTGCCGATCGCCTCGCGCAATCAGCTCCCTCGCCTCCTGAGCGGCTTGTCTTCGCAACGCTCTCCGAGCTCGACGTTTCATCGCGTTGAAGGCAGTCTTGTTCTGGACGCCCGCAGTCCGCTCCGAGTAAGGCTCACGCCGATGCGTCAGAAATAACGGCGCTTCGCGATCGTGCAACATGCCCCGCCAGGCGAGGTATTCCTTCAGCGCAGCAACGGCACGAGAATGCAAGTGCGCCGTCACCGTCTCACCGTTCTTGGTGTCGTAGAAGGTGATCTGCTCGCGGCCCTCGCCCAATATCAAATCGCAGAGACGGCAGCCATGCAGAATTGAAGAAACCCGCGCACCCGTCGACCATTCAATCCACAGCTGCGCCTTCAGGTGTGGAGATGCATGATCCAGAACAAAGGCAATGAGCTCGGTCGAGAGGTCTTGTACCCGTCTTCTCTTGCGTCGTCTTGGATTGCGCGCCTCGTTGTCCCGCTCCAATCGTGGAGCATCACACCATTGCCTCGGCTTCTTGGCGCACCAGTGGAGGAAAGCCACGAGCGTGTTCAGCAACCGCTCGCGAGTCTCTGGCTTGCAGCCCGCCATGCGGCCATCGACCCACGCGCTCCACTCTGCATCGCGCACGTCTCGAACGTGCCGCAGCCCGAACTTGCGAACGATCTCCTTCACATAGAGAACGCTCGTTGCGCCAAATGGCCGCTTCACGCGGGTTGCAAGGTATTTTTCCGCGGCCACCGAGAGATAGACTTGCGCCGGTGAAACAGCGCTGCCTTGCCGGATCTCTCGCTCGATGCGATAGCGCTCCTCCTCCGCAGCTTCCCAGAAGTCAGCGGTGGCTGGAAAGCGAGTACTCGCTCTGACGCGCACAACGCGTCCGTGAGCGTGCACCGTTCCAACGATGTGCCAGTGGCCGTCGCGCTCTTTGATCTCGAGGCCTCGTGACCGGCCTTTGCGCTTGCGGCCTTGAGCGCTTCTTTGAGCGCTGCGAACTCGTCCTCGCTCCATACGATGCGCCTGCCGATGTGGCGGTGGAACTGGAACCTGCGTTCGGCTGCACGTTTGCGGTTGTCCTCACAAAGAAGTTGCTGCAGCCAGCGCCGCCTATGATGCAGTCGCCATGCGGCTTCATCAAGGCCTATGTCTCGACTTCCTGAGCTGATCTCCATACGCACGCACTCAATGTCGCACCCAGTGTTACCCCGTGAGCGCAGCCGCAACCGTTCGGCGCAGATACTGCTCGTCCTTGCCATTTTCCCGATACGAGCTACCGGGACGATGCGCGATTGCCGTGCTCAACACATCGATGTCCCGCACCCCAAGAACGATCAAGCGGCGCACGATGCTGTAGTCGTAGCCCGAACCCGAGATGTCGCTGTTCTCCGGCTTGTTCCTGCCTTCCCACAGATCCCTGAGCTTCTCATCGCGCTTGATCAGACTTTCCACCACCACAGGCACCCGGTCATAGATGCTCACCAGTGACGCTCCATACAAAGGGTTGCCGCCAACACCAATCGGTTTTGAACGCTCTGAAACCTGCAGCCCGAGCAGATGCACGGCAAGCACCTCATCCTCCACACGCTCCCGGCCATAGAGCTTCGAGTTGATCCCCACTGAGGGTTTCGCCGTCCCATACACACGAACCATGCGCCGCAGGTCGTGCGTGCGATCCAGCGTCACCTTCAATGCCGCCAGCTCCTTGTGAAAATCGTCGCGGAAGCGATCGGTGAAGCTTGCGATGCGCTCTGCTATGTCGGCATGCGCTCGTGCCGAGATCGCTGGATACGCAAAGAGAAAATGAAAGCCCCTGCCGGTTTCCGCATACGTTGGAGGCTTCAGCCCCTCTCCCTGAAAATGCAAGCGCGCTTCCTTGAAAAACTCCTGGTAGGCAGCAGTTGCCTGCGGTGATGCTGGCTGTTTGCCGTCGAAGTCAAAGAGCATGTTCTGGCTTACCTCAATCTCAGCTTCATACGCGCCTCTTGGAAATCCACGCTCGTTGCGAAACACCTGCGACCTTGGATTGAGGCTCATGCAGATCATGCGCTTGCCATTGCCATAGTGCTCATCAATGAAGCGCAGCAGCGCCTGCTCGCCCGTCACATACGCAGTCCGGGGAAAGGTCTGATGCTCCTTGTTCCATGCAACATGCTCAGCACCTGGACGATATCCCGGATGCAGCGCAACCACTTCCGTCAACCCGCCTTCAAGTCCCAAGCAGCGATAGGACTTGCACACCTCCTCCAATGAAATTGTCGGCACCACGGCCAACATAAGAAGCTCCAGCATTAAGAGCGTTGTACTGCACGCTGCACGACCCGCTTGAGCAGCTCTCTCACGAATGGAAAGTCCGAGAGCAGAATGAGCTTTACCCGGTCATGGAGCTCCGGAGCCAACACGGGCCAGAGCCGTTCCTCGATCGCTTTGAGGACGCGCATGTTCCGACCAGCAACGATGACCTCATCAAAGCCCGCAGCCAAGTCGCGCTGCACATTCGCAACTTCGTTCTTGGGCGTGATCCCGACCTCTATCGCAATCTTCCTGCCATGCTTGACCAAGCCAACGTCTGCAAAGACGCCATTGACATGCATCTCGATCTCTGCCTGCGTGCCACTGCTTTGGTAGAACGCGGCAATTTCCTTCTGCCAAAACCAGTGCTCGGCCGACACATTCTGCGGACGGCTACGCTTTGGCTTCATCCCCAACGCTCGAAATCCTTCTTCGGTCAGTTCCTGCAACTTCATGATGCCGCCGGTTACCTTGCCCAGGTTGACTGAGAACTCCTCGATGAGGCCCTTCTCAAGCAGCGAGCGCTTCACCTCGTTGTTTTGCCAAGTGGAAAGCGCCAGATGGTCTCGACGCGCCGTCACGCTGAGCCGTGGCTCCGCAACAATCGATTCCAGATACTCAACCTCGAGCGCTGATAACTTTCCATTCCCCCGCACGTCGCGCTTTGGCGCAATCTCATCTGCTTTGGGCTCCGGGGCCTTCCGAACGATGCGCTGCACCACTGAGCGCATCAGCTCCAGCACACGCGGCGCCATGTGCGTCGCAATCTCGGCGTCGCTCACATCTTTTCTTAGCCTATTCATCTTTCTTCCGCCCTCGGACGAGAACAGTAATGATGCCCACGATCGCAATCAGGTACGCTAGCCTCACGGCCAGGTCGAAGATCGCTGGATTGCTGCCTCTGTTCGTGAACGGTGGAATATCGGCGAGCCTCTGCACGAACTGCTGAATAGCCGGCTGCAGCTGGAAGAAATGCCCGAGCACGATGATGAGGATCATGAGGGCGATGATGCCGTACATGTTCATGACACTCCTCCTACCCAAGCCGTACTCGGGGGATTCTGATAAGGAAAGGATCGATTTGCGGAACACGGATAATTGCCTGCCCGGTACCGAGCTTTGCAATATGCGCTTCCTGCTCTCTGGAAAGCGCAAAGGTTTTCCGCACGCGTTCCATGTCTGCGCCCGAGCCAAGGCGCATGCACATTTTCAAGCGGGAATTGACCATCACCGATGCATCAAGGTCAGCAGTCTGATCCGCGATGATGATCCCTATTCCTGCCTCGCGTGATTGAGCCAGCACAGATGCGAGCGGCACGAACCCAAGATTCTGGTTGTAGCCTGGCGGAGCAGCCCACTTCGCTTCATCGATGATGACCAGATTCCGAAGCGTGTTGCCGCGCTGTCTGTTGCCGATGCGATAGAGAAACAGCGTGAACAGAACCCAATTGAGCAGACAGCGGCTGTGACGCTCGCTCAGACCCTTCACCTCCAAGACCAGGCTGCGCTCGGCCAGCTCAGAGATCGCAAAGCCCTTCGAGCACCCATAGAGCTCCGGAGCCGCAATCAAGTAGCCACCAAACCTGTTGAGCAGCGAATCCTGATAGCCAGCTTCTCTGCTGTAGGGTCTGAACTTGTACGATTTGATCCTGTCGCGAATGTCCAAGAGCGTCGGAAAGTCCTGGCTTCCAGAGAGAATGCCGCGCTCCTCGTACAGCTGATAGCACGCCTTCGTCAGCATGTTCTCGGAGCCATCGAGCAGGTTGTTGCTCTTGACAAAGATCGTCACGAAAGCAGTCAGATGGTGCTCGGGCTTAACGCCAGGCGGCACTTCCAACGGATTGAATCTGAAGTCCTTGGCATCAAACACGTGCAAGTCAGGGAACAGACGAAGCATGTGCCTATAGTCCTGCTTTGACTGATCAACCACCCACACCGGGCAATACCGCATGGTCTGCAACGCGATCGAATACAGCGCATTCGTCTTTCCGGTCCCGCTTGCTCCGCCAACGTAGGCATGCTGGTTGAGCCAGTTGAACGGATAGAGCAACGGCACATCGCTCTCGAAGACAACGCCAAGCAACGCAAGCTGCTCGCCATCCAAGCCCGCGCAAAGCTCCTCAAATTCCGGCGTATAGAACGGCACACCGCAGAATTGCTCTCTGATAGCGAGCGGATGCAGGATTTGCGTCAGTTTGCTCGCCAGCTTCGTGTCTCCCCCAACAGCGACTGCCATAAGCGCCTTTTGGAAACGAGGATCGCGATCAAGCTTCGCGAGCCCAGCCAATTCAAGGAGCCGCTTTGTCTGCACCTCCACAATTTTGGGCAGGGTGTTCATTCGTGCATATCCTTCGAGAGCAGCGCGTGCAGCGACGTCATTCCCAGCCTTGCTGCAATCTGACCGCGCAAAATCCAGCGACAACGCTTGCAAAAAACAACGACATCCCAAACGCGCGCGCAGTCCTGGCACAGCAAGCTCAAGCACCTACGACATCTCAAGTTCCCGCAGCGATGGCACAGCGAGGTCCCGCACTTGCTGCACGACGCAATAAGTTCTCCCGGAGATTGCAACCCAACCAGATGTCGGCAGCCAGCGAGATAGACACTGGCCTCCTCAATCGTCTTGGCACCCTCCTCTTCATCGAGCAGAGTCACTTCCTCGCTATCAAAGAGAGACGCTGCCCCGTCAATGTCTTTCATCACGAAGCGCTTCAGCCTCGTGTGCAGCGGCTTCTCTCGGGGAATGCGCGTGAACATCTACCGAACTGGCCCCATTGAGCCCGGCCCTCCCGGGATCGTGCTCATCGGATCGCAGATACCCGTGTGCCAGGGCCGATCGAACACAACAGGCTGAGGTGGCATGGGCTGGAACGGTGGAACGCCCGTTGGCACAGCTTGGTGCTCTTTTGCAGCATTCACGTTCTGCAGATCGGATGCTGTCTGCGGTTGCATCCCGTCACGCAGCAAATCAAAGCCGCTGCTGAGCTGCCAGCTATGGAACTGCTGCAGCGCGTTGCTCCAATCAGCTATCGGATCGACCACCAGGTTCCCGTGCGGAAGCTGCCGAGCGAGCGGATCGGGCGCTGCGCTACCCATCAAATGATGGCGCGCCAGATACGCCGGATCATCCAGTTTTCGCTGGCGCTTCCACCAATCCTTCCAGGAAGCCGTGATGTGCATCTCTTTTCTCCTCAGCGCTCTTTCACCGTGATGATTGCTTGATTGCGAACAGCATCACCGAGCTGCTCAAGAAATTTGCCAAGAAGTTTCCTCACGTCTTGGTCGCCGTAGATGAACGTGTCCGCTATGCCAGTGAGCTGCTGCTCGCGGTACGACCCCAGGAAGTAGGTGTGCGTCGGTGCATTCTTTCGCTGCAGCACCTGCTGCTTGGTCATGCCGCCATCGCCAACGCCATCGGTTATGAGCACCACCGCCTTCAGCGAGTCGGTGATTGCCGCCAAATCACGGTAACCAGCCACGAGCGCGCCATAGAGGTTCGTGCCGCCCCCGGCCTTGATGCTGCCCAGTTCCTTCGCCGCCTGAGCGCACGGCATAAAATTGCGGGTGTGCTGCATGAGATCGTGGCTGAAGCTCAGAACACGGCAGTAAGCGTTTGCCGGCAAGCTCATCATGAAGGAAGAAGCGGCCTGCTTCACTGCTCCAATGACGGAGCTCATGCTTCCTGAACGGTCGAGCAACAGCACAAAGTAGGCGCGTTGATCCTTCAGCTCGGAAAAGCGCTTGAACTCAAACCCGATGTGCGAGCCATTGAAATTGAAGACACCGATCTGCTCAGGTTGTAGCGTAATAAAACTTCCCTTCTCGTCGCGAGCCGAGAGAAACAGCTCCTTGCTCTCTTTTCGCACCAAGCTCAGCTCAGCAGTTCCCGGCACGGTTGTGGCAATGATCAGCCCGCGCTGCTTGTCAACTGCAAAGCTCTTGACCAGCTCTCCACTCTTTGTCTTGAGGCCAAGGCGCTTGATTTCCTCAAGCAGCTTCTCGCCTTCCAGTTGGTTCAGATCCATGCGCACCGAGAAACCAAAGCCATCCTTGAACTGCTTGCGGTTATGAACACCAACATCGATCTCGCCTTTGGTTCGAGGCACGCTGATGGTGATCTCAGCCCTTCCGTCGCCCACAATGAACGCGAGCACTGCGCAGAAGACGAGCGCCATCACCCCAATGGTCACCAGGTCGTTGCGGTTCATGGCGCTAACCCCTTCTGCAAAAGCGCTCTCGTTGACTCCTCGTCATGAATTGACGCGTTCTTCAAGCCGATCCTTTTCAACATCTCGTGCCAGGGGCGAAGTTGCAGGTGATGGACGAAATAGAACCGAATCCGCGTCTTTTCGTTGGAGAGAAAAGACAAATCGAGTTGCTCGGGTGCAGGCTGGGGCAACGTTATGCTGACTTTGTCGCAAGGACTGCCCGTATGAATCAGGCTTGAAAACACGTACAGATCAACCCGCACGGGCTGCTCAAGCTCGATGATTAGCCTCACGTGATCGAGGGCACCGAGAATGTCCGCGCACCCATTCTTGACCACCCCAATCCGGCTGAGCAGAGCTCCACCATTTCGAAAGAGCTCCATTGGTGTCCCCGACCAAAGCACACGCGGATTGTTCACGCTGACAATTCTCACCGCTGCCTGTCTCAATTCGCTCTTCTTCCGAAGCTCCGTCACCTGAAAGAGCAATTGCTTCTTCAAACCCTCAGCGAGATCAACGCCTTGCAACGCCGCTGAATTGTCCAGCACAACTATGATCAGGTACTTGTTCTGCTCGGCTCGTGTCGCATGTACCATCACCGCGACCATCGCCACCAAAGCCAACGCCAACCGCAGCATTGCTAGTCCCTCCTCTGTTTCCGCGCACGGTAAATTGAGGCTGTCGCAAAGGCGCATGTCGCGGTAACAATCACGAGCAGCAAGCTGAAGAACACCGCTATGGCAGGCTCATGCCCGCTCTGCACTGCAAACGCGTTGTTGCTAGCAAGTCCAATTCTATGCAGGACGAGCAAGATTTCTCCGGTCACAACCGCGACGTAAGACAAGAATAGAAACCATCGCATGATTACATGCGCCGCTGATCGCCGAGGCTCCTCATCCATCAGAGCCAGCCACACGGCAATTGGCACGCCTGTAAACACCAGCGCTGTAACTGCTGAGAGTAAATCACGGGCGGTCAACTGCGGCACACTCTCAAATAGCCAGCCAAGCACAACGAGGTCGCGGAATGATTTCGTGATCTCGACACCTACTGTTTCCAGCGTTTCAGTGATTAGCGAATGATGAATCAGCCAAACAACCGCCTCACCGACAAACACCATCGGAAGCTGCCACCACGCTGGCGACCCGCCTGTCTTCGTTGCCGGCCTCTGCGTTGCCGGCTGCGGTAGCGCCTGCGCTCGCAACAATTCCAGTTGCGGCTCACGCGCTTCCTGTACTGGCGCCCGCCGCGATAGCTGCCCGTTGGGCCGCAGCCTGCTGCGCGGCTTGATTTCCCACGTCGTCATGTGCTTGCTCCCTCAGCAATCCGATCACTCGCGCCACGCGCGTCGGAGCCTTCACTTCGCTGGATTCCGCAGAGCCTGCAGGACGGATTGCGCTCCACCATCTCGCAGCGCTCTGGCATCGACCCATCAAGACGCAGCGTTCGATAGTTCCAGCAGCGGTCCCGGCCGCTCAGCAAAGTGTCCACCGCGTAGACAGCCAGGCCCGCGGCAATCATTACGATGTCGTTGATGCCCGGTAGGTTGCAGGGGTACTCGCCGCTAGGCTCAGCAATGTTCCGGCGAACACACCCCAGGCAGGCTCTGCCCGGCTCCTGAATCGCGCAATAGAGCGAGGTCGCATCGCGCGCCAACGCAACACAGATAACGGGCTTCTTCCGCTTGAGTGCTTCAACGCATGCGTCGTGTCTTGTCCGATCGTTGTCGACCAGCGCAAGCCACACATCAGTGCCATCAAGTAACGATGGCTTTGCTTCCAGCAGCTCCTGAAAGCGCATCGCGCAGGCATCCATCCGCAGCGCAAATAGTCCATCGTGGGTAAGTCTCTTGCCCAAGGCAAAAGCCTTGTTCCTGCCGATGTCACCTTTTGAGAAGAGCTGCCTCGTCAGGTTCTTAAGCTCCACCCGATCATCATCGAGCACTGTCATGTGCCCGATACCCTTGCGGGAAAGCATGTGTGCTGCTGTGCTGCCGAGGCCGCCGGCGCCAATAAGGACAAGATGCGCACCCTGGCTACGCTCCACATCAAAGCCATGAACCTTGGCTTGGCTCGAATTGAGCTCCGCAAGCTCCCACGACGGCAGCGGACGCGAGTAGTACTTGCGCCTCCTGAAGCACCACGTCACGAGCGGCGGCCAACTCGTTACTGCTGCTGCCAACCACGTCATCACACGCCCTCCATCTCAAGACGAAAGAGCTTCCGCCAAGGCGTGCTTGAGAGCAGCGCGATACCGTGCCCCGTGATCGAGATCTCGAAGGGGATTGCTATCGAGAAGAAGGAGTAGTGGTGATCGGTCGTAACAATCAGGCCAATCGATCTGCCACCAAGAGCTTCGATGCGTTTTTGCGCCGCAATGTCCACTGGCGAGGGTTGCGCCAGCTCCGCTCCCTTGCCGATGTGGCTGTGGGCAACAACATGCGGCTCATGACCGTGCTTCTCAGTAAGCAGCGTTATTTTGCGATTCCAATCCTCGGGATCGGCTAGCACATAGGTCCTGCTCTGCTCCTTGAGCTTGACCTCGCAGAAATTGCTGAGAACGCGCGTCCCATCGCCAAGAACGGGCCCGGTCAGAATGATGAGCCGCTCAAGCCCTTCGCTTTCGTCATGAAGCCTTCCATGTCCGTCAACGAGCGTGAGCTTTGACATCGCAAGGCGCACAGTCTTTGTACGTGTTTTGTTCCCATCTCCAAAACGTAGCAGCTCCAACAAGATGGAATCCGTTCGCTGAAGACTAAACGTGCACCCAGCAAGTTGAGCGCTCTCCTTCTCGATGACTTCCGCAGAGTGCTCACCGGGATTCTTCGCAGCATCTTGAACTGCCTCAAGAGAAAGTTCAGAGCGCGCTCGCAGTTTTCCCTGGCACTCCTCGATGATCTCTGCGGCAGCAAGAGATGCCCGGTATGTCTTTACCAACCCGTACTGCACAACACGCTCCTTTTACCGATCTAACGCCTGGCATTCACTGAGCCAACGATTCAGATACCGAATGACGGCATCCACATCACCATCACGCGGTTGCTGAGCCAGGTGCAGCGTGTACCAACCATTCTTCTCTGCTCGCAGGCAGCCGGCATGCCAGTGATTGAATGCACCCCTCGGGGGGTAGCGAACCCATACGCGAAAAACATCGCCCTTCTTTTCGATGAGGCAGATGCAGCTTCCGCGATGTCCTCGAATTTCTCCGCTGCAGACCGACCCTTGGCGCTTCCATCCTTCGCGCACCCACAGAGGCCGCTTGTCGAGTTCGACGAGCTTTTTGCTTCTCGCCTTTACCGTGACCTTGCGCACCGCCGGCGGCGGTGAACTGAACAACGATTCAAAAAGCCCCATGGCGGCCCCTCGACTCCGATATTCAGAACCTGAGACCTGCATCGACCTTGGCCGACACCATCGCCATGTCCCCATCTCGGACGCGGCTCCAGAGACACTCACTGGGAGCAAGCAGAACGTTGCCCGCATAGATTTCGTAGTCCTGGCTCAAGCCCAGATGGCGCAGCACATCCAGTGATGTAGTCCCCGGCTGGACCTCGACTGTTTCGTGTCTTCCTGCGCCCAACTGGATGTTGAGCACCTTCGTGTTCTCACTGACCTTCAATTGCTGCATTTGGTTCATTTCGGATCTCCTCTGTTGATTGCTCTTGCCTCACGACGATCAACTGCTCGCACTCCGCAGCTCTTCGGCTGCTCCATTTCTCGCCGCAGCCAGCGCCGCAACAACGTGCCCGAGCTGCCTGCGCAGCGCTTCGCCGAGCAACTCGCGTGCCTTCATTTCAAGTTGCCGGTCTCCGTTGAGGCGATGAAATACCTCCTCCATCGTCACCCGGAAGGCAGCAAGGCCATCAGCCTTGGACATATGCTCTGCGAACTCTCGCTGAGCCTTCGTTCCATTTACCTTGCTGGTCACACTCTTTCCCTTTCACTTCCCGCCTTACTAATTCATCGCCCTGTTTCTCTTCCAATTCAGCTTGTCATCGCCGAACGTCGCACGAGGACACGCAGCATCTGCTGACGCCGCTGGCGGATGGGTAGTACGACGATCTCAAGGACCGTGTGCTCAACCACCTTCTCGAAAGCCAGCAGGTCACGGCCGTAGAGATCAATCGCTCTTCGCAGGCTCATCCGCGGATTGATCTCCACCCAAGAGCTATCGGGAGGCGCTCTGCCATTTGGAATGTCACCCACTGCTTCGCCGCGGCGGTAGCTCGTTCGCTTCGTAGTCTTCGACCAATCAAAGATCAGGGAGAGCGAGAGCCGATCTTCCGTCTTTGTGGCGATGGCGCCCGCCAACTCCTCCAAAGAGACCTCGCCTAAGTCGTCCGTGAACGCCAAACTGGCCAACTCGTCATGCCGATCGGTCCAACTCTGATCCGGATTCTTTGATACAACAGCGCCACGTTGGGTCATCGAATGCACACTCCTTCAATCGAGCGCTTCGGTTTTCCCGTGACCAGCCACGGGGTCGCCTTGCGGCCAGCTCATCGTCCATATTTCCAATTACGACTCTGTAGGACGTCACCCGTCTCGTAGCCGCAGACTTGGTTGAACAGCTCCGCTTTCGGGAGCGCCATGCGCTCCAGAGGAACTTTTTCGACACAACCCGCTTTTGAAGAGCGTTTCTGTCTATTGCCCCTCGCCTGCCTCGCCTCGTTACCGCCCAGCCATACACTTCATCTGCGTGCTCACCGACTGACCGGAGACCAACCATAAAGCACACTTCTTCCTCAGATGCTGGACAACACGGACAACCTCACTCCGATCTCTCACGACCAGCTCATCCCCCAAAAGCACAACGTTTATATTTTCGACCCACTTCCAACGGTGTATGGTGAAGATACCGCCCATAAGGCGTCTAACTCCTGCAGATCGCCCAGAGGACGGGGCATAGATTCTTCAGGAATGGAAACGCCTTGAACAATATTACAGAGACAATTTCGGATGGAGTCGAACACGGGCGCAAATAAGGATAGCGGCGGACTACAGCACATCCTACATTACCGTTTATAGGCATCTTTCTAGCTACGACTCTGACAAACATACCCTCCCTCGTACCTACACAGACTTGACTAAAGCACCCCGTTTTCGGGAACGCCTAGCGCTCCAGAACACCTTCCGGTATGACCCGGCACGCCTCATTGTTCCGCTCTATGAGAAAGCGGAAGAGGCACTAACTTTGGAAGAGATTTCCGTTAGGCTTTATGATGCGCACAGATATTTGCCGCGCATCGCCACCTTGCGAAAGGTCGCAGAGTATGGCTCTCCTCGCACCGGAAATCGTGTGTTGGATCTCGTCCCGTCGACCGACCCTCCGTTGTACCGCCTTGTTTCCGGCCTATACGAACGATACAAGCCTGCTCGCTGACTGGGCCGAGCAGCTGCCCCATACCGCACTTCGCAGCTGCATGCTGGACAACCTGGACAGTGCCATTGTGCTCTGGCCTTCAATTGGTTCATGATCCTCGCGCGCCCAGGCCTACGGGGTGTTCTGATGGCCAACCGAAAGACGGTAAAGAGCTTCAGGAACGACGTCTGTCGCGAACTTCTTCTCGCCGCCGGCTACGACGACAAAATCCTTCGCAATACGTTGGCAAGCAAAGAAAAATCCGCCAGACTCATCACCGCGATCATCCGTTTCGCCAACAGAGGTCGCCGGCTCTCAAGCGCGGAGTTCGATGCCTTTAACCTTGCCATGGACGAAAAGAGCGCAGATTGGGATACGGTCACTTCTCACTACGAGGAGGACCGCTATGCAGAGGTCCAAGCCGATTCTGTGAAGAGGGCCGCCCAGCGAGCACTCAAGGACCTCCTAGAACTCTTCAGCCAACCCGACATCCGCGATGAGTTCCGAGCCCTGCTTGATGATTGGATCTGCTCATGACCAGCCTTCGCGCCTACGACACTCGATCGGCTGTCATCGACGGTGTCTTGGAAAGGTCGCTCCTAACTGTAGGTGATGGCCTATTGGTAGAAACCATCGACCGGCTCGAACTCTTTCTTAGAAGGTACCCAGACGACATCTATCTGAGCGGTGCACTCCGCTTCTACCTTCCGCAGCTACTCGAGGATGCGAACCTGGTCTTGGCGCCACAACGACGACAGCGCTTCGAGGATCATCGCCGACGCCTCGAGGCGGACCGCGTATTGAGCAAGCCTGTCGCCGTCGTGCTGCACTACCCTCACGCGGCAAAAGACGCCTTCACCGCACTCGCACGAACGCCGGGTATGCGTGTTGGATTCGCCATTGCCCCATTGCCACACCTCAACGAAGAGGCCATTGTAGCCCTCTCGCCTTTAACACTCTTGCCCATCGCCGAGTTTCTTCGTGGCCAACTCACTGCTGGACACCAAATACAGATTGCGACTGAAGACACTGCGCCGACCGATCTCAGCATTGAAGCTTTGATAGCCCAACTTACCAAGTACTTTGCAGCCGCGCAGCGACCTCCCACGCCAGCGTCAACCCCGAAGCGCAGCACAGCTCCCAAGTCAATTGCGATCCGCCAACTTGGCGCTACTTTCGCTGCCCAAGTTTCAGGTGTTGATGCTACCTCCCCTGTCCCCGAGGATCAGGTCGCGGCTATCGAGGCTGCCATCGCCAAGTATGGTGTTCTTGTGTTCCGCGACCAGAGGCTCACCGACCAGCAACAGATGGTGTTCACCCGCAACTTCGGTACGCTTGAGACAGCCCACGGCGGCAATATCACTAGGCCAGACGACGTTAGACTCACAACAGGACTAGTCGCAGAAGTCTCCAACGTCACCAAAGACTACGTGCCTCTCCCTCGCGACAGTCGCCAACGCCTCTTCAGTCTAGGCAACCTGCTCTGGCACTCGGATGGCGGCTTCCGGTCCATACCACCCAAATACTCGTTGCTTTCCGCCCGCATCGTGAACCCAAGAGGCGGCGACACAGAGTTCGCCGACATGCGCGCCGCCTACGATGCACTGGACGACTACACCAAGCGGGAGATCGACGGCTACGTGTGCGAGTACTCGCTCATGTACTCGCGCGGCTCGCTCGGCTTCCTTGACTATACCGACGAGGAGAAGGCCATGTTCACGCCGGTGCGTCATCGCCTCGTGCGCACGCATCCCGTTACGGGCCGCAGGTCCCTCTTCCTCTCGTCGCACGCTGGCAGCATTCTTGGCATGCCCACCCCCGAGGCGCGTATCCTCCTGCGCGATCTCACCGAGCACGCCACTCAGCCCCGGTTCGTCTACGTCCACAAATGGCAACTCTACGACCTCGTTATGTGGGACAACTGCCAGATCATCCATCGTGGCCGGCGCTACGACGAGACGCAGCCCCGCGATTTGCGGCGAACGACTGTTGCCGGCGACAGGCCAACCGCCATCCAAACGCTGCACTAGACAAGAGCCGTTACGTGCCAGGGGGCTAAAACCTTCCTCCAACTCATGGCACAACCTGACCCCAAACCCTCCTCCACTCATACCACCCAACCAATCCAAGAATCTTTGACCACTCATCCGTTGTCCAGCGATCACCAACATGTCCACGGTCGCTCGCGTTCAATTTCACCAACTCTCGTCCCAAGTCGACGGCTGGTCTCCCGTCGTATGCACTCTCAAACTCAGCCTTCCCAAGCAACTCCCCGACGAACGCCGCAAAGTGCGCGTTGATCGCATTCGACGCGAGATAAATCACCGATGGCGTGACCTCCGCAATCTCTTCGCGAAGAGCACCACGCAGCTTCTCCATGATCTCTTCCACGCCCTGAGCAAGGTCATCGCGCAGGCCTGGGAAGTCGTCATGCAACTCGGTATTGATCCACGGATCAACGGGAGCGCTCGCGAGCTGCGTCAGCATCCCGTCGTAGAACAACGAGCATGCGTACAGCGCCTGCGGCCCTGCATACTGAGCAAGCATCTCAGAGAGCGCCATTGCCTTCGTCGCACCAGTAGAAATCAGCACGGAGCGTTCATCCTTCGGAGCGGCAAAGAACCTCTTGAGCCGAAGAGCCTCGTGCGCAACAGCATAGTCGATGCTGCGCCCCGTCGGATCATATGCAATCGTGACCTCGCCAGCTTCCGGGTTAGCTAAATACGAACTCAATCCTGTCTGGCTCAGGTATCCCGTGTGGCGAGGCGCGACACGAATTCCTACGCCTGTCTGCGCAGCCACCTCTGAGAGCAACTCCCGCGTTACCGGCTTTAGCAACTCGTACATACCGCAGCACGACGACCTCCAACTTTAAGAACTTTGCCCAAGCAATCGGCACCGTTTCGAGGCGTGGGTTTTATAAATTCGACCAACATTCTTACGAACAGTGGGGTGATATGCTTGTCTGAAAGTTCTCTTGAGCCTGTTCTAATGGAGCGGCTCTCAGCAGTGGAGCAGTCCGTCCTCAGCAGGCTCGAGCGCATCCACGTGGAGCTCAGCCGAGCGTCGAATGCCTTCAGCTTCCTCGAAGACGCATTACAAACCTATCGCGAGCGCCACCTATCCCGACACACCCGCTTGCTTGCATCCCTCTTCACCAGAACAATGGCGGACAGCGACCTTCGCTGGCCCCATCGAAAAATCCTTGACGTTCTCCTTGCCCACTTCGACTACGCGACAGGCCAGTTCCGCCAAATCCACTTTTCCCGTCTTGTCAAAGAAGCTCGCGTTGGCAAGCAGCCTGCCCAAGGATACCTGCAATTGTTAGCCACCAAGGGCTACATTCGGTGCAGAGCTGAGCGCAACCGCAAGCTCTATCGCATCAACGAGCATCCCAACCAGCGTCTGACAGCAACCCCGCCAAGGTGATCACGTTGAAAATTCTTAGCGTAGAGGATGGCTCCAAGCACCACGCTATCATCGTCAAAGCGATCCTGGGCACGCACGAATTTGCCCAGCTCCAAGGCAACATCACAGACATCTGCGTCTTTGCCACTCACACAATTGACGTGCGCGCTACCTTCACCAAGACGGGAGCCCGCCACTCGCACGCCAAGTACCTCCTTCTACCAGCCGCACTGAGGAGAAGGCTTCCCAAAAACGATTACGACTTCAAACGGCTCACGTGCGGTATGGTGCATTACAAGGATGAGCTCTTCATCGTCTATCGAATACCCAAGACACCACAGCTGGCGAGAGGAAGTTCAGAGCAATGATTATGCCGCTGCCGCACGCCGCGTACCCTGCACCAACATACCAAGAGGGGAGTGCTCCCATGAGTTCGCGCCGACCATCCCCGCTGCTACGTTCTTGGCTGCCTATCTGCACCGCCACAACCATCTGCCTCGCCGTCCTTCCGCTGGCTGCCCCAGGTACGACGCCCAGGTACGCCGCCGCACTCGCACAAGACGCCACAAAAGCACCCCATGCACACTATAAGAAGGTGGATGATATCCTGAAAGGGACACCGTTTAAGATTGTGGATGTTGATACTTATAAGAGAGAAATTCAGTCCAGTCAAAGAGTTGTAACATTTTTTTATAGCAATAACATGGTAGAAGGAGGTTCTGGTCCTCTTGCTAAAGTCTACCAGGAAATATTTCGTGAAAATCCTGACTCTTTTAGCAATTTGACCTTTCTTGCTCTTAAATCTGAGCCCGGAAAGGAAGGAGTATACTTATCATTAGGATTTGAAATTTCACCGAGCACTCTGTACATTCTTAACGGGAAAAAGATTGCATCAAATAAGGGCGGGCCAATGACTGATAAGGAGCATGCCGATGCAAAAATACTACTGCTCCGCAACCTTCAAAAGCTCAATGCCTACCGAGCTTCTCAGCCGAAGTAGCCAATCTAACAGCGCATCACAACCGCATCAGCCGCTCGCCAAAACCCTTCTCTTTGATCTTCTCTGCAAGCATCGCGAAGTACCTCCTTGTCCTTGAAGAGATCGTCGAGCAGCTCATCCGCGTGCTTCCGTCGAGAAAACTGCTCTCGCAGTTCCTCCTGGCCTCATCCCAACACACTGACCGAAAAATACTTATACAAGTGCCGACAACACGATTTGCTATAGATACGAGCACCGTGTCAGATCTTTCGACAGCGAAAACTCTATGGAGGTGTTGACGGCGATCCTGACTGGCGGCCATTATGCTCGGCTGGCGCATCATTACTTTCAGTCCAATGCGCTGCATGTTTTGCCAGCGAAAGTGACGCGAGCAGCCCTTTTGAGGCTCGCCCACTATCAGCTGCGCTACAAGCCTTATAAGGCCGCCGTCCGACGCCGCATCTATGGCAGAAGACGATATATACCACAATAAAGCAAAATATGATCGGTTCGTTGAACGCATTGATGGGCTAGCTATACCTATCCCTGAGCGGCAGCACAGCCGCGGACACTTAAAGTACTGGTGCAAGAATCCTGACAACCTTGGCTATTTTCGTGCGCTCATTCCTATTTTCGAGGCGAGCGACCTCTCGTATGTCCGCCGCAAGCGGCTGTTCAGCTCGCTGCTTCTTATCTGCCACGCGACAACGAGTAAGCTCTCCAAGTGCAGCCGCGTCGATGTCAATGCGATCGTTGCCTTTGGCCATTCGGCGCTTGCAGCCGCAAAATCGAAAAGGGACTTTGTAAAGGACATCAAGCGTTTGTGGCGGCTTCTTCTTCCCGAGAGAGACGAGCAAGGCAGGCCCGACGAAACGGTTGTCCCATACGCGGTGCGGCACCTCTCGGCAAAGATCGACAAGAGCAGGGAGCGGCTACGCAACGACAGGCTCACAGTCGACGAGGTTGAGCGGCTGCTGCAAGCGTTCTCGTCGGACAAACGTCTCCAGGCTTTCCTCGCGCTCTCACTCGAATCTCTGCGAAGACCGCAGGAGTTGCTCTTTGTCCGCATCCGCGACGTGGAGCTGCACGATAGCTACGCGAAGGTGTGGATCTCGTCCCATGGCAAGGAAGGACCCGGGCTTGCTCAGTGTATCGACAGCTATCCCTACCTTGCAGTGTGGCTCAACGAGCATCCGCTACGTCACGACCCAGATGCCTTTCTCTTCATCAGCCTTGGCGGCAGGCGCTATCGGCAGCTCAATCCAGCAACCATCAACAAGCACCTGCGGGAGAAACTGGCTGTTCTGGGCATTCCTAAACGGGTCACGTGCTACTCGTTCAAAAGAAATGGCGTAACCCTAAGGCGCCTGCGGGGCGACAGCGATGTCAGCATACAGCGCGCCGCGGGATGGTCATCCACGCGTCAGCTTCGAACCTATGACCTCAGCGACGCGGAAGATGCCCTCAAGATGGAGCTCGTAAGAAGGGGCTTACTGCAAGATCCTCAGTATGCGCGATTCCAGCCATCGTCGAGAAAATGCCACTTCTGCGGTGAGGTTAATGGGCTCGCATCAGCGCTCTGCGCGCGCTGCAAGAGACCTCTGGAGCGAAAACAGATTGAGCAAGCAGTCGAAGAGCAAGAGCAGCTAAAGCAGCAGCTTAGCGCGCTTCAGGCAGATTTTTCTCGCATCAATGCGTTTATGAACCGGCTGCTCGAGCAGAATCCGGACTTACTGGATGACATGGCGAGGCGGGCAGTCAAGCAGCGGCTTGAACAAAGTGCGCACCCAGGCAGTACAAACACTATAAAGGAACGCACGCACGCACTGCCCAATGGCAGAGCACACCGACGAAAATACGGAGAACGACCAGCCCACGTGGTTTGATAGGCTGCAAGAGCGCATTGCCCGGCTGTCGGACGAGTAGTATATCATCGTTGCTTTCGTCAGATAGCAGCTTAGGACGCTCCGAACAATAACTGAATCGCGGTGTATGTACGTGCGGCCGTGTGACTCAGGGCGCGGGGATTCCTGAACTGAGCGAAGCGGCGTAGGTCGGTCGGATGATCGAGGAAGGCGCCATCCGGCGACGCTGGAAGGATGTCGGCTCGAAGCTCGACGAGCGGGGCCGGCGGCTGTTTGCGGCGGCCGAGGTGCGGGCTGCCGATTGTTGGGGCGCGCTCAAGGTGGTCTCGGAGATCACCGGGCTCGCCCGCTCGACCATCAACCGGGCCGAGGACGATCTCGACGCCGCGCCGCTGCTCAAGGGGCGCGTTCGCCGCGCCGGCGGGGGCCGCAAGTCGGTTGCCGAGAACGATCCGGGGATGGTGCCCGCCCTGCAGAGCCTAGTTGAGCCCAACACATTGGGCGATCCGACGCGGCCCCTGCTCTGGGTGTCGAAGAGCATGGACAAGCTGGCGGCGGCGCTGACCGCGATGGGGCATCCGGTCAGCGCCGACACGGTGCGCAAGGAGCCCGTCGAGCTCGGCTTCTCGCGCCAGTCCAACCGCAAGGCGGACGAAGGTTCGCGCCATCCCGACCGGAATGCGCAGTTCGAATATATCAACTG
>Ga0247727_10005522_pt1 | contig 25593 bp, 27 predicted proteins | sample WisWelCaveWW1625_FD_202498 | JGI IMG/M metagenome (GOLD analysis project Ga0247727, IMG submission 202498) | Biofilm microbial communities from Wishing Well Cave, Virginia, United States - WW16-25 | ecosystem: Environmental > Aquatic > Deep subsurface > Groundwater > Cave microbial mat | place...
CAGGACGGCGATGAACCTCCACCGCTCGTCGCTACGCCGTGCGTTCACCGCCGCGAAACGCTCCTTCCGGTCGCCCGACGGGCCGGACCCGTTCGATGAGATCGCCGTCCACGACGAAGCGGTACGGGCCTTGGCCGCGCTCACCCCCCGGCAACGTTCGGCCGTCGTGGTGACCGAGCTCGAGCGTCACGACCGAGGAGGCCCGCGATCTCGCGCGCTGGCTCGACGAGGTAGATGGGTCTGCCGAGGAATCGATCTTCGGTCTCGGCTACGACCTGATCGTTCGCGACGGGGACCTGGATCGGATCCACATCGACCTCAACCCCATGCTGCCGGACGAGTCCTGAGATTCACGACCCTCGATGCCGAGAAACCCGGTCCCGCGAGGGGCCGGGCTTCGGCCTTGAAGTCCGGCTCTCGCCGGACGTCTATTCGGGCGACCCCGCGAGCTCGATGGGCGGCACGTCCGGCGGCACCATGCCCGCGGTCGAGGTGAAGACGATCTCGCCATCGACCGCGTCGACGAAGACCGTCTCGCCGGCGCGGTACTCCTTGTTCAGCAGCTTCTCGGCCAGCGGGTCCTCGACCAGGCGCTGGATGGTGCGCCGAAGCGGCCGCGCCCCCAAGGCCAGGTCGTACCCCTTCTCGGCGAGCAACGTCTTGGCCGCGAACGTGAGCTCGATGTCGACGTCCTTCGATCGCAGCTGTTCTTCGATCCGTCGCATCAACAGATCGACGATCTTGACCACGTCGTCGTGTGCGAGCGAGTGGAACACGATGACCTCGTCGATACGGTTCAGGAATTCGGGACGGAAGTTGCGCTTCAGCTCCTCCTGCACCGTCTCCTTCATCTTCTCGTACGTGACGGCGTCGTCGCGAGCCGCCGTGAAGCCGATGCCGATGCCCTTCGCGATGTCGCGCGTGCCGAGGTTCGAGGTCATGATGATGATCGTGTTCTTGAAGTCGACCTGGTGCCCTTGCGCGTCGGTGAGCCGGCCGTCTTCCAAGATCTGCAGCAACGTGTTGAACACATCGGGGTGCGCCTTCTCGATCTCGTCGAACAAGACCACGCTGAACGGCTTGCGCCGGACACGCTCGGTGAGCTGGCCACCCTCCTCGTACCCGACGTAGCCGGGGGGCGAACCGATGAGCCGGCTGACCGTGTGCTTCTCCATGTACTCCGACATGTCGAGCTGGATGAGCGTGTCTTCATCGCCGAAGAGGAACTCGGCGAGCGCCCTCGACAGCTCGGTCTTGCCGACACCGCTGGGCCCCAAGAAGATGAACGAGCCAGAGGGGCGACGTGGGTCTTTCAGACCGCTGCGTGTGCGGCGCATGGCACGCGACACCGCCGAGATGGCCTCGTGCTGGCTGATGATGCGCTCGTGGAGCTCGTCCTCCATGCGCAGGAGCTTCTCGGTCTCCTCCTCGGTGAGCTTGAAGACCGGGATACCGGTCCAGATCGACAGCACCTCGGCGATCTCTTCTTCGTCGATCTCGGACAAGATGTCCATCTCGCCGGCCTTCCACGTCTGCTCCCGGCGGACGCGTTCCTCCTGGAGCTGGCGCTCTTCGTCGCGCAGGCGGGCGGCCAGCTCGAAGTCCTGGCCGTCGATGGCCGACTCCTTCTTGAGCCTGACGTCGGCGATCTTCTCGTCGACCTCGCGGACGTCGGGCGGCGCGGTCATGCGCCGGATACGCATGCGGCTGCCTGCCTCGTCGATGAGGTCGATGGCCTTGTCGGGCAGGAACCTCTCGCTGATGTAGCGGTCGGCAAGGTTGGCCGCCGCGACGATGGCCTCGTCGGTGTACGTGACGCGGTGGTGAGCCTCGTAGCGGTCGCGCAGTCCCTTCAAGATCTCGATCGTGTGCGTGACGCTCGGCTCCTGTACGTCGATGGGCTGGAACCGGCGCTCGAGGGCAGCGTCTTTCTCAAGGTGCTTGCGGTATTCGTCGCGCGTCGTGGCGCCGATGGTCTGCAGCTCGCCGCGCGCCAGCATCGGTTTCAAGATGCTGGCGGCGTCGATGGCACCCTCGGCGGCGCCGGCGCCCACGAGGGTGTGCAGCTCGTCGATGAACAACACGATGTCGCCGCGCGTCTTGATCTCTTTCAGGACCTTCTTGAGCCGCTCCTCGAAGTCGCCGCGGTAGCGCGATCCGGCCACCAGCGCGCCGAGGTCGAGCGTGTAGATCTGCTTCCCCTTGAGCGTCTCGGGCACCTCGCCCTTCACGATCGCCTGCGAGAGACCCTCGACGACGGCGGTCTTGCCGACGCCCGGCTCACCGATCAAGACCGGGTTGTTCTTCGTGCGGCGTGACAGCACCTGCATGACGCGCTCGATCTCGCGCTCGCGACCGATGACCGGGTCGAGCTTGCCCTCGCGGGCGTGCTGGGTGAGGTTGCGGCCGAACTGGTCGAGCACGGCAGAGCCGCCCTGCGCTTGTTCGCTGCCGCCACCGGCCGAGACCTGCTCACCCTTGCCGCCGGTGTAGCCGGACAGCAGCTGGATGACGGTCTGACGCACGCGGTTGAGGTCGGCGCCCAGCTTCTGCAACACCTGGGCGGCCACGCCTTCGCCCTCGCGGATGAGGCCGAGCAAGATGTGTTCGGTACCGATGTAGTTGTGACCGAGCTGCAGCGCCTCACGAAGCGACAGCTCCAAGACCTTCTTGGCGCGGGGGGTGAACGGGATGTGACCGGTCGGGGCTGCCTGTCCTTGCCCGATGATCTCTTCGACCTGCTGACGGACGGCTTCGAGCGAGATGTTCAGCGACTCCAGCGCCTTGGCGGCGACGCCTTCACCCTCGTGGATCAGACCGAGCAAGATGTGCTCGGTCCCGATGTAGTTGTGGTTCAGCATCCTCGCTTCTTCTTGAGCGAGGACCACCACGCGCCTGGCGCGATCCGTGAACCGCTCGAACATCAGTCACCGTCCTTACGGGCCAGGCCCGCCTCCGTGCCACCCCGGGGATCGACGGACCACGTCCTCCCCCCGAGGGAAGGAAGGCGCCTGAACCGTGGCTCGGTCCTGGCGCCCAGTACGACCGAGTATACCCGTGGCCTCCGTTTCACCCGGAACGGGCCATAGCCGCCCCATCGGTGCTCGGTGGTCCGGTGCTTCCTTCCATCCATTCGGAACGTTGGTGGGTCGAGATGAGGGCGGGCGACCATATCGAGATCGATCCTTGTGGGCCAGCGAGAACCCCCCGCACGCGTGATGACGCAACCACACGCCGGGCCGCACCATGTCAACCAAGGCACCGAACGTGCCGACACACGGCATGAACGGCCCCGCAGGAGGGCTCGGCGGTGAAGGAGGCGGCAGTGCGCGTCTTGGTGGTGGACGATCACCCGGCGTACCGGCGTGCGTTGTCGTCGGCGCTGGAACAGGTCGACGACATCGAGATCGCGGGTGAGGCCGGCGGAGGGCTCGCCGCCTGCGCCGAGGCCGAGCGCCTGCATCCCGACGCCATAGTCATGGACCTGTCGATGCCCGACATCGATGGCATCGACGCGATGCGTCGCATCCACGAGGTGCAGCCCGACGTGCCGGTGGTCATCTTGACGGCCCACGCCGATGCGGGTGTCGAGCGCGAGGCGCGCGAGGCGGGCGCCAGCGGCTTCTTGCCGAAGGGGTCGGGGCTGCACGACCTGGTGATCGTGCTGCACGAAGCCGCCGGAAGCGCCGCCTGAGACCGTCACGGTCGCGCGGCGGCACGACGCTTCAGGACCTCGTCTCGTCCATCCGCCGGATACGGCCGCAGAGCTCGACGAGCAACGCCTTCACCACGCTGGGATGGCGGTCCATCAACTCCTGGAAGTTCCAACCGGGGATCGAGAACGTGGTCAGCTCTGTCGCCGCGATCACCGTCGCCGAGCGGGGGCCGCCGTCGATGATCGACATCTCACCGAAGTAGGCGCCGGGACCGACCTCGCCCACCGATCGTTCGCCGACGGACACGGCCGCCGCGCCGCCGAGGATGAGGTGGAAGCCGATACCTGCGTGCTCCTGCTCGACGACCAGCTGGCCGGGGTCGTGCACGACCTCTTTACCGATCTCGAGCACGCGCTCGAGGTCCCGTGTGCTGAGCGCCTGGAACAACGGGACGACTCGGAGCCGTTCGATGGTGACCGTCATCGCCGTTCCTTCCGTTGCATCGAAGGGGAGGGCGCTGAGCCTAGCGCGGGTTGGCGCGGGCGCGCCACTTGGCGCTCACCGGTGATCGGTGCCCTCGGGGCGTTGGGCCGGGTACATGATCAGGTCGCGGAGGCTCGGCGCGCCGGTGAGCACCAGCAGCAGACGGTCCACGCCGATGCCGAGGCCACCTGTCGGCGGCATCCCATGCTCCAACGCGCGGATGAACTCTTCGTCCATCGGGTGGACCTCGTCGCCGAAGACCGCCTTCATCTGCTGTTGGAGCTCGAGCTTCGCACGCTGCTCGTCGGGATCGGTGAGCTCGCTGTAGGCGGTGACGAGCTCGACGCCACCCACGACGAGGTCGAAGTGCTCGGTCAGCCCCGGGTTCGTGCGGTGCGGCCTGGCGAGCGGTGAGACCTCGCGAGGGAAGTCGCAGACGAACGTCGGCCGTTCGATGGCGCCCTCGACGAGCTTCTCGAACATCTCCTGCACGATCTTGCCGGGACCCCAGGCACCGTCGACGTGGACGTCGTGACGCTCGGCGACCTGTCGCAGATCGGTGCGTTCGAGCGTGATCCGTTCGCCGGTGGCCTCGGAGACGGCGTCGAGGATGGTGATCCGAGCGAACGGGGGCGTGAGGTCGATCACGCGACCGTCGATCGTGACCATGAGGTCGTCGGGCTCGCGGCCGTAGATCGGGTTGGTCGCTCGGCAGCATTCCTCGACGAGGGCTTCGGACAGCTCCATCATCGAGTGGTAGTCGCCGTAGGCCTGGTAGGCCTCGAGCATCGTGAACTCGGGGTTGTGATCGCGGTCGATGCCTTCGTTGCGCAGGTTACGGCCGAGCTCGTAGACGCGCTCCACGCCGCCCACGAGCATGCGCTTCAGGTACAGCTCGAGCGAGATCCGGAGCTTCATCTCGATGTCGAGCGCGTGGTGGTGGGTGAAGAACGGGCGCGCGTTGGCGCCACCGGCCACGAGCTGGAGCATCGGGCCCTCGAACTCGATGAAGCCGCGCTCGTCGAGCACTCGCCGCATCGTCTTCAGCACGGCCGCGCGCGCGAGGAAAGCGCGGCGAGGGGCCTCGTCGGCGATGAGGTGGAGGTAACGGCGGCGCTGCTGCAGGTCGGGGTCCTGCAGGCCGTGCCATTTCTCGGGCAGCGGCCGGAGGGCCTTCGTGAGCATCGCCCAGCGAGTGGCGAAGACGGAGAGCTCGCCGCGGCGGCTGGTCCCGACCTGCCCGGTCGCGCCGACGATGTCGCCGAGATCGACCTCCTGCAGGAGCGCGAAGCCCTCTTGGCCCATGTCGGCCGCGCTGAAGATGACCTGGAGCTCGCCGCTGATGTCGCGGATCGTTGCGAACACGAGCTTGCCCATGTCACGCTTGAGGACCACGCGACCGGCGACGGTGACGACGTCGTCGGTGCGGATGTCGGTCGTGAGGTCGGCGTGGCGTTCACGGATCTCGGTGAGCCCGTCGGGACGATCAGCGCCGAGCACGTCGGCCAGGGTGACGGCGAAGGCACGGTCGCGGCCGAGGCGCTCGAGGCTCTGGCGGCGGGCGGCGAGCACCTCGGCCTCGCGGCCGCGCGTCTCCTCAGCCATCGGTGTTCCGCTCGTAGACGAGCCGCAGCCCCTCAAGCGTGAGCCACGGCTCGTGGTGGTCGATCGTGTGGCAGTGGGCGATGACGACCGGCGCCAACCCCCCGGTGGCGACCGTGGTGGCCGCGGGTGCGCCCAGCTCGGCGCGGATCCGGATGACGATGCCGTCCACCTCGCCGGCCGTGCCGTAGAGAAGGCCCGACTGGATCGCCTCGACGGTGCTCTTGCCCACGGGCGAACGCGGCGGCTGCAGATCGACCCGCGTGAGGCGGGCTGTTCGCCCGAACAGCGCGCCAGCGCTGATCTGCAGCCCCGGCGCGATCACGCCGCCGAGGAACTCCCCTTTGTCGGAGACCACGTCGAAGTTGGTGCCCGTGCCGAAGTCGACGACGATCGACGGGCCCCCGAATCGCGAGAACGCCGCGAGCGTGTTGACCACGCGATCGGCGCCCACCTCACGTGGGTTGTCGGTCAACACCGGGACGCCGGTCTTCGTCCCCGGCCCCACGATCACAGGCTCGAAGCTGAGGTAGCTCGCAGCCATCTCCCGGAGCGACGAGGTGACGTCGGGCACGACGCTCGCGATGCAGAGACCTGTGACGTCGCTCCGGAGATCGAGGCCCCGGTGCTCGAGGAAGCCGCCGAGCTGCAGGGCGAGCTCATCCGAGGTGCGCTCAGGCCGGGTCGACAGGCGCCAGGTGTGCGCGAGCGAGTCGCCCTGGAAGACCCCCAACACGATCTCGGTGTTGCCGACGTCGGCGGTGAGCAGCACGGTCGTGGTCACTCCTGTCCGGTGTCCGGGCCCAGCGAGGAACCAGCTTGGCTGGTGACGTCGTCACGCGACAACCTGGCCCTCATACGGGGATCGGGAGCGAGATGTTGTCGATCAGACGGGCGCTGGGGAACCGCGCCGCGACGAGAGCGCGGGCTGGCCGGTCGAGGGTATCGACCGGCCTGAACGTCGCCTCGTCGACCACGGCTGCGTAGTCGAGCCGTGCGAGCGGCGTGGCGCCGACCTCTCGGGCCATGACCGCTACGAGCTCACGGGCATCGTGTGCACCGCTGCGGGCAAGCGTCGCCGCCTCGCCGAGCGCGAGGAACAGGCACCCTGCCTGCTCGCGCTCATCGAGCGAGAGCACGGCGTTTCGCGACGAGAGCGCGACGCCGTCGGTATCGCGGACGGTGGCGCATCCTATGACCTCGATAAGAAGGTCAAGCTGGTTGACCATCTGCCGCACGAGGAACAGCTGCTGCGCGTCCTTCTCACCGAAGTACGCGGTCGCCGGCCCCACCACGTCGAACAGACGGTGGACCACCTTCAGCACTCCGGCGAAGTGCCCGGGACGGGCGACGCCCTCGAACAGATCTCCCACGTCACCGGGATCGGGCTCGGTGAGCGTCGTGCCCGGCGGGTACACCTCCTCGACGGGTGGCGCCCAGCAGGCATCGACCCCTTCGCGCTCCATGATCGCGACGTCACGTCGCTCGTCGCGGGGGTACCGCGTGAGGTCGCCGGCTTCCGTGAACTGCAGGGGGTTCACGAAGATCGTGGCGATCAGGCGGGCGTGCTCGGCCCGAGCCCGTCGCAGCAGCGACCGGTGTCCTTCGTGCAGGGCACCCATCGTCGTGACGAGCCCGACGCTGGCGCCCCCTGCCCGCAGTTCGTCGGCGAAGGCTCGGAGCGCCGCGGCCCCGCGGATCAGCTCCACCTTCGCAGGACCTCCTCCACCGCCGTCCTCGACGAAGGGGGCAGGCGCCCGGCGCGTGTCGCGATGTCCAGCGAGACCCGGCACGCCGCCACGTACAACGCGACCGCGCCGGGCGCCGTGGCGCTGATGGCGACCAGGTTTGCCTCGATCGTGCCGGCGTCGCCGCGCACGGCCGGACCCGTGAGCGCCTCGTCGGGGCCGAGCCGCCTGACGTTGTCGAGTGTCGCGCGCTGCAAGGGATCGAGCGCGCCGCCCGGGTCCTGGAAGCCGGCGGCCCGCAGGAGCTCCTCGCCGACCGACGTGATGGCGACCAGGTCGTTCGACGCGAAGACCGCCGCCGCGTGGTACGTGGCTCGATCGCCTTCTGCGACCATCACAGGACGTGCACCGAGGTCGTTGGCGATGGTCTCCCCTACGGCTCGAGCGGCGGGGTCGGTCGCGGTCACGGCCATGACGGTGCCGGGCAGCGCGGCGATCGCGCCGTCGACGTCGGCGAAGGTCTGGAGCGGGTGGATCGCCAGACCTCGCGCCCCTGCCTCGATGGCGGGTGTCAGGACCCGGAGCCCCGATGCACCGGAGAGATGCGCCACGACGGTGCCGGGCTCGATGCCGGTGGCGAGGGCAGCGACCGTGTCAGCGAGCCGGTCGTCGGGGACGCCGATGAGCACGACGTCGGCCGGAGGGAGCTCGTCGCCGGGGCCGAGCACTGCCACGCCGGGTAGGTGGGTGGCAGCTCGCTCCGCGGTGGCGTCGCGTCCGTTCACCGCGGCGATGGTGTGGCCGGCGCGTCGCAGCAAGACCGCGATCGCGGTCCCCGCGCGCCCGGCACCGACGACCACGACCTTCATAGGGCCGATGATGGTAGCGCTCGCATCCACACGATCGGCCCGGACGGGGAGGGTGCGTCCTGCGGCAAGTTGAGCTCCGTCGACCCATGGTCGAGGTCCCCATCGCCGGCGTCATCGACGAGGTAGACCCTTCCCGAGTCGGCGACGAGCAGCCTGCCGTCGAGCAGCTCGGCGACGGAGGTGTCGGGGTCCGACGTCACCCGGACGAGGGTGGGACGGAGCCGCCGCGGCTCGCGCCCGCCGCCCGAGGCGCCGATCTCCACGAGGTAGATCCCCGAGACCCCTTGATAGGTGCCGGTGACGAACGCGGCTCCGCCACCTCGCGTCCAGGTGATGACCCGTCGAGGTGTGAGCCGGTCTGTCGCCGACCCGTACGGGATCAGCTGCCTCGTACGGCTCACCAAGGTGAGACCGGTGCAGGGCACGATGCCCTCTGTCGCCACCTCGGAACACGCCACCGGGAGCACGAGCAGCTCGCCCGAGGGTGCCGCGCCGAACAGGGTGACTCCGGTGGCATCGCGGAACAGGTGACCGTTCCCGACGGTCGCCACCTTCGTCGTGCCGTCGGCGTAGCCGATGTGCGGGTCGATCGCATCGCGGTGCAAGGCGAGCAGCTCGCCGCAGAGTGGCTGGTCGAAGCGCGAGCCGTCGAGGCGCACGCTGAGCAACACGACCCTGATGGTGAGCCGATCGCATCGCTCCCCCTCGATGGGCGTCATCGTGGCGGACGTGGCGCTGAGCCCCCCGGCGGACCACGACACCAGATCGCCCTCGGCGACCACGGTGGGGAGGTCGGTCGGGTCGTAGTGCCGTAGGTACGACGCCTTCTCGGTTCCGTCCCCAGCGACGGAGCGGATGCCGATCCATCCGCTGCCCGCTCGGTACGCGTCGAGCAGCTCGACCGCGTCCGGCACTCGGGGTCCTTCGGTCACCGTGCCGGCGACGAGGTCCCACAGCCACAGCGTCTCGACCCCGTCATCGCCCGTCGCGACGTAGACGAGGATGCCGTCGACAGGTCCCGACGCGGGTGGCTGGCCATCGCGGGACGACGGCGTGGAGCGCACGACGACCGCCACGACGACGACCGCAAGCATCAGCACCACGACGGTCGCGATGACGCCCTTCCGTTGGCTCTCGTCGCGTGGGTCCGGACCTGGCCGTGGGCCCCCGAGCAGCGAGCGCCGACGCTCGCGGACCGGCGGATCCGGCGGCGCGGCCTGCGACGGATCCGGCGACGCGCCCGGCGCGCCCGGCGACGCGCTCGGCGATGCTCGGCGCGAGCGGCGACGGCCACGGCGGCGAGGACGGCCGTGCTCCGGCGAGCCTGCCTGGAGGAACAACGCCGTGCCGCACACGGGACAGGCGGGGTCGCGTTGGTCCCCGGACCAATCGCAGCGCAGGCAGATCTTGGTGGTCGTCGTCATGGCGGCCGTAAGGGCGCGGCGTAGGGCCGGGCATCGCCCGCAGGTGCAGGCACGTCGAGCAGGCGAGTGCCGTCCGGGAGTACCGGATCGGGGTCGAGGTCGAGCAGTGGTAGCACCACGAAGGCTCGCTCGGCCATGCGGGGATGGGGGATCGTGAAACCCGGATCGGTCCGCACCTCGTCGCCGAACAGCAACACGTCGATATCGACCGTCCTCGGGCCCCACCGCACCTCGCGGACCCGCCCCAAGATGGCCTCGACCTCGTTGGCCGCCGCCAGGGTGTCCTCGGCGGTCCCGACGGCCTCGGCCCGGATGACGGCGTTCAAGAAGGGGGGCTGGCCGTCGGGACCGCCGACGGGGTCGGTCTCCCAGACCCGCGAGCTCGCGAGGGCGACCACGCCTCGCTCCGAGAGCAGGTCGACGGCGCGCTGCAATGTGGCAAGGCGGTCACCCAGGTTGGCGCCGAGACCGAGGGTCGCGACCACCACGATCTAGTCCTCGGGCAGCGTCACCGCGGCCGCGACGCCATCGATGCCCAATCGGACGGCCGCGTTCGGCTTGTGGACGACGACCCTGGCCCGATGCACGCGATCGAACGACAGGCACGCTCGCGCGATCGACTCGGCCATCGACTCGATGAGGTCGAACGAACCCTCCTCGACGACCGCCCGCGCCCGCTCGGAGACATGCCGGTAATCGGCGGTGCCGCCGATGGCGTCCTCGCCCACTTCGACATCGAGGTCGAGATCCACAACGAACGCCTGTGGTTCGTCCTTCTCCCCGGATCGGGCCCCGTGACGCCCGCTCGCATGGATGCCGGTGAGGAACAACCGGGCTTGGCTCATGGGTTCGGTCCTACCTCCTGGTCGCGAGGGTCGGGGGTGATCGGTTCGCCGTCATCGTCCGCCTCAAGTGGGGAGAGGTCTAGCCCCGGGGGCCGGCGCTCGAGCTGCATCATCACGATGCCCTCGTGCCCGTGCGGCGCACCCAGGAACCTGGCGCGGAGGTATTCGGCGATGAGCACCCCGACCGAGTCGAACGCGTCGTCCAGCAGGAAGTGACCGCTGTCGGGCACGACGCCGAGGGTCGACCCGCCGATCGTCTCGTTGAGGCGCTCGGCCACCGCCAACGGCACGAAGATGTCGTCTTCGCCCCACAACATGAACACCGGCATCGTCAGGGCGGACAGCTCCGGCTCGCGGCTCGTCAACACGTCTGCCAACGCCGGGGCGTCCCGAGCAGGGGCCGCGACGTATCCGTCGAGATCGGCGCTCGGCAAGGTCGCGAACTCGACCGAGCCCCGCTCGACGAACGCACGCGGCGACAGATCGGTGGGCGGCTCGATGTCGAACGCCACACTGTCGAGCAGCACGAGCACATCGACCACCGCCGTGTCGAGAGCGAGCAGCTGGGCAACCGCGCCACCGTGCGAGTGCCCGATCACCGCGCACCGCTCGACGCCGAGCGACCCGAGGAGGGCGCCGACCGCGGTAGCGTGCGACGCGATCGTCCCGCCGCCCGTGAGGTCTGGCGTGATCACCTGGAACCGCGTCGCCAGCAACGGCGCGAGCCTCCGGAACACCGAGGGCCCGACCGGCCACCCGTGGAGCAACACGACGGTCTCACCCTCACCCACATCGGTGAAGGATGGCGTGTCGTCCCGACCTACGGAGGTCACCGACCGACCTCGCGAACGATGGCATCGGCGACAGCGAGCGCGCGGACCGTGGGTCGCACGTCGTGGGTTCGGACGACGTCGGCACCGTTCGCCGCGGCGAGCACGCCCGCGGCGACCGAGCCGTCGACCCGGTCGGTGGGGTCGTCGACACCGGTCAGGGTGCCGATGAAACGTTTGCGCGAGACGCCCACCGCGAGCACGACGCCCAGCTCGGTGAAGCCGGCGAGCGACCGGATCAGCGCGAGGTTGTGGTGGAGGTCTTTGCCGAACCCGATGCCGGGATCGACGGCCAACCGCTCGATGCCGATGGAGGCGGATGTGGCCGCCTCGACCCTTTCCCGAAGGAAAGCGTGCACGTCGGCGACGACGTCGTCATAGGTGGGATCGTCCTGCATCGTCGCCGGCGCGCCGCGCATGTGCATGAGCACCATGCCGGCGCCGATGCTGCCTACCACGTCGAACATGTCCGGGTCGGCGCCCGCGCTCACGTCGTTGACGATGGCGGCGCCGGCATCGAGGGCGGCCTGCGCCACGACCGCCCGCCGCGTGTCGACGCTTATCACTACACCCGGCCTGGCCGCGTGCATCGCCTGCACCACCGGCACCACGCGACGGAGCTCCTCCTCGACCGACACCGCGGCGGCACCGGGACGTGTCGACTCGCCGCCGATGTCGAGGATGTCCGCGCCGTCGTCGAGCAGGTGCACGGCGCGGGCCACCGCGTCGCCGGGGTCGAGGAACCTGCCGCCGTCGCTGAACGAGTCCGGCGTGACGTTGAGGATGCACATGACGAGCGTGCGCCGGCCGACCTCGAGCCCGTGATCGCGACACCGCCACGTGCGCCGTGCCACGGTGCTCACCGCATGCCGATGTGGTTCATGGCCTCCTGGCGGGTCCGCGCATCGGTGCGGAACAGGCCGCGAACGGCCGAGGTGACGGTAACGGCGCCCGGCTTCTTCACACCCCGCATGGTCATGCACAGGTGTTCTGCCTCGATGACGACGAAGACGCCGCGCGGCGTGAGGGCTGCCTCGATGGTCTCGGCGATCTGGGTCGTGAGTCGCTCCTGCACCTGGAGTCGTTTGGCGAGCACGTCGACCACACGCGCGACCTTCGACAGACCTGTGATCTGGCCGCTCTTGTTCGGCACGTAGGCGACATGGGCACGACCGTTGAACGGGATCATGTGGTGTTCGCAGAGGCTCGTGAGCGGGATGTCGCGCACCATGATCATCTCGTCGAAGTCCGCGCCCTCGACGACGGTGACCAACGGCGCGGGATCTTCGCCGATGCCGGCGAGGATCTCTTCGTACATGCGGGCGACCCTCGTCGGCGTTCCCCGGAGCCCTGCGCGATCGGGGTCGTCGCCGACACCTTCCAAGATCAGGCGAACGCCCTGCTCGATCTTCGTGCGGTCGGTAGCCATCGCGCCGATGCTAGCCGCCGGCGGGCGACTCGACGACGCGGCAAGGTTGGCCCGTCGTGGGACCGCAGGCGGGCGGCTGCCGGAGGGACATCGCCAAGATGGCGAGAGCGACCACGATCACGAACACCACGCCGACCTTCGCCAGGGTGCGGACGACAGCAAGCTCATCGCCCGACGTCCGTGGCGCGCTCGTCAGGGTTTCCCGGACGTGGTGCGATGGACGCGCATCGGGCCCGCGGACCGACGTGTTGCCGGTCGGTCCCGGCGCCGAGCGCGCGGCCCGTGGTCCGTGCGCGACGGCACGCCGGAGGTCGTAACCGCGCCGGCGAGCGTCGTCGCGCAGCAGCTCATAGGCCGTCGTCAGCTCAGCGAACCTGCGCGCCGCCTCGGGGTCGCCGGGATTCGTGTCTGGGTGGTACCGGCGGGCTTGCAGCCTGTACGCGCGATGGATCTGCTCGGCGTCGGCGAGGGGTGAGACGCCGAGCGCGTCGTACGGGTCCTCGGGGTAGCCCCAGGGTTCAGCCACGCGGCCGAGTGTAGGTCAGGTCGGCGGGACGAGCCGCTCGAGCATCGCGGGGAGCCCACGAAGGTCCGGGAGCTCGCCGACGCGCGGAACGGGACTCGTCGCACCGACCCGGTTGATCCACACGCACGGAAGACCCAGCGCCGCGGAAGGCTCGACATCGTGGAACAACGAGGCACCGACATGCACGTGCCGAGCACGATCGGCACCGGTGCGCCTGAAGAACATCTCCCAGTGACCGAACGCAGGCTTGTACGAACCGATATCGGAGGCCACGACCCGCTCATCGACGGGCACCCCGATCGCGCCGAGCGATGCGTCGAGGTAGTCGGCGTCGGTGTTCGACAAGATCGCGATACGCCAGCCTGCGTCGCGGAGCGTCGCGAGCGCGGGCCCGACCTCGGGGTACGGGGGCCACGCCGGGAGCGAGTCAGCGAGCGCGGTGGCGCGACCCGGCGGCACCACCAGATCTTCGGAACCGGCCACGGCGCCCACGATGTCCGTAAGTACCTCGCGATAGGTCTTCGTGCCGTCGGCCTGCAGCCCCGGCTCGAGCTCGTGGTAACACGCCGACAGGGCCGTGACGTCGGCGTTCGGCCACAGATCCGCGAGCGATGCGCGCAGGCCGCCTTCCCAGTCGATCAGCGTGCCGTAGCAGTCGAAGCTCGCCCAGCGGTCCGTCACGGAGCGAGTGTACGGAGCGATGCGTCGGCGACGCGGTCACGCGACGGACGACCTACCGGATGCCGGTATCGACGAACAAGTTCACCTGGCGCGGCGCGCCCTCCGTGACGATGACGTCGACCGGCTCCCCGTACCCCACGCCGCCCTCCGTCACGGCGACCACCGTGTAGCTGCCGGGTTCGAGCGCGAGCAGGAAGCGACCGTCGGCTGCAGATGTGCCCTCGGTAACCGAGCCGCCCACAGCTGTGGCACGGACGGTCCCGGACCACGGGGCGGGGGGACACGGACTCTCGATGGTCTCGACGGGACACGTGGGACCCGCGAACACCTGACCGGCGACGCCGGTGCTGGGTGGTGAAGGAGAAGACGCGACGAGAACCGCTCCCGCCAAGACCACGACCGCCACGATGCCGGCCGACAGGGTTGCGGTACGTCGCATCGTTCGCATGGTCGTGGGACGGGATGTTCGCTGTATCGGTTCCCTTTCAGCCACCATACGCTGCGGGACGGAGCGTGCCGATGTAGGGGAGGTTCCGGTACTTCTCGCCGAAATCGAGACCGTAGCCCACCACGAACTCGTTCGGGATATCGAACCCGACGTAGCGAAGATCGAGGGGGACCTGCTGGATCCCCTCCTTCCGTAACAGAGCAGCAACCTCCAGTGAGGCAGGCTTGCGTGCCGCGAGGTTCTTCAGCAGGTATTTGAGCGTGAGACCCGAGTCCACGATGTCTTCGACCACGACGACGTCGAGCCCCGCCAGGTCGTGGTCGAGGTCTTTCAGGATGCGAACGACACCCGATGACTTCGTGGCGGCGCCATAGCTCGACACCGCCATGAAGTCGAACTCGAGCTGCAGCCGGATGTACCGCGAGAGATCGGCCATCACGACGAAGGCACCCTTGAGGACGCCCACCAACAAGATCGACCGGCCCGCGTAGTCCTGGGTGATCTGCTCGCCCATCTCGGCCAGCTTGGTCTGGATCTGCTCTGCCGACAGCAGGACCTTCTCGATGTCGCCGGCGTAGGCATCCATTGGAGGGCGCGAGTCTAACGGGGCCATTCACGCCTCGCGCGTGATGTTCACGTGGGTGCGGTCGCGAACGGCGACGCGGCCGAGCGGCAGATCGCGCCGGCGACCGGGGCGGCCCTTCGCCAGATCGAAGACGGCCTCCAGCGTCTCGCGCGACGCGGGACCTGCGTCGTCGATCGACATCATGTCGTAGGCCGCGAGCCTGATGACTCGGAGGGCGAGCGGAGGCGGGAGTGCGCGCAGGGCTTTGGCGTCGAGCCGGACCTCCCGCCCACGCTCGCCCTCGGCGATGTCGAGGTACGCGCGGACCGCGGCGGCGGCCAGCTCGTCACGGTCAACACGCAGCACCGCCGCGGTCCGCGCGATGCCCGGCTTCACGTTGCGGCCTGTGGCTCGTTCCATCTGGGGCAGGACCTCGTGCCGGATCGCCGCGCGGAGCAGACGACGATCTTCGTTCATGGGGTCGCGCCTCGGACGCAGATGCAGTGCGCTGCAGAACGCCTCGACCTCGGCGCGCTCGACCTCGAGGAGTGGTTGCACGCGGGCGCTCCGACGACTGCCGGGGTCGATCCCGGCGAGCCCCTCGAGGCCCGTGCCGCGCACGAGGTTGAGCAGCACGGTCTCAGCTTGATCGTCCAACGTATGTGCCTCGGCGACGACGGAGGCCCCGATCGCGCGCCGGACCTCGTTCGCGGCGTTCTTGCGCGCGAGAGTCGCCCACGCCTCGACCGATACCCCTTTGGCCGGCTCATCGGTCGCCGCGGCATGGTGGAACGCCAGCCCCAGCCGTGCCGTCAGACGCTTCACGTAGACGACGTCGGCCGCGCTGTCCTCGCGCAGCCGGTGGTCGAAGGTGAACACCGCGAGCCTGATCTTCAGCAGGCGGCGAAGGTGCCAAAGGCCATAGAGGAGGCACGTGCTGTCGGGGCCGCCCGAGACGGACACCACGACGAGATCGCCGGGCGCCACCATGTCGTTGGCGCGGATGGTCGCCGTGACGCGCTGTAGCACGCGGGCGACGGCGGGAGGGCGCCGGGCAGCGGTCACGGCTAACCCGTGACGCGGGCGATCCAGCGAGCGGGATCGGCCACCTCGACGGACGAGGGGAGGCTGTCGCTCGACCCCCAGACCAGGTTGAACCCGCTCATGCCGATCCTCTCGACGACGTGGCGCACGAAGCGCTCGCCCCGATCGTATTGCTGGACCTTCTGGTCGAACCCGATCGCACGTTGCAGCGTGCGCTCGGCACCGGCGACCTGGCGCCGGTGGCTGAGCGCCCGCTTCAACCGGGGCAGGTCCGCGACGAGGTCGCGGGCGACCTCGTCCATGACGAAGCTCGCGTGCCCTTCGAGCAGCGACATCATGGCTTGCATCCGTTCGAACACGACTCGCTGCTCGGGGCTGAGCAGCAGCAAGATCCCCCCGGGTCCCCGGAGGTCGCCCCGATGCAGGCCCTCGATCGCATTTTGCAGCTGACGCCGCAGCTCGCCGGCGTCGAGCGACACCGTGTCGAGGTACGCGTCGACCATGGAGCGGAGGTGGGTCCTGAGCCACGGCGCCGACGAGAACTGCACGCGATGCGTGACCTCGTGGATGGCAACCCAGAGACGGAAGTCGTCGGTCCGCAAGTGGTAGCGGAGCTCGACCTCGACGAGGTTCGGGCCGACGAAGTAGATGAGGCCGTCGTCGTCGACGGGCAGGAACACGTCGAACTGCCCGAGGACGCGGCGAGACACGTACCCGAGGAGCGCGCCCGTCTGCGCGCCCAGCGCCTTGCGAGCCACCCCGCTGGGAGCCCGGCGTTCGAGCAACCGGTCGGCCAGCGGCTCGAGCAGCCGCTGGAGACCTTGGATGTTCTGGCGGATCCAGTCGCCACGGCCCATGACCCACGCGCGTGAGCTGAACCCCGAGACCTCGAGGCCGGTGAACCCGGTCACGGCGCCCTCGGCTTGCGCCACCATGGCGGCGAGCTGGTCGCGCATGGCCGCGCGGGCGGGGAGCTCGACACGAGGTCCAGCGCCAGCGACCCTCCTGCCGATGTCGAGCGCCGTGTCCCAGTCGGCGAGCCTGGCGGCTCGTGAGCCCAGGGACCAGTCGAGGGTGGTGGGTTCCACGAGGAGGGCTAGCCCTCGCCCGCGGCCTTCTTGCGCGCGGCAATCATCGCGGCGCGTCGTGCCCTGCCTTCGGCGATCCGCCGATCGGTGCCCTGGTCGAGCAGCTCCTGCAACGTCGCTTCGAACGTCGCCTGGTCCATGGTGACCTCGGGTCGTTCTTCGGCCGGGGGCGCAGGAGCCGGCGCTGGCGCGGCCGGCGCTGGTGCGGCCGGCGCAGGCGCGGGAGCCGGTACAGACGCGGCCGACGCCGTGGTGGCCGGCGCGGCCGCAGGTTCGGGCGCGGCCGCAGGTTCGGGCGCGGCTGCGGCAACCTCGGGCGCGCCCACGGCCGGAGCCGCGATAGCGGCGGCGACGCCGGGGAGCGCGGGCGGTTGCACCACGATCGGCACGGCTTGCGATAGGTCCACGGCGCGACGCGGGGGCTCCCGGCCCGGCAACACCCGGTCGGCGAAAACGACGCCCGAGACGTCTTCGTCGCGAGCGAACCGGGGTGCGTAACGCAAGTACCTGACCACCATCACGACCACGACGACCGCGGTAAGGCCGGCAAGCAGCCATGCCATGCCGTAGACCCATCCACCGGAGTTCCGCTCGAGCTCGACCGACAGGTCGATCACGCTCTGAGCCATAGCAGGCGGGGCGGCGGCCACGACGAGGCTCGAGGTAACGGCGACCGTGACGAGCGATACGCGGATGACTTTCATACGTGCGCGATTGTCGCAACCTACGGGACACCCGGCAACCGCGCTGCGATGTGCGTGGAGCCGGAGGGGGGATTCGAACCCCCGACCTACCACTTACGAGGCGGTTGCTCTACCCCTGAGCTACTCCGGCTGGTGGGCACGCGAGTCTACCAACGGCCCTGGTCACAACGGTCGAGCGGCAAGGTGGTGCCTGCACACCGACCATCCGCCGGGCACCATCCCTTCCCGACGACAGGGCACCGCTGCCATGATGCCCCCGTGAGCGATCGACAGGCACCCACCGAGGCGATCGGGCGGGTCATGGTCGGCACCGACCGATCCGAAACCGCAGAACGCGCGGTCGGTTGGGCGGCGGACTTCGCCGCTCGTTTCGACGCCGAGCTCCACGTGGTGCAGGTGGTCGTTCCCCAGCATCCCGCGACGACCGAATTCGGCGCTGCCGAAGCGACCCGCGCGCGCTCGGCCGCCGACGAGCTGCAGGGGTACGCGGCGCGGATCGCCGGGGACCGGGGAAGAGCCCACGTCGTCATCGACGACGACCCGGCCATGGCGATCGTGCGCGCCGCCGAGGAACATGCGGTCGACGTGTTGGTCGTCGGCAACGCCGGCATGGCCGGCCGCAAGGAGTTCCTGCTGGGCAACGTGCCCAACCGCATCAGCCACAACGCACGCTGCACCGTGATCATCGTGAACACGACGAACGGCCAGGTGACCGCCGTGCGCGATCCACGGAGCGCGACGGTGCTCCGCGGGTCGGCCGCGGACGAGGAGCCCACCGAGCCACACCTCATGGCGCGCGGGACCCGGATCGCCACCGTCTTCGCGAAACACGGCATCAAGGAGTTGCTCGGCAAGCCCGAGGAGTCCGGGACGGCGGGCAGACGCCGGCAGGCCAGGCGCATGCGGGCCGCGTTCGAGGAGCTCGGCCCGACGTTCTGCAAGCTGGGCCAGATCTTGTCGACGCGGCCGGATCTGTTAGCGCCCGAGTTCATCGAAGAGCTGGCGACCCTGCAAGATCACGTGCCGCCCCTGACCGAGGCACAGGTCGTACGGGTCATGGAAGAGGAGCTCGGCGTCCCGTGGGAAGACGTCTTCGACCACATCGAACCCGAGCCCCTGGCGGCCGGAACCATCGGGCAGGTCCATCGCGGTGCGCTGGCGGGCGGCCAGCGCGTCGTCGTGAAGGTCCAGCGCCCCGACGCCAAGGCGCAGATCGAACAAGATCTTGCCCTGCTGGAGGTCTTCGCGGAGAAGGTCGGCGCGAGGCCGGGCCTGTCTGCGGTCATCGACATGCACGCGGTCTTCGAGCACCTGTCGACGTCGCTGCACCGCGAGCTCGAGTTCCGCGGCGAGGCAGCGAACATGGATCGCATGCGGGAGGTCGTGGCCTCGTACGGCCGCCTCGACGTCCCGGCGGTGTACGGCGAGCTGTCGACGACGCGGCTCTTGGTGATGCACGACGTCGCCGGCGGACCCATCTCGGCGGTCCCGGAGGGACCCCTTCGCACGGACGTCGCGCGACAATTGTTGGAGTCGTTCTACAAGCAGATCATGGTCGACGGCTTCTTCCACGCCGACCCGCATCCGGGGAACCTGATGTGGCAGCCCGACGAAGAAGTTCTGTATTTCCTGGACCTCGGGATGGTCGGGGACGTCACGGCGGAGATGCGCGAGCAGATGATGCTGCTGCTCATGGCGTTCTGGCAGGAAGACGTGGGGTTCCTGACGGACGTGTCGCTGATGCTGGCGGGCGCGATCGACAGGAGCGACCTCGACGTCGATGCCTACCGGTCCGAGATCGGACAGCTGATGGCGACGTACCGCGGTGCCTCGCTCAACGAGATCCAGCTCGGACCGGTGCTGCAGGAGATGACGCAGATCTCTCTGCGGCACGGGGTTCCACTGCCAGCTTCGCTCGCGCTGACGGCGAAGTCGATGGCGCAGATGCAGCTCGCGGCCGCGCAGCTGGACCCCGATCTCGACCCGTTCGATATCGCGGGTCGCTTCTTGATGCGGACCGTGTTGTCCGGCATGGGATCGAAGCTCGACCCCAAGGCGCTCTTCTACCAGTCGCAGCGGCTGAAGGTGCGCGCCATGCGCGTCATCGAGGCAGTCGAGCGGCTCATCGGTGCACGTCCCGGTCAGAAGCTCGAGGTCAACTTCCGTGCGGCCTCGCTCGAGACGACGGTGCGGCGTGCAGGCCGCCACCTCGCGCTCGGCGCGGTCGCCGCCGCTTCGTTGCTCGGCACAGCCATCGTCACAACGTCGGAACGAGTCGCCGACTGGGTGCCCATGGCGCTCGGTGGCATCGGCCTGGTGTTCACGGTCGGGCTCGTCGTGGACCTGCTCCGCAACCGCCGGTAGCCGCGCCGGTCGTCCAGGGATCGCGTCACCCGATGTCGACGTCGCCGCCCCGCGAGGTCACGGTCGTGGTCGGATCGACCGATGCGGGTTCCTTGCGGGCCGTGCGTATCACGACCTTCTCGAGCACGAACGCGACGATCGCCATGGCGAGACCGACGGCCCAGCGCTCGACCCGGCGCAGGGTCCTCGAGACGCGTGTGCTCATGGGTGCTCCCCTTCTGCTTCCTGAGTCAACGGGATGGTGCCGGCCACGGTCGTCCCGCCGCCCACGGTACTGCTGATCTCGAGGGCTCCCGCGAGCGCGGCGATGCGATCCGTCATGCCCTGCAGACCGGTGCCCGCGCTCGTGGCCGATCGGTCGAAGCCGCGCCCGTCGTCGCTCACCGAGAAGGTGAGGTGCCCGTTCGCGCGTGCCACCGAGACGTGCACGTTCGTCGCCTCGGCGTACTTGGCCACGTTCTGCAGCCCTTCGAGGCACGAGAAGTACACGGCCGCCTCGACCTCGGGTGGGAACCGCCCAAGGTCCTCGGGCGCGTCGATCGCGATCGTGAGCGGGGAGCGCCTGGCCTGGGCTCCGAGCGCCGCAACGAGCCCTTGATCGGCCAGGAGCGGTGGGTAGATCCCCCGGGCGAGGTCGCGCAGATCTTCCAGCGCGCCGTGCGCGTCGTTCTGCAGGTCGGCGAGCATCCCGCGGGTCCTCTCCGGATCGCGCTCGACCAGGGCCTCGGCGAGCTTCAGCTTGATCGCGAGCGCGACCAGCTGTTGCTGCGCCCCGTCGTGGATGTTGCGCTCGAGACGGCGGCGCTCGCCGTCTTGCGCCGTCACCAGCCGTCGCTGCGCGGCGTGCAGATCGACGAGCCTCGCCTTCAGCTCCTCGGTCAGCGCGACGTTGTGCAGGACCGGTCCGGCCTGCGATGCGAGCTGCGCGACGGACTTGTGATCTGCGCCGCCCATGCGGTCGCCGACCGGCTTGCGCACTCCGAGCATGCCGAGGCGTTGACCCCGGAACTCGACGGGGAACACCGCCGACCGATCGTCGTCGCCTTGGACCGCGTCGACCGGGTCGGCGCCGTCGGGCCACGAAGCCGACAGACGGGACCCACCTTCGAGGTCGAGCCAGACGTCGGAGCGCTCCGCCAAGACGCCCTCGCCTACGGCCGTCGCCATGCGGATCAAGACGTCTTCGCCCGCGTACGTCGCGCCCACGCGGTCCGAGAAGCCCGCGAGAACGTCGTACGGGGTGGCGCGCCGCCCGTAGACGATGCGGTCGGCGAGCCGGCGGGCCACGCGGAACGCGGGCCAGACGGCGAGACCGACGGCTGCGGCGATCGCGGTGTCCGCGATCCCCGCGTCACCGAGCGCCGCGCTCCCTGCCCGTGACACCGCGAAGAACACCCCCATCAAGATCAAGACGACCAACCCCGCGAGCACCGCCTTGCGAACGACGACGTCGAGATCCCACAGCCGGTAACGGAGGATCGCGATCCCGATCGAGCGGGGAGCGCCGCCATGCCCGCGGCGGCGAACACCGGCGAGACGGTATCGGACACGCCGAGCGAGACGACCACCTCGGAGAAAACCAAACCGCTGAGCATGAGCGCGGCAGCGAAGGCCATCCATCTGATCTGCTGCCGCTCGAGGCCGCGGGCGCGACGGAACCGCATGACGAGCGAGACGATGGATGCCCCGACGAGGAAGAGGAAGACCAGGAAGATGTCGTCGATGACCGTGCCGAACGGTTCGAGGGCCGGGACGTAGATGGGGTTCGGAACCGACGACGACTCGTCCATGTAGCGAGAACCGGCGATACCGAGCAGGAACACACCGAGGCTGGTGAAGGTGGCCCACAGGAGCCAACGCCATCGCCGCGATGCGGGCCTACCGTCGGGGAAGAGCTGCGGGAGAAGCAGGAGTCCCGGGATCAGCCCGAAGACCCATCCCGCGTCGGCGGATATCGAGAGCCACTGCACCAGAGCCCCGGTATCACCCCGGTGGACGAAGGAGGTCACGAATTCGCCTGCAACGAACGACACCGACGTGACCCCTGAGACGTACAGCAGCAACGCGCCGATACGGTTGCCCGGGACGCGGCTGACGATGAGGGCGCCGACCAGCCCGAAGAGGAAGAAGGTCGCGGCGAACAACCACTGCTCGGCGAGCGACCCTCGGTTGGCGGCCACCAACACCATGCCGAGCGCGGCGTTGACCAGGAACACGCCCAGCACGACCCAGGGCCACACCGCGCGATGCTCGCGGATCCGCGTCGCGCTCATCGCAGCGCCTCCGGCGTGAGCCGGTACACCTCCACAGGCTCTTCGCGGCCCTTCACGGCGCGCATGCCGATGGGCTCGGCGGCGACGCCCTCGACACCCGCCGCCTCGACGGTCGTCGCGGCTGCGACGACCTCCCCACCTTCGGCCTCGGACTGCAGCCGCTGCGCCACGTTCACTGCGTCGCCGATCACGGTGTACTCCAGCCGCCCCCCGCCGCCGATCGCGCCGGCCACGACGACCCCGGTGTTGAGCCCGATGCCTACGTGCAGGCCATCGATGTCGTCCAGGTCCCACCCCTGCGCGTTCAGCTCAGACTGCCGGGCCTGCATCGCGAGCGCGCACGCCACCGCGCGCGCCGCGTGATCCTCGATCGGCTCTGGCGCGCCGAAGATAGCCATGATCGCGTCGCCTTGGAACTTGTCGATGGTCCCCCCGTGCGACGTGACCACCTCTGCCATCGCGCCGAGGTGCCGGCCGACGACGTCGGCCACCCGCCGGGCGCCGAGCCGCTCGGACAACGCCGAGAAGCCACGGATATCACTGAACAAGACGGTCACCTCGATCTCGCGCTGTTCGGCGATGCCGTCGACGAGGCGGTCGGCGACCTGCGAGGGCACGTACGACTTCAGCGACGCAGCCTCGGCGCTCCGCTCGACCACGGCCGCGTGGAGGCGCTTCATGGCGTCTGCCGTGGAAGCCCCGGCGGCTTCGTTGCCGGCCATCCGAAGGAACAGGCCGGTCACGCGTGCGTCCACCGACTCCTGGGTGGTGCCGAGCGCTTGCGCCATGGCGACGTAGCCCAAGCCCTGGCTCATCATGTCGAGGACACGGCGATCGTCCTCATCGGCGTGCCTGCTCCCGGTGAGGCGCTCTGCGATCGCGGGGTCGACGACGCTCCCGCCCCCGTGTACCTCCCGGATCGCGCGCGCCAGCTCGTCGCCTTGCGCGAGGCGGTCCTTCAGCAGGTAGGCGAGCCCACGATGGCCTCCACCCAGCAACGCGATCGCGTATTCCTCGTCGTCGTGCGCGCTGAGCACGACGACGCCGGTATCGGGGTGGTTGCTTCGGATGGCATGGGCGCAGTCGATGCCCTCGAGCTGGAACGACGGGGGCATCTTGATGTCAGTGACGACCACGTCGGGGACGTGTTCGCTCGCGGCAGCCAGCAGCGACGGCGCGTCGTGCGCCACGCCGACGACGTCGATGTCGTCGTAGGAGTCGAGCAGGGCTCGAACGCCCTCCCTCACGAGGACGTTGTCTTCGCCGAGCACGACCGTGATGCTCATCGGGCTCCTTCCACAGGTACCATCCGCGCGTGTTGCGTGTCGTCTTCGCCGAGGATAACTACCTGGTCAGGGAGGGCACCGTCGCCCTGCTGGCCGAGGTCGGCGAGATCGAGGTGGTAGCCACCGCGTCCACCTTCGACGAGCTGATGGCGGCTGTCGGGGCCGAAGGGCCCGACGCGGTCCTGACCGACATCCGCATGCCCCCGACGGGGACCGACGAGGGCATCAGGGCCGCGAAGGCGATCCGCGCCGACCACCCTGCGATCGGAGTCGTGGTGCTCAGCCAGTATGCCGACGACGGGTACGCATACGACCTGCTGAAGGACGGCGCCGCGGGGCTCGGCTACCTGTTGAAGGAAAGGGTCGCCGACGTCCACGAGGTCGTCCGCGCGCTGAACGAGGTCGCCGCCGGCGGGAGCGTGCTCGACCCAAAGGTGGTCGAGGCGCTGGTCGCTGCGAAGGACCGGATGGCGCACTCGCCGCTCGCACCGCTCACCGACCGCGAGCGGGAGGTGTTGTCGTTCATGGCCCAGGGCATGAACAACGCCGCGATCGCGAAGGCGCTGTACCTGACCGACCGTGCCGTGGAGAAGCACATCAACGCGATGTTCCACAAGCTCGGCCTGACCGAGGAGCCCGACGTCCACCGGCGCGTGATGGCCGTGCTGGCGTTCCTGCACGAGACCGAGCACGCGTAGCGGCGTCACTGCGCCCGCCGCGTATCCACGATCAACACGCTGCACGGTGCGTGACGCAACACCAGGTTCGGGACGCTGTCACGCACACGCCACCACGACCCGTGGGTGTCGCGGTTGCCGACCACGATCGTGTCGGCCCGTTCCTCCTCGGCCACGGCCACGATGCGCTCGGCCGCCTCGCCCTCTTCGATGCGGGTCGATGTCGTGACGTCAGGGTAGCGACCCGCCACCGATGCGAGGTAACGAGCGGGGTCGGCCGGTTTCCCAGGGTCGACCACCGCTCGTAGGTCGCCCGACGGGCGCACGAACAACACCACCAATCTCGCATCCCGTGCGCGCGCGAGCCTCGCCGCGTCCGCCACCGCCAACTCGGCAGCCGCCGAAGTGTCCGTCCCGACCACGATCGTCGCCATCATCGTCGCCCCCTTGTCGCAACGACGCTACGCCCGCCGACCTGCGACGACGACCCTGCGACCACCACGTTCCGCCGGTGGTGCCAGCACCAGCCCGACGGTAGCGCCCTCCCCCTGGTACCGGCGAGGTCTCGGGTGCGACGATGCACCCGATGGACGGGATACAGCCATCACGAGCGGGCGGCATGTGGGCGCGTGGCGCCTGGGCCTTCGCCGTGCTCGCGACCCTCGCATGTGCGATCGGGGGCGTGCTTTCCGCGATCGCGCTGCGAGACCTCAGGCCTCTCGTACCCGACGATGAGAGCGGCCAGCTGTTGATCCTGCCGTTCATCGCACCGATCTACGCCTGGGTCGGGGCGCTGATCCTCGCCCGCCGACCGAACCGGATCGGCTGGCTGTTCTGCCTCACCGCGGTCGGCCTGTCCCTGTACGTCCTCGGCGTGGGCTACGCCTCGTGGGGGTCTATCGTCGCGAACGAACCACCCCCGGGCTTGCGGTTCGCCGCATGGTTCGGCTCCTGGAGCGTCGTCACCGCGCTCGCGGTCCTGCCGATCGTGCTGGTGCTCTACCCGACAGGACTCCCGCCCTCAAGGAGATGGCGTCCCATCGTCTGGGCGGGTTGGCTCCTGGTCATCGGCTACACGCTCAGCGCCGCGCTCCAGCCACGGTTCGGCGGT
>Ga0247727_10005523_pt1 | contig 25591 bp, 26 predicted proteins | sample WisWelCaveWW1625_FD_202498 | JGI IMG/M metagenome (GOLD analysis project Ga0247727, IMG submission 202498) | Biofilm microbial communities from Wishing Well Cave, Virginia, United States - WW16-25 | ecosystem: Environmental > Aquatic > Deep subsurface > Groundwater > Cave microbial mat | place...
TTCGCCAAAAACCGGCTCGCAATGACATTGGCGCAGTGGATGGGAAATCCAAAACCTTGCGGGCGCGGGCTTCCCAGGAATACTGTTCTGCATTGTTTTTTGCGGTTATCGCCATTTCTGCATATTTGCGAGCCGCCGATTTTGACTTTCGGCGGCGTGGCAATCTCGTACTGCGTTGATATCCATCCTCTTCAGGAAGATTGCTTCGCCAAAAACCGGCTCGCAATGACATTGGCGCAGTGGATGGGAAATCCAAAACCTTGCGGGCGCGGGCTTCCCAGGAATACTGTTCTGCATTGTTTTTTGCGGTTATCGCCATTTCTGCATATTTTCTTGAATTCAGGCGGACATCTTCAATGGCACGCACCCAGGCGTCCACGTCCCCCGGCGGGAGCAGGATGGCGTTTTGTTCGTTGAGGATTTCCCGCAGGACGGGCAGGTCGCTGGAAAGGATCACGCGCCCGCAGGCGAGATACTCGAACACTTTCATCGGGGAGAGATAGCGGGCAATGTCCCCGCCGGAGGAGGCCGCCACGGATTCCTGATAGGGCATGAGCAGGATGTCGCAGGCGGCCTGGTAGCGCGGGAGATCGGCGTTGGGGATGAAGCCGGTGGGGAAAATATTGCGTATTGCGTATTGCGTAATTTGGGATTGGAGGCGTTCCACGTCTTCCGGGTCGCCGCCGGCGAGGAGAAATTGGACTTCCGGGAGGCGGCGGGCAAGTTCAAGAATATGTTCCACACCGCGGCCGGTGTAGAGGTGGCCGGTATAGCCGACGGTGAAGACGGTAGGAAGCAGGGAGCAGGGAGCAGGCAGGGCGGCGCGGGCTTCGGCGGGGGCGGGGAGATTTTCGTAGCGGGCCAAATCCACGCCGTCGGGGAGGACGTTGATCTGCAAGGCTTTGACATGCTCAATGGCAAGCCTTACATCCCGGTTCCCCGATTTCAAATCAGCGAGCAGGGCATTGGTAATCACGACCAACTTGCGCGCCCCGCGCCCCCAGATGAAGGCGCGGAACAACCGCGTCCCGGCAACCCCGCGGGGGAGATCATGGACTTCGAGGATGGTGGGTAATCCGGTTAAACTGGCAAATGCGGCGGCCTGGGGATGGCGGGTATAGATCAAGTCAGCGCCCCACTTCTTCGCCCAGCGCACTGCCTGCCAGCCGAAGTCGTAACTGCGCAGTCGGGGATGCGCAGGCAGCCAGTGGATGGGGAATTCGTGCGCGAGGCCGTAATGGCGGGCGATGGGTTCCCACGAGTTCTCCTGAATTCCCATGAGTTCCCCTGAGTTCCCATGAGTACTCATAGGTTCTTGTGGGAACTGATGGGAACTCCCCGGCACAAGCACGGTGATCTCATGCCCCAGCCCCGCGATCGCATCTGCCATTTTCATCACCTGGATGGTGTTGGCGCGGCGGGAGGGGAGGGAGGTGGGGGCGATGAGTGTAAGGCGCATGGGAGGATTTTAGCTGATCCGTATTGTCACAGAGAAAGCACAAATGGGGCAAAACACAGATATAGTAGAATAGCGGCAACCAGGAAGATTTGCAATCAGGTCAGGTGCGCAATGGGTATATTACAAATTTCGGACAAACTTGCCGGGGTGATCGAAAAAGAAGCGAAGGCTCGCGGGATTACTGTTGAAGATTTCCTGCGATCAGCCGTCCAACGTGAGCGGACACTGGCTGAGCGGCGCACCATCGAACAGGAACAAGCCTGGTGGGACAGCCAACCGCTGGCTGAGCGGGCAAAACATGAGGGAGAATTTGTTGCAATTCATAACGGACGTATCGTGGATTTCGACAAAAATGAGACCCAACTATTTTTTCGTGTACGGGGACAGTTTGGGAATACGCCGGTGCTTATCATGCCCGCAGAAGGGCCGCGGGAAATCCGGGTTTTTAGTCCGCGGTTTTCTCAAGAATGAAATCGCCATTCAGTCGGGAATATTTTCCGCCCGCTCCTGTTATTAGTGTGGAAATTACCGCTCCGGGGGAATCGCCCTCAAAGGTGCAATATACGGCACTCATTGACACTGGCGCTGATGGCACTTTTGTACCAACCAGGCTGCTCGAAGAACTGGGGGTACCGATCATCCATATGACTAATGTTCGCGCCCACATGGGAGAGAGCCTTTATCGGGTTTCCATCCACCGAATAGATTTTGTGTTATTCGACTCGATCCGCTTTCCAAATATCGAAGTTGTCGCGGATGACTGGGGAAACGGGATCATTCTTGGCAGGAACTTGCTCAACAAGCTAAATTTGCATCTGGACGGCCCCAGCGAAACCACCAGATTAGTTGGATAGTTTCCCCAACACCCCATACACCTTCCTCACATTCAACCCAACCGAAAATACATAATACCCGGAAAGCAGCGCCGCGCTGGCAAGGATGCCATAATGCGGGACGAGCAGGAGGGTCAGGGCGATTTTCAGGACCGCGGCGACGGTGTTCACTTTCAGCGGATAATCGGGCAGGTTGAGGGCGAGCAGGGCGGTGCGGTTCCAGTAAAAGGTGTTGGCGACGAACAAGCCGATCAGGATGATGACGAGTGCGGGATAGGATTCCTGGAATTGCGGGTACAGGAGGGCGATGATCTGCCGCCCAAAGATGATGAGGAAGAGTGAGGCGAGGCCGGTGTAGAGCGCGGCCAGCCGCGAGCCTTGCTTTAGCACATAGCGCACGTTTTCCCAGGCTTTCCGTGCCGCCTCACGCGCCAGCTCGGGGTAGGTGGCATGGGGCAGGGGGCTGACGGGGATGAGGACGAGGTTCGCCAGCGCCAACGCCTGCTTGTAATATCCGGACGCCGTAGTGCCAAGTAATCCCGCCACCCACAGTTCCTCGCCATCCTTGTTGACGAGATTGATCGTCGCGCTGATGTTCGTGCTGAAGGCAAACCGCAATATCTCCCGGTACTGTCCCCTGAGCGTACCCATTGGCGTGCGCCACCAGCCTCCTCCCCACTGCCGCCGCCCCTCCCTGAATGCCATGAGCGCCACGCCCAGCCCCATTAACAGTTTGCCCGCCATATAAGCCAGCACGACCGCCACAATGGGCTGATCCGCAATCAACGCAAAGGGGATCAGCGCCAGCGTGACCACGCCCTGCATGACCTGTAATATGGAAATGCTGCGGAAACGGTCGGAGATGTGGAGCAGCCCGCTTGAACTCTCGAAGATCAGATTTCCAACCACGATCAGCCCGTAGAGGAGGAACAGGCTGGCAAAGGACACATCTTTGGCAAAGATGCGCGCCGCCCAGCCCGCCAGCAGGGCAATCACGCCAAACGAAACCAGCGAACTGCCCGATTCCAGCAGACACGCCAGCTTGAACACGGCGGCGGATTTCGCCGCACTGCCCTCCTCCTTATACTGCCCGACGTATTTGACGACCATTTCATTCATGCGGAAGGAGGCCAGCTTGTTGATGATACTTGTAAAGCGGACGATCACGCCCAGCACGCCCAACAGCGCCGGCCCCAGGATATTGCTCGTCAGCAAATTCTGGAAGAACGAGAGCGCCACCGTGATCCCCGACGCGCTAAACAGGTAGGCCGAATTTTTCAGCACGCGGCGGAGGAGGGGATTTTCGAAGAGGCGGTTCATGCCAAGAGTAGGCAGTCAGGTGATTAGGCGATTAGGCGATTAGGAAAACCCCCGTGATTCCCAATTGCCTGATTGCCCAATCCCCAATTGCCTGATCAACTTACCTTCAATTCCCGCGCCCACCCCCGCTCTGCCCGATACCATGCAATCGTCCGGGCGATGCCCTCTTCCAGCCCCACCTGCGCCTCCCAGCCGAGCAGTTCGCCCGCTTTGCGCACGTCGGCGAGGTTGGCGGCCATGTCCGCCGCGGGGAAGGGATGGCGCTCTATGATCGCTGTCCGCCCTACCTGCCCCTCAATCAGGGCGATCAACGCGTTCATCGTGATGTTCTCGTGCCCCCCCAGGTTGAAGATTTCGTAGCCGACCGGTTTGAGGGCCAGGATCACCCCGCGGGCGATGTCGTCCACATAGGTGAAGCCGCGGCTCTGGGTGCCATCCCCATTCAACTGGATCGGCTCGCCCTCGATGATCCCGCGCACAAAACGGAAAATGGACATATCGGGCCGCCCCGCCGGACCGTACACGGTGAAGAAGCGCAGGACGCTCACATCAATCCCAAAGAGCGAATGATACGCATGCGACAGCGCCTCCGCGCCCTTTTTGCTGGCGGCGTAGGCTTGCAGGGGGTGGCTGCTGTCGGCGGTCTCCGGCGTGGGGAGCGGCGCATCGTTGCCGTAAATGCTGGACGTGGACGCCAGGATCAGCTTCGGGATGCTGTGCGCCTTGCACAGTTCCAGCAGGTTGAGCGTGCCGGTCATGTTCGTATCCACGTAGACCCACGGATTTTCCACCGAGGCGCGGACGCCGGCGCGCGCGGCGAGGTTGATGATCCCATCAAAGGGTTGAGCCTGACCCCGGGGGAGCGCGCCCCCCAGTGAAGCCACCGCGTCCCTGTGGCTGATGTCCATCCCGATAAACCGGAATCCCTTCACAGGGGTCAATAACCCCAAGCGGTGGGTCTTCATCCGGGGGTCGTAGGCGTCGTTCAGGTTGTCCACGCCGGTGACGGTGTGCCCTGCGTCGAGCAGCATTTGGGAGACGCGGGCGGCGATAAAACCCGCCGCGCCGGTGATGAGGTAGTGAGACATGGGGTTAATGTTTCAAATTTCGCATTTGTGGTAACCAGATGTTTCGCGGGTTGAGTAGCAGGAGCATTATCCCTGCGTATCGAGACCAGGAAACCAGGCTTTTCGCAAGCCCGCTGGATTTCGATACGGGCGACGAAAAACCTGTCGCCCTACTCAATCTGCGCTGCTAGAGTTTGATGACCTTTGGATGCTCGGTGCCCGCCAGGTTGAGGGCGTTGCGGGTGTCCACCAGCAGGGTGGCGGCGTCGAGGATGGCGGGGTAATCGTAGGCGGCGTGGTTGGTGACGATGACGACGCAATCGGCGGTGCGGGCGGCGGCGAGTTCATCCGGGACGCTGTCCATTTCCATGCCGTCGTGGCTGACATGCGGGATGTGCGGGTCGTGGTAAGTGACGTGCGCACCCTTCTCCTCCAGCAGGCCAATGATGTCGAGCGCGGGGGATTCGCGCGGATCGTCCACATTGGGTTTGAAGGCAACGCCGAGCACGAGGATGTGACTGCCTTTGAGGGCGTGGCCGCGCTCGTTGAGGGCGTCCATGACCAGCGTGACCACGTGGCGCGGCATCCCCGTGTTGATCTCGGAAGCCAGCTCAATAAAGCGGGCAGTGTAGTTGAGCGAGCGGAGTTTCCACGAGAGGTAGAGCGGGTCAATCGGGATGCAATGCCCCCCGAGGCCCGGACCCGGCGTGAATTTCATAAAGCCGAACGGCTTGGTGGCGGCGGCTTCGATCACTTCCCACACATCAATACCCAACCGGTCGCACATCAGCGCCATCTCGTTGACGAGGCCGATGTTCACCATGCGGAACGTGTTCTCCAGCAATTTGGTCATCTCGGCGGTTTCGGATGAGCTGACGGCGACGATTTTTTCGAGCGCCATCCCGTACCAGGCCGCGGCGACTGCGCTGCACGTGCGGGTGATCCCGCCCATCACTTTGGGCGTGTTGATCGTCGTCCAGTCTGCGCGGCCAGGGTCTACGCGCTCCGGCGAGAAGGCGAGGAAGAAATCGCGCCCGGCTTCCAGCCCGTTGCCCTCCGTAATGGTCGGGAGCATCAGTTCGCGCGTGGTGCCTGGATACGTGGTGGACTCCAGCACGACCACCATGCCGGGGTGCATGTGCTTGGCCAACTCCTCGGAGACACTGACGATGTAGGACAAATCCGGGTCGCCGGTCTTGCGCAGGGGTGTGGGCACGCAAATGGAAACAGCGTCCATTCGGCGCAGGGCGGCGAAATCGGTCGTCGCATGCAGGCGGCCTGCATCCACGTGTTTCTTGACAGCGGCGGTGGGGACGTCCTGGATGTAGCTCTCCCCTCTTTTGAGGGCGTCGATTTTGCGGGCATCCGGGTCAATCCCGGTAACCTCGAAACCGGCATCGGCAAAGACGACGGCCAGCGGCAGGCCGACATAGCCCAATCCCATGATGGCGATTTGGGCGGTACGGTTGGTTAGTTTTTCGAGCAGGTTTTCTTTGGTATCCATGTTTTTGTGTGAGTGATTGGGCAATCAGGCAATTGGGGGTTAGGCAATTGGGCAATTGGGAATGAACAGATTTTCCTAATTCCTGATTCCTAATGACCTAATCCCTATCTTTGGTAGTGTCATCAACAACGCCTCTTCCCCATTATCAGGGTAATAATGTGGCCGCGCCCCGACGATTTTAAACCCGAACGCCTCATACAGGGCGAGCGCGGCCTCGTTCCCCGCCCGCACCTCCAGCGCTGCAGAAATTGCGCCGCGCGCCGCGGCATCCGCCAGCGCAGTCTCCATCAGCCGGCGGGCGATCCCCTTGCGACGGTGATCGGGATGCACCGAGATCGTCGCCACATGCAGTTCATCCACGATCAGCCAGCCCACAAACGCCGCCACCAACCCGCCCTCCCACTCGGCCACGTAACAACGTGCATAATCGTTCATCACCAGTTCGTTCTCATAGCTCATCCGCGACCACGGCGAGGAAAACGACAGCACGTCAATGGCATGTACCACGTCCAGGTCCGCCGTCATCATCGGGCGGATGACCAAATCCGCAGGATCATTCACGCCGCCTCCCCCTGCGCCACATAAATCGGAGCCAGCCCGCCGGGATCATCTGCCCCCCCGGATTGCCAACGCCCCCAGGCCAGCTCCGCCAGCACCGCCGGGCGGCGGACGCAGCCTGCGGGGGATGTGACCCTCGCGAACGGATTTCGCCCCAAAATTTCCCGCACCCCCGCGTTCAACTCGCCGCTTACCACCGCCGGGGCTGTAACCGCCGCGGACAAGCCTTCCGGCGACAGGAGTTGCGGCTCCCCGTCGGGAATCCAGACCCCATGAGGGGCCGCGTACCAGCCTCCGGCCAGCCGGGTGCGCCCCGCTTCCAGCACGGCGAACAGCGGCGCATCCGTCACCGGCTGGGAGGCGGCCAAAACATCGAGGCTCGGTATCCCGATGAGGGGCACGCCCCTCGCGAGCGCCAGCCCTTTGGCGAAGGCCAGCCCAATCCGCAGGGCGGTAAACGACCCGGGGCCGGTCGCCACCCCCAGGGCGCGCAGATCATGCACGTTGAGGCCCGCCCGCTGGAGGGCCAGTTCCACCGCCGGGGCCAGTTCCATCGTGTGATGAAACGGACTTGTCCACATCATTTCGGTGAGGACCTCCGCCCCATCGTACAGGGCCAGGCCCATGCGGCGGGTGGAGGTATCAATGGCGAGGAGCATGGTGGGTCAGGGGAGGAAACCGGCCAAGTGGGCCAGCATCTTTTCATAACGTTCGCCGCGGGCGGTGATGTCCAGCCCGCGGCGTTCATCGTCCAGCCAGGTCATGGCGATATGCAAAAAATCATCGGGGAGGGCCTCCCGGATTTGGGAGGCCCATTCTACCACCAGCGGCCCGGCGGCCAGGCAGGCGTCCAGGTCGAGGTCGGCGGCTTCGGCGGGGCTGGTGAGGCGGTAGGCGTCCATATGATGGATGCGTTCATCCTGAGCGGAGGACGACCGGAGGTCGGACGCAGTCGAAGGAAGGCGCTTCGACTGCGTTCGGACGGACAAACTGTCCGAACTCCGCTCAGCGTGAAAATTCTCATCCTGAACGGAAGCCGGAGGGCGCGTATACACATTAATGATCACAAACGTCGGGCTGGTCACGCGGTCGGGAGACCCCCAGCCCGCGGCGATGCCCTGCACCAGCGTCGTCTTCCCGGAGCCGAGATCCCCATCGAGGGCGATCACATCCCCGGGAGCCAACAGCCCCCCGAGGGCCTCGCCGGTTTTGCGGGTTTCGCCCGCGCTGTGGGTGATCAGGGTGAGCATCCCGTCAATCTTCCTTATTCTTTTTCGTCACGTCATCCAACCATGTGTTGAACCCTTCCCGCTTTACAGCTTTCTGTGCTTTCTCCGCGGCCAGCCGATCTTTATTCCTCCAGTGATAGACACCCCAAACAATCCCGACCGCCAATAAAAGTTGAACGAAGAAAGAGATTACCAAAACCCGGTCATTATGATCCGAGACGTTTGGAACGACATCGACAGTCCCATTTAGGGATTGAAGCTCAACAATATAAGTGCCCGATTCTCCGATAGTGAATTCATAAAGCGGGCTTGCGGTCGAGGGAGCAAAAGAATCGCCCCCAAAATCCTCGGCTTCGCCGTGATAGTAGCGCACCGGGATCGTATCGCTCAGGTCGCTGTTGTAAATCGTAATGATCGGATCGACCCCAGTGCCCCAATAGTAAGCAAAATAATTTCCTTCCTCAAAATTGGAGACTTTGATCATCCCGTTATCAGTAAATGTGAAGGTGTTTTCCGGCACCTGCTCTATAAAGCCAAGGAGATTCGGAATAAAGAGAATTATTCGGACCGGCAACGCAGTGCCCGCAGTCAGCACCAAAGTTATACCAATGAGCATAGTTGCAAGTATCCCCATAACTGTTCCAGAGAACCAGCGCTTGAAAGTTATTGGTTGCCTTTTATCCTGCATCATTTCTCCGCGCTGTGGGTGGTGAGGGTGAGCACGCGGCGGATTATAACCAGAACAGGTGACTGTCACTTTCAAAGTGACAGTCACCTGTTGAATTGCGGACAGGGGAACGGTGATGGCGTATCTTTCCCCAAAATTACAACCCGACCCGGACCAACTGGCCCGATGTGGGTTCCGCTCAACAGAACCAGTCTTCGGTGAGCCGTGGGGGATGCGCGGGGTTCACGGGGGGATGGGATACCCCGAGGGGTGCGCGTCCCCCCATTTCCCCCGCCAGCCTCTCAATTTTGTCAAAAGTTTCGACACGGTCACAACCGCGCTCCGTTTCCACCAGCCGGGTGACGCGTTCGTGGAGTTCATCCATGCACCGGTCGGGGTGCGCCCATTGCCAGGCAAAGTTTTCGGGGACCAGTTTAAGACCTGTCAGGTTTTGAAAACCTGACAGGTCTCTGATGATCAGCGACCCCGGCGGGATGAGCAGGCGCACGGCGTATTGCACCGGCGGGACGTTCAGCACGAGCCCGCGTTCCCATATCCAGGTGAGCATGTGCAGGTAATCATCCAGCGTCGTCCAGGGGGTAAAGGCGACCCAGGTGGGCTGGAGCGGGAGCAAGGCCGCCGCACAGATTTCGAGGGCGGTGTCCATGTCGGCGAGGGTGTGGCCTTTATTCAGGCGGGCGAGCACGGCGTCGCTGGTACTCTCGAAGGCCGAGATGGCAAAGATTGCCCCACAGGCGACGAGTTCGGGGAGCAGGCGGCGGTGCGCCAGCAGGTGTTCCACTTTGGCGGTGAAATCGAAGGTGAGAGCGGGGAATTCGGCGTGGAGGGCGCGGGCGATGCGCAGGGCGTGGGTGGGGCCGTTGAGGAAATCCGGGTCGCCAAAGGTGATGTGCCGCGCCCCGGCCTGTACCTGCTGGCGCACATCAGCCAGCACGATTTCGACGGGGACGGCGAAGAAGCGGCCTTTGTAGATGGGGACAACGGGGCAATGGGTGCAGGTATGCAGGCAGCCGCGCGAGGCTTCGGTGTACCCGGCCAGGCGCGTCCCGCCGTTGATGGCGAGTTGCGCATACTGGTCGAGGGCGGGGAGCGTGTCCCTTTTGGGGATGGGAAAATCCCAATGGGTCAGGCTGGAGGGGGAACGGGATTCCGCCAGGGAGACGCCGCGCAGCCCGCGGGGAGCGCGGCCCCCTTCGGCTCCGCTCAGGGCAGGCCCTGTGAGCGTTTGTACCAGTTCAAGGAGTGGGTCTTCAATTTCCCCGGAGATGACGCTGTCGGCCAGCCCACTGTCAAACAGGTAATCGGCATTGAGCTGTGCGTAGAGACCGTAGAAGCACAGGTGGGCGGCGGGGTTGATGGCGCGGGCGCGCCGGGCGGCCTGCACACCGAGCCGCAGGGCGGTATGCATGGGGACGCTGATGGCGATCAACCCTGCAATGCGGGCGGCGTCTTCCGGGAAAGGCTCGACGGCGAGGTCAACCGCCTGTGCGGGGAAGCCCGCCCGTTGGAGCGCGGCCAGCGGCCAGGCAAGCGCGAGCGGCTGGTGGCCAAGTTCGTAGGTGGAGAGGAGGAGGGTGTTCAAGCCAACGGCGTTTCGGGCTGGTTCGCAATGGTTTTCTGGTAACTGGCGAATATCCAGCGCCCGCCGAAGGCACCAAGAACGGTGGCCAGGATGAGTGAAACCAAAATTTCGAGCCACAATCCGCTTATAAGGGAATTTGGGTCGCTGAATCGAAAAACAAGGAACATAGTGCTCAAGACGATGCTGATTCCCGCAAATACCCCAATTCCGCCACCTGCATAAATGGCCTTTATTTTATTTCGTTGAGACTCACTATTTCGATTGCTTAACACGAACATCGACACGGCGAAGCCGCTTATGATGCAAGGACCCATCGTAAACAATGATGTAAAAAAGAAGAAGAAGCCTAGCCCAGATAGATCAAACAAAGCCCGAAGTTCCACTCCCAAATCCATATTGACGGAAATCATTTCAAATAGCGCAAAAACGAGACTACCAAAAGCGGAGATAGCAATGCCTATCAACACCCCTTTCCTAATGAAAGCACGTTCTGGAGCTTCCCACTGAGGATTTTGAACAAAGCCAATCCTTAACGTCATGAACACGATGCCAAATAAAACGATGGACACAAAGAACGCAAACTCTGAAACAATTGCACCCACAAAATAAGCATAAGTTGCAATCGCGAAGGTGTAGGAAAACCAGGATTTAGTTGACATTATTAGCCCCGCGATGGGCGGTTTGGATTACCTCTGTTTGCCAATGTTTCACTTCCGCTGCGGCGCGGGCGCGCCTTTGGCATTGCCACCCTTCTCATTGCCGCCCTTCTGGTTGGGCGGCGTCCAATCTTCCGGCATGCGCGCCCCCTCGCCGAAGAAGAACTCCTCCAACTGTTCACGCAGGAACGATTGGTGGTTCGGGTCAAACAGCGACAAGCCGTAGTGGTTGATCAGGATCACGCGTTGATCCTTCCACAGCTCCCACGCCTGCGCCGAGACGTTCTCGAAAATCCGCTTGCCGAGATCACCGGCCACGGGCGGCTCATCGAGACCGGGCAGTTCCTTCCCAATTTTTACGCATTGCACCATATGGGCCATCGCTCACACTCCATCCAGGATTGAAAACGCAAGATCGAATATCATTGTACCCGATGCGCCCGCTCCGGATTCTCTTCCTCGCCATGAATGGCAATTTCTCATCCCCGCCATTGTGCGCCCTCCTGGAAAATGGATACCGGCCCCGCGGGCTGATCATCCCGCCACCGCCGGGGATGCGGATGGGGTTCAGGAGACTGCCGTACCCCGTAGGGCAAGGGCAAGCCTTGCCCCTACAGATTGCGGCGGCGCATGAGGTGCCGATCTACGAGATTGGGGATTTGCATCACCCCGAGGCGCTGGCCCTCCTCGAGGGCCTCGACTTGATTATCACCGCCTGCTTCCCCAAAATCCTGCCGCCCCGCTGGCTGGCCGCGCCCCGGCTGGGGGCGATCAACCTGCATCCCTCCCTCCTCCCCGCCTACCGCGGGCCATACCCGCTCTTCTGGCAATTCCGCGCCGGCGAGCAAAATACCGGCATCACCCTCCACTTCATGGACGCCGCTCCCGACACTGGCGACATCCTCGCCCAACAGCGCGTCCCATTCCCGGATGGCCTCACCGGCCCGGAGGCGGATACGCTCACGGCGGAAGCAGGCGCGTCATTGCTGCTCCAACTCATCGCAGACCCGGAAAATATCCCGCGCACCCCACAGCCTCAGGGGGGCGCGACTTACCAGGGCGTACCGACCCCCGAAGATTTGCACATCCCCGCAAACTGGACGGCGCGGCGGGCGTTCAACTTTATCCGCGGGGCGGGCGAGTGGGCGCCGTTCATGGTGGCGGATGGACGCGCCATCTCCGGGGCGTTGGAATATTGCGAGGGGGACACACCTTCTGGAACCCCGGACTGGATACCGTTTGCCAATGGGGCGGTGAGGGTTGTGATATAGTTGCCTCGTCATGCACCCCGAACAAGCCCCACCCGGCCCTCAAAACCTCGCCGCCCGGCTGGAAGCCGCCCTGCCTCCCGGACACCTCGCCCTGCTCAAAACCATCGCAGCCACAGCCGGCGACGGCAAAATTGCCATCTATCTCGTCGGCGGTTTTGTGCGCGACCTCCTGCTCGACCATCCCGGCCTTGACTTTGACCTTGTCGTTGAAGGCGACGCCATCGCCCTCGCCAAAACGCTCGCTATGCAACACGGCGGGCACGTCACCACGCACGGGCGGTTTGGCACGGCGAAATGGCAGCTTGCAGGTTTAAAGTTGAAAGTTGAAGGTTTATCGGAACCTTCAACTTTCAACCTTCCAACCTTTCTTGACCTAATCACCGCCCGCTCCGAAACCTACACCCACCCCACCGCCCTCCCCACCGTCGAACCCGGCAGCATCCAACTCGACTTGCAACGGCGGGACTTCACCATCAACACCCTCGCCCTGCGCCTCGACGACGGCCACTATGGCGAACTCCTCGACCTCTGGGGCGGCCTCGCTGACCTCCGCCAGGGCCTCATCCGCGTCCTGCACCCCGGCTCATTCGTGGACGACCCCACCCGCCTGTTGCGAGCCGTCCGTTTTGAACAGCGCTTTGGCTTCCAGATCGAGCCGGGCACGCTGGCGCTGATCCCCGCCGCGCTCCCCCTCCTCGCCCGCGTTTCCGGCGACCGCATCCGCCACGAACTCGACTACACCCTCGACGAACCCACCGCCCCGGCCATCCTCGCCCGCCTGGACGCGCTGGGCATACTCGCGGCCATTGACCCCAACCTCCTCTGGAACGAACCCGCCCAATTACGAATCCTTCGACTTCGCTCAGGACAAGTTACCAATTACAAATTACCCGACCCATCCTGGAACATCCCCCCTGATTTCCATGGGGCACCGCTCCACGTAGCTCTGTCCTACCTCCTCTGGCTGATCGCCCTCCCCGTGGACTTAGCCCAACAGGTGGCCCTGCGCCTGAAGATGACCGAAGCCCTCAAAGCCGCCCTGCTTGACGCCTGCTCCCTCTGGGATGAACTCCTCCCCATGGGGAACGCGTCCCCCTTCGACATGGTTCAGGGCAAGCCCAGTGAACTCACCGCCCGCTTTGACCGCGCGGCCCCTCTCGCCGTCTACGCCGTTTTCCTCACCACGGCGGATACTGCCCTGCGCGGCCAACTCCAAATGTGGGCGCAAACCTGGCGGCATATCCGGCCCACCCTTACCGGGCACGACCTGCAAGCCCGCGGTCTCCCTCCCGGCCCTGCCTACAAAACCATCCTCACCGCCCTGCGCACCGCTTGGCTGGATGGGAAAATTATGACCGAGGCGGAAGAACTCTCGTTATTTGAAGAATTGATCGGAAACGTAAAACGTAAAACGTAAAACGTAAAACGTAAAAGATCACTCCCCAATTTTTGCGTTTACGCTTTACGTTTTACTTTTTACGCCCCCCATGTCCTCCACCGCCCACTCTCCCGACGTTCTTTCCCTCCTCCACATCCGCCGGCTCAGGCGCGCAGACCTGCCCGCCCTCGAATGGGAGGGCGAGTACACCCATTTCCGCCGGATGTTCAAGCAGGCTTATGACGACGCCCAGCGCGGCAGCGCCATCCATTGGGTGGCTGTGCTGCGGCCCGCCAAAGAGCTGATCGGGCAGGTATTTGTGCAACTCAGGAGCCGCCATAACCCGGCCATCGCCGACGGCCAGGCGCAGGCGTACCTGTATTCCATCCGGGTGAAGGAAAAATTTCGCAATGAGGGGGTGGGCAGCCACCTGATGGACGCCGCCGAAGATGATCTCCGCCTGCGCGAATTCTCCGTTGCCATGCTCAACGTCGCCCGCGACAACCCCGCCGCCCAACAGTTCTACACCCGCCGCGGGTATCAGGTGGCCGGGGCGGAGGCGGGGCAATGGTCTTACATTGACCACCACGGCTGGAGGCGATACGTGGACGAACCAGCCTGGCGGATGGAGAAAAGGCTGTAACGTATTACGTAAAAAGTAATACGTAATAGGAACATTCCATGAAACGCTCACGAAAATTCCTCTGGTTTGCCGTGCCACTCCTTCTGCTGGTTGCCCTGCCCTTCCCCGTGGCTTCCAAATTGGAGGAACGGGACACTTTTTGCATTGCCTGCCATACCGCCCCGGAGGAGGCTTACCACCAACGGGCGCAGGCGGCGGCCTCCGGGGATACCGGTATCCCCGCGGATCTGGCCTCATCCCATTATGGGAGCGGGGAGGCTTTCCGGTGCATCGACTGCCACCGGGGGGACGATTCCCCCGCTCATCGCTGGCAGACCTTCCTGCTGGGGGCGCGGGATGCGCTGACCTTTATCTCCGGGCAGGGGGACGAGACGGTGGAGAAGGGGACGGCGGGCGCGCCGGAACTGTTGAATGCCGGCTGCCTGAAATGCCACGCCGAAACCCTGCTTGAACTGGGCTTCAACAATCATTACCACAACCAGTTGGAGGCGGCGCGGCTGCTGGCAGAGCTGGGGGCGAAACCGTTTATGCCGGAGGGCGGCATCCAGGGGGACCTCTTCGTCACGCTGGGGGAGTCTGGTTCCACCATTGGGTGCGTGGATTGCCATCAGGGGCACGTGACCCTGGAGGCCGGGGAACTGACCGCTTTCCTGGATGTGGATCATGTCGTTTTCCCGGCGTGTATCGTTTGCCACGAGGAAACCGGTCACGGGCCATTGGAGCTGCGCTGATGCTAATTTTTTGAGGCGCGAGTCTTGCCGCACTTCTTGATCCGTGCTAGAATTTGCCCGTACCAGCCGAATATTGAAGCAAACGAGAAGTGGGCAACCCCCACTTTTCTGCTTAATAAAGGGTGGTGCAGCAGGGGCATTCAAACGAATTTCCCCTTTGACGTAAACAGACCTATTTGGAGAATAAAAAAGGAATGAAGAAAGAGTTCAATCTGGCTTTCAACGAAGTGCTCGATTCAAAGCAGCTTCCGCCCGAGATCGTGATCGAGGCGATTGAGTCGGCGATGGCCTCGGCGTACCGGAAATCAGTCAACGCCTCCAGCGCCCAGGAAGTAACCGCCAAGATCGATACCGAAAAAGGCGGCGTCGTCATCTTCGCCGAGAAAGAAGTGGTGGAAGAGGTGCAGGACGACCGAACCGAGGTGACGCTGGAAGTAGCCAGAACCTATAACGCCGAGATTCAACTGGGCGATATGGTCATGGCCGAATCCACGCCCAAGGATTTTGGCCGCGTGGCCGCTCAGACCGCCCGCCAGGTGATCCAGCAGCGCTTGCGCGAAGCTGACCGCGAGGCCCAGTTCCAGCACTTCGGCAGTCAGGTGGGCGAGATCATCAACGGCATTGTCCAGGCCACCAACCCCAAGCAGCTCACACTGGCGCTGGAGAAAAAGGCCGAGGGCATTATGCCGCAGAAGGAAATGATCCGCGGCGAGCGTTTCCGCGTCCATGACCGGGTGCGCGCCCTGCTGGCTGAGGTCAAGATGTCCCCGCGCGGGCCGCAGATCATCCTGTCCCGCTCCCACAAAAATTTCCTGCGCCGCCTGCTGGAGGACGAAGTCCCCGAAATCTACAACGGCCAGGTCGAAATCCGCTCGATCTCGCGCGAACCCGGCCAGCGTTCCAAGGTGGCCGTCTCCGCCGTCCAGCCGGGCATTGACCCGGTCGGTGCCTGCGTGGGGGTGCGCGGGGTGCGCATCCAGGCCATCGTGCGCGAACTCAACGACGAGAAGATCGACGTCATCGAATGGAACGCCAATCCCAACGAATATATTGCCAAAGCGCTCAGCCCGGCACGCGTACTCGGTGTCTTCCTCGACCGGTTTATCAAGGGGGCCAAAACGGCTACCGTCGTCGTCCCCGAAGACCAGCTCAGCCTGGCCATCGGGCGGGATGGGCAGAATGCCCGCCTCGCCGCCAAACTCACCGGCTGGCGCATTGATATCAAGAGCGTTCCCGAAGCCACCGCCGACGCCATCTACAAATTGCAAAACGACCCGGAATACGCCGAAATCGCCGCGATCGAAATGGCAAACGTGCCCGTCCTGGAAGCGATTCTGGCCCGCAAAACCGAGGGCCGCCCCGTCCAGCCCGAGGAGTTCGCCCTGCTGGGGCAATTTGTCTCCCGCGTGGAAGGCGGCTTGCTCGACCGGCGCGAAGCCGACCAACAAGCTGTATTGGAAGAGCGCACCAAAATCCGCGCCACCATCCCCGACGCCGCCTTCCACGTCCCGCTGGATGAACTAGATGTCCCCCTGCGCTTCACCATTGAACTGGGCGGCGCGGGCTACTCCACCATCGGCGACCTGCTCTACCAACTCAGGCTAAACCGGGATGACATCCTGGCGGTGAACGGCATCGGCCCCAAAGCCATGGAACTGATTGACGCCGCCCTGGCGGCCTGGCTTGACCAACTCGCCAACCAGCCAGCCGCGGAAGAAACCGCCCCGCAGGCCGAACCGGACCCAGCAATTGACCCGGCCCTGGCACTATCCGCCACCCCCGAAGTCGAGCCAGCCCCCGCAGTGGAGGCCGTCGGGGCCGCCGCGCCCGCCGGAGCCGACGAGATCCCGGAGGATGATGAAAAGCGCATGGATGATCCCTTCGTCTTCACCCCAGCGGACTTTGGCGTCGTCGAGACCGAAGAGGAAGTGGACGGGGATGGAGAAACCGCGGAACAAAAGAAGAAGAAAAAGAAGAAGCGGTTTGTGGAGATCGAATATGACCCCGAGCGCGACGTTACCATCGTCAAGCGGCAACGCAAACGCGGCCCGCAGGGCAGTTGGGAAGTCGAAGAATAAAGGATCTGCTGATACACGGAACACTGAAGCGTGGCCAAGCAAAACCAACCTCGCCGCAAACACATCCCTCAACGAACCTGTGTAGGCTGCCGCTCCGTGCTCGCAAAACGCGCACTCGTGCGCATCGTGAGAACCCCGGAAGGCATCGTGATTGACCCAACCGGGCGGCAGGCAGGACGCGGCGCATACTTGCATGATCAGCCGTCATGCTGGGCAAGAGCCATGAAGGGCAGCCTGGCGGCGGCGCTAAAGACCACGTTAACAGCGGAAGATCGGGAACGGCTTGTGCAATTCGCCCGGACCCTTCCCGAAGAAACTACTGCCCAGGCGGCGGAAGCGGAGACCCAATGAGACCCGGTTAACCTTCACGGACCGAGAGCTTCTCGCCTCCAGCAGTCCTCCGAAAACCGCCTGACATACTGACCACGTTCAAGGGGGTGGGTGCATCCATCAATGCCCCACCCTCTGAATTTGACAACAAGCATTGTGCTACAAGGAGCGAGAAAATGACCGATAAAGTAAAAGAACACGCCATACGGATTCCGGGGAGCATTACCGTTCGAGATTTGGCCCAGGCGCTGGAAGCCAGCCCCATTGAAGTGATCAAGACCCTGATGTCCAACGGCGTCATGGCCAACATCAATCAGGTGATTGATTTTGACACGGCTGCCATCGTCGCTGCCGAACTCGGTCACGATGTTCAACTGGAACAACTTGAACTTGAAGAAACCGCGGAGGAAGGGGAAATCCCGCTCTGGAAACGCCTGATCGAGAACGAAAATAAGGTGGACCTGGTGACCCGGCCACCGGTGGTCACGATCCTGGGCCACGTTGACCACGGTAAGACCACCCTGCTGGACGCCATCCGCGACACCAGCGTTGCCTCCGGCGAGGCGGGCGGGATTACCCAGCACATCGGCGCTTACCAGGCCCGGCATAACGGGCAACTGATCACATTTTTGGATACTCCCGGCCATGCCGCTTTCACCGCGATGCGGGCACGCGGCGCCCAGGGGGCCGACATCGTCGTCCTCGTGGTTGCCGCCGATGACGGCGTGATGCCCCAAACACGGGAAGCCCTCGCCCATGCCAAAGCCGCCCAGGTTCCGATTGTGGTCGCCCTGAACAAGGTGGACCGCCCCAATGCCAACCCTGACCGTGTCAAACAACAACTGGCGGATGCCGGCCTGATGCCCGATGAGTGGGAGGGTGACACGATTGTCGTCCCCGTCTCCGCCAAGGAGAAAACCGGGCTGGAAGACCTCCTGGAAGCCATCCTGCTGGAAGCCAATGAAACGCATATCCACGCCAACCCCGCGGGGCGCGTCATCGGCAGCGTGATTGAAGCGAAGCGTGACCGCTATCGCGGGGTGGTCGCCACCCTGCTGGTGCAAAACGGGACGCTCAAGGTGGGCGATGTCGTGATTGCAGGGGCCTCCTATGGCCGTCTCAAGGCCATGTTTGATTTCAACGGCAAAAAACTGGAAACCGCCTCCCCCTCCACACCCGTTTCCGTGATGGGGCTGGACGAAGTCCCCGAGGCTGGTGATGTATTCCACATCGTTGATTCAGAAAAGGATGCGCGCCTGATCGTTGTGGAACGCACCCTGAAGCGGAAAGCCGCCCAGGAATCCCGTAGAACCACCGTCACCCTGGAAAAATTGTTCGAGCAGATTCAGGCTGGCGAAGTACCCGAACTCCGGCTGGTGGTTAAGGCGGATGTCCAGGGTTCGCTGGAACCTGTCATCTCCTCGCTTCAGGAACTTTCCATTGGTGAGATCGGTGTGAATATCCTCCACTCTGGCACGGGCAACATTGGCGATAACGATGTGATGCTGGCTGCCGCTTCAAAAGCCATCGTCATCGGCTTCAACGTGGATGCCGAACCGGCCGCCCGCCGCCTCGCCGAAAAAGAGGGCATCTCCATCCGGCAATACAACATCATCTATCGCCTGCTGGAGGACATCGAGAAAGCCCTCAAGGGGTTGCTGGAACCGGAGGAGCGCCTGACCGTGACCGGGTTGGCGGAGGTGCGGGCCATGTTTAGGATACCGCGGCAGGGCGTGATCGCCGGGTGTTATGTCACCGAAGGCGAGATGCGCCGCAATGCGGAGGCGCGCGTGCTCCGCGGGGAACAGGTGATCTTCGAGGGTCAGGTGGCCTCCTTGAGGCACCATACCGAGGATGTCAAAGAGATGCGCCAGGGGTTTGAATGTGGGATCGGGATCCGCGGGTTTGACAAATTCCAACCCGGGGACCGCATCCAGTGCTTTATCCGCGAGATGGTGGCGGTTGAATAAGGGTTTTGCGGTCTGTTGCCGAATATGAAAGCACCACTTCACACCGCAAAACCTCGTAAATGCCGAATATTGTCACTCTCTCATGAGCAACTTTTTGCGGCATTTACCCGGAAGAGGATTAAGCGGCATGGCTAAACCAATCAGGGTACAACGAATTGCCGACCGCATCCGCGAGAAACTGCTGGAACTGATCGTGTTCCAGGTCAGTGATCCGCGGCTGGTGGGTGTGACGATTACCGACGTGACGGTGGACCGCGAACTGGCGTATGCGAATATTTACGTCTTTGCCGCCGAGGGGTCTGAGCGCAGGCAGGATGTGTTGGAGGGGCTGAGGCACGCGGAAGGTTTCCTGCGGCACGAACTCATCCATACTATTGACCTGCGCTCGTTCCCGCAACTCCGCTTTAAATGGGATGCCACCTCGGAACGCGCCGAGCGGATCGAGGAGCTGTTCACCGTCCTGCGTAACGAGAAGCCGCCCACCAAAGCGGATGAGGCGGGGACTGGCGATGAATGATAAGCTCTATACCGGGATCGGGCAAAGCCTGCTCGCCGGGCGGAGCGTGGCCATTGTCTCCCATACACGACCCGATGGCGATGCGGTTGGTTCGGTGTTGGGGCTGGGGCTGTCGCTCCGGCAGGCCGGCAAATCCATTCAGATGCTGCTGCCGGAGGGCGTCCCCCAAAATTTTCACCATTTGGAGGGCGCAAAGGAAATTGGCAGGAAAATAAAAGGGGAGGTCGATCTCAAAATCACGGTGGATTGCTCGGACATGGCGCGCCTGGGCGGGCTGGAAGACAAATTTGGCGTCCCGCACCTCAACATTGACCATCACACCACCAACACCCTGTTTGCGCCCCAAAACCTGGTGATTGAAAATGCCGTCTCGACCACGGAGATCATCTTCCACCTCCTGACCGCCAATGAATTACCGCTCACGCCCGCCGTGGCCTCCGCCCTGCTCACCGGGCTGATCACGGACTCGCTGGGGTTCCTGACCCCCAATGTGACCGCGAACGCCCTCAAGGTCGCCGCCCGGCTGATGGAACTCGGCGCAGACCTGCCCCTGCTCTACCGGAAGGCGTTAATAGAGAAATCCTATGAAGCCATGCGCTTCTGGGGGGCAGGGTTGTCCCTGCTGGAGCGCGAAGATAACATGGTCTGGGCCTCCCTGAAAATGGAAGACCGCAAAAACATCGGTTACCCCGGCCGGGATGACGCCGATTTGATCAACCAACTCTCCAGCATAAAGGAAGGTGATATTCGTCTCGTTTTTGTGGAGCAGCCGGAAAACCAGGTCAAAGTGAGTTGGCGTTCCGCGGCAGGCTACGACGTAGCCACAGTGGCCGGTTTGTTTGGCGGGGGCGGGCACCGCAACGCGTCTGGTGCGATGATTGAGGGTGCGTTGGAGGATGTTCGCACGAGTGTGCTCAATGCCACCCGGCAGGCTCTATTGCAAAAGAGTCATGCGAATACTCCGAATTGACTACCTATTTGAGGTATAAATCAGTTAGTATGCACTCGGAAATTCCAAAAAATTTCTAAATAAAGGAGAGGGCAAAATGGACAAGCAAGTCATTGATAATGTTGTTTCGGGGGTACTGGTCGTAGATAAACCGGTAGGTCTCACTTCACATGATGTCGTTCAGATCATCCGCAAGGGTACCAACATCCGGCGCGCCGGACACACTGGTACGCTTGACCCGCGCGCTTCCGGGGTGCTCGTCATCCTGCTCGGCCCGGCTGTGCGGCTGAGCGAGTACGTCTCGGCTTCGGACAAGCGCTACCAGGCGACCATCAAACTGGGCGCAACCAGTTCCACCTTCGACGGAGAGGGCGAAGTGACCCAGCGCGACCCGGTCAACCTGGACGCCCTCACCGAAGAGCAATTTGAGGACATCCTCCAGGAATTTATCGGCGAGATCATCCAGGTGCCGCCGGTGCACTCGGCTATCAAAATTGATGGCAAGAAGGCGTACGAGCGCGCCCGCGACGGCGAAGAAGTCGAAATGGAACCGCGGACGATTAACGTCTACAGTCTCGAACTACTGGAATGGGCGCCGCCGGAAGTCGTGATTGATGTCTTCTGCTCCTCCGGCACGTATGTGCGCTCGCTCGCCAATGACCTGGGCGAAAGGCTCGGGGTGGGCGCGCACCTCGTCGGGCTGCGCCGCACCAAGAGCGGCCGGTTCACCCTGCGGGACGCCGTATCCCTGCGCCGCCTGCGCGAATCGTTTGAACTGGGCGACTGGGGCCAATTCCTGATCCCCGCCTCCGAAGCGTTGGGCGACTGGCCCGCCGTCGAGCTTTCCCCCGACGCGGTGGAACAGTTGCGCCACGGGCACCGCGTCCCCGCCGAAGAGGGCGCCACCGGCTGGGCGCGCGCGATCACCGAGCAGGGCGACCTCGTCGCCCTCGTGGAAGTGGTGGAAGGCGGCTGGCAGCCACGCAAAGTTTTCTTCGTTTCCTAGCATTGAATAAGGTGCGACGCACTTCATACGATATGGCCGTCTGCAAACCGGGATTGCCAAGTGCGTCGCACCTGAACAGGATAAGCCGGGCTTCACCGCCCGGCTTATAATTTAACCCGTAGGGGCGGGGTCCCCCCGCCCGCCCCCGCCCGCCCCCGCCCTGCCCCCGCCCGTTGCCCGCCATGCAGCACCACCGTTCCCTCGACACCATTTCCCTCCCCAATGCCTGGCTCACGCTTGGCTCCTTTGACGGTGTCCACCGCGGCCACCAGGCGATCATCCGCGACCTGGTGGATGGGGCGCACGCCGCCGGACTGCCCGCCGTCGTCCTCACGTTTGACCCGCACCCTGTGACCATCCTCCGCCCCGAAGTTAACCTGCAAATGCTGACCTCTCCCGATGAGCGCGCCGTCCTGTTTGGGGAACTGGGTGTTGACCACGTGATCACGCATCCTTTCAATCCCGAGGTGGCCGCGCTTTCAGCGGAGGAGTTCCTGGGCAGGCTGAAGGCCCGGCTGGGGTTCACGCACTTCCAGGTCGGGTACGATTTCAGGATGGGGCGCGACCGCGCGGGCGATATTCCCCGCCTGCGGGAACTGGGCGAATCCCTCGGGTACGCACTCACTGTCGTCGAGCCGCTCACCAACGGGGACGCGCCCGTCTCGTCCAGCCGCATCCGGACGGCGCTGGCGGAGGGGCGCGTGGAGGACGCCGCGGCACAGTTGGGGCGGGCCTATTCTGTGAGCGGCGTGGTGGTGGCGGGGGCACAGCGTGGCCGTTCCATTGGCATCCCGACGGCAAATGTGGCCGTTTCTGCGGGCCGCGCCATCCCCCTGTCGGGCGTGTACGCCTGCCGGGTGCACGTGGGCGGCCAGCGCTACGGGGCGGCGACCAACATCGGGGTCAGGCCCACCTTTGAAACCGGGGCCGTTGCCCCCACCGTTGAAGCCCACATTCTCGATTTTGATCAGGATATTTACGGGCAGGAAGTCCGCGTGGCGTTCATCCAACGGTTGCGCGGCGAGCAGAAATTTGACGGGTTCCCGGCGCTGGTGGCCCAAATCCACGCCGACATTGCCCGTACGCGGGAGGCGCTGGATGCGGCCCTACCTTGACCTGATGGCGCACGTGCTGGCAAGCGGCACGCGCAAGGACGACCGGACGGGCACCGGCACGCTCTCCGTCTTCGGCGCGCAAATGCGCTTTGACCTGGCGGCGGGCTTCCCTGTGGTCACGACCAAAAAGCTCCACCTGCGCTCCATCATCCACGAGTTGCTCTGGTTCCTGCGCGGCGAGACCAACGTAAAATATTTGCAGGAAAACGGCGTGCGTATCTGGAATGAATGGGCGGATGAACAGGGCGAACTTGGACCTGTTTATGGCGCACAGTGGCGGAACTGGGGGCAGGACGGGGGAGCAGGGGTGGACCAGATCACAAAGGTGATCCAGCAGATTAGGGAAACCCCCAACTCCCGCAGGATGATCGTCTCCGCCTGGAACGTGGGCGCGCTCCCGCAGATGGCGCTGCCCCCCTGCCATCTCCTGTTCCAGTTCTACGTGGCCGACGGGCGGCTGTCGTGCCAGCTCTACCAGCGCTCGGCGGACATGTTCATTGGCGTGCCGTTCAATATTGCCAGCTACGCCCTGCTGACGATGATGATCGCGCAGGTCTGCGATCTCCAGCCCGGAGAATTCGTACATACCCTCGGCGACACGCACCTGTACCTCAATCACCTTGACCAGGCGCGCTTGCAACTCACCCGCGAGCCATTCCCGCTCCCGCAGATGAAGCTGAACCCGGAAGTGCATACAATTGACGGGTTCCGTTACGAGGATTTTGAATTGGTCAACTACCAGGCCCATCCGCACATCAAGGCGGAGGTATCGGTGTAGGGGCAGGGTCCCCCTGCCCATGATTCGTCGTTACGCTACGCGGGCGGGGGGACCCCGCCCCTACGAGTCAATTGCTGCAAAGGAGTCCCATCATGCCCAACTCCGAATATCGCGCCCGCCAGGTGCGCGCCAAAACCAGCGAAGTCGTCGCCTATAACCGCGACGAGGAGAAGCCCGGCAAGCCGTTGCACATCCTGATCCCCGGCGGGCTGGTTGCGCTGGCGGCGCTGGGGACAATCATCCTGGTCGGTTATCTCGGCTGGATCACGGGCGAAATTGAAACCGATCTGGCGGGCATCCTCATCCTCGTCCTCGCCCCCTTCTATGTGGGTGGCGTCTTCCTGTTCAGCTACGGCTATGAACTGTACGACCTGCGCCGCGCCATCCGGCTGACCGCCATCATCGTTTTTGTCACGCTGGCTTCCGTCGTAATCGTTGCCGTCCTGCTGCTGGCGCTGGGTAATCTGAAAGGCGGTTCAGGGTCATCGTCCAAATCATCTTCCAAGAGCGGCTCCGGTTCAAAATCATCCGCCTCATCCGGCTCGCGTAACTTGCAGGCGGGGCTGGGCGCGGCGGCCAGCGTGGGATCGAAATCGTCCAACACGCCCTCCTCCGGGAACAGTTCTTCATCGGGCGGGGGAGGCGGGGTCGGCAGTGTTTTCATTCACGGAGGCGGGCCGGCCACCGTTCACACCCGGGAAGTGACTAAAGAGGTCATCAAAGAGGTAGCCAGGGAACCAATGCCGATCCGTTGCCCGTTTTGCGCCCGATCATACCTCCCTGCCGGGCACAAATTTGCCTGCCCCAGTTGCGGGGCCGCGACCCCCAGGGATTTAATCGCAGAATCGCAGGAACCGAAGTCCGAGGGCTGACCCGCCCAATCGCCTGATTACCTGATTGCCTGATCACCCAATCGCCCAGCCCCCATGCTCATCTCCCTCATCGTCGCACTGGACCAAAACCGCGCCATCGGCAAAGCTGGCGGCATCCCGTGGCGGCTGTCCGCCGATCTGCAGAATTTCAAGAAGCTGACGATGGGGCATCACCTGATCCAGGGGCGGGTGACGTGGGAATCCATCGGCAGACCGCTCCCCGGCAGGGAAATGGTCGTCGTTACCCGCCAGCCGGACTACGCCGTGCCCACGGGGGTCGCCGTTGCCCCTTCATTGGATGCCGCCCTCAACCTCGCCCGCGCCCGCGGGGAAACGGAGACCTTCATCGGCGGCGGGGCGGCGCTGTATACCGAAGCTCTCCCCCTCGCCAACCGCATCTACCTCACCCGCGTCCACGCCGCCATCCCCGGCACGGACACCTTCTTCCCGGAATTTGACGAGACCGAATGGCAGAGGATCGAGCAGCGGGATTATGCGGCGGATGAAAGAAATGAGTTTGCGTTTACTTATTACCTGTTGGAACGATTATGGCCTGGCTCGGATAAGTGACCACATCGCACAACTTGACGGGAATATCCTGGCTTTGGTGGATGAGCGGAATGCCATCCGCATCAAAACCAATTGGGGGTTCTCCATGCAACCAGCTCGTTCCAAACCGAATTCACACGATACTGCCATCCAGCACGGCAGCCGGAAACTCCCGGTTGCTTAATGGACGCTCTACCCGGTTGAACGGGAAATGTTCATTCCCTCGAGGAGCAAGCATCCCCAGATGCAGCTTTGCGGGCGTTGTTCGGCATCTGGGGATGCCGATCTCCTCGAGTCTCCCGTTAAAAACGGTGGAGCCTTAAATCATCGTTCCTGAATGGCGCAAACTTGATCAAAGAGACCCCCGGGCAGTCCGTACTGCTATGGCTTTTTCAAGAAAGCTTGACAGGTAGACAAAAAGACCCTCATCGGTAAAATGGTTGTGTCAAAACACCCAAAATACCGAGGAGGATCACCATGGAGTATAGCACGCTGGAGGCTTGGCAGG
>Ga0247727_10005524_pt1 | contig 25583 bp, 20 predicted proteins | sample WisWelCaveWW1625_FD_202498 | JGI IMG/M metagenome (GOLD analysis project Ga0247727, IMG submission 202498) | Biofilm microbial communities from Wishing Well Cave, Virginia, United States - WW16-25 | ecosystem: Environmental > Aquatic > Deep subsurface > Groundwater > Cave microbial mat | place...
CAGCTCGTCGTCAATCCGAATCGAGCCGCCATTGAAGATCGCCAACTCGGCTTCGGGTGTGGCGTTGAGAAAAGCTTTGACGATGATTTCTGTCAGGTTGGTCGAATGATTCCGCACGCTCGATTCCCGGCCATCCAGCGCCACAGGTGAATTGACAACGAGCTTGTTTGGCTCAAAACCCATTTGCCGAAAAGCATTGAATCCCAAATCGACCCAATGCTGCACGACTTGGCTGGCTTCCGGATCGTCCGGAATTTTGTCGTTGATCGGCTGCAAACGCGAATTGATCTGCAGACGCCGCGTTTCAGTGTCATAACTCAAATCGTGAATGTAAGCCGACCGCACGTTAGCATCCGCTTTGAGAATCGGCGTAAAATCCGCGCCGCGCCATATTTGCACATTCTCGTGCTCGTGCCCGCCCAAAATCAAATCGATTTCCGGAAGCGCCTGCGCCAGCGCAACATCTTCGTCAATCGTCAAATGCGTCACCGCAATGAGAATATCGACCTGGCGGCGCAACGCCTGCACTTGCTTTTTCGCCGTTTCGAGCGGATCGGCAAACGTCACATAATCCGGCTGGTTTTTCGTCATCGTCACCCCGAACATGCCGATGCGCGCCTGCTGATTCGAGGCATTGGCAACCGTGAACACCACATTTTCCGCCACATTGGGAAACGCTTTTCCATTTTTATCAAAAGCATTGCTGGAGAACCATTTGAAACGCGACTCGGACAAGCGCTGCAAAAACGGCTGCTCTTTCAAATCAAACTCGTGATTGCCAAACGTGCAATAATTCAAACCAATCGCATTCAGCACCGCCACCATCTGTTTGCCGTCCAAACGCTCGCCGTCAACTTTTGCCGTTCCCAACGCCGAGGGACTGAACAGATCGCCTGCCAAAATCATGAACGTATTCGGATTTTGTGCGGCGAGTTGTTTGCGCAACGTCGCCAGCCGCGCCATGCCACCCTCTTTGCCGCCGCTCACCGGCGTGATCTCATACAGATCGTTGATCTGCAGCAAGGTGATTTTGACAATGGTGTTTTCTGCCGGCTTGACGACCTCGCTGCCGGCTGCGGCGACGTTTTCTTTGCGGCTATAACCGGAGCAACCCAAGCTCAGCATGAGCAGGGTGACGCCGAGCATCGCCAAAATTGATTTTTTCATCGGATTCTCGTTCTCAAAAAAAAAAAACACAACGGCTGGAAAAGTGGCCAACCAATTTTGTTTTTTTAATCATCCGTTGGTCGTTTTTTTAATCCGGTGGGCATACGATTTTCAAAACTTTTTTCCAAGCTCGTTTGCCAATTCAACGATCTTGTCGCGATTATCTTTGATCAACTGCGTCTGCTCCGGCCAGAAGAGATCAGGAACTTCGTCGATGGGAAGCCACCCGACTTTGTAGTGATGTTTGCGATCAGTCGGAACGCCATCCACTTGCTTGGTGGCAAAAAGAAAATAATGCGTTTTTTTCCACGTCCGCTTTCTAAAATCCAAACGTTCTCGCATGCCCAACGGCGCCAGGAGTGTGAGCTGCGAGAGGCCGGCTTCCTCCTCGATTTCACGCACCGCCGCTTGCTCCAAACTTTCACCCGCTTCGACATGGCCTTTCGGCAAGACAAATTTGGACAATCCCTTTTCTCCCACCAGCGCGATGTGAACGCGGCCATTTTCAACCCGCGCCACAACGCCACCGGCGGAAAGGTGCTCCCGAACGCCTGGCGGGCGCTTGTACCATGTTTCATCAATCATGAAAACGAATATAGACAGCCGCGCGCGAAAAGTCAAGAAGAAATAACCAGCCGACAAATTTCCTTGCTTTTATCTATTGCCGTATTATCTTATGAGGAGCTTCGAGTTGGTATGCAACCACTTTGCGCGGCGTCTTCATATATTAAGGAGACAAGCGGATTTATGCCAAGAAATTATCGATCTCGGCGTTTTATCATCTTCCTTGCACTTGCACCTCTGCTCCATCGATTTCTTCCACGCCGATCATCCACTATCGCGGCCCCGTCATTCCTGCAACTGAATTTGCACGCGCCCGTCGGCGATCTCATACCCAAAGTTTACAGCAAGGAGGAGGAAGGTCATGCGTTACTTTCCGTTTGTTGCCGGTCTGGTCATAGCTTTGGCCGTAATGTCTTTGGCTCAAGAGCAAGCAACAGCGCCTGATTCAAGCGCCGTGGTGATCACATCGTCGGATAGCTCGATGGTGGCGCAAGAAAAAACCGGACCGGTTGCCGTTCCCGAAATGAGCGAAAAAGCCGCGCGATATTATCAGAGTGGCAACGTGCTGTGGTTCGTCAACGTTTTGTGGGACTTGCTGATTCCGGCGCTGTTTCTCTTTACCGGCTTCTCGGCGAAGATTCGCAACTGGGCGCAAAAGCTCGGACGCAAATGGTTCTTCGTCATCGGTCTCTATTTTATTATTTTCTCCGTCATCAATTTCATCATCGACCTTCCCCTCTCCTATTATCAGGGCTTCGTCCGGCAGCATGCTTATGATTTATCCAACCAAACCTTCGGCAAGTGGTTCGGTGATTCGCTGAAAGCGCTGATGGTCGGCCTCATCGGCGGCATTCTGTTTTTGTGGGTTCCCTATTTATTGCTCAAGAAAAGTCCGCGTCGTTGGTGGCTTTATACCGGCATTCTCATGGTGCCGTTTCTCTTTTTTGTGATGTTGATCAGCCCGGTCTGGATCGATCCGCTTTTCAACAAATTCGGGCCGATGAACAATAAGGCGCTGGAAGCCAAAATTCTCGCTTTGGCCGAGCAGTCCGGCATCGAAGGCGGCCGCGTTTACGAAGTCAATAAAAGCGTCGACACCAAAGCTGTCAACGCCTACGTGACCGGCTTCATGAACACCAAGCGCGTCGTCTTGTGGGATACCATCATCGCCAAACTCAAAGAGAAAGAGCTGCTGTTCGTCATGGGCCACGAGATGGGACACTACGTCTTGGGCCACGTCATCAAAGGCATTTTATTTTTCTCGCTGCTGATTATGGCCACGCTCTACGCCGCTTATCGCACCGCCGGCGGCCTCATCAACAAATACAAAGACCGTTTTGGCTTCGACCAACTTTCCGATATCGCCTCGTTGCCGCTCATCCTGTTGCTCGTCAGCATTTTCACGCTGGCCATCACACCCATCGCCCTCACTTTTACACGCTATCAAGAGCACGAGGCCGACCGCTTTGGCCTGGAGATCACACAGAGCAATCACGCCGCGGCCACAGCGTTCGTGAAATTGCAACAAGAGAATCTCGGCAATCCGCGGCCCGGCGCGCTCTACAAATTATGGCGCGCCTCTCATCCAACCCTCGGCGAGCGCATTGATTTTTGCAACGAATACCGCCCATGGGAAAACGGTGAAGCGTCGAAGTATGGAGAGCTTTTCAAGAAATGATATTTCGCCTCAAATCATGACGCGGCATTCGCGCAACCAAAAGGCAGAATGATCATATGGCAGAATAATTTTTAATCATTCTACCGGACCATTATTCTGCCCTGCTTCTGCGAAGCGGCAGAAAAACACTCGGCGAAACTCGGTGCTTTCGGCGTCAATCGGCGGGAAAGCTCTTCCGCCGAAATTCACCGAAGTCACCGAGTGTCGCCGAGAAAAAACCTCAAAATTTTTTTCTAAGTTTTGCTGCACTAGGGCTTAAAGTTGGGATTTTAGCATCACAAAATGTGATACCAAGACACGATAACGGAGGACGACATGACAAAAAACCGTGCCATCTTTTTCATGCTGATCATGACGTTGGCATTATGCGTCTTGACGACATCTGAAACATCTGCGCAAGACTCCGACATCCACCGTCTCATCAGCGCCATGCTCGGTGACACGCCTTTAGCAACCGATCTGCAATCGCTCACCGACGAAATCGGCGGACGCGCTACCGGCTCACCTTCCAATCTCAAATCCGTCAATTGGGTTATGGAAAAATTCCGCGCCGCGGGAGTCGAAGCACGCAAAGAAGCGTTCACCATGCCCGCGCTGTGGCTGGAGAAATCATCGAGCGCCAGCGTCACGGGCGAGGTTTCGTTCAACGCCAATGTCGTCGCCATGCCCTTCTCGGTTTCTACGCCGGCAACGGGATTGACGGCTCCCTTTGTCGATGCCGGTTTTGGCGGCGAAGATGATTTTAAAAATCTTGGCGCGCGCGCGAATGGTGCATTTGTGTTAATCGAGACTCACGAGCTGCTCGATCTCGACGGACTTTTCAGAGAATACAACGAAGCCGTCGGCATCGAGCAGCGCGCGTTTGCGGCGGGCGCCGCCGGCGTCGTGTACATGTCCTCGCGGCCGCACAATTTGCTTTACCGGCACAACGCGTCGCGGGGAATCAAAAACAAGCATCCGATGTTGATCATGGAACGTGAAGCCGCCCAACGCGCGACGCGGCTCTTGCGCGCGGGCAAAAAGCTCAATCTCACCGCGCGTATCGACATCGCTTCCGGCGGCCCTTACGAAAGCTATAACGTGATTGGCGAGATTCGCGGCAGCGAGAAGCCGGATGAAGTCGTGCTCATCGGTGCGCACTTGGATGCGTGGGATCTCGGCAACGGCGCGCTCGACAACGGCTGCAACGTCGCGCTCGTCATCGATCTCGCGCGACAAATCAAACGGCTCGGATTGAAGCCCAAGCGCACGATTCGTTTTGCGCTGTGGAACGGCGAAGAGCAGGGTTTGAACGGCTCGTGGGGCTATACAAAAACCCATGCGAATGAGCTTGATAAGCACGTGATGGCTTCTTCTTACGACATCGGCAGCGGCCGCATTGTCGGATTCTTCACCGGCGGCCGACCGGAGCTGGTTGCCGCGGTCGACCGCGCGCTGGAGCCGGTCAAAGGCTTGGGGCCGTTCACGCACCTCGACGCGCCCATCGTCGGCACGGACAATTACGATTTCATGATTCAAGGCGTTGCCAATCTCGTCGCCAATCAAGCCTCGGCCAACTACGGCCCGAATTATCACGCGCGCTCCGATACGTATGACAAAGTCGATTTACAACAACTGCGTTTGAATGCGGCAATTGCCGCCGCGGTGACGTACGGCTTCGCGCAAATGGAAGTGGCGTGGAAACGGCAAACGCGCGCGGAAGTGCAAAAGCTCATTGACACAACCGATCTCGGCGCACAAATGCGATCCTTTGGTGTTTGGGATGGCTGGGAAGACGGAAGCCGAGCAAGAAAACCGTAAGCGAATTGAGCAGATAAAATCGAATTGGACAGCAGTTATCCGCTTGCTTTGCTAAATCCGCTTACGAAAAACTCGGAAAGGATTATATTATGAAACGATTCATCAGTTTAATCATTCCTCTTGCGTTCATTATTGCTGGGCCGCTTTTTGCGCAAAAACTGCCGGCCGGCGCTTATCATGGCAACCGCGAACGCAATTACGACATCATTCATTACAAAGCCGAGCTGTCGTTCGATTACGAGAAAAAGCAGGTGTTCGGCAAGTCAACGATTCGCCTCACGCCGCTGCGCCGGATTGAGAATTTCGCTTTTGATGCGATTCATTTAAATATCAAAAGCGTCTCTTCGACAGAATCAACCAACGGCTTGGCGTTTCGCTCGACCGGCGACTCGCTCATCATCACTTTGCCGCAGGCGAGAATTCCCACCGACACGTTCAGCGTCGTCGTGCAATATGAAGGCAGTCCCAAAAGCGGCATGTACTTTCGCCGCAATCCCGACAATCCGCAGCTTTTCTATGTCTCAACTTATGGCGAGAACGGGCTGCACGCCAACTGGCTGCCGATCTACAACGACGTGAACGACAAATTCTCGACGGAAATGCTGGTGACGGTGCCGGCGCCGTATGTCGTCATCTCCAACGGCAAACTGGTTGAAACGCTCACCAGGCCGGATGGCCAGAAGACTTTTCATTGGCTGCAAAAGCTGCCGCACTCGAATTATCTCATTTCGGTTTATGTCGGTGATTTTGAGAAAGGCGATCTGGCGCCGGCGCATGGCAATATTCCGCTGAGTTATTGGGTGCCGCGCGGTTGGCTCAAAGCAGGCGCGTATGCTTTTCGCAACACCACGAAGATGGTGGAATTTTTCTCGCAGCGTTTCAACTACAAATATCCGTGGGACAAATACGATCAGATTGCGGTGCCGGATTACGCCATCGGCGCCATGGAGCACACCGGCGTCACCGGCCATCGCGCCGAAGTTTTGCGCGATCAAAATGCGCCGGAGGATTTCGCGCCCAATCTCGATGAACACACTTCCGCGTGGACTGCCGAAGCGACGATCTCTCACGAGCTTGCACATCATTGGTTCGGCGACAATCTGACCTGCCGCAATCTGAGCTACATTTGGCTCAACGAAAGCTTCGCGAGTTATTTGATGATGCTGTGGGACGAAGAAGCGCTCGGCAAAGACCAGCTCTTGCTGGATGTGCAAATTGCCAAAGATCAGTACATTCGCTACGTGCGCTCGCAGCACGTCATTCGCGGCTTGGAGCATCACTACTTCGACGATGCCAACACGATCTACAACACCGAGCACACGTACTGGAAAGGCGCGGCCATTTTGCACACGCTCCGTGCCGTGCTCGGCGATGAGCCCTATTTCCGTGCGCTCAGCCACTACCTCCACAAGCACGAATTTTCCAACGTCGTCAGCGAAGATTTGAAAATCGCCATCGAAGAAGCCACCGGCGAGAATCTCGAATGGTTTTTCGATCAATGGATCACCAACGGCGGGCATCCGCAATTCGAGGTGAGCTATCGTTATCTCGCCGATCGCAAGCTGATCGACCTCGCCGTTAAGCAAGTGCAGCCCATGGTGGAAGGGCTGGGGAACTTCGATCTGCCGGTGAAAATCACCATCGCCACCACGGCGAAAAGATGGCAGGAGAAAGTCTGGATTAGAAATGAAAGTGAAAATTTCCTCTTTGCGTGCGAAGAGAAGCCGGTGATGGTGAGCTTTGACGGCGAAGGCGACCTGATTGCCGAAGTGCATTTCCCGAAGAGCCTCGACGAGCTGATCTACCAAACGAAAAATACTCCCGTGCCTGGCAGAATTTGGGCGATTCGCGAGCTGGCCGCGAAATTTCCGACGCAGCCGCGCGCGGTGAGCGCGTTGTCAAGTCTCATTGCCGGAAATGATTTTTGGGGCGTTCGGGCGGAAGCGGCATTGCAGCTTGGCACGATTCGCACGCCCGCGGCGGAGCAAGCACTGGCGCCAGCGCTGAAATCCAACGATTATCGTGTGCGCAAAGCCGCGGTATTGGCGCTGCCGAAATTTGGCACGGCCTCGGCGGAGCAAAAACTGAAAGATGTCATCAAGAGCGATGCGCAAAACGACGTGGTTGCGACCGCCATTCTCGCGTTAGCCCGCGCCAACGCGCAGACTGATCCGGAATTTATCAAACAACAGCTTGGCCGCAAATCCTGGCAGGATGAGATCGTCGTCGGCTGCCTGCGCGCGTTTGGCGAGCAGAAAAATCCGGCGCTGGTTGCCACGATTAAAAAGTACGCGAGCGACGCTTACAATCAAAACGTCGTCGGTGCGGCCTTGAATGCCTGGGCGGATTGCGCCCCCAACGACAAAGAGCTGCACAAGACGCTGCTCGCGATGACGCAGAGTCCGGTATATGCGCTTCAGCAATCGGCCATCAACATGCTCGGCCGGTTGAGCGTGAGCGACGCGGCGCCGGTGCTAAAAGAAATTCTGGCCCAAGACGCCGATGCAAATTTGACCGTGGCGGCGAGGGGTGCGTTACAGGCTATTGGAAGGATTGAAAAGTAGGCCGGATGGTTGTTTTAGTTGTCTTGATGATTAAGTTCGGCAAAACTTCTGCTTGCCTTTTACTGCCGAAAAATTTTCACAGATTGAAGAGGCATATTCATGGCTGCAAGAGCAATTCCCCAAGCCATTATCCGAGACATCAGGCGTTTAATTGCCGAGCTTGATAAAGAAAACATCCGAATCGAACGCACCATTCTTTTTGGCTCGCAAGTGCGAGGTTCAGCCACGGAATGGAGTGACATCGACGTGGCTTTGGTGTCGCCGGATTTCTCCGGCAGTCGCTTTGATGACAACTGCCGTATCCGCAAAGCCAAGTTGCGCACCAATACGCGTTTCGACACCCATCCTTTTATCCAAGAAGATTTTGACTCCTCGCCTTTTGCGCACGCCGAAATTCTGAAGGATGGCGTCGAAATTCAGTAGCTCATCTTTTTCTATCGAACATTCTGCTTTAGCCAATTTTTACTTATAAGCCTGGGAATTTCTTTTCCAGGCTTTTTTTCATTTTTTTCCCCAACTCTATGAGCATGGATGCCCAGGCCTGATCTACGTATTGCTGATGTTTGAGTGAGTGTATCTAATTCAATGGGGTATGGGGTCTGGTTCCGATGTGTCTTATTAAGTAAGATCACGTTTGCCTCGTAGCTGTGTTCGCCGGTGACTTGAGTACCGGTCACTTATGACCGTAGTAATGGTCAATTATGCTCAATGCTATCATATTGACTTTTAGTTCTTTGATACTTAACTTGGTTTAGTTGAAAATTAAATTCACTGATCTAACTATCAATCAATAGGAGTGATAAACATCATGGCACTTGCAACCACGGCGAAGTCCGCACAGGAGTTTGTGCAAAAAATGGAAGATAGATGGGGACGGGACGCTTTGGAGAACGGCTGGACTGGTCTTCCCAATGTCATTCTTGAGCGGCAGCAGGCGTGTGATCTTAAACCTGTCGATATAAATGTTTTGATGCACATACTTAAGTTTTGGTGGAAGAACCACGACCGTCCATTCCCCAAGAAGAGAACGATCGCGGAATGCATAGGTATGAGTGATAGCACAGTGCAAAGAAGTATCCGCAAAATGGAAAAATTTGGTCTTATTCTACGGGAAGAGCGCTATGATAACAGTCATAGTCGAAGAAGCAATTATCATCGACTGGATGGTCTCGTTAAGAGAGCTAACGAGCTCGGAAGCCATGCTAAAAAAGTAAAGGAGCAACGCAGTAAGGAAGACGCGGATATGAGAAAAAGTAAAAGGCGGCCCGGCATGGCATTAGTCAGGTCAGATAAGAAGCAGGATGCGGAATAAGAACTGGAGCAGATCAATGGAAGAAATAGTAAAACTTCTGAACGCATACGGAGCTTGGGGATTGCTTTTTGCTCTATGTATTTACCTGGTACTCAAAGGTGAATTTGTTTTTCGTTACCCGCGTTCTCGAGACAGGGGCACGAAAAGGCATCACAGCAAACCCGACATTGAGTGATACTTAAATCACTGTTGCCGCAACGAAATGTCGGTGAAACTATTCGGGTAAATTATTTAGGAATGGAAATGTTGTGATGTGAAAAAAACCTTGATTCTGTCGGGTAAGATTCTTAAGTTTTTGTATTAACTCACAACGGTTGATACCGGCATCTTATGAACTAAATCAAGGATGATGAAACAATGGCAAAACGATCTTCAAGACAGCAGACGAAACACGAGGAAGGGGTACAATCAAGCGCGGAATATTACGAAAGTCAGGGGTTCAATGTCCAAGCCGACATTCAAGGATACCCCAAACCCAAGACGATCGGCGGACGTAGACCGGACTTGATTGCTACAAAGGGGCGTGAAACCGTTATTATCGAGCACGAGACGCTTGATAGCTTACAAAAGGACGAAGACCAACGAGAAACATTTAAGGATTACGCTGATACACATAACGGGGTGCGTTTCAGAACGCGAGTGGTTAAGTGATCATAATCCTGTCGTGTATTCGTCTTTGGTCGATTTAAGCAGTGCCCGCTTCACCACGAAACGGGCATTTTATTTTAGTTAGAGAGGCAGTAAGGGATGCAATCGAAACAATGAGTGTTGTAACAGCAACGAGAAGTGTAACTCCGGCAGGATAGACCTTCAGAATAAAATAGTCTCCAATCACTGAGGCTTTACATCAGAAGTAAAATAGCCAGAATATCCCATGACCACACGCGCGAAGGCGATTCTCAAAGAGGTGTTTGGGTACGACGAGTTCAGGCCGCTGCAGGAGAAGATCATTAACCATGTTCTCCAAAAGCAGGACCCGCCCGTCGGCATGCCGACGGGCGGGGGCAAATCGCTGTGCTATCAGCTTCCGGCACTCATCTTCGAGGGATTGACGGTGGTGGTCTCGCCGCTCATTTCGTTGATGAAAGATCAGGTGGCGCAATTGCAGCAGCTCGGCGTGGCCGCGGTGTTTTTGAATAGCTCACTTGCATTCCTGAATTTATTTTGATAGATTTTGTATGAGCTTGAAATGGAGAAATGATAATGAAAAGAGACTTCAACGTCATCATCGAAAGAGATTCCGAAGGATTCTACGTCGCCTCAGTTCCGGCTTTGCGGGGTTGCCACACGCAAGCACGTTCGCTCGACGATTTGATGCAGCGCCTCCGCGAGGCCATCGAGCTTTGCCTCGAAGTGCAATATTTTGCGTGACGGCGAAATAACGCATGACGAATTCAGAGCGCTTTGGTAGGTTTTAATGATACCTCGAGATCATTGACAGATTATTTGTTGTGAATTATCCCGTCGCAACGTCGTCATCTGCTACCACGCCATCTTCTCCTCTCACAGCTTTTCGATTTCCTCTACTTCGAGTCCGGTCAGATCGGCAATTACTCCGCTATCCATATTTCTTTTTCGCATGGTCATGGCAATTTCCCGAGCTTTGCGGATGGCGCCGCTTTTCTCGCCTTCTTTCTCACCCATCTCATAGGCGCCCTCGATTCGGCCGCGCTCATCCAGCATGACGGTCATGCTTGCTTCATAAGCCTCCAGTTCCTTGGGTGTCATGTTGGCGCGGTTGGCAAGCGCGAAGGCGTGATGAAACACCGGCTCGTCCAGTTTTTCCGGAATGACCTCCAGCTCTCCCGCGTATTTCAGAAAATAAATCCATTTTTCAATAGAAGTCTCCAGCTCCTCTTCGGTTTTGGTGAATTTGGGCAGCTCGATGAAATAGTAGCGAATCTCGTCGAGATAGCAATTGCCCGTGATTTTCTCCCGCATCTCGTGGCAGGAGAGATAATGCCTGAAGTCATCGAACAGAATGAAGTCGAGGATGTTGATCGAGATAACCTGATTGAGCTTGGGATAAAGCTCGCCCTTGACCAGTTGATTGGCGTAGGTCTTACTGGCGTTGTAAATCACCCGCTTCTCAAAGCCGGCAACGTAGGCAACCTGCATCTCCACCACAAAAGTCACGCCACGAACGTCAAGGCACTTGACGTCGAGGAAGCTGCTGCGCAGATATTTGGTTTTGGGCGCTTCGTAAGGATCCAACAAAGTCACGTCGACGATGGCGTGAGCTTGATCGAGGTGCAGCACGGCGTTAAGAAAGCTGATCAAAACGTCTTTCGCCTGCTCATTTCCAAAGATTTTTTTGAAAGCGAAATCGGTGCGTGGGTCGGCGAATTTCATGGCATGCTCCGTTTAAAAGCTTTGGGATTCAAACGGGTTTTGTCGTTTCAATCTCTATGTAAAATTTAATCAATTCAAGCAGCTTTTACAAGTCATTTTTTAGAAGAAGCCCTTGCGCATGCCGCATTTATTTAGTATTTTCGATTGGACGCGGCAAATAGCCAATCCATTTTCACAATTCAGGAAACAACAAAGGTCAAACCATGACCACGCGCGCGAAGGCGATTCTCAAAGAGGTGTTTGGGTACGATGAGTTTCGGCCGCTGCAGGAGGAGATCATCGACAAGGTTCTGCAAAAGCAGGACACGCTCGTCGTCATGCCGACCGGCGGGGGCAAGTCGCTGTGCTACCAGCTTCCGGCGCTCATCTTCGAGGGGTTGACGGTGGTGGTCTCGCCGCTCATTTCGTTGATGAAAGATCAGGTGGCGCAGTTGCAGCAGCTCGGCGTGGCGGCGGTGTTTTTGAACAGTTCGCTGGCATTTGGCGAATATCAAAAAAATCTCTCGCGCGTTCGCAGCGGCGAGGCTAAGCTGCTGTACGTCGCGCCCGAAACGCTGCTGAAAGCCAAGACGCTGGATTTGCTCGCTTCTCTCAAAGTCGATTGCCTTGCGATTGACGAAGCGCATTGCATCTCGGAATGGGGCCATGATTTCCGGCCGGAGTATCGCCAGATCGTCGCCTGCCGGCCGCGTTTTCCGGAGGCGGTGTGCGTCGCGCTGACGGCAACGGCGACACAACGGGTGCGGGACGATATTCGCCAGACTTTGCACTTCACGACTTCGCAGCAGTTCGTGGCCAGCTTCAATCGCGACAATCTCTTTCTCCGCGTTGCGCCCAAAACCGCTGCGCTCAGCCAAACGCTCGAATTTTTGCAGCAATATCCGGAGCAGTCCGGCATCATTTATTGCTTCTCTCGTAAGCAGGTGGATGAGCTGGCGGAGGCGCTGAAGCAGCACGGCCACGCGGTTCGGCCGTATCATGCCGGGTTGTCCGACGAGGAGCGTTCGCAAAATCAGGAGGCCTTCATCCGCGATGATATTCGCATTATCGTCGCCACCATTGCGTTTGGCATGGGCATCAACAAGTCGAACGTGCGGTTCGTCATTCACTACGATCTGCCGAAAAATCTCGAGTCGTATTATCAGGAAATCGGCCGGGCCGGGCGCGATGGCTTGCGCTCGCATTGCCTGCTGTTGCTCGGTTACGGCGACATTTCCAAAATCAGATATTTTATCGATCAGAAGAGCGGGCAGGAGCGCCAGGTCGCCAGCCATCATCTCAACGTCATGCTCGGCTTCGCTGAAAGCCAGACTTGCCGCCGCGTGCCGCTGCTGGCATACTTTGGCGAAGCGTTCACGCAGACGCCGTGCAAGATGTGCGACAATTGTCTGACCGGACAGAAAGAGCTCGTCGAGCTGACGATTCCGGCGCAGAAATTTCTCTCTTGCGTGGCGCGCACCGGTGAGCGGTTCGGCGCCAATCATATCATCGACGTCTTGCGCGGTTCAGAGGCTGAAAAGGTGCTGAAGAATGGACACGGCAATCTTTCCACTTACGGCATCGGCAAGGAGTTTAGCAAAGCGCAATGGCTGTACCTGTCGCGGCAGTTTCTGCAAGAAGGCTTGCTCGAGAAAGAGTTGGAATATGGCGGTTTGAAGCTGACGCCGAAAGCCGATGCCGTACTGCGCGGCCGAGAGAAGTTTTTCGGAACGGTGCAGGCCGAGCGCACGGACTATGCAGCCGAGAAGGAAGAGAGTTTGGAATTTGACCGCGAGCTGTTCGAGCTGTTGCGCAAATTGCGTAAGAGTTTGGCGGATGCGCAGAATGTTCCGCCGTATGTGGTTTTTGCCGACAAGACGCTGATCGAAATGGCGACGTATTTTCCGCAATCGCGCCCCAGTCTCGGGCACGTTCACGGGGTCGGCGAGGCCAAGCTGGAGAAATACGGCACGGCTTTCCTGCTGGATATCTCTCGCTATTGCCGAGAGCACGGTTTGCAGGAGAAATCGCGGCCGGCGAAAGCGGCGGCGCCATTGCCCACAGCAAGCACGCCTCTTACACCGAAAAGCCAGCTCATTGCTGAGGCATTCAATTCGGGAAAATCCATAACGGAGTTGGCGGGCCAATTCAAAGTCACGCCGCGCACGATATTGGAGCATTTGTTCAAATGTGCTTCTAATGGCCACGCGCTGAGAGCCGAAGGCCTTTTGGAATATTCAAGAGTTGATCCCACACAACGCGTCAAAGTGATGGAGGCTTTTGGAAAATTGGGAGGGAATTATCTCAAGCCGGTGTTTGATGCTCTGAATGACGAGGTGAGTTATGACGAGCTGCACGTGCTGCGGCTCTATCATTTGAGCTTAAAAAATCGGGGCGAGGAAAATGATGCGGATGCCGAGAAATAGTGTTTTTTAATTATTTCGCCGCCCCAGCCTGAAGGCGTGGGGCTGAGAGGTGGAATGCCGCTGAAGCGGCATTTGGCAGATCAAAAATAAAACAATGCTGTGTCAGAGACATCAAACAAATTTCAACGAGCACCCCTCGCGAGCCTGGTTTTTGCTTCTTTAATTTGCGGCAATGTCGCATCGGCTTGCGTCCATGCCTGCAAAAATTCGGCATAAGCCGGCGCGGCTTGATCTTTTTGGCCTTCACCCCAAAAAGCGCGCGCGAGGCCGAGCAAAGCGTGGCCGCTCTTTGGCCGGAGGCGCAGAATCTGCCGATACGTTTCGCGGGCTTCTGCCCATTTTTTCGTTTGCAAATAAATCTGCGCCAGACTCTCGAGCACTGGACGGGAATAATGCGGCGGCTCCCAATACCCCAACTCCTTTTCCTTTTGCGCGCCCTCCTGCAACAGTTGAATGGCTTCGGTTTGGCGGCCCTGCAAATTTAAAAGCGCGCCACGCAATTCCAACGCCGATACTTCAAAATTCTTTTTGCCGTAGCCGGAGTACCAATCGGAACCCCATTGCACTTTTTCGCCGGCGAGTTGCTGAATGAGATCGCCCAACGCCTGCAGATGCGATTCCGCTGCCGCCGGCTGATTTTTTCCTATCGCTTCCATGCCTTGCGCAAAGTGCAACAATCCATTCAAATATCCTCGCGCCAGGCTGCTCTTGAGCTCGTGCTCGTCGAGGCTTTGTGTCAAGCTCTTCGTCGCTTCGTTCCAAAAGCCATAGCGAATGTGCAGCCGCGCGGCCGCGGTGTAACCGCCGTAGATGATGTAGCTCAAGCCGCTGGCTTTGAGCCGCTCTTGTTGCAAATCAATGTCTTGCAAAATCGCCGCCCACTTCAGGCCTTCGGCATAGCGGCCGTCTTCGGCGCAATTGCCGACGAGATAATCGAGATTGTGCGTGTAATTCCAATTATTCACCGGCGCGATATTTTGCGCTTTCATGTAATCTTCATCCACGCGCCGGGCGGCGAGAAACGCCTCGCGCGCTTTGCCGTATTCGCCCATCCGATAATAAATGTGTCCGGGCATGTGAATGAGATGCCCGGAGCGCGAGGCCAGTTGGGGAAGCTTGATCGCACTCTCCAGCGCTCGTTCCGGATGCGGCCCGTTTTCCACGGCGTGAATCCAGTAATGGTGCACGGCGGCGTGATCGGGATGGGTCTTCAGCAAATTTTGCAAAATCATCTGGCCGTAAACTTTGCCCTCGCGTGGCCGGCCGTCGGGAGCATACGTGCCGGGCGCAGCGGAAAGAAAGCGCGCCAAAAACAATTGCGCCTCAATTTCGTCTGGGTAGCGATCGATCAGCGCTTCCATTTCACTGATGTATGCGGCGCGGCCTTTGTCGCGCATGAGCGCCGCGGTGCGGATGTAAGCTTGCTCGCGTTCGCCGGCGGTTGCGCTCAGGGCAACGGCCTTCTCCAGCGCCTTGTTTTTTGCCTCGTTCATTTCACCGGAGTTTTGCTGCAAAGCAGCGACGATGCCCCAATAAGCCATGGCGCAAGTGCTATCGAGGCGGGCAGCTTCTTTGAAGGCGCGGTACGCCTCGAAATCCCAAAAACAGTGCAGCAAGTTCAGGCCTTGATTGAAATATTTTTGTGCGAGGGGCGAAGCCGTGGTGATCGGCATGGCGCTCGTGCCAATGCCCTCCATCAACGGAGGCGACGGCAAAGCGATGGCGTCGAATCCGGCGCTGTGACAGGCATGAGTTTGCGCGAAAGAAGAATTTTGTATCGATACCGCAGTAATCAGGAACAGGCTGAAGAGTCTCCTCATAGTGCGTTTGCCCATCTTCGTCATTTGGTGAATTGCTGATTTTTTCATTTCGAGGTCGTCAGCGGATACAAGCTTTCAAAAACTTTGTCGTTCCGGTTGCGCCAGCTCAGCCAACCAAAGCCCTCATTCACCTCGCCGCCATGCACCTTCACGCCTTTTTCCTTGAGATGCTGCGATAACGCCGTGCAAACGCTTCTGATGTCGAAGCCTTCGAGCGGGCTTCTGATATCGTATTTGCCCCAGCCGAGATAGAGCGTCAATTCGCGCGCCTCAGCCCGGGCAAACAGCGTTTCGTGTTTGCGCTGCTCTTCCAGATCCCAAAATACGGATTGCACGCCGGCTTTGTTGAATTTGTCATGGTAATTGAAAGTCAGATAGAGCGCGGTCACGCCTGCAAAGCTATTGCCGAGATTGGCCCGCGCTTCCGGCGCCGGGATCGTGAGATACGTGCGGTCGATCAATGGCAGGATTTCCTCGACGACCATGCGCGCGTACTTTTCTTTAAAAGACCCGTTGTATTCGTCGTAACCGCCGCCAAAAAACGGCGGTATGAAAACAGCAATCACCGGCGCGACGGTTTTGCCGATGAGATAATCCAGCGCCGCCGGCAGATTGCCGCGAGACATGGCGGCAATGCCGTCGTGCACGTACGCAACCGGGTATCTGCTCTTGCTCTCGCCGTATCCGGAGGGCAAATAAATTTTCAACGTGCCGCCGCTGCCGGTACTGGCGCTGGTGAAATTTAAGGAATCAATTTGTCCTGGAGCCGCGCCGGCATGCGGCTGCACGTGTTTTGCCTCAACCCATTTCGGCATGGCGAGCACGGATGATTCGCCGAACAAAGTCAGGCGCGAGCTTGGATTCGAGTTGAGCGAATCGAGAACCCGCTCCTGAAAATTTTTTGTGAACCTGTAAGCCACGCGCGCGTCCGGCTCCAGATAAGTGGAATAGTAAAACAAATCGCTGCCGGCGAGGCGGAACATCGGCTGCTCCACCCGGTAGCCGGTGACGTCGCTGACCAGGGCCATGTCGGTGGCCGGGCCGCGATACACGAAGTGCACCAGGTTGCCGTCTTCGATGACCGGCAGGCGCTTTTGTGCAGACATGAAATCATCGATCAGCGCTTTCTTATTGCCGGATTTTTCAACCGCGGCTACGAATTGCGCAAACTTCGAGCTTGGAATGAGACCCGCGCCCGCTGCTTTCGTGCCGGCCACTTTTTCGTCTGCCGGGACAATTTCGACGCAGGCCATCTCGGCGTGGCTGCGCAAGTAAATTCTGCCCCGCGCAAAGCTGGGCGTGGTCCAAACCAGATTGTCGAAAAGTTTCAAGCTGGCCATCTCATGGTAGCCTGCGGCGGAGGCCGGCGCCAGACTCAAAGTTCCGTCTTTGGTGATGATGACGAGATGCCCGTCGAGCAACAGCGGGAAACCGTCGCCCGGCGCGCGCGATTTCCAAACGCTTTCTCCGGTGTTGGCATCGAGGCAGTTCAAAAAACGGCCGTTGTACCCGTAAATATAGCCCTGATGATAAATGAGTGGAACGTAGGTGCCTTTGATGTTTTTGCTTTTCCAAATTTCCCGCGGCTTCCAGGTTTTGCCTTCGGCTTGCAATTCAATCAAAGCGCAACCGTCAAAACGGTTTTTCAGAACAATGCGGCTTTCACCAATCAGTAAAGGCACCATGCTGCCGCTGCCAATGTCGAACGTATCGCCGCCGTGAGAATATTGCCAAAGCAAATGGCCTTGCTGGGGATCGATACCGAAGAGCTGGCGATTGCCGGCGCACAGAACTTGATCCCGCTTATTCAGCGAGAGCAGGAGGGGCGATTGGTATGTAATCGTGTCAACGCCTGCCGCCCACAGCGGCCGGCCGGTGTTTTTGTCAAAGCCGGTAACGGCATTCTTTTTTTGTCCGCCGGTTTCCACGATGAGAACGTCGCCGTAAACGATGGGTGAAGTGGAGAAACCGTAAAACGGCGCGAGTGCGGAGTACTCATTCGGCAAATGCGTGCGCCAAAGTTGTTGCCCGGTTTTGCCCTGCAATGCCAACAACTGGCCGCGCGGCCCCAAAGCATAAACGCGGCCGCCGTCAATGGCCGGGGTGGAAATCGGCCCGTTCTGCGAGCCGAAGCGGCCGAGAAAGGTCGTGTCGATTTGGAAACGCCAAAGCTCCCGGCCGTCATCCGGATCGAAAGCGGAGATGAAATCGAAGGCGCTATCTGAAAACATGGTGACGCCGAGATCGTCGAGGATGGAGATGCCCGAGTATCCCGAGCCGAGCGGGCGTTTCCACACGATTTTGAAATCGTATTTGCGGCCGGGGGCGAAGATCGCTTTTGCGCGCGCCGAGTTGTTCATGTCCGGTCCGCGAAAGGCCGGCCATGCGCGCTCATCGCCGGAACCGGCTGCCGGCAAGATTTGGCTGCTGCTGGATTGCGGTATAACCAACAGGAGAGCTATCAAGAAAGCCGCCGTTTGTTTCAGTTGCATGAATTCGCTCCGCACGTAGGTAGAAATTCTCACGGTCATGATAGGTTTTCCTTTTATGACGCCTCCGGCATTGGAACGTTTAACGCTGCAATATCTGAGTGACCTGCGTCTTTGAGGAGTTTTTGCGATTACTGGACAAACAGAATAAACGGGAGTGGAATAGATTTTGTGGTGGTGATGTCGAGGAGATTCGAGGCGAACAAACGTTGGAGCGCGGCGGGAATGGATAAATCAAAACTCCCAACTCACGCCAAGCGACGGCAGTAGCGGAAACCAGGTTTCGACGCGGCGGGTGGCGGCAACTTCATAGTTCCGCACGTTTTCGCGATTGTAGAAATTGATGATTTCCAAAAACAGCGCCACCTGGCCGCGCGAGGTATTGAAATAGCGGTTGATTTTGACGTCGAGGCTGTGAAAGGCGGGATAGCGTGCGCCGTGAAAAGTTCCGAAGACTTTGCGATAATTGCGGCCGCCGTCGGGCTGTTCAACCGGCTCGAAATCCACTCGCGTGTATGGCCAACCGCTGCGATTTTTATTTCTCTGTCTATGCTTCTGCTGCTTGTTTCGACCGGCGCAGCAGAAGCATCCCACAAAAACATTCAGAAGAAAAAAATCATGTAAACGGATTGAGCTGATTAAGCGGATAAATTTTTCAGTATCCGCTCAATCCGTTAAATCCGCTTACAAGGCCTACGGTTTATGCAAAAGCCGACTGCGTTTCTCCCGCTTTTGCCGTTTCTCTTTGCGCGGCCCAGCCGCCTAACAGGATGGCCGCTAATTTCGCGAGGTGCGCCAAAAGATGCCCCGGCTGAAGCATGACTTCCGGTTGTCCGGAGAGAGTCACAACCGTAACATCCAAAACCAAATTGATCACGGCGATCAAAACGGCATGCACCATCGCCCGATCTTTGGCTTTGCGGCCCACCCAACGCACGATCAAAAAGATCGGCAGCGGGCCGAAAAAAAAGACAAAGGGCGCGCCGGTGTTCTGCGCGAACTGGCGGTAGTAAGCTTCGTCGTGAACGGAGTCCATCAGATAGGAATAATAGGCGACGAACAAAACATGGGCCAGCACCAGCATCACCAGGATGCCGAACGCCGCCAGAAAAACCAAATGCCGGTGAACTTTTGTGCTCTGTGACATAGCTCTTTTCTCCAAATTAAAGTTTGTCAATAAAAATTCTGATTTGATGAGCACAATTTAACATGAAAAGACCTCGAAAGCATCGCATCTTGTAAGATTTGACCTGTTGTCGTTTAGAATCTGACGTCGCGCTGGGCCAAATGATCAAAAAAATAAAAAAGTATTTACCCATACAATGATTCTTCAGATTTGGTGATTCTTCGGCTGCTGTAAAAATGAACAGTTTACAGCAGCCTGTTTGTGGCTTCCGAGATCATCCATTCGGATCGAGAGACGTGCCCGATCCGGCTTTGACGTTGGTCTTCACTCTCATATACTCACCTCCTTTCTTCAAAATAATATATTATGCAGAAGGAATGGTGAAAACTTTTTGAATTTTATTCACATCGCATCATGAGGAAAAGCTTGTTTAAAAGTAAACGCTTCGCGCGTCGGTCCGTGTGTTGATAATTTCTCTAAACGGGCTTTGGCTTCTTCCAGTGTGGGAATGTGCCCGGCCGGAATCCACCATAAAGCCAGCGTTGGACCGGCAATTGGCGTGAACCATTTGCGGCGCTCGCGAAAGGGTTGCACGTGTATGCTACGATACGTGAAATGCTGGAACGTTTCGAGAGATTCCCAGACCGAAAGATTGGCGAGAATCAAGGGATCATCGAAAATCCGAGCGGCGGTGGCATCGCCCGCCTCGGTTTGTAATCGCCATACAAAACCGGGGCTGCGATCAGCCTCGGCGTTCACGGATTCAAGCAATGCAACGAAATCCTGCATGAGCGGATCGTCGAGCGGCGCTTTCATGCGGGCGACATTTAGTTCGGCCAGGTGATAACTTGCCATTATTTTCACGATTGCCTTCTTTGCTCGTTGTCGAAGTTATTTTACTTGTTTTGCGTCAAACGCCATGACGAAAGATTCAAATCCAGCGTCCGAACGAGAAAGGCGAGCTCGTCCGTCCTGGTATCGATCACCTGCTCGGGAGTCGCGCCAAAATTATGCCCGGTTCCCCACATCATTCTTAACAACACCGGGTTTTCGCATCCTTGCGCAGTCTGCAGGGCCGCGGTAAATTTGTAGGCATGCATCGGCGCCGTCACTTCATCGCGATCGCCGGCCATGACGAGTGTTGCCGGATAACATTGTCCGGGTTTGATATTGTGATAGGGAGAATAGGCATAAAGCGCCTTGAATTCCTCCGCGCTTTCCGCAGAACCAAATTCATCGACCCAGTATCCGGCGCTGGTAAATTTTTCGAAACGAATCATGTCGAGCGCCGGCCGGTCAATGATGCCGGCGCGAAACAGCTCGGGGTGTTGTATCATGGCGGCTCCAGCCAAAGAACCGCTGGCGCTGCCGCCGCTGGCCGCCATCTTCGCCGGCGACGTGTATTTATTGGCAATCAGCCATTTCACGGCAGCGACATAATCGTCGATAGCGTTCTGCTTGCGAAGCTTGCTGCCGGCTTGATGCCAGGCCTCTCCATATTCTCCGCCGCCGCGCAGACTCGGCTGGGCATAGACCCCGCCCATTTCCATCCAAACCAACACGTGCGGCTGATACCAAAGGAACGAAGACCAGCCAAACGCGCCGTAACCATAAATAAGAGCCGGATTATGGCCGTCCAGTTGAATGCCTTTTTTATGTGCGATGAACATCGGCACGCGCGCTCCATCCTTGCTATTATAAAAAATCTGCCTGGTGACGTAGTCATTCGGATCAAAGCCCGATGGCGATCGGCGAAAGCTCGTGCGCTCGCCGGTTTTGAGATTCAAGCGATGAATCGAGCTGGGATCGGCCAGACCCAGGAATTGATAAAAAACCTCGTGGTCATCCTGCCGTCCGCTCAAGCCGCCCCAAATCGATCCGCCGCCCGGCAAATCCACCTTGTAACGAAAACGGCCTTGCAAGTCAAACACTTTAACCAACGGGCTGCCGTCCTTCTGATACATGATGACGAAATGGTTGCCAAACAGGCCCAAAGCATCGCCTCCAACCAGGCTACCCCCGGCAATGCTCTCCTGCGCCTGAGGAATAACTTCACGCCAGTTTTCTAATTGCGGTTTCAGAATATCGATTGCAACCACGCGTCCACGCGGCGCCTCCCGATCCGTGTAAAACCAAAACCGCGAACCATGATTGCCAAGAAAAGTGTAAGCCGCCTCGGCCGCGTCGAAAAGACGAACGATCTTCGCGTTCGCGGCCTGCAAGTCTTTGTAATAAACTCGATTTGCCGTTTGGCTTCCTTCGCGCACCATCATGACCAGATAGCGCCCCTCGACTGTCACCGCCAGCGTGTACGACAATTTCGGCTTGTCGGGCCGGGCGTAAACAAGCTGATCCTCGTTTTGCGCCGTTCCGATCCGATGATAATAAATTTGAGGATTTTCGATCACGGTTTGCAATTCACGGCCCTCTTGATGCCCATCGAAGCGCACGTAGAAAAATCCCTTGTTGTCTTTTGTCCACGCCATGCTTCCGCTCCAATTGTGGAGTCCCAAGAGTTCATCCGGCACCTCGGTAGGGCGCGCGACGTCCACGACTTTCAAACGCCACCAGCGCGATTGCGTTTTGCCAAGGCCATACGCCAACAGCTTGCCGTTCGGGCTTGGCCAATAGCCGGTGATCGTCAAGGTGCTGTCATTAAAATCGGCCGGCGGATCCACAACAACTCGCGGCGTGTCGTCGATCGCGTCTTGAACGAGCAAAACCGATTGGCTCTTTCCGGCCGCGGTTTTTGCATAAAAATAACGGCCATGGGCTTTGGCAGGTATGGTGTATAAATCAAAATGCCAGAGCGCCGCAACGCGTTGGCGTATCGCGGCGCGTGCCGGGGCAGCTTGAAAAAATTCACGGGACAACGAATCCTGCGCCTGCACCCAGCGTTGCGTTTCGATCGATTGCATATCCTCCAGCGCCCGGAAAGGGTCTTTCACTTCGACGCCGTGATAAACATCGATTTGATCGACTTGCCGGGCTTGGGGATAAACCCGGCGAGTTTGATTTGCGCCGGCATGCTGAGAGTTTTGAGTTTGCGCCCGGCCCGCCTGGGCGAAAAAAAACCAAACAGCGGACACGAACACGGCGAGAGACCATGAACGGACAACCTGGCTTGTCATCGCAAAATTCTCCTTCTGATAAAACGCCTGAACGGGTTTTGATTTGAATGAGAAGCAACATGCGAGACAAGATAAAGCGTTTATTGCCCAAAATCGTCCTGGCTTACACGACCGGACATCTTTTGATACTGCGAGGGGGTCTGGTTGGCGTGTTTTTTAAATGCGGCATTGAAGGCGGATTTGGAATTGAAGCCGGCTTCGTAGGCTATCGCCAAAATCGTCAAATGCCGTTTCGACCGATCGCGCAGCGCCTTTTGCGCTTCTTGCACGCGGTACTTGTTGACAAAATCATAAAAATTCTGTCCGAATAACTCGTTGATCACTTGCGAGAGATGATTGGGAGGAATAGCAAGCTGCGCGGCAAGCGCTTGCAATGTCAACTCGGCGTTTTTGAAAGGCTGGCGCGTTTCCATGCAGTGAGCTAATTGCCGGGCGTAGGCTTGCGCCTTATCCGGTGCCAGGCTGGAGCGCTCGTATTTTTTTGAATCCGGCAAGGCCGGCGGCTCTAAAGGCATTCCCGCGAAGATCGCCGGTTGCTTCAGCCCCATGTAGCCGATTCCATAAACCAAAATGGACATCGCGTAACCAAACGCATAGTCCATCACCCCGAACGGGTCGATTTCTACTTTAAAAAAATACAGAACGAATGCGGCAAAAAAGAGCGCCCAAATACAGATATTCGCCATGGTCAATTTTCGCAGCCACTGCAAGTTTATCTTTTCGACTGATGAGAAAGCGTTTTTGATTTTCGAGGCATGGCGTTCGATCGATTGGAGCGCCAGAAAAAAATAAAAAATCACGTGGAGGCATTCCAGTCCCCAAATGGCAAAAAAATCCACCGGCAGACCCTCGGCTCGCACCTTTTGAAAGAATTCGATCTTATATGCTCCATCGTGCAGATAGAAAGGGAACAAATAGGCCGTGCCGGCAATGAACGGGAGCAGATGCAGCAAGTGCGATTTTTTTAATGCGCAGGCTCTATCATTCAACGCTTCGACATAGAAAAAAAGCAGCGGTCCCAAAAGAAACGTGATGGTAAACGTCGATCCGATCAGGTGCGGAAATGCCGCATGGTATTTCCGAACGATTTCCGGCGAGGCAATGATGAAGATCGAGACCACTAGGAAGGCAGCCAAAATGCGATTAGGGAATGGAGGCTTCGATTTGTGCAGAATTAAAAAAACGGCCAACAATATTCCCTGAACTGCTCCTAACAATAAAACCAGCGACCAAATATCCATTTTTTCTTTTGAGGGTTCGATATACGAAAACTTGCTTCGTTAAAGGCAGGCTCAACTCTGGATGTAATAGCCGAAACGAGCCAGCAGGTTGTCGCGATAGCGGCGGGTGAGGCGCCGCACCGCGAGAAATAAAAGCGCGTAGACGCCGGCAGACAATAACTCGCGCCCGAAGATCTCGGCAAAATGGGCTGGAACTCCGCGCGATTGCAGGAAAAGAAAATTTTGGATGGCAAACAAAAAAGCCTACATTACCCAAACCGCGGCAAAGAAAGCGCGTTTGACGGCGCGGCTTTTGAAGAGGTGCGTTTTTATAAAATTGGCGCTCAAAATCGTGCATTGGGTTTCTTGAATTAGACGTGCCTTTTGCTTTTTTGTTTACTTTTTCCAGAAAAAAATGGCTCCATCTCCTCCCGAAGATGGAGCCACACTTTCCCCGCATGACCAGTTTAAAATCTCCATACTAAAGGAGTTTGTCATTCAGGAGGAATCCTTTTGAATTCAAGCACTTTACTGAGAACAAAAAAGATTCTTCCAGAATGACTTTTTCCTTTATTTTTGCAAACCCCAATAAATCAGAATCCCAACAAAATTGAAAATCTCATGAGATCGTCGATGTAAGACATCTGCGACCAGGAAAAGTCGAATTTGCCGGTGAAGCCGCTGACCGACAGGTTCAGGCCGGCGCCGAAAGACAACGTCTCGGCAAAGCCGTCCTTGTCCGGGCCGTCGTTTTCTTCGTCGATTTTCCAGCCGCCGCGCAGAAAGATCAGGTCTCTGTAGCCATATTCCACGCCGAGGCTCTCGCTGCGCAGGTTGTCATTGGGTTGGAGCAATTGCGCGGCCAACCACAATTTATTGGTTTCACCGTACAGCACATCCACCGCGGCGCCGAAGCGGAAGGTGATGGGCAGTGGAAACGACTGGCTCTCAAACCCGATGCTGCTCTGAGTGCCGAAATCAATGTCCGGGCCAAAATTCGCCACGGACATGCCGAGGCGGGCGTGGCGGAAGCCGGTTTGGTAAATGGTGCCGACGTCGAAAGCGACGGTGCGCGCATCAAAGCCAGCCAAATCTTCCGCAATGAATTTCGCCGTGCCGCCGACCGCAAACCTGTCGGTGAGCTTGCGCGCGTAGCTCAAACCAACGGCGACGTCACTGGCGCTGAATGTCTCGCCCGTCGGGCCCTGAAATGCGACGGTGACCGGCATGTCGCCCGTAGTCAGCACGATAAAGCTCAAAGCAAAAGTGCCGATGCCGCTCACGGGTTGCACGTAACTGCCGTAGAAATGCGCCAAGCCTGCGGGCAAATTGGTGTGATTGAACATGGCCTGTCTTTTGGAAATGAGCGACAGGACACCAGGATTGTAATAGGCGCCGCTGGCATCTTCGACCAGCGCGACAAACGATTCACCCATGCCGGTGCCACGGGCGCTCACCCCGATTTGCAGGAATTGGGCGGCGGCAGTGCCCGTTCGCGAAGGGCCGCCGAGCCGGTTGGGACCTTGATCCTGCTGCGCCATGAGCGCAAACGGGACGGCGATCATCAAGATCAACCAAACCCAACTGGTCCACTTCAGCAAATTTATTTTCTTCATGGAAAACTCCTGGTTTGTAGTAACCCTTATGAATTTTGATGATCAAAATCGGTAATCACCAAATCAGAACTCATCCCCTAAATCCCCTTCTCTTAAAAAGAGAAGGGGACTTTCAGAGCTTTGAGCCTGCTTTTCCCCCTTCTCTTCCCAAGAGAAGGGGGCAGGGGGATGAGTTCTGATTGAAAAACATTACCAAACTTGAATGTCAAAATTCATTAGTCTCTAACAAGTGAAATGTGTGCAAAAAAAGCAAAGATTTTTTGATGACTAAGCGATTGCGTGTGCGAATGTCGGGATGACATAGAGTTCTCTAAGCTTCAACGCCATGACCGTCACTTG
>Ga0247727_10005525_pt1 | contig 25580 bp, 35 predicted proteins | sample WisWelCaveWW1625_FD_202498 | JGI IMG/M metagenome (GOLD analysis project Ga0247727, IMG submission 202498) | Biofilm microbial communities from Wishing Well Cave, Virginia, United States - WW16-25 | ecosystem: Environmental > Aquatic > Deep subsurface > Groundwater > Cave microbial mat | place...
GAGCGCGCATGAGAAGGCCATGGATGATCTTCGTCAGAAGTCCCGCGGAAATCGGCCTTTGCCGATTTCTCAAAGACTTGGCGGGCAATCGCTCAACCTGAAGAAACCCGTAACCGAGATGAACGATAGCGAGCGCGCCGCGTTTATTTCGGATCTCATGGAGAAACACGCGTAGCCTCTGGCTCTGGATGTAGAGAGAGTCGTTCGAAAGCGATAAGGAGGGCTATAGCGTGCCTTTCACTGTAAATACCCTCCAGGCAATCAGCAAGGAATACATTGCCCCGAAGGTCTATGACAATACCATCAAGGGCAATCCATTCGGTTATTACCTGGAGAAGAATCATAGGATCGTGCTGCGCGGAGGCCGGGATATTCGATTCCCGATCATCAAGCAGCAATTCAACAACGAGTGGTATAGCGGGACCGACGCCGCTACGTTGGAAGTCTTGGAACCCCTCACGGCGGCCAAGTACGATTGGAAGTGGGGTCGTGTTCCGTTCGTTCTCACCGAGGAGGACATCGACAAGAATGGCGGAGAAACCGGAGTGGTCGATTTGGTGGACGCAGCGGAGCAGATCGCCAGCCTTACCTCTCGAGAGCTGCTCGGCGCGGGTTTGTTCGGAACCAGCGCCTCGAATTCGAAGCAAATGGACGGCCTTCAAGACATGATGGCCGCCTCGGGCACCGCGTATGCCGGGCTGACGGATACCGATTTTACGTCTCCCGCTTCGTGGCTGTCCAACATCCACACGCTTCTTTCCGCGGGCGCCTTGACTCGTCTGGACATGCGCCTCATGCGCGGAAAGGCGACCCGTGGAAGCCAGAGGCCGAATCTCGGCCTTTGCAACTTCCCCGTCTACGCCAAGATTTCCGAGTTGGCGATGAATTTCCAGCGATTCGGGATCGAGCGAGACGTGAAGATCGGCTTCGATCACGTTTTCTTTGAGGACATGCCGATTTTCCCGGATGAGCACTCGACGGGTTCTGGGACTGGAACGCAAGACAACTGGCTCTATTTCCTGAACCTGGACGCCATCAAGCTGGTGCTTCACGAGAACAAGGCGTTTTCCACTCGAGTCTATGCGCCGATTCCTCAGCAAGAGGTTTATATCGGCAAAATCTACTTTGGTGGAAACTTGACGACTAGCGTCAGGAGAAGCAATTCGGTAACGAAAACAGTTGACCCAGCCGTTTAACGGCCAAAACTAGGAGGAAATTGGAATGCCGTCCATTATCGGAACGAATCCTCCGGTTGCACGCCGATCCGAATTCGGTGCGGCAATCGAGAGCACCGCGGATACGACTGCTCAGGCCATCGCCGGGCAAATCGCCTTTGCCGTCGATTCAAGTCAACGATGGAGCGTCTTGCGGTACTATCAGGCCGCGGCTACTATCGCGCTTGGGGCCACGTTGCAGAAGTCGCTCGATACGAGAGACTCGAATCGTCTTGAAACGGCGTCTCTGGATATCGGGGGCGGGAACGCATGCAAAGGGATTTCTGCGGCGGCGGTCAGCAACACGGGGTATTACTCGTGGGCTTATGTCGCTGGGTATTGTCCCGATGCGGCCATGCCGAGTACGTATGCCTCAATGCAGTACATGAGGCTTTCCGCGACGTATGCGGGTAGATTGTCGAGCGCAAACGTGAATGCTACCGTCGCTCACGAAGCGACATGGTTGACTCACGTTATTGCGATTAGCTTGGGAGCCCATACAGTCTCCACGGCGAATTCGACGAACTCGTGTTCGTTGATCGGCTGGTTCATGTAAAGGAAAGGCAGTAAAGATCGGGAGCCCTGCGATTTCCGGCAAGGGACTTACGGGGCTCCCACTTACTTTGAAGGAGGTGGGCCGGTGCCTTTACCTTTAGATAAATACACGACAACGGCCAGCCGCACAGCTACGGCTTCGGCGGATTTCGCCACATCGGACCTTGATGGCGGAATGCCCAATACCCAAAAGGTGACATACTTCAGGGTTCAGACTATAGTTGGGACAGCCGCGAGCATGTCCATTGCGTTCTATTACGGAGCCAGCGGGACTAACTCCACGGTTGCCGACTTTAACGGCGGATCGGCTCTCACGGCGAATAATTTATACCTTTTTTACCATGAGGGTCGGCCAAGTCAGTTCTTTAACTATCGCTTTGGAAGTTCAGTTACAATTAAGCAGTTGTACGTCAGCGAGCATTTCTCGGACATTGTATAACGATTCGCATAGCCTATGGCGACCGCAAGCTCGATTCTGGACGATACGCGGTCCAAGTTCGGCGACACGGCGAAAAACTTCATTACGGACGCCTTGGGCCTTACTTGGCTCGATCAGGGTCAAAAGGAGCTTTCTTGGGAGCTTCGGCCTCTTCGACGCATGAAGGGATATACGGTCTCCGCGAATCAAGATTCCTTCGCTACGCCGGACGATGTTATTCTTCCGGAAGTCGTGGGCCATCTGCGGCAAATACGCAGAACGCTTCGGAGAGTGACGCCCGGCGAATACCGGCAGCAACAATCCATGGCTCAAAACGCCGTCGGCGAGCCGGTGATTTGGACTGAAATTGACGGTCGAATCTACGTTTGGCCTCGCTATTCCACGGCGTCGCTTACGACCACGGTCAACGCCTCCACGACGGCGGCGGCGACAAGCGTAACGATGTCGTCCACCGGAAACCTGAGAAGTTATGGAATGGTTACGGTTGACAGCGAGGAAATGGAGTATACGGCTAAAACCTCCACGACGATTACAGGCGTTAGGCGCGGAATCGGCGGCACCACCGCCGCGACGCATGTCTCCGCCGCAACGGTGACTCAGTTGGATTTCGAGATGATCTATGCCCGGCACGCGACGAGCCTGGCCTCGCAAGTGGATGAATTGGAAATCAAGGAAGTGTGGCATTATCCGTTGCTCCAGTATTACGTGATGTACTGCGCGTACATGGCGGAGGGATCTAAGGACAAGGCGGAGCATATGTATCAGATGTGGAGGGCGGGCATCGAACGGTCGAAAGAGGTTGAAAAGCGTCGCCACTCCGCTGGACCTCTCGGAGTGTCCGATATCATGACGCAACGGGTGAGCGGGCTTTATGGCCCGACATCGTAGAAAATGGGCCGCTTGATTGGATTATGCCTGAAGCGGAAGAACTCGGAAGAATCATTCACGGGGGTCTGGTCACCGGCCTTCCGGCGCATCTCATAGGCCGCCTCGAGAGTCCCGATTGCCAAAACGTAGATCCAGCAAATCCTTTCGGTGCTAAGACGCGCCAAGGCTCTGCGGCCTATGGGGTCAGCGGGGCCTCGGCGGGAAGCGGCTTGCGCGGAGTAGGGATCTTTCCTTGGACGCGCAACGCCGGGACGACATACGTTTTCGCGGCCCTTGGAACCACGATTTTTAGCGTGGATTCGGGCTCGTGGTTTTCCGTTCAGACGGGCATGGCGACGGATTCGTTCATGCAGGGGTGTGCGCTCAATAACGTCGCGGTGATTACCGCCTCCGGCCTGGCCCCGAAGGTTTCCACTTCCGGATCGACGCTGGCGAATCTAGCGGGTCTTCCAGCTTCCTATGGTTCTGAATCCAACGCAACGACGACGCTCTCGAAATACTGCGCCGTCTACGCGGCTAAGACATGGCTTTCGGGCGATCCCAATAACGTATCTCAGGTGTTGTTTTCCAAGTCGAATAATCCGGAAGATTACACTACGTCGAATAACGCCGGGAATATTGTCGTCGAAAAGGACGATGGGGACATCATTCAGGGGCTTGAATCGACTCGCCGTGCACTCTACGTCTTTAAACGCAAGCACACCTACGCGGTGAATGGAGATAGCCCGTTCAATTTTCGCGTTGACCTTGTCTGTAATTGGGGCGTCGTGAGCGAGTGGGGCCATTGCTCGGATGGGCAGGGGGCGTTTTTCGCCTCGGATGATGGGATCTATTACGCAAACGGTCTTAGTGTTTCCCGCATCAGCGATCCGGTCCGAGACACCTACGTCAACATTTCCGACAAGAGCACTATTTCGATGGAAGTGTCCGGAGAGAAGCTTTTTGTATTCTACAAGGCTTCCGGCTCCGAAAACGCGACGGCGCTTGTTTTGGCCTTCAAGCGGTTTATGGAGGATGGGGCGGTTCGCGGGGTGTGGGCGCAATATAGCTCTCAGCCGTATCAGGCGGCGCGCACCGGAAGAGATAACACGCTCTACGCTCTTACGAACGTTTCAACGGCGCAGATTTGGAAGCTCGATACCGGCACCTCCGCTACGGTTACGGCGAGATTCACCACGCCGGATTTGTCCTTCGGCGATCTTCAGGCGGTAAAGACCTTGACCCGATTTTATGTGTTCATGAACCCGGACACCGCCACGACGACCTTAACCCTCACCCCTCTCGTGGATGGGACCAGTACGGGGAGTCAGTATACGGTAACATTCGGAACTTCCGGTAGTTTTGCGGTCGGTCAGGTTGCTGGACAATCAGCGACGCGATTGACTGGCCGAATGATTCGGATTCAAATGGAATGGACCGGGAATAGGTTAATCTATGGGTGGAAAGCCGTTGCGGACGTGAGAACGGATTCATACCCGAGGAGATAACGTATGGCGGGCGCAGGCATAGGCGTAATATCCGGGTTGGTGCAGGGTCAGCAGAGCGGCCGACAACTCAAGAAGTATCAGAAGCATGAAAAGAGATTCGTTAAGCGGAGACTTAAGTATGGGTTGGCCCAGTTGGGCCGAAGCCGAGAACAGTTTCAGGAAGATTCGGAGAGATACGAGCAGCGGGTAATGCAATCCTTGGCGGGTGGAAGAAACGTTGGGTTCAGCTCTATCGCAAGAGAAGAGGAGGAGAGAATTCGCAGGGCCAGGGGGAGGGCGCTACAGACATATGCGGAGCGAATCGACCTCGCCAAGCGCGGGTATCAACTGTATAAAAGAAAGCTGAAGTTGAATAGAAAGTTGGCTTACATCGGGGCAACGGGGGCCGCCGTCTCCGGAGCCGGTGAGGGCCTTGACGCTTATCTGAGCGGAGACAGAAGCGAGCCCGCCGCGACGGGGCAAGGCGGTCAGTCTTATGGAGCTGGGTCTACGGATGTTGGGGCTTACAACGCATAGGAAGGTTCACTCTCTATGGCTTATTTTGATTTGATTGCGAGCCTGGTAACAAAGAAAAAGAAGCAGGAAGGGCAGGATTCGGCGTCGGCTGAAACCGCCCCTTCCACTGAACCTCCCCGCATTGGGACTAAAACAGGATTGGAGTCCGAGCTTAGGGCGGACGGAACAAGAAAAGTTCTCGGTCGTTCGGTCCGGGACAAAGCCGTTTCCGATTTTTATAAGACGGAACGAGCCGAATTCGAGAATTTGAAGGCGAGCGCCAAAAGGCTCAGTATCAGCGAATTCTCTTCCTTGATCAACTCCACCATCAAGACTGATCCCTCAAGATGGGGAATTCCAGATCCCCCAACATATGGAATGCCGGAAGTAGACAGAACCGTGATGCCAGGGGAGGAATTTTACAGAAAGACGTACGCCATAGGCGAAAGGTACGGTGACGAAAGGGTAAAGGCGTCTTCTCATGCGGCTTTGGAAGCCTTGATGATGCGTAAAAAGCTCATGGAGTCCGCTCTTGAGCTTGAGCCTTCCTCGGAACGTGCGGAGCGACTCACGAAAGCAGAAGGGTTGCTGAACGAATCCAAGACTCGCCTGGCGACGCTCGGGGCCGATCCCACGCAAATCGCACAGGGAGAAATAGACACCCTGAAATACCGTATTCCATTGCTGGAAGACTCGGTTAAGCAAATTTCAAAGGATCTGAAGACCGTTAAAATCGGCGATGTGGCCGAGGATCTCCTTGATCGTGACGAGATGCGCGACTTTCTTCGGGCCAGAATCAGGGACGGGCGGGCAAGGGATTCTTCCGTAAAACCTCTGCTCGACCCGGCTGGCGAGCCAAAGAATACGGCCGTTCCAGGCCTGGCGGTTTTCCGTGAACTTCAAATGATGGGTCCGGCGTTTGGCGTGGCGGCCAGCGGCACGCCCGCCGCGATCCCGGCCATCGTTGGCCTAGCGGCCCTTTATGATCGAGTCAACGCAAAGAGGGCGAACAGGATAAAAGAGGGGGTTGAGCCTGGGACCCCTGCGCCCCAAAATGAGGATGAAGACGAGAAGCTTTATAACAACATCCAGAAAATCTTTAGCCATCCAGACATGAAATTTGTTCATAGCGCCTGGTTCTTCGCGCTTACGGTCCTGGCGGCAGGTCTTGAGGCGGCGGTAAATATCCATTTGGCTTCTCTTGGCGGTCGCGGACATTCCAACGGCGTGCTTAACATGGTCCGGCAATTGGTCTCGGAAGAGCGTCAGCAAAAGCAGGCCGCTTATCAGTCTTACCTAAAGGAGCGGGAGTTTAGGTTGCGGGCTTTGGAGTCTCGCCAACGGCAGGGGCACAGGGAATTCATGGATCAAATCAGCCTGGCCCGGCTGGACCTAATGAGACAGAGAATAAGTCAGCATGAAGGGCTAAGGGGCGGCAAAGAAAGCCTTGGAGATCCGATTGCGGACAAACTCTTTTCAGAATACTCTAGAAAGGAATCCAAGGCGGCGTCCATCGCCAAGCAATTATCCGATCCTCTGATGTCCGAGGGAATGACGGAACAGGAGTCCAGCGCGCTTCGGTCGCAAATGATTCGTCTTCGCGTGGAGTCGGATGCGATCTTCGAAGACTATCAGACGAGGTTAAACGCCATTGCAGGACAACCGGCAAAATAGTCAGGACGGCCTTCTCCAAGAAAGAGCCAAGAGAATTGCGGAAAGGATTCCATCAGCTCTTGCCGCTCCACGCCCCGTACGGCAAGGGTATCGGAAGCCGGTAACGGTCTCCGGCTTCGTGGAGAACACGATTCGAGACGCTAAGGAGATTCTAAGCGGATTAGTGGATGTCTTTCCGTCCGCCGTTCGCGGAGCCACAGAGGTGTACGGCTTGAGTACGGACATTCCGCTACTCTGGAAATATCCGACCACAACCGCGGAGTCATTCAAGGATACAGCCGGGAAAATCAAGGACGCCCTTATCGAGCCCTATCAAAAGCATGGCCTGAAGGTGATCTATGAGAAGCCCGTAACGACCCTCTCGGACGCCGTGGCGGTGTTCGGGGTGCTCGGCGCGTCGGTGAGGTTGTCCGGAAAGGCCGCCGGATCGTCTCGACTCATGAAATTCGGTCGCGCCATTGAAACGCTTCCGTACCGCGCCGCGTCGAAGGCGATCAAAAAGGGCGTGAAGGCGGCCACTGGAATCAATCTTGAGAAGCGCGCTATTACCCTTGGTCTACGGGCCAGAGAGCTTGCCAGGATTCCGATTCGGGAGAAGGAAATCGCTTCTGGACTCTATTCCGATTTGGGAAAAATGAGCGAGAGGGAGCGGGCCCTGTTCGATGAAGTCATTCACCGAGGCGGGACCTTTGCGCAGCTTGAGGCCAACCCACGGGTAAAGAGCGCATATTTGGCGTATGGGGATTTCGTTTCCTCCATTCGAGAGAAGTCGTTGATTGGGCGCGGGATTAGAACTGCGGATGAGCTGCATACCGTTGTAGAGAAGAAATACGCGGCGGATGTTTTTGGGGAGATTACAGACGAAACCATCGCCGCGGCGAAGGCTGAAATCTTTAGGGCGGAAGTCAAGCCCATTTACGTCCCAGCTCTGTTTGACCGCAAGGGTCTTTTTGCAACTTCCTTAGAGGACATTTTGCTTCATCCGGAAGAGCTTCTCAGGAAGGTCGCGGGAGAGACGGGAAAAATTCTTGCCCCATCCGTTCGCAAAGGAAAGGTTTCATTCCTGGAGAAATACACGGGGGCGAAGGGAAGAATTACAGACCCGAGAAAGTACGTCCGCGCTTCCGTCCGTGGATTCCTTGAGATGGACGCAAGCCTTCGGTGGGTGGACGAGATTCTACAGTCCAAGGAGCTTGCCCTTGGCGCGGCGTCGGAGGCGGGCAAGGCGGCAAAGCTGGAGACCATGGGAATTCTTCAGAAATACTTCAGAGACCCCGCTAGAGCCAGAGCCGTATTTGTTCGGGATCTTGCGGCCAAGGAAGGGGGGCTGGATAAGGCGATCCGCTTCCTTTCCGAAAGCCCCGAGACGGTTCAAGCGATGAAGTCGGCCTCCGAGGTTATCCTCGATCCGACCGTTAAAGCCATCCTTGACGCCGAATTCTCGGTCATAGGCGGAAAATTCGGACGGTTCATCCGAATTTACGACCGTATTACGAACCTGTTTCGCCTCTCGGCGACGGTTCTCAATCCTAAGTGGTACACAGGGAACATCGTCGGGGACGCCGTTCTCTCCATTATGGCCGGAGTAACGCTTGGGGATTGGAGATTCGGGAAGAGGGTCATGGATTCCATTCCTCCGGAACTTCGATATTCCGGCGTCGCCATAGAGCAGGCTGGAAATTTTGCCGAGGCCATGAAACTGCGGTCTCCAGCGGAATTCGTGCAGCAGATTGATGACGCGGTTCGGGCCAGGATCGTGACTGGAGATGTAGCCCGCAGGCTCAAAGCGACTGGACATGAATTCTTCGGGATGGACGACTCGTTTGAGGTCGCGCTGCGAGAGGTTCTTTCGGCTCCGGAAACTCTCAGCAACGCCATGTCGGAGCTTCAGATTCTCCATGAAAAAATCGCCCGAGGGCTTGGAGGAAGGAAGGTTGATCCATCTGTCATTGCGGATCTAGCGTCCGAAGCCGTTAAGGCTGGACAATTGGAAAGAGCGGTCCCAAGGCTTCGGAGAATGGAAGAGTTTGTTCGACCCTCCATTGACAGATCAAGCGCGTTTGTTGGGAATTATCTCGGCCTTGGGCCTTGGGAACGAAAGATTTTTCGCCGCATCGTTCCATTCTATACGTGGGTGAAGGCGATGAGTCTTCTCGCCTTTCGGTATCCGTTTCTGGCCCCGAAGACGGCTTTCTTCTGGCATCGGTACGCGGCGGTAATGATGGACCTGGTTGGGGATGATGAATTGCCAGAATCCATGAAGGGCTACGCGCCCGTATTCGTTAGAGAGGATGGAAGTACGGTATGGGTACGGATGGCGAGTCTTTCCCCGTTCGGGTCTGTCGGGGTGTCCAGGATTGGGGATTTTCCGGTGCCGTCCGCCTTGAATGTCTTTCAGGGCAACCCGTGGCTTTCCCTTGCGTTGAAGCTTGAGGGGGGGAAAACAGAATGGGAGGTCGGAGTAATCCCTTACGGGGGCGCAGAAGACACATGGGTTCAGACGGGAACCGGGGACGCGTGGAAGTATCTCGGAGACGGGAGAATTCGAAAAATCATCCCGCAAGCCCCGCTTATTTCATCCTTAGCCCACGCATTTCCCACGACTCGGATTTTAGAAGAGGCGCTGATCCCCTATCAGGCGGAGGCGGGGTCTTGGCAACCGATCCGAAATCCTGACGGCTCAATAAAATATCCGAAGGATTACTGGCGTTTCTTATCCGCTTTTGGGCTTTCTACAAGGGTCGCGAAACGCGGGGAGCTTATTCGCAGGGAAAAGCTTGAGACTCGAAAGTATCTTCAATCCCTCAAGACTCTGTACAGGAGGAGCGATCCAGAGGAGCGCAAGTATATTCTTGGGATCTTCAGGGACTACGCCCATTATGGATTGAGGGTTGCGGCTCGGTAGTGTAAAATAGAAAAGGAAGGGGAACAGAATGAGCCTCAAAGATCTGAAAGAAGGGTACCGATCCCTAGCGTCATTTCGCGCTTCATATACGGCCACGCAAGCATCTTCGGCTCTCGTCGCCTCTGTGGCCGGGAAGCGGGTTACCGTCCATTACCTCGTCGTGTCCGCTTCTTCCGCGGCGGATGTCGGGTTCCTTGACGGCGCGACCGCTATGGGGCCCCGGTTTTATTTTGGCGCAAACGCCGGGATGGTTCTTGACACGCCGTTTCTAGAGACTACGGCGTCGAGTGCGCTCAACGTCGTGACTACGGGAAGTCAGGTGACGATTTGGGGTTGGTACTCTCAAGAGTAAAGGGGGAAACATGAGCGGAGGATGGGGAGGCGGAGGCGGAGGTAGGGACATAGGGTGCTCCGTTTGGAATAGCGCAAATATTAGCGTCGTGGATTCAACGGAGGTGCTCTTGACTTTCGATTCGGAGGATTACGATACGGATAGTATGCATTCCACTTCTTCCAACACCGACCGGATCACCTTCACCACCGCCGGAAAGTACGTCTACGGAATCGCGATTGATTTCAGTGGTGTGGCCGCAGTCGGGTATCGACAGGTTTTCTTTTATAAGAACGCCGGAGCCGTGGCGATGCCGGGGTTGGTGAGAATGCCGGGAATTTCAGGAGATGTCACTCGCCTTACCGCCATCGCAGTAGCGAATTTCGCGGCGACGGATTACATCTATATTAAGGTGTACCAAACAAGCGGACTTACGCTCAACGTTGAAACTCATGCGACGGCCTTTCCGAGATTTTTCGCCCACAAGATCGACAAGGGGGGATAAATGAAGACGGTGGACATTACGGGAATTAATTTCAGCGGAAAGAAATTCGCGGCTCGCTATGGACTTGCATGGAACGATTTTTATTCGGTGATGTCCGGTGTGAGATCCATCCTCTATTTCCCGGATGCTCTACCGGATAGCCCGGTTCTGGAGGAATGCAACGCCAGTAAGGTCGTTACAAGCTCGGAATGGGTCAAGCTGACCGACGCGAACAAAATTGAAGAGCTTAGAAAGATGATTCTGAATCAGTAATGCCGGAGAATGACTACAGTTTTCGAAGGGGCGGATATCTCGCCACGGGCGAAGATCCTACGCTGACTCGATCCTCCGAAGCGCAAGAAAGCCCGGACCATTACAAAGGCATGGCCCGGCCTGTCGGGTTGATCGAGCGCGCCATTCTTCACGGGCAGCTCATCGACACGCTGATGATCGCCCACGGCGTGAAGATTCGGTTTCACGACGGCACGGTTGGGATTCCATCCATCGCGTTCGGCCCCCCAAGGTGGGAAGACGGATTCTACGCCATTGGACTCAACAACGTCGGCCTGGCGATCGCCGGGGCTATCGTAAGCGACTGGAACGCGACTCGCACCCAATTGACCGGGGATCTCAATTGGAGCGCGGACAACACGTACAATATCGGGGGAGCTTCGGGGAATCGCCCATCTATAGCCTATGTTTATGCAGCGCTGATTATGCAGGGCCGGGCCGGGCTTGCAAACGTCTTCAACGAGCTTGGCTTGGATCAGGATACAAGATTCGAGGGAGACACAAACGCCAATCTTTTCTTCTTAGACGCCTCTACAGATTCCATAGGAATAGGCACGTCAACCCCCAAAAGCCGCTTTGACATCAATGGGAGTTTTTCGAGAAAGCTTTCTTCTGTTTCGGGCGACACCATACTAGATATTACTCATTCCACCGTGCTCGTAGATGCGTCCGGCGGGGCCGTTACGATCACGCTCCCTACGGCGAGCGGCATTACGGGGCGGATCTATACGATAAAAAAAACCGATTCCTCAGCTAATACCGTGACGGTGGATGGGGATGGCGCAGAAACCATAGATGGAGCCGCAACCCACATTTTACGACGCCAGTACAATCGCGTAACCGTCCAATCGGATAGCTCGAACTGGATGATTATTGCCTAGCTATATATGCCGATTATCACCACCGTAACCACTGTAACGGGAAATACGACGCTGGGTGCAACTCATACATCGGTTCTCGCTGATGCAACAGTCGGAGCCATTACGATTACCTTGCCTACCGCGGTCGGAATTTCAGGTTCTCTTTACATGATTAAAAAAATCGACTCTTCGGCCAACGCCGTAACGGTCGATGCGAATGGCTCGCAGACTATAGATGGGATCTTGACCGAAGTTTTACAACGGCAATGGGATAAGGTGTCGGTTCAATCCAATGGGGCCAATTGGCTGATTACTCTATAACGGCGTGGTATGAGTACATTGTCGGATTTACGCAGAGACGTGGAACAGTTACGCGACCGATTCGGGGAATTATCCGAACGCACATCTTCCCTTCAGACGGTCAGCGGGGAAATACGGCAGATTGGCGAACGCGTGGGACACCTCGAGATTCGCTTCGAGCGGGTCGAAGTAAGATTCGAAGAGGTTCTCGCTGGCATCAAGAGAAGCCATGACCGGACGATATGGCTTGTGGGAATCATCATCAGCGTGGTAAATATAGCGGCGAATGTGACGCTGCGATTCTTGTAGTCCATCGTATCTTGGAGGAGGGATAAGCCGTGATGAGAAAACTTTTCATCGTAATGGTTGTTCTCGCCCTGGCCGCCGCTTTTTTCTTGGTCGGTTGTGGCTCGGCTGGCAAAATAGCCCAGTCCGCAGGAAGTGGCGTAGTCGCTGGTCTGAGTGATGCGCCCGTACCCCTCCCCCCGATTCCCTCCCATGCTGATCCCATCGGGTCAGAAGGGGGGAGCGGGTCGGGCGGTTTGGGGGAGTGGCTCCTTAATTTCCTCGCAGTTCTCGCGGGCTATACGGTTGGGAGTTTAGGCAAAGGAACCGTTCGTAAGTACCTGCCCGACAACGGATAACGACCCGGCTTTACAGGATGCCCGTAGACGCGTTTTGATTGACAAAGCGCCTATCCCCTCCTAGATCTAGCTTCGCGTTCTTTGCGGGCCATTTCCTGCGCTTCTGGATTGCCTGGATATAGCCTGGCGATCGACTCCTCGAATGATTCGTTTGCCTCGTGGGCATTGCCTGAATAGCCTGGGTCTGATTTAATCTCCGAGGCCTTAGACCGATCTTCTTTCAGCTTTTCATAGACATCTCTTCTAGCTTCTTCTGCGGCTCTGGCGACGGCGGCGGCTGCGTTTCGCTTGTAGAGCTTGGATAAACGATAATCTGTTGTGATCCCGACGGCGAAGCCAAAGGCGAAGAATCCGATAAGTCCGATGCAGAAGATGACGCTTGAGAGCATGGCCTTCCCTTCCATTCGTCTATCGGAGAGTATTCAACATGATCCACCTTATAGCCCCGAGGCGAGAAGGAGTAGACACGGAGAGAGGGATTCTCGCCTCGGAAGCGATGTATTTGCATCTCCAGGAACGTGGCGAAGTTGCGGTATGGCGGGCTCGATCTAAGCGGCTTCCCGTCGTTCCCCGTCGCCATTAGCGGTTCCTGGAAGTTGGTTTCGGATACGAGCACCTCGAACGGCCACCCGTGAAATGTTCCATCCGCATGGGTCTTTCCGGTTTCTCCGTCCGGGTATCCAAAGTCTACGCCAGCAAGACATATCGTTTGACACCCAAGCCATGCGGCAAGATTCACCGCGTGGTGAGCGATGGAATTTCCACCGTCGATTGAGTCTTCTCTTAGCACGACTCCATCGGGCTTGAATATCTCCGCGGTGTTGTGGTCAAGAAGAATCATCTTCTGCGTAGGCCATGCGTTCAGAACGCCGGGGCACACTGTGAGCGGGGCGCATAGGACCGTGTGGGGCGGGGGGGATGGGGCGAACATGAAGATTTTATCGTCCCATGGGAATTGCTCCACCTCGAGAACGAAATCCGGATAAACGAGATGCTCCATGGCCGCTCGATACGTTCGACCCGCGACGATAAAGATATGCCCAGGAATCCCGCGGATTCGTTTCAGGTCCTCCCATTGCGCGTTTAGCGACGGGCCAGCCATGAGAAGAATAGCCGTCTGATCCTTCGCCGTGTCCCTTGCCCTTCTTAGGGGTATCCCGTCCTGCACATACCGGAAGTTGCGTAGCGCGTTACGAGTCGGCATCTTGTCTTTTCCGAGAAAGTCCATCGACCGTTGGTCGAAGTTGTGAAGCTCGACTATCTCCGTAAGGATTTGAGCGAGCTTCGGAACCCGCGTCATATCGCCGTCGATCTGTCCGCCCGTCCATGTCGTAAGGTTGTCGTGGAGCCACATTCTTATTTTCGTGTCCGACTCCCATACTACAGCCCTTTCTCCGGTCTTGAGCGCCAAGCCGGGGACCTCTTCCGGAGAGACTACGTAAATAATGCTGCCTCCCTCAGCCCGGAAGGCGTCTATCTCCGTGGTCCGTTGGCCCGGCAAGCCGCAAAAGAGCTTGAGTTTCTGCGAGTTCTTTACAATCTGATCGACTTGGGATTCTGCCATAGAGACACCTTCTTCAAAAGGAGTTTTGCGAGACGTTCGCTTTTTATTGCTGATTCCAACGGGGAATACAGGGATTCCTTTTTATTGGTGACCGCGGAAACGAGATCCTCGAGGGCCACGGCCATGAAGTTCGCCTTCCATTCGCCGGACCCAGATTTAATGAAGAATCTCATCCCTGGAAAGTCAGAGCTTTTTCCCGACTTGTACGTCTCCACCCATGCACCGCCATTTCTGAACTTCACGGCGCGGCCCTCCTGGATAAGTTCATAATCCGTTACAGTAACTTCCTTCGAGACTATAGGCGTGTACGTTATCTTCTCTTCCGGCACTCCCCACATAAGGGCGAGATCCGCGAAGTGAACGATGGTGTCCCAGTCAGCCTTCGCGGAGACGTGAAACGCGATGATCTCCCTATTGGCCTCGAGGGATCGGGCTATCTCACGATGCCACGGATCGAATCGCCGAATGTAGTTCACTTGAATCGGGGTCTGATTCACCCATGAGGAGAACGTATCGGGTATGGAGTCTTCCGTCCACACGGGCTTTTCGCACCAGACCCCTTTCACGGATGGAAAACTCACCACTTTTTTCAGTAGGTTCGCCTTTCCTTCCACCCTCGTACAGATCGAGACGATTTCCGGCTTGCATTCCTCCAACATCTGATCTACGTCCAGATAAAATTTTGCCGCGCATTGGACTATATGTCCGGCGCGCTCGACTACGGACGGTTCCCGTTCGCAGATCGCCGTCAACTCCACGTCTGGATTTTGCATATACGCCTCGAGGTGGGTATAGGGAAATGGCGTGCCGAATCCTTGTACTCCGATTCTGCCCGCTCCGATAATGGCCGCCTTAAGTCGATATGATTTCATTGAGTGAGGCCCATTCGTTTTCGAGGATGCTGTAGCGTAAGCCATTATGGTACTTCCCGAACGCCCAAATCTCGTCTCGGAGCTTACCCTCTTTTACGAATCCGACTTTTTCGTAGCATCGTATCGCCCTCTCATTATCCTCATTGACTCCAAGCCATACCTTATGAGCGTTCAGCCGCGAGAAGCCGTAGTTCACAACTAGCCGAGTTGCTTCTGTTCCTACGCCTCGACTCACCGAGCCGGGATCGAAGATAATGATTTGGAATTCGTAACTCCTGTAAATATCTCGCTTGGAGTAGAGGCCGGTCGTTCCGACGAACTTCCATTCCTTTAACTTATCCGGAACCCAGATGCCGAATTCGACGCATCCCGCCTTTCGCCTATCGTCCCATGTCTGCTCTACGTCGATGTATCTCATGGGGATTGAGCCCGTGAATAAATGTTGCGTGGTCCATCCGGCGTTGATCGAATCGGTGAACGCCCTGACCTCTTCCTCCGAATTCTGGAGTACACGCAATTCGCATAGTTTTCCCTTCATGAACATGATCGGCCTTCCCCTTGATTTTTTTTTGCGTGCATGGCGTTGATTCTCGCTATTCTGGGATTATGGTCTAGGAACTTTACAATGGTGTCCGTAAACCAAATCGCTCCACGCTGCGCCTTATACACCTCCGAGATTACGTCCATGTCCTCGGCGTAATCGAGCGTTAATCGGTAGTGATTCAGGCTCCTCGCCGATTGCAGTTGCGTAAACGTCCTTGGCGGAAGACGTTCAAGGCACCACATGTAAAAATCCCCGCGGTCCGCTATGGGCTTGATCCATTCATCTAGGTTCTGCATCCACTCGAAGTCGTATACTTCCAGGTCCATCCCGTCCGGCCATGTTCTTGTGTACGTATTGGTGACGATGGGCGTAATGCGCTTGAGGGCGAGTTCCGCCATCTCGTCTATCATTTTCGGATCGACAAGCGGGCAATCCGCCGTGACGCGAACGAGGAAGTCCGCCATTTTCTTTTTACCCGCCCCGATTAAGCGGGTCAACACGTCTTCCTCCGGCCCCTCATACGGCAAGATTCCAGTCGTGGAGAATATGACCTCCGAATCCGTTGGAGGGCAGGCGACGATTACCTCCTTCGCCATCCTAGAAGACTGACATCTACGGTAGATATGCTCCAAGACCGTGGCCCCCCTGAGAGGCATCAGGACCTTTCGAGGGTAGCGCGTGCTTCCAAGTCTTGCTTGAATCACGACAATCACCCTGGGGGAATCGTCAGTAAGAGTCATACCTAAAGAGCCATCATCATCGCATGGGCGATAAAGGCCATGTCCTCTTCTATGGCTGGCGGGCGAATCTGCGGGAGAATGCAAAGCGTTTTCTGGCTCAGTTCGTGAGTTACCGCCAAGTCAGACCGGCGATAGGACCGGAAGGCCGGATAGGCGTCTAGGGTGGGCTTGATGTAGCCCTCTGCGACATCAACCCCATTCGCTCGAAGCTCGAAACAGAATTTCTCCCTGGACTTTTTGTTAGATTCGTACAAAAATGGGAAAACGTAAAAAACGTTAGATGCTTCTTTGTCCCGGAATGGGGCGGATAAAAAGGCGTCTCCGTTAATCTTGTCGGCTAACGTCAAAGCCAATTGTCTACGGGCGGTATTCGTTTCGTTCAGGTTAAGAAGGCCATGATACCCCAGAATGGCCACCAGCTCATGCATCCGCCCATTGACACCAACATACTCATCCCCAAAATTTTCCCCATGAGAGATACACCTTCGGGTTAGATCCGCCAGCTTGTCGTCATCTGTGAGAATCCATCCGCCTTCCCCAACGGGAAGATTCTTTTGCCCGTTCCCGCTTCCGCATGAGGCGTTTCCGAACAGATATTTCCCCCGCCTGGAAGCCCCGACCGCTTGGCAATTGTCTTGAATGATCGGGAGCCCAAATTCGCATAAAGCGTCATAGTGGGCGAGTTGTCCGAATAGGTCCACGGGCAGGATCGCCTTGGTTTTATCGGTGATACACTGTTCAACGCTTTTTGGGTCGATACAGAATGTGTCCGGATGCACGTCCGCGAATACCGGGACATGGCCCGCAAGGAGAATTGACGCTGGTGTCGCCGAGAAGGTAAGCGCCGTCGTAATAATTTCCGATCCTTCAGGCAGGTCAAGCCCTGCGACGGCGGCGGAGAGCGCCATGGTGCCGCTGTTCGTGGCGATGCAATGTTTTACGCCGAAACGCCTTTCCATTTCCCGCTCGAATCTCCATACCTTCGACTCTTCTTTCGGCCCCACCCCGGATTGAGGATTGCTCCTGTAAGCGGACAGTGCGCCCCCCTGTTCCAGAGTATGCAAAATTTCCATTTGACACTCACGGCCATACCAAGGCCACAAGGCAAATCTACGATTCCTGCGCTCCGTCTCTATCCCTTCACTCTGTATTGCGACATCTCCGTTTCGCACGGCTGCATCTCCTTGTCTGGATTTCCCATCGCCAATTCCGCCTTTCGGATGAAGGCGATATAATCGGATAATTGTTCGATGGTGATGGAATGGTCGTAGTCCGGATTCCTTGGCCATGTATGTTCAAGGCGGACATGGACTTCGATAGCGGTTGCACCGGCGGCGACCGCTAGTCCACCCATCTCGAGGCAGTCCTTCGCCGCGTGATCCGAATACCCCACTTTCAGCGGTGGCTGAAAGGCGGATCGGCACCGGGTGATCCACGCGAGATTGGCGTCACATATTTTTGAAGGATAACTGGACGTGCATTGCATGAAGGTCACATCCGGAGTTTCCCGAAAGTCAATCAGATTTGCGGCCACAGTGTAGATTTCTTGGTGACTCGCCATGCCCACGCTGATGTAGATAGGCTTCCCGCATTTCAAGGTTTCTGTTCGAAGTTCTTCATCGAGGAATTCGAAGCTCGCAATCTTCATGCGGCTCACAAACGGGGCGACTTTTTTAGCGTCTTGCGCTAAATAAGCCGTGCACATTAATTCAATTCCGTATTTCCCGCAAAGAGCGGCCGCCGTTGGGAGCCAGTCATCGGGGATTCTATAGTAGCTGTAGAGGTCCAGAAACTTCATCGCGTTCCGCCTTTTGGCCATTTCCTCCGGATCACTCCAATATTGGAGCTTCGCCGCAGAGGCTCCCGCTTCCGCGCTTCCACGGATGAGCCGCTCGAGATTATTTAGGCTCATGTCATGGCATGAACCGAGTTCCGCGATTATGAAGACTTGCTCAGGCTTTGAGCGGCTTTGTGTATCTCCGAGCATGAGAGTTTCCTTTCATTGGTGAGGCTGTTGTACGTCCATCCTCCGGGATCTACCACCCTCTGAAAGTCAATGACGTACTTGTCGGCATGTTCGCTTACGTAGCATGATTCCATTTCGGAGATCATGGCTTCGTGAAGCTTTTCCCCCGGTCTGCGCCCGATGATATTTTGCGTGCAGTCCGTGGCCATGACTTTAGCCACGTCCGTGACGAGATAACTGGGCAGTTTCGGCACCCAGATTTCGCCCGGGAATGCTGATTCTTCCGCCGCAAGCACGAAGTCTACAGCCTGCTCTTGCTGGATATGAAAGCGCGTCATTTCCGGATCGGTGATTGTGACCTCCCCCGTTTGGCGTTGCTTCTGAAACACGTGGAACACGCTTCCTTGAGAGCCGAAGACGTTGCCATACCGCACCGCGGCGAATACACCCTCGGATTCACCGCAATACCGATTCGCGTTGATCCACAACCGCTCCGCCGCCATCTTGGTTGCGCCGTATAAATTGGCGGGGGAGCAGGCCTTGTCCGTCGAGATAAGAATGGCCCGCTTGACGCCTGTATCCAGCGCGGCTTCTATGGTGTTGATGGTTCCGAGAATGTTGGTCTTTACCGCCTCAACCGGATCGTATTCGACGCGGGTGATTACTTTCATGGCCGCTGCGTGAATGATCGAATCCGCCCCTTTCGCGGCGCGACACAGGCGTCTTAAGTCCCGCACGTCTCCAACCATGCAAGAGAGGCGGCTACGCCATTCCTTCGGGACTTCTCGCTCAAGGGCGTCGTGGCGGTGTTCGTTCCTCGCGTAGACGCGGACCTTATGACCGAGGGAGAGCAGGCGCAGAGTTAGGGCTCTGCCGATGGTTCCCGTCCCTCCCGTGACCAGATAGACTTTCATCAGTAAATGCTCACGTACGCATTGAATACGAGAACTGTGGACACGGCCCAGAGGATGATAAAGAGAATCTCTAAGACATCGACCCAGCGCAGATCATTGCGTTGAAGCCAGCCGTTTACATGGCCTATGAATCTGGCCCATAAGCTGGGCGAACCATTGCGGCGTGTAGGCTTTGAATCCGGAGACCAATCCCGTGTCATTTTCCCCGCTCCCTCCAGCGGCGATTCTCTCTCGGCTCAAATGGTACGAAATCCGTATGGTTGTTTGCAATAGTTTATGCTATGTGACGTCGCGCTGAATGATTTCCGCGACGCTTCCCGCATGACCTCGGCAAGCCAGGACCAATAGAGCTTGATCTTGCGGGTATGTAACGCATCCACAACCGTACACCTCCATCGGGTACGGCTGATATTCCGGTATCAGGGCTAGGCGCAGTTCTTCGGATTCCTTTTCATCCATGCGGTGATCGCCTCCCTCCGTTCCTTTGCAAGGTGGTTACAGGCGGGGCAAAGTCGCGTGTCCGGAATCGGCTTCGACGGGACGGCCCCGTTGCATCGCTCGAGAATGTCTTCAATCTCGGTGTAAGGGTCCATGACGTCCCGCCGGAATTGGTAGTAGGATCGGTACGGCGCGGCGACTTCTCCGGCCTCTGGGATCTCCGCCGATTTCCGTTCTTTCCACATCGCGTAGAACAGCGGCAAGGCCAGACTAAGAAACCCGATGGCGGCGGCGAAAATTTCCGAACGATGATCTTGGATGAATTGGAGGATGGCGTCAATCATACTGCTTCCCCTAACTACCCTACTTCTCTCTCTACCATGATCGCCCGAACGACTAAGGGCGCGACCGACATGGCGGACGAGGCGGGCAATGCCGCATACAACGCCTCAGTCGCTTGGTGCGCCGCATGAGCCCTCGAGCGCGTCTCAATGGAGTATAGCACATCCCGAATGCGCCTGAAGCAAACACAGGTAGCCCCATGTTGGTCATCGCACGCTTGCAGAATCTCCATTAACTTTTCTATGTCCTCGAGCGCCGCCACTTTCCGCCCCGTTCTCGCTGATCTCAATGATTGTCCGAGCTGGCCCGCGCTTAGACTCTACTATGGGCTCTAGCCATATGGGGCTATCGTCTACAAGCACGCCCAACCGCGTTAAATTATCGAAAATCAGCTTGTCGATACCTGTCCATAGATTCGCGTAGTCCGGTTTTCCGGGAGAGAATCTCGTCACCTTGACCCGTCTTTTGTCTTCGGCCTCCGGGATTCCAAGGGCTCCGGCTACTTGCAGATGAAGACGCCACAATTCCTTTAATTTCTTCGTCTTTGCCCAATGACTCCGCAGCATCACATTCGCCGATGGCGTAGCCATTGGAATTTCCATGGTCCAACTCATGCCGTTCCCCTCCACTTGATCGGATAGATCAGCTTTTGGTTGACGATCTCCAAGGGTTGCACGCGGAAGTACCCGTGAGAAGAATACATCACCAGCGTAGCCCCTCGATTCCAGTTGTCGTAGGGGAGGTATTCTTGAGGTCCGCAAAGACATCCGTTTCCCCAGGCCCCGACCTCTTTCCCGCTTACCGACCGGTGCCGGAAAGACGAGTACCGATGGAAGTGTCCAAAGAGGATACTCTCCCGGGTTCGCTCGAATATCTGCTTGGCCGGATTCACCGATCCGTAGCCCGTCGGCCACTGATCTCCGTGGGCGTAGATCAATCGGCCAATTCTCACGATAGATCCCTGAGGATAATGCCTGATCTTGAGACGCTCAAGCCCAAGAATCTCTCGCGGGTGCCGGATCATTTGCCGTAGCATCGGAGCTTTTTCCGCTACGTATCTGGCGAATCGGTCTTCGTGGTTGCCGTCGATTTTTATCATCTTCGCTCGCGGATGATGCTCTCTCCATTTCGTGAGCCACGATTTCGCGTAAAGCAGATTGCGGTAGATTTCGTCCTCGGTGATCGGTTTACGCTTGGTGAATCGGCTGATCTCGTACATGTCGTCGATGTCTCCGCCGAAAACGATTTCGGTCGGCTTGATTTCCCTGGCCGCTTGAGCGATCAGGTTAACGGCGGATTTGTCCTCGTATGGAAGATGAACGTCGGAGATGAAGAGAACCGATTTCACGAAACCCCCGTACTCTCTCCCGACTTGCCGTCTTTACTCGGCCAGCTTGACGTACACGGTTTGTCCAGCCATCGACCTGAATACCCATCCGTCCCATGAGCGCCCGGGCTCTATAGTGATCGACCTGGACCAGATCAGCCCGGACGATACCTTTATCGTGATCGAATGCGACGCCGAGTTGTAAAGCGAGAAATAGACTCTTTGGGACGATGAGCAAGACGACATGGCAACCACAGAAAGGAACGCGGCGAGAACGAATACTGCTACGGCCCGCATCTAAGATCATTGTATCACCGTTTCTCCGTCAGGGCGGAGAATCTGAACGCCGAGGTCGCCCGGTTTCCACGTTCGACGACATCGAGGGCCGGAGCATCGAAGGTCATCTTCGGATGAAGTCATTTCAGCGGTTCCTCACATCCCCAACACTCCGGAGCGCCAGGAAGATTCATCGACCCGCACGGCTTATGCTCGATCCGCTCGCCGAATACTAGATCCTCCAGTCCAAATCTATCTAGATACTCGTCTCCTTCCTGGCCCATTTTGCGGATCATTGAAAGGATCGTGGCTTTGACTTTCCGGCGATTCCATTGTGATTTGATTTTGTCCGTGTACCAATTTGGTTTCATTTGATTGCCTCCTTCATTTTTGGAAAGTATGTGAGGGTTGTTTGCCAAAACGTCCGAATGGCGATTGGAAAGTATGTGAGACTGAACTAGAGAGGCCGGGGCGAGGCGTCGAAACGGGCAGGAGAAAGAGAGGGGGTGGAACGCCACCGCCCCGGCAAAACTCCATCATACAAAGTATTCCTCTTCCGATGGTCTATCGGATTCTTTCAGTGTAACTGCTTTCGCTTCGAGGATTTTCTGTATTTCTGGATCGAACTTTACGCCGTATCGGCGGGACAAATCAAGCGAGAGGGTCGCGCCTTTCGGCCCCATGGCCTCGGCTTCGTGCAGATTCCATTGCGCCCGCTCTTGCTTAGTCATACCGCGAGACGCTTGTCCTTGTGGCGGGTCGGGAGCGTGTTCTCTCGCGTAGAGCAAGAAATCCGCCGGAAGCGGCGCACGCTTTGGATTGAGTCGAGCAGCCAGAGCGATGCAGGCGGAATCAAAATACTTCGCCTCAACGTTTTTGACGTGCTCATAGATGGAATTGAGATAGCTCGTCTTGTCGGCGACAATCCATCCGTAATGGACTACAATTCGATCCATCGAGGCCTCGAATTCTTCACGGAGCATTTTGCCGCCTCCTTTCTTTTTCGTCCTCTTGCTCTGCCCATGTTTTTCCAGCAGCCGCCGCCCTCACCTCTCTCTTTCTGTTCCGATTCTGCTCCCGCGCACGTTCCCACATGGAGAGATTCATCCCCGCCCGCTCCATCCAATCGACGATGGAGTATCCTTTTCCGTCTTTCAGTGGTTCAAGAAATCGCGCCTCAACTAGCGCCTCGATCAGTCGCCCTTCGTCACCCTCCCAATTTATCGACCGCTCAATGGCCCCAGCCGGGGACTCTAGAATCCCGCTACGGTAATACTTCGCCGCCCATAGCCAGAGTCGAACTGGGTAAATATCCGCTTCCGGCCCAATGAGCGTGCGAAGGTACATCGTCTTCGGATGCGCTGGATAATCGACATCGAGCGGCACTTCGAATCCCACGATCCTCCCCCTCCCTTCTCTCTCCTATCCGAAGAACGCCTCGATCTCTCCTCGAAAATCCTTCTCGTTCGAGCTTGTGCTCTGCTCCTGTTTCGGCTCGGATCTCATTCGCACGGTCAGCGTGTCAATCTTAATGAGCATGCCGTGTTTTCTCAGTTCTTCATCTGTGGTCGCAGCCCAGTCGATACCGTGAATCGACGTGAGGTTTGCTTTCGACCACGACAGCCGCTCTCCCTGAGTATGAGAGGCTACGTATGGACCAGCCTCGCTCGAGCGGACTCCTAACGTGCGAAAGTGCATGAGGGCCTGGGCTCGGAGAGCATCCACCTCACCTTGGAGCCTCTTGATCTCTTCTTGTTTCGTCCCGAGTTCCAAGATCAGATCCGGCAATCCGCCGCTCGTCACCCCCTCGATCCTCTGTACTGCATCCATGGTGATCTCCTAAAATGGTATGTCCTCGTCTACCGCCGCCTTTTCGTCGCGGATCTCGATGGGCTCGATAGCGTCGAGGTCCGTGTACGAGCGTGATCCGTCCGGCGATTTTCGGATGGACAGTTTCACGCGGACCCCCTCCTTCGTGCCGACTACAGATCGGGCGACATCTGCGAGAGTCGCCGAAAACGTGTTCGCCCAGAACGTCGCGTTCGTTAGCGTGTCGCAAATGAACATGCCGTATAGAGTGTACTCCTCTCCATTCTTTTTTTTGCCTGGCTTTTCCTTTAAATCTAATATCGTCGCCTCGATCCAATCATCACCCCCTTCGGTTACTTCTGTCGGTGCGGCTGGCGTCGGTTTCTGCGCCGATGGCATAGAGACTTGCGGCTTTTGCGCCATAGGCGTCATGGGTAGAGTCACCGAAGGCGGTTCGAGTTGAATCTTTTCCTGTTTCGCCGCCACTGCGGGAGCAGCGCCGGACTCGTCGTAGAACGGTTGCGAATCCTTGCGTCGCCAGCTAGGTTTCGTGGACGATTTGCGCCATACCTGGACGGCGTATCTTGGGAGCCATTCGCGGTTGAAGCGCGGGTCCCATAGCTCAGAGGCTATGCCCAAATCCTTGCAACATCTCATCATTGCGTTGGACTTTACGCCCTCGCTCGCCGTCGCGAAGGTCATGGCGCGATTCCCCTCGAAATACTCTTGTTCACCGCGCGCGATCGCCACGAATCGTCCTCCGACGTATAGAGCATACTCTCTGCTCATGGTCGAATCTTGCATGGAGATTTCCGACCGGGGCATGAGCGCCCAGCCGCACGGGCCGAACGCCTCGTTGAGCGCACGGCGATACTTGATTTCCGGCAGATAGATCAGTCCATCCGGTCGTACCTCTACGTCATCTGGACTCACTGGACGCATGAGGATTGCCCGAATCTCGTCACTCACTGGCTTTTGCGAGATCCCATGATACGGATCGTGCATGAGGGCGATCTCCGCCGTCGAGCCGGTCTGCGGGGCCTGTACAACGACGGCTTTCGGGTGAACAGCGGGGAGGGATCTTGACTCGCTCTCCGTCGGCGGGCGATTCGTCTGGACTACCATATAGCCTCTCTTTCTCGGCGCAGTTTCGATGCGCTCATCCCCGCGCATGGTTTCGGCGGTCATGCGCGGGTATCAACGCACTTCACCGATATGCTATGCCTCCGCAATGAGGCGGGCTTTTTCCTTCTCACAATCGGTTTGCCGGGGCGATTTCTCGCGTGACACCGGCAATGGCACAGTGACTTCCTCTTGATGCTCTTTTTTTCATTGAATCCGCAGTCGCAACAGTAATAGGCCCAGACTTGGTATTTCTTCATAGCCTCCTCAATATGCTACGCCTCCGCAATAAGGCGGGACTCGTCATCGAGGCCTGAAATCATCCTATGCGCCTCGGAGCATGTAGTCGCCTCTCGGGGCACTCTCATATTGTAGACACGCTTTGTACTCCCGTCGGTCCCTACCATCCACCTATCCCCTAGATCGTCCTCCATGAGCGCTCGTGGGGCTGATCCGACGAGAGTTAGGGAGTCCATATCGAGCAGCTTCGCACCGCAATCGGCGAGATATTTCCCGGCGCCCATTCTGTCGATCATTATTCGACGGACTTCAATATTTTTCTCCGCTCTGATTTTCTCGACGGTCAGGCTTTCTGGGCGCTCCACTATCCACCCCGGTACATAGGTACCATGAATCGCGTAGAGACACGATCCGTCTCTCCATCGGCAGAATGGCCCTACCTCGGAGTGTGGCCGGTTCTGCTGGTCCACCTCTAGTCTCTCCGGTCGATCACTGATTATGCAAAACTTTTCATGCATCGCTCTTGGGCCTGAGTGTTCGGCGGCGACCTCGTACGGAATGAATTTTCTCCAGTCGATATCGAGTTTTACGATAGTGCGAAAAAATGACAAGTACGATACATACGCCGACCATTGGTTTCCGCCGTTCACCATCGCGCCCGATTTTTCAGCGCAGGCCAAGAGGAATGATGGGTCCCCGAATTTCTCGGCTACCAGCCGCATGTCATCTCCGGTGATCGACCACCACCTGTCCATTGGCCTTACTTCTGCGGTGCGGGCGTCGCTGGTGGCGGCGTCGGTGGCGTCGCTGGTGGCGGCGTCGGTGGCGTCGCTGGTGGCGGCGTAGGTGGCGGCGCGGG